>CAAGKR010301842.1_pt1 | contig 23918 bp, 19 predicted proteins | sample 2556971 | NCBI WGS metagenome assembly CAAGKR01 (sample SAMEA5207829, study PRJEB30636) | soil metagenome | biome: forest; feature: boreal; material: soil | place: USA | collected 2011-09 | depth 1 m | reverse complement strand
CTGGGGATGTCGGTCTCCGACATCTCGGGAAAGGCGATCGCCAACCTGGCGACCGAAGAACTGAGCCACCCGAATCCAGTCTTCCACGGCGACACCCTCTTCTGCGAGACCGAGGTGCTCGACGTCAAGCCGTCGAAATCGAAGCCCGACCGCGGCGTGGTCAAGGTTCACACCCGGGTCCTCAACCAGGACGGGGTGCTGGTGGCGGAGTTCAAGCGGCTGGTGCTGGTGCCGCGCAGGGAGCGCGGTTCCCTTGAAGGAGAGGCCTGAGACGGCGAGGCGAGCCGGCCCCACGTGATCGACCCCCGCCACATCCGTGCCGCCAAGCGCGCCCTGCGCATCCCCGACGCGGTCGCTCGCAGGGCACGCCGGCGGTATGCGCGAGTCGCGGCACGTCACGGCGCCGGCCTGATCCTCTTCTACCATCGAATCGCCGACCCCCCTTACGACCCCTGGCAGATCGCCGTCTCGCCGGCTACGTTCGATAGCCAGCTGCGGCTTCTGACCTCGGAGTACCGGGTGCTCCCGCTGGCGGAGCTCTTCGCCGCGGCTCGCCGCGGCCGCATCCCGGAGCGGGCAGTCGCGCTCACCTTCGACGACGGCTACGTTGACAACCTCGAGCGTGGACTGCCGCTGTTGGAGAAATACGAGGCTCCCGCCACGATCTACATCGTGACCGGCTACGTTGGCCAGGCGAGGAGGTTCTGGTGGGATGAGCTCCAGGACCTGGCGATTGGGCACGGCGAGCGTCCCTCGACGCTCTCCCTGTCCCTCGGCAAGGCGCAGGTCGTCGCGCGGACCGCGACCGCCGCGGACCGTCGCCGGACGCTGATGTCCGTTCTGCACCCCGCCTTCCGGGCCAGCCCGCCCGCCGTTATCGAGTCGGGGCTGGAGGGCATGCGCGCCTGGGCCAAATCCGGCGGCGGTGGGGGCGGGGAAGTTGGCGGCGGTGACGACTCAGGGCGACCGATGACGGGCGACGAGCTGGGGCGGTTGCAGGAAAGCGACCTCATCGAGCTCGGCGCGCACACCGCGAGCCACCCGAGCATGCTGGCCCTCACCCGGCGCCTGGCGGAAGGCGAGGTCGAGTCGAGCCGTCGCTTCCTGGCCGAGCTCACCGGAGCCTATCCGTCCAGTTTCTCCTTCCCCTTCGGCGAAAACAGCCCGACCTCGCGGAGAATCGTGCGCTCGTGCGGCTTCGACAACGCGGTCGGCGTTCAGGGCACGGTCCCCCTGACTGCGGCCGCGAGGAGGTTTGAGCTGCCGCGGGTTATGGCGGTGGAGGAGACGGAGGAGGCGCTGGCCGCGCGGATGGAGAGGACCCTGGCGTTTCGCGAGTGAGCCCGAGCCGTTCAAGTGGCCCGGGACGCGAGCTCGTCCAGGCTCCGCGCGAGCCTTTCCCCGGGTCGGTATAGGCCGAGCCAATCGGGCTCGGGCACGGGGGGCGACGCCTGCTTTGGACCACCAAGGCTCATCGCCCGCTCTCCGAAGGCGACGCCGATCGCCCGCACCAGGTTTCCCGCGTTCCTGTAGCGCTTCGCCCCGCGAAGATAGGCGTCGATCGCGTCGCGCCGCCTGCCCGCGCGGCGCAGCCCCCCCGCCAGCCAGCGAGAGAACTCCACGCCGTCGATCTCGACGCCGTATTCGTGGCGCACCTCGCGGTACTTGCGCTCGTTCCGGTCGAAGTCGGCGAACTGCCGCTCGAGGTGGCCGGAGCTCATGGTGGCGGCGTGTTGAACGTAGCCGACGTGCTGCTCGCGCAGCACCACGGCGGATCCGTTCAGCAGCAGCCTGATGAAGAGATCCCAGTCCGCGCCTGGATCCAGCCGCTCGTCGAAGCCCCCGAGACCGCGGAGCAGGTCGGTGCGGACGATCATGTTGGAGCAGCCGGCGGGGACCGAGTAGCGCCTGAGGATGTCGCGCGGCTGGTCCTCGAGAGGGGGTGGGTAGTAGACCTCGATGGGCTGCTGCGACTCGTCGAGGAGGAGCGCGGCGCTGAAGCCGAAGTCGGCGCCAGAATCCCTCGCCGCGTCGAGCTGCTCGCGCAGCTTCCGCGGCGACCAGAGGTCGTCGTCGTCGAGGAGCGCAACCCATTCGCCCCGGGCTTCGGCGATTCCCCTGTTGCGGGTGGCCGCCAGGCGCCGGTTGGTCGAGTTGCGAAGGACGCGCAGTCGCGGCTCGTCGATTTCGCGCAGGCGGTCGACCGTGTCGTCGGATGAGCAATCGTCCACGACGATGATCTCCAGGTCGACGTCCTCTTGACCCAGCGCGCCGGCGAGCGTGGGCCCGATCAGATGCCTGCGGTTATGGGTGGGGATGATGACGCTGACTTCAGGTGGCATCCGACGCCTGGTTTCGTCTGGAGCCGGCCAACTCCTCGTATAGGCCGATCGTGCGCTCGACCATCTTCTCGGCGAGGAAACTCTCCTCGTGGCGTCTTCGGGACGCCACCGCCATCTGCTCGCGCCGCTCCGGGTCCGCCAATAGCTCTACTGTCGCCTTCGCGAGGGCGTCGGGGCTGCGCGGCGGCACCAGCACCCCGGTCTCCTGCGTCACCGCCTCCCCGGTGCCCCCGACATCGGTTGCGACCTGCGGCACGCCGCAGGCCAGCGCCTCGAGGACCCCGATCGGGAAGGCCTCCCATGCCGAGGGCAGGACGAACACGTCGAGGGCGGCCAGATATCGCCAGGACGAGCCCTCGAAGGGGATCATCTGAAAGCGGGTGTCGCGATCCAAACCCAGCGCCGCGGCCCGCTTCTGGAGGTCTGCCTGTTCGGGGCCGTTGCCGACGATCACCACGCGCGCACTCGGCTGCGCGGAGAGGATCGCGGGCGCCGCGTCGATTAGCAGGTCCAAGCGCTTCTGGGGCCGCAGCACGGCGATCGCGCCGGCCACCGGCCCCCCGGAGCGGAGGCGCTCGATCTGCGGATCCGGCGCCACGGACTGCGGACAGGGGCCACAGCCGTTGTGGATTACGCGCAAGCGCTCCGGTGGTGCGATCTTGCGGTCGATCGCCAGGTGCCGCTCCCAGTCGCAAACGCACAGGATCGCGTCCGTGAGTGGCGCAAGGCGGCGCTCGAGGTGGGTCGCGACGGCGACGCGGAGGCGTGAGAGTTCTCCGACGAACGGAAAGCTGTGGGGTGAGTAGACGACGCGCGCCCGCAGACGCGCGGCGGCGAGGCGCCCGAGGACGCCCGCCTTGGCCGAGTGCAGGTGGACGAGGTCGTAGTCACCGCGCCGGAGGAGCCTGCGGATCGCGCCCAGCGCTTCGATGTCATCGCGCGTGTTGAAGTACGTCGGAGCAAGCGATAGCCGATGCACCCGGATGCCGCGCTCCTCGAGGCGTTCGTAGCCGCTTGCCGTAGGCGGCCCGGCAAACTCGACGTCGAAACCGCGCCGGGCCGACTCGATCGCCATCTCGGTTGCAATAGCCGCCGCGCCGCCATCGGGCGGCTCGCAGATCTGAAGCAATCGCATCCGGCGCCTATCCCCCGGCGCTCGTCACGGTGTCATAGACCCCAGTGATTTCCGCGACCATCCGCTCGATCGTGAAGCGTTCGTCACGGCGGTTTCGCGATGCCCGTGCCATCGCCGCTCGCCGATCGGGGTCGCGCAGAAGCTCGACCGTAGCCCGCGCGATCTCATCCGCCGCCGGGCGGACGAGCAGCCCGGTCTCCCCATCGCTCACCGCCTCGCCGGTGCCGCCCACGTCGGTTGCCACCTGAGGTACGCCGCAGGCCAGGGCCTCGAGGATTCCGATCGGAAACGCCTCCCACTGCGAGGGTAGGACGAACAGGTCGAGCCCCGCCAGGTATCGCCAGGAGGACTCCCGGAACGGCATCATCCGAAAGCGCGGCTCGCGATCCAGGCCCAGCGCCGCCGCATGGGCGAGGAGGTCGGCCTCCTCGGGGCCGTTGCCGACGATCGCTACGCGTGCGCCGGGCTCCTCGGAGAGGATCTTGGGCGCCGCGTCGATCAGCAGGTCGAGGCGCTTTTGGCGCCGTAGCACGGCGATCGCGCCGACGATCGGCCCTTCGCCGGGCCACTCGGCCAACCGCTCGTCCACCTCGGCGCCTTCCGGGCAGGGCTCCACGCCGTTGTAGATGCGGTGGAGGCGGCTCGAAGGTGCGATGCGGGCATCGAGCGCACGCCGCTTCTCGTCCTCGCAGACACAGACGATTGCGGCGGTTCGCCTACCGAGCAGGCGCTCCACAGCGATCGCGAGCGCACGCTGCGGGCCGCCGACTTCGCCGACGAAGGCGAAGCAGTGAGGGCTGTAGACCGCTGCCACCCGGTTGCGCGCGGCGAGGCGCGCCAGCGCGCCGGCTTTCGAGGAGTGGGCATGAACGAGGTCGAAGCGGCCGCCCTCGAGCAGGCGGCGCAACCCCCGCAGCGCCCGGACCTCGTTCGCGGGGTCGCCAAAGCCACGGTTGAAGGGAAGCTTGTGCAGCTCGACATCGGCGGCCTGAAGGCGCGTGTATATGGTGGACTCGAGGGGTCCCACCACCGTCGGCTCCCAGCCGTGCTCGGGCAGGCCGAGGGCCAGCTGCGCGACATTTTCGGCAACGCCTCCGTCGGGGGGCTCGAAGGCGAGCAGCACTCGGCGCATGGGGCGGGGAGTGTATAGACGGGTTGGTACCCTGCCTGGTCGATGTGCCGTTCGCAGGAAGAGCACCGCTCAGCCCGGGACGCGAGCGGTCTTCCCCATCCCGAGGACCACAACCTATGGATGCGTTTCCGCAAGGGCACCGTGCTCGGAAACATGCTCTCAGCGCTGTTTCGCATGCGGCGTGTTCCGCTGAACGCGCTTTCCTCGGCGAGGGTCGCACGGAGCGATCGTCGCGAGCGGCGGAGTCTGCGGAAGCCGATCTCGGACGGTCGGGAGTTCCAAGCTGTCTACCTGATTCCAGCCGGTCCCGGCGACTGGGAGCCGTTACGGGATACGCTCGACAGCGTGCTGCGCTACGAGGGCGCCGGGGCGAAGGCGATCGTCGTCGATGACGGCTCAACGGATTGCCGGGCATCGGTGGTTCAGGCCGAATTCCCGGAGGTCGACGTGGTCCGTCGCCGCTGGCCAAGCGGCGGTCCCCCCCGGAGCCTCCCAATCGTGGTCGCCGGGATCAGTCATGCGCTCCAGCGCTACTCGTTCGAGGTGCTGATCAAGCTCGACACCGACGCACTCGTAACGGGCTGCAGCCCGTCTGAGGCTGCAGCGCAGCTCTTCGAGCGAGAGCCCCAGATTGGCATGGCCGGCACTTATCGAATAGGTGCCGACGGCAAGCCGGAGACCTACGACTGGGACAGCTGGGTGCTTCGCCATTCGGCGCGCTGGAGCCCGGCGATTCGCGACCTTGTAAAGAGGGCGCGCGCCGGTGGATACGATGGCGCGAAGGTGCACGGTGGCGTGTTTGCGCTCGCTCGCCGAGCACTGGAGGCGATGGAGGCGAGTGGAGACCTCGGCTGGCGTGCGCCTTGGTGGACCCAACTGGGAGAGGACTTCTGGCTATCGGTGATGGTGCTCGCGAATGGCTTCGAGCTCGGTTCGCTCGGTGCGCCCGACGAGCCGTTCGCGGTCGCGAGCAAATACACGCCGATCGCCAAGCAGCGGGTGCTGTCGGAGGGCAAGCTCGCGATCCACTCCGTGCGACGGGGGCTCGATGGCGAGGACGAGGAGACGTTGCGCGCCTTCTTCCGCGACGCGCGCGAAATGGCTTGATGCTTCAGGCAGTTGGGAGCACCGCGTCGCGGCCGAGCAGCCGGCGTGCAGTGCTCAGGGCCAACCGGAGCGAGTCCCGGTCAAGAATCGCCACCGCCGCGGAGTAGGCCGCCACGCCGAGCAGGCCGCTCACGATCAGCGAAGCGATCGGTGCGAAGCCGTCGGTTGCGTTGGCCGCGGCTCGAGTCGCAATCCAGCCGATTGCAGCGGCAACCACGATCGGCAGGAGCACGCGCATGTGGCCGACGGCGTGGAGCTCCAGCTTGCGTTGCGCCAGGCGCGCCAGCAGCGGGAGCGTCACTATCGCCTGCCCGAGAATGACGAACGAGACTGCCGTGGTGCTCGAGTGCGCGGCAACGATGAGCAACGGGATCTCGAACACGAGCACGACTGCAGTCAGGGATCCGAGGGCGCCTGCGTGGCCGGTCGAGTTCAGCAGCCAGCCCATAGTCGCCTGGATCGGCACCACGGCCGCCCAGACGCCGAGGACCCCCAAGGGCCCGATCATCGGCAGCCAGTTCGAGCCGAAGATGGCCGCGGTGAAAGGGGCCGCCGCGCCGCTCAGCACGGCTCCGATCACCGCGGTGACCAGGGCCACCAGGCGAAGAATCGACAGGTAGGTGGCAGTAACGCTTTCGCCGGAGCGTCGCATCCGGGCGAACGCCGGGAATGTGACTTTGGCCACCGGATCTGCGATTCCGAGGTGCGTCAGCTCGCTGAGCCGATACGCCATCGAATAGAAGCCGAGCTGAGCGCTGCCCAGCAGGCGTCCGACCAGGAGGTAGTCCACGTTCTCGCTGATCCAGGCGAGCCACCCCTGTGCAAGGAAGCCACGGCCGCTCACGAACGCTTCCTTGGTGACGGTCCAATCCAGTCTCGGCCTCACCCGGTGCGGCGCGATGATCAGATAAGTGGCGGAGTAGATCACCATGCTCGCGACCTGGCCGAGCACGAGGCTCCAGACGCCGGCCCCCGCAAGGGCCAGCGATATGGCAACCACGGCGAAGCCCAGGCTCTGGGCCATCTGGCCGACGAATCGTCGTTTGAATTCCATCTCCCGCTGCAACAGCGACTCGTAGAACCAGGCCAGCGAGGAGAACATGGAAGTCGTCGAAAGGACGGGTAGGAGGGAGGTGAGGCGCGGCTCGTGGAGGAGGGTCGCGGCGAGCGGGGCTAGGGCGATGACGATCGCAGCCACAACAAACGAGGTGAGAATGAGCAGGGTGAGGATCGTGCCCAGGGCCCGCTCCTCGAAGTCCTGGCGCAGGATCAGCGTCGCTCCGAGGCCGAGATCCTGAAACAGCCCGAGGGCGCCGAAAGCGAGCATCGCCAAGGCCATCAGGCCGAAGTCCGCCGGGGTGAGCAATCGAGCCAGCACCACCGTTGTGACAAGCGTGATCACCTTGGCCGCCCCGAAGGTGACAAACGTCCAGGGGACGCCGTGGGCGATTGACTTTTCTTCCATCGCCTGTTCCGCCTATCGGCTTCGGAGGGCCACGTCCGCAGCCGAGGATCTATATACGGAGATCAGCTCGTCAACCATCCGGTCGACTCCGAACCGGCTGGCGGCCACGCGCCGTCCCGCCTCGCCCATCTCACACCTGCGCGCCTCGTCGGACGCGATTGCCATTAGACGGTCGGCGAGAGCTTTCGGATCTTTAGGTGGTACCAAGTAACCAGTGACCCCATCCTCGACCGCCTCCGGCGTGCCGTTCACCGCGGTCGCGACCACCGGAAGGCCCATCGCCATTGCCTCCAGGATCGCCAGAGGCAACCCCTCCCAGAGCGACGGCAGGACAAATGCGTCTAGCGAGCGCAGATATGGCTCGACGCGTCCCTCGAAAGGCATCAAGATTGTGTGCTCTCTGAGCGGAGCGGCTGCGACCCGCACCGCAACTTCGTTCCACAGGGGGCCGTTGCCCACGATCGCAAAGCGAACCGGTCTCCCTTCACGGGCTAGGAGCTCGAGAGAATCCAGCAGGATCGGGAGTCCCTTCTGATCCCGCAGCCCGGCTACGAGGCCGAGCAGCGGGCCCTTGCCACGAAAGCGGGCGAGCTCCTCGTTCGGGGCAAGGTCGGAATCGACCTCGACCCCATTGTGGATGACCACTACACGAGTGGGGGGGGCGAGCCGGTCGGCAATTGCGACCGACCGTTCGTCCTGCGCGACGGCAACGATCGCAGCGGTGCGACGGGCGAGCGCCCTCTCGACGTGTAGACCGACCTGGAAGCGCATTCGACTGGTCCGGCGGGGTCTCATCAGCTGCGTTCGGTAGACGAGGGAGTTCGGCGTGTAGATAGACGGGACCCGACGAAGTCGCGCGCTGATGCGTCCCAGAATTCCCGCCTTTTGCCCGTGGGCATGCAGGACGTCGAAGTCATTGTCACGGAGGATCGACCCGAGCGATCCAATGCTGCGCAGGTCGGCGAGCGGATCCGGCACGCGGCCGGTCAGGAGAATTGGCTTGTACGGAATATCACGATCTTCGAGTCTCTGGCGCGGGCTCGCGTCAGCCCGCCCGGCGACTGTGACCGCATGTCCACGCCGCTTCAAACCCTCGGCAACGAGTCGAACGTGCTCGGGGATACCGCCGTCCGGCGGCTCGAACACCTCCAATACGCGCAGCGCGGGCCGATTCATGTGTGGAGAGCCTAGAGGGCATGGCTGATCGAACAATCGTCCAGGGGGCAGGTGTCTGCATGGGAGCGGACGTGCGGAGGTCGAGAGATGAGGGCGACCACTCGATCAGCACTCAAACAAAGCCATGCACCCTCACTTTTCCAACAAGACACTCGGCCTCATCTTGATTGCCCTGATCGCTTTCCTCGCCCTCCCGGGCGCGGCCACAGCGCAGCCGGCATATCGGGGGTTCCAGGTCCATTCCCTTTGGTACGAACGCACCAGCGCTGAAATGCAGCACGAGCTCGACCTGATCCAGGAACTTGGCGGAAACGTTGTCCGTGTCGACGTCGGCTGGAGCTCGCTGGAAAGCGATGGGAAGGGCGAATATACACAGTGGTACTTGGACAAGCTGGATCGCTTGGTGCAGGAAGCAAGCAGTCGCAGCATGAAGGTCATCGCCACCCTGGGGACCACCCCGTGCTGGGCGTCGTCCGCTCCGGAAACGCTCAAACAGGGTTGCAGCGGCCGCTGGTGGGACCGAGGAGTGCAGAACTATCCGCCGACCAGCGCCGGCGATTTTGGGGATGCGGCGCGCTTCCTGACAGCCCGCTACGGGACCGAGCTTGCCGCGCTCGAGGTTTGGAACGAGCCGAACACGGAACGCTTCCTCGTTGCCCCCAACCGTGCGAGCGCCTACGCGTCGCTGGTGAAGGCGGCCTATCCAGCCGCAAAGGCGGGAAATTCAGCCGTGCCGGTGATCATCGGGGCCTTGGCGGCGGCGGATCGCCCCTTCCTGGACGAACTGTACGCGCAGGGTATCAAGGGCTACTACGACGGGATCTCGGTTCATCCCTACAACGAGTGGCGCGATCCCTATGACCGCTGGCAGCCCCAGTGGAAGAAGTACACGTTCCTGCCGGGGATGGAATGGATCCGCGAAGGACAGGTTGCGGCGGGCGACAACAAGCCGCTCTGGATCACAGAGTTCGGCTGGGACACGTGCACGGGGAGCAGCTGGTGCGTGAATGAAGCGCAGCAGGCCGACTACCTCGTCAAAGCGTTCCAGATCCTCAACACGCTCAACTACGTGTATGGGGCCACCGCCTACGAGTTGCGTGACGAGAGCACCGACAAGAGCGATTTCGAGAGCAACTGGGGCCTGGTCCACCAGGACTTCTCCAAGAAGCCGGCATTCGATGCGGTTGCGGCCGCGCTCCATGGCGAAAAGGAAGCCGAACCCGTCACTCTGGATATCAACGTCTCGCAGGGGGGCGCGGTGGTCGCGACCGGCCAGGCGCCGCAGAAGCAGCGCCTGGCGGTGCAGGTCAGTCGTTGCCAGCAGACGGTCCAGAGGCGCTGGATCAAGACCACCCAGCGCGGCTACTACCGGCGCAAGCTTGGTTTCGTGAAAAGCCTCCGAGGCTGTCACGTAACGGTGCAGGCGCGGAAGACCAAGCAAGCTGCCACCGGCACGGTTCCGGGCGGCAAGCTCGCGGATGTCGCCTCTGCGCGCCTGGCTGCCGGGTAGGTGGATCAGCGCGGCTTTGACTTCAGCGCCGGCTTGCCGTGCCGATCGCTTCGGCTCGCACCAGCCGCTCGATTCCCACGAGCAGACCGATGTCGATCAAGATCGCAGCCAGGATCAGGTTCTGGCGGAGGGGGTACTCGGTCAGCGAGTTGACCAGCACGGCGAGCAGTGACGCGGTGAGCGCGAGGGCGAGCGGGTAGAGCTCGCTGTCCCGGCGCTCGAGCGCTCTGTGGGCACTCCTGACCAAGGCGAAGAGCATGATCAGCAGGAGCGCGAGTCCGATCAGGCCCAACTCGGCCGCGACGTTGAGGAACAGGTCATGGGCGTGATCGAACGGGACGCCGCCCAAGTCCGTGAGGCCGAAGGAGGGGGAGACGGTGGGGAAGTTGCCCTGGCCGACGCCGAAGAAGGGATGCTGCGCGATGATTTCCGGCGTCGTTTCCCAGATCCTCAGTCTCTGATCGCCCTGGGAGTTGAGTGAGAGCGTCGCAAGGCGGTCGCTGACTACGGTGACCGGCCCAGCGCTTGTCACAGATCCGAAGTTAAGGACGGTGACCACCGCGATGATCCCCAGGCCAACCATGGCGAGGCGACGGAAGGGAGCCCAGCGAAACATCATCCAGACGAGGGCGACGCCTGCGCCGATGATCGACCCCCTGGTCTCAGTGAGAATCAGGCCGAACAGTGCAAGCACTCCACAGATCATCATCAGCCACCGCCAGCGGACAGGCCCCCTGAGGGCAAAGACGAATGCGGGCGGGAAAGCGAGGATCAGGAACAGGGCCAGAGATGTCGGGTGTGCGAAGCTCGCCTCAGCTCGGTTGGTGACGATGGCTCCGCCCGCGAGGGCTTTCTGTTCGCTCAGGTTCCCCAGCGCCATTGCCCCAAGGATGCCTCCGGAGAGGGCAAGGCTTGCCGCCACAGCCTTCACGTCGCCGACAGAGCCCTGTGAGACGAACAGGGCGATTACACCGAAGGCAATCCAATCCGCCACGATCCTGATCACCGTGAAGGTGTCGATCGCAAAGAACAGTCCGATAATGCTCACGAGGATCAGTCCACCGAACGCGTACAGCGCCGTGGGAATGCGTGAAGCGGAGATCGTGGCGATAAGCCGTGGTGCTGCAGATAGCGCGGTCAGGAACAGGATCGCCTCTGAGGGAGTGATGCTGAACGAGGCGCCACCAGGGCCGGCCGCCAGGTAATCGACCGGAGCGGCCAGGAGAGCAAGACACACTCCGACGAGGGGTGAGTCGAAGACAACCGCGACGATCGCGGCCGCCACCACAGCTGCGAGTGCCATGGTGACGCCAACCTCGTAGGCGCCCACAGCCCACGCGCACAGGAAGAGAGCGGACAGCGAGAGTGCCGCTGAAAGAAAAGCGGCCAAGCGAAGGTCGAGCCTTGACCAGGTCACTGCAGGCAGGCGGTCACACGCTCAGTCACGCGTGAGGCTTGCTGGACGCCGGCTTCGCTTTTTCCGACCAGAGTCAAGGTTGGTGCTTTCGCCTGTCTGGTACCGGTAGGAGTAGGCCCCGAGATCCGGCAGATCGCGTACGGAGTTGACTGCCACACCAAGCAGCGTCGCGTTCACTACGGAAAGCTGATGGCGGGCGCGGCGGATGTCGGGTTTCCCGGATATCCTCGTGTCCACGACCATCAGGACACCGTCGGCGCTGGCGGCGAGTGTGCTGGCCTCGGCCCCGACCGAGAGCGGCGGTGTATCCACGATGACCAGGTCGGCATGGTCTAGCGCCTCGTCCAGAAGGATCTGAGAGCGCTCGACGCTGACGAGTGTGGAGGGAGTGGGTGGCAGGATCCCGGACGGGATGAACTGGAGGCTGGCAAGGTCGGTCTGGGCAAGAACCGCGCTGAGATCTGCCTTGCGGCTGAGGTATGCAGACAGGCCGTGCTGCTGATCGTTTTCACGGCTGGTCAACACAAAGCCACGAAGGCTTGGGCGGCGCATGTCCGCCTCGATCAGGATCACTCGAATGTCGGCTTCGGCATATGAGCGGGCGAGGTGGTACGCGACCGTGCTCTTTCCGTCGCCCGCCGATGGGCTGACAACGACGATTGAGCGAAGTTGCTCGTTTTCGCGCCTCAGGAATTGCAGGTTGGTTCGCAACAGCCTGAAGGTCTCGTCGAAGACCATCTCGGCCTCCGGCCTGTCGCCACGCCGCGGCACGCGGGCGAGGACCGGGGCGGCCACGAGCGCCTCCAGCTCCTCGGTGGTGCGAACGCGGCGATCGACCGCCTCCGCCAGCAGGGCCAAGCCGATGCCGAGCGCGAGCGCCAGCAGTGCTCCAGCAAGGGTGTACAGCGTCGGCTGGGGGCGCGCGGGTTGAGTCGGCAGCGATGCAGGGGCAGCGAACGCGATCCGGGCGCCTATGGCGTCGCCGAGCTGAGTACGGGAGTAGTCGATGAATACCCGGGCGTAGGTGTTGGCCAAGACGCGGGCGCGCACGGGATTTTCACTGGTCGCCGTAATGCGGAGCAGTTGCGTTTCGGAGACCGGCTGGAAGGACATCGCGTTCAGCACGTCACCGCCAGTGGATTCAAAGGGAAGCGACGCCGCGACACGTTCGGCCAGGATCTGGCTGTCGGCGACTTTGCCATATGTGCCGGCAAGAACCTGACCCGCTTGGACGGCATCGAAGGTGGCGGTTTCCGTTCCCTGAGTGACCCAGAGGGTTGCCGTCGCTTCGTACTGCTTCGGCAGGGACTTCGAGACGATTGCCGTGAGCAGGGTCAGCGTCACGAACGTCCCGATCACGATCCATTTGCGGCGCCAAAGGGTCACCGCCAGCCTCCTGCGGGCGGCCCCGTGGGCGCCGCTTTCGAGGTTGGCGGAGGGGGTGGTCCCTGGTGCGTCTACCATTGCTGGAGACTACTCGGCGGGGGTGACGATTACGCCAAAGGTCCGAACGAAGATCTTGAAATCGAGCGCCATGGACCAGTTCTGGATGTAGTAGTTGTCGAGTTCGACGCGCTCGGGCAGCGATGTCTTGCCGCGGAAGCCGCTGGTTTGGGCCAGGCCCGTGATCCCGGACTTGACCCGGTGCCGATCGGAGTATCGGCGCACCTGTTCGTCGAAGAACTCGACGAACTCGGGTCGCTCGGGGCGGGGGCCGATCAGGCTCATCTGACCTCGCAGCACGTTGATCAACTGCGGCAACTCGTCAAGTGAGTAGCGCCGGATGAAGCGACCGACGGCTGTCCTGCGGTCGTCTCCCTCCACCCCGCCAGGCGCGAGGCCGGGCTTGACCTGGTTGGAGGGAGCCCTGGGGTCGTCGAGCCGCATCGAGCGGAACTTCAGAATCTCGAATCGCCGCCCGTCCCGTCCGATACGACGCTGGCGGAACAGGATCGGCCCGGGGGAGTTGAGCCGAACCGCGACGGCGATGGCGAGGAGCAGGGGGGAGAGCGCGATAAGCAACGCCGCGCTGACCACGCGGTCGATCGCGTGCTTGATGGCGAACTGCCAGCCCTTCGGGTCGACCCAAGCCAAGCTGAATAGCGGCAACGGCCCGATGTTGTCGAGGGAAAACCGGAGATTGACGCTCTCGAACATCCGGGGCACGAGCGAGACGTGAATGCCGCGCTCCTCGCATGCGCGCATCAAGGGGACGAGAACGTGATCGGGAGAGGATGTGAAGGTCAGGATGACATGCTCGGCGCCGGTTTCCTCGGCGATCCTGACGAACTCGTCCGGGGCGCCGAGAATCGGAGCCTGGCGCTCGGGCACGCGGTCCCAGGGGACAGGGTCAGCATCTATGAACCCGACGACGTGCAGGCCGAGCTCCGGCTGTTCGGCAAGCCTGCGCTCTATCTGCGTGGCGACCTGACCCGCGCCGACCACGAGCGTCGGCATATTCTCGGCGCCAGAGCGGCGAGCACGACGCTCGGCGACCGTCAGGGCGGGCACGCTGGCACAGAGATAGACAGCCGCGAAGGCCCAGGCACGGGCCAAGAGAGCGGCGGGGTCGCTTGCGTGATTGAAGAGGGCAACCGCGGCGATCGTTGTGACCACGGCGAGCGATGTAGCGGCGAGGACGCGCAGCAGTTCGTTGGTGATATCCAGCTGAATCGAGCGACCATAGGTGCTGCGCAATGCAAGCATTCCCAGGATCAGGGGTGGAAGCAGCCAGACAACGGTCTGTCCATCCGGCTGGGCGCCTGCCGCGTTGGCGCTGACGCGGGCGCTGAGGATCGCGAGGACGAGGAGCGTTGCGTGCACCGACAATCTACGGAGGCCCCAGCGCCCTTTGAGGATCGACGCCGGCACCGCGTAGCCCCGGCGCGCCGGGGAGGGGCGCCTGAGCTGAGGGTGGGTCTGTGAAAGGTTGGGCGTTGTGGCTCGGTTCATATGCTGATTTGGTGGAGGGAGTGACCTAACGATCCTGCTATCGGTGCGCTGCGTCTTCGCCTTTAGGTCTCAAGTGCGCTGCCGAGAATCCAGCGGTCCGGTTGGCTCGGGCTGCGGAGAGGCGAAGCCGGCTCCGATGTTTCTCCTTTTGCGATCCCTGCTTGTTAAGCACCTGGATCGGTACGGGCGAATCGCCCAATCCGGATCTCGTATTGAGATTAGGGAATCAGACGAAATTGTCCAGCACGTTTGCGAGCGGAACGCCAATGGATTGCGATTCGCAACAGAATCTGGCCGTGCTAGTCATTGCTCGCGGACGAGTGTTCGACGGCGGCGCAAGCCTTCTGCGGCGGACTTCCTCTCATGCGGCCGCGAAGGGGCCAACGCCGGCCAGCCCGAGCGTCGCGACGGCTAGAAGGAATACTCCCGACGCGGTGTAGCCGACGGCGAGGCGGCGGGCGACGTGAGGGGCAATGGCCTTGGCTCGACGATCGCCCGTCCCCGTAAGACGCCGGCGGAGGTCTCCGCGGAAGCCCGGCACCGGCACGGGGACGTCTGCCTGCAGACGTTTGGCGAGCGCTACGAGCTGCTCGCGCTCGGCGCGGTCCAGGTCGGGTGGCAGGTCGCGGCGGATCTTGTCGGCGTCCGGCACAGTCACTGTTCGAAGAGGGTGGAGAGGGGGTTGAGGGATCTGGCCTTGCGATAGGCGCGCAGCGCCGCGGCAATGCGGTCTCGCTCCGCTTCGATACGGGACAGCACCAGCCAGTTCCGCCAATTGGTCGACTCCCTTTCGGTCGCGCCGCGGGCCTCCTCGGCGGCGAGCGCCAGGTTCCCCTGCACCTCCAGCAGGAGAGCCTGCTGGAGGCGGGGCGTGGCAGCGTCGGGTTGCGCGTTCTGCGCGCTCCGCGCCGCGCGAAGCGCCGCCGGCAGGTCGTTGGCTCGTGCGTCCGCCTGGCTCTGCCGGACCAGCGTCGAGGAGGCCAGCGGGATCGCGATTGCGAAGATGATCGCTATCGCCGCCACGGCGAAGCCGGCCCGAAATGGCACGAGCAAAGCTGCCGCCTCGTTGCGCCTGGAGCGCACGGCGGCGGTCGCCAGCGTGGAGGCGAGGAGGAGAAACGCGACGGGCAGCACCGGGATCTGCCACATCCAGTCGAAGGCCGCCGTGACGCAAAAGGCGACGCAACCGGCGACGGCCGCGGCGAGCGCCGGCCGTCCGCGAGGGCCGGCGCGGAGGGTCGCTCGCCCGCCGCCGATCAGGATCGCCAGCAGGAATGCCCCGAGCAATGCCAGGCCGACGATTCCCAGCTCACCGAGCGTCTGGAGGTAGAGGGAGTGGGTGTCGTGCACCGTTTCCCCGTTGCTGCCATTGCGGGCCCACCAGTACTCGAAGGTGCCCGAGCCGGTGCCGGTCAGGGGCTTGGCGCGGTTCTCCTTCACCGCCGCTTTCCAGAGTTCGTAACGGCTCTCGCCGGCGAAGCTCCCGAGTCGCCCGGCTCCTTCGCCGGGTTGACCCCCGCGCTTGAAATCGCTCCAGGCGTTCGAGACGCGGCCGGGGGCGTTGAGCGCAGCGGCGGCGACCAGCACCGCAACCAGGCAGGCGAGCCCGGCGACGAGAGATTGCCTCCGGGAGACGGATGCCCGGCGCGGCCGCGCGCCATGGATCGGCGCGAGCGAGACTCCGGCCTGGACCAGGCCGACGCCCGCGCAGACGACAATCGTCATCGTCAGCATCTCGTTGCCTTGGTGATGCGCCGTCGCGTTGAGGACCCCGTGCTGGAGCGCGCCGCGCTGGTTCGCGGCGGCGATCAGGATCCCACCGCCGGCGCCTGCCACCAGCAGCGTGAGGAGTTTCGGCAGCCGGTCGGAGGTGAGCGCAAGGAAGACAGTGAGCGCGACAATCGCGGCGGCGATACCGCCGCGCGAGAGCGTGAAGTAGATCGCCAACGTCATTGCGGGCAGCGTCGCCGCGGCAAGCGCGCGGAGCAGGGCGGACCTTGCGCAGGTGGCGACCTGGAGCATCAGGGGCAGGCCGATCGCGATCAGCGCGGCGAGGCCGTTCCAGTAGTTGATCGGGTAGGAGAGCCGTTCCCCCGAGCCGGTCACGAACATCGCGGTCTGGTCCGCCGACGGGAACCAGGCGGGGTGGAGCCAAGACAGCAGGCCGACGATCGAGACCAGGGCGATGCCCGTGCCCACGGCGGGGACCATGCGACGCGCGGCCTGTGAACCTCGCGCGAAGAGGGCGAGGGCGAAAACGCCAAGATAGGTCGCAACACGGGCGAGGTCGGCGGAGGTCTTCTCGGCGCTCTCGGTCCAGCTGAGGCTGAGCGCCGTCCAAACGACGAAAGCCGCCAGTAGCCCGAGCGCGCACCATGCGAGGGTTCCCGGCCGGCGCCGCGGGAGCGCGCCGACCAGCACCCCGGCGAGCAGGATCCACCACACCGCGATCCCGACTTGGTCGTGGACGAGCGGGTCGTAGCCACCGCCATTGAGGCCGAGGTAGACGACGAGGACAAATCCGAGCAGCCATGTCGGGACGGCGCTCCAGTCGATTCTGCGTGCGTATTCCAACGGAGCGGGGCGGGTCAGTGTCGAGGCGGCCTCCATCTCCTCGTAGGTACGAGCGACGATCGCAAGGGCTGACGCCTGTCAGTATTTCGATCCTCATCTCGTACCATGAGGTCATGGCAAGATCACGACTGGTATGCGGGCTGGTGGCGGCGATCGCGATCGCGCTCTTGCCGCCCGCTGCGATTGCACAGCCGGTTGTGCCGCCGGGCAACTCCGCGGTCAACCAGTACACGGAGACGTTCCCGACCGCGGGTGGCGGCGCCCCGGCGAAGGACAAGGGAAAGCGGCACCCCGCCAAGGTTCTCGGCGCTCAAACCACGCGGCAGCTCGATGCGCAGGGGGCTCAGGGCCGTGCCGCGGCGGCGGTCGCGACGGAGACCGCGCCTGCCCCGGTCGTCACGAGCCCCCAGACGAAGGCCGCCATCGGGCGAACGAAGGATCACCCTGAAACGAAAGGCGCGCGGCACGGTGAGGGCCACAAGGGCAACAAGGCCGTGACCGGCGCCACCGGCTCTCAGCCGGGAGGGCCGAGCGGCTCCTCCGGCCTGGGCGAGGTGATCGTGCAGGCGACCGGCTCGTCGTCCACGGGCCAGATGGGCTTGCTGCTGCCGCTGGTGATCGCCGCCACGGTCGTCTGGTCGCTCGCCTATCTGTGGCGTCGGAAGCGACGGACCGCATAGATAGCTTGCGAGGGGGTTTGCAGGGGTGATCCCGATGCCTAAGAACGCGATTTTCCGTGCTGGGGCCCGGTGCTTGCCGGGGGCGCTGCTCGTCGCCTGTGCCCTGCTGGGGGCCGGGGTGTGGCCGGCGACGTCCGCCGCGCGCCCTCTGGTGACGGGCATCACCGGCTTCGATGCCTACGGTCCAGCCACCTTTCAGCAGACGAGGGCCGCCGGGGCTCGATTCGCGCACATCGTGGTTCCCTGGGAAGACGTCGCCCCCGCCAACGAGCCGAAGAGCTGGCAGCCGGAAGACCCCGCTGACGGGCATTACGCATGGACGTGGCTGGACGAAGCCGTGACCGAAGCCGTCGGCGCGGGCCTCACGCCGGTGCTGGAGATATACGGGGCGCCCTCGTGGGCGCAGAGGTGCCAGCCGCCGCCCGATGTCCAGTTCGGCGGGGGCATCTGCAATCTCGACCCGGCGGCGCTGGCGGCCTTTTCGGCGGCGGCGGCCCGCCGTTACAGCGGTCGCTTCGAAGGCCTGCCGCGGGTGCAGTATTGGCAGGGCCTCAACGAGCCCAACCTGGCCATCTTCTTCTATCCCCAGTTCAACGGGGGGAAGCCGGTTTCGCCGGCTCTCTATCGCCGGCTGGCCAACGCCTTCTACTTCGCGGTGAAGTCGGTCGACCCCTCGAACCTGGTCCTTGCGGCCGGGCTCGGCCCGATTGCTCGCCCGCACTGGACGATCGGGCCGATGCGCTTCACGCGCCTCTTGCTCTGCATGACCGGCCGTCGCAATCCACATCCGACGCACGGGAGCTGCGGCGGTGGCGTGCACTTCGACATCTTCGACGTACACCCGTACACGACCGGTGGCCCGACCCACGAAGGCGGCGTCGACGACGTCGAGCTGGGGGACCTCGGCAAGTTGCAAGCTCTGCTGAAGGCAGCCGACCGCGCTGGGAGGATCCATGGCAGCTTCAAGCGGACGCCGCTCTGGATTACCGAGTTCTCATGGGACTCGAAGCCACCCGATCCCGGCGGGCTGCCGATGAAGATCGAGACGCGTTGGGTGGCGGAAGCGCTCTATCGGTCCTGGAAGGCGGGTGTGAGCCACTTCTTCTGGTACAGCCTCCGAGACGAACTGCCCGATTCTGGCCAGTCGTTCAGCGAAACCGTCCAGTCGGGCCTCTACTTCCGGGGAGCGACCCTTGTCCAGGACCGGCCTAAGGAAATGCTCTACGCGTTCCGCTTCCCCTTCGTCGCCTACCACCGCAAGGCTGGTCTCTTCTTCTGGGGTCGCACTCCGACCAGCGAGCGGGGGAGAGTCGCTATCCAGCTCTGGCAGCACGGTCACTGGCGCACCAGGTTCATCGCCCATGCCGACGCCCAGGGGACCTTCGGCGGCGTGATCCCGACGTCTTACGGAAGCAACAAGCACGGGCTGGCGCGGGCGTGTTTTGGGGGCGAAAGCGCCCCTCCCTTCTCCCTGCACCCTGTGAAGGACTTCCGCCAGCCGCCGTTCGGCCGATAGAGGCCGGGCTCAGCTGCCCGCGGTCTTCTCCTCGAGCGCCGAGCGCAGCTTGCGCAGGGAGCGGGAGAGGATCTGCTGCACGTTGGCGAGGCTGAGGTCGGACAGCTCGGCGATCTCCGGGCCGCTCAGGTCGGCGCCGAAGCGCAGGGCGAGGACTCCGCGGTCGCGCGGGGAGAGGGTGGCCAGCGCCTCGGCCAGGCCCGGGTCGATTCCCAGATCCGGCTCGGGTGTCTCGCTTCCCAGCCGCTCCTCGCCGACCTCATCGAGCGGCTCGTGCCGGACTGAGCTATTGGCGCGGTAGTGGTCGACCAGCAGGTTGCGGGCGATCGTCATCAGCCAGACTCTGAGCGGGGCCCGCTCCGGATCGAACCGGCGCCACGCCCGAAGCGCCCGCTCGAAGGTCTGTTGCGTCAGATCCTCGGCATCTTCCCTGCCGGCGACTCGGTAGGCGAAGAACCCGTAGACGTTCCAGACCTGTTCGTCATACGCGGCGGCAAAGTCCTTGCTTATCTGGGTCTGCATAATGCCGGGCGACGTCGACGACGGGACGAGGCGATCAGGCTCCCGAGGCGCGCCGCCGGGTGCATAATCTACGGTGATGTCGACGACGATTGTTGAGCGACCGCGGCCACCCGGATCGCCGACCAGATCCACAACAGCGGCCAGGCGATCGTCTGGACCGGCCCCCGCGAGCCGGCCGAGCACTACTGGGAACAGCTGGACTCGGCGGGGTTGATGATGGCGCCGCTGGAGCGCGCATGAGATCGGCCGCGCGCGCCCTGGCTGTTGCCTGTCTGATCGCCGGCACCGGGCTGGCGGCGATCGGATCGGCCCCCGCGCATGCATTGAGCCTGCCCCCGGGCTTTCAGGACGAAACCGTTTTCGAAGGCCTGGAAGAACCGACCACGATCCGCTTCGCGCCGGACGGCCGTATCTTCATCGCCGAGAAGCAGGGCTTGGTCCTCGTCTACGACAGCCTCGAAGACCCGGCTCCCACCGTGTTTGCCGATCTGCGCAAGCAGGTCTACGACAACGGCGACCGCGGCATCCTCGGCCTGGAACTCGACCCGAACTTCGAAGAAAACCACCACGTCTACGTCCTCTACACCTTCAATCACGTGCTCGGGGAAGATCCGTCCGGCGCCTACCCGCGCTGGTTCTACCCGGGAGAACCGGAACGGGTCACCGGCGATCCCTGCCCCAAACCCCCAGGAGCCGATGTCGACGCCTGCCCGGTCAGCGGCCGGCTCGTGCGCCTCACCGCCGCAGGCGACCACGCAGTGGAAGAAGAAGGTGTCCCGGCGGAGAAGGTCCTGGTCGAAGACTGGTGCCAGCAGTTCTCCTCGCACTCGATCGGCGACCTGCGGTTCGGCCCCGAAGGGGCGCTGTTCGCCAGCGGCGGCGACGGCGCCAGCTTCACCGACCCGGACTATGGGCAGTTCGGCTGGCCGAACAAGAACCAGTGCGGCGACCCGCCCGGGGAAGTCGGCGAAGAACTGACGCTGCCCACCACGGAAGGCGGCTCGCTGCGCGCCCAGAACACCGAAAACCTCGACGGCTCGGTGATCCGCGTCGATCCCGAAACCGGCGAAGGTCTTCCCGAAAATCCGTTCTATGGCAAAGAAGAAGGCGCGAGCGAACTGGCGCGCGAAAACGAAGCACGCATCGTCGCCTATGGCTTTCGCAACCCGTTTCGCTTTGCGATCGACCCCACGAGCAAGGAGGTCTACGTCGGCAACGTCGGTTGGTACACCTATGAGGAGATCGACCGCTTCTCGACCACGCCCAACCCGGCCTACAACTCCGGCTGGCCCTGCTATGAGGGACCGGGCCCGACGCCAACCTTCTCCGGCCTGGAAATCAACGTTTGCGACGCCCTCTACGAACAGCCCGACTCGACCGCGCCGCCACTCTTCTATTACGAACACGAAGCAGGGGTAACTCCCGAAGACACCTGTCCAACCGAATTCGGCTCGGCGATCGCGGGGCTCGCCTTCTACGAGGGCGAAGCCTTCCCCGCCTCATACAAGGGAGCGCTCTTCTTCTCCGACCCCGTGCGCGGATGCATCTACGCGATGTTCCCCGGCGAAGACGGCAGGCCCGACCCCTCGAAGACGACGCCGTTCCTTACTGCAGGTGGCGTCTACCCCGGGATCGACATCCAGGAAGGTCCCGAAGGCAGCCTCTTCTACGTGAAGCTCTTCAACGACGAATTCGATGCGGGCTCGGGCTCGATTCACCGGATCTCCTATTTCTCCGGGAACCAGCCGCCGGTCGCCCGCCTTACCGCGAGCCCCGAATCCGGCGAAGCCCCGCTCGAAGTCGAATTCGACGCGAGTGGCTCCACCGACGCCGACGAAGGCGAAGAACTCACCTACGCATGGGATCTCAACAACGATGGGGAATTCACCGACGCGCCCTCCGAACCGACCGCGTCGGCGACCTTCAATGACTCCGAAAACCACACCGTCGCCGTCCGCGTCACTGACGAAAACGAAGCGAGCAGTGTCGCCCGCGTGACCGTGTATCCAAACGACACGCCGCCTGAACCGGAGATCATCAGACCCGAAGAATCCGCCCCCGAATCCGAAGAAGCGAACTTCGAATGGCATGTCGGTCAGTCGATCGAATTCGAAGGCGCCGCCCGGGACGCGCAGGAAGAAAACGAAGAAGTGCCTTCGACCAGGCTGGGTTGGAGCTCCCGTATCACTCACTGTCCCTTCGGACCTGAAACCTGTCACCGTCATCCGTTCCAGGCGTTCCCGGCGGTTGCCTCGGGGACCCTGATCGCCCCCGATCACGACTACCCCTCGTTTATCGAACTGACCCTGACCGCAACCGATGCCCGTGGTCTCACGGCGCACAAGACGATCAAGCTCCTTCCGCACCCGGTCGAACTGGGGATCGAGTCCGAACCGCCGGGCGTGACATTGGGAGCAGGTCAGCGGAGCGAACCGGCTCCGTTCACGCTGACCGCGATCGAAGACTCCAAAATTACGTTCTCCGCTCCGGCCACAGCACAGGTTGGCGGAACTACCTATGCCTGGACCGGGTGGTCTGACGGCGGCGAACGCATCCACACGATCGAAGCTGCCATTCCGGCCACCTACATCGCCGAATACGTGGCGCAACCGCCATCCGAAGAAGAAACTGCCGAGCCACCCGAACCGCCGGTCGTCGTGCCGCAGACGAGGTTGCATGGACACCCGAGCAAGCGGACGCGCAATGCGACGGCGCGGTTCACCTTCGCCTCTAGCGTGCGCGGCGCCCACTTTCTCTGCAAGCTCGACAGCGGCAAGTACAGATCGTGCCGCTCGCCCCGCGTCTACCGGCGCTTGAAGCCGGGCAAGCACGTGTTCCGGGTCAAGGCGGTGGATAGCGACAGGGCCGACCCGACGCCCGCGACGTTCAGATGGCGGGTGCTCTAACCCCGATCGTGCAGCAAGTACCGAAGAGTAGGTCGAGCAGGTAGGAAGAGGGGCGTGTCCGTCTCGGGGCTGTGCCCGGCGGTCCGGTGGAAGCGCTTGGTGGCCTCCGAAGGTGCTCGACGGCCGTTTGCGGGCAGGCTGAAGCCAACAGCGGCGGGGAGCGATGAATTGGTCGGGGGCGGGGCCGGGTCAGCCGGCCGGCGCCGGCAGCGCGCCCACCCGGTGCGGCGCACCGTAACCGTGGCGGTTGGCGAGTTCGGCCTGGGGTCGCTTGGAGGAGCGTTCAGGCGGGACTCGGCGAGCCTTGCGCGCTCGCTCATGCAGGCCATCCGCTACTACCTTGCCGACCAAGAGTCGGGGCGGGCCGGATGGCCGTATCCCAGCTTTCGTCGTGGCGACCAGCATGACCCGACGCACGAGGTTCAGATCGAGATCGACGGCGCGATCTGGGAGGCGTTTTCAAGAGAGGCTGATCGGCAAGGAGTTTCCACAGACCAGCTCGTTCAACATGCCGTCCTCTATTTCGCGGCGGATCGAGACGGCGGGCGCCTCGCCCAGCGCATCGTCGAAGACCTGGGTAACCGGGAGTCTTAGGACCCTCGAATCTACGCGACGGCCATCGAGCACGGCCTGGACCTCGGTGACGCAAACCTCTTGCTCCGTCCTCAATTCAGGTGGCGCTCAACACCGGGGCGTCGAAACCGGGGAAATCCCCATGATGCTCGAACTATTCCTCCTCCGGGAGCCTGAACCCGACCCTGCGCTTGGGCCGCGGGGGAGGGGAGATCAGTTGCCGAAGAGCCCGGAAGATCTGGCCCAACTGTTCGTCATGCTGGCCCAGCCTTGCACCGGTCTCTCGCTCGAGCTCCTCGAGCCGCTTCTCGATCGCCGCGTAGGAGGTCGCAGCACGGCGAAGCTCGACGAAAGCTCGCATGATCTCGATGTTCACCGCGACCGCTCGTTCACTGCGCAGGACGCCTGAGAGCATCGCGACGCCCTGCTCGGTGAATACCAGGGGGCGCGTTCGGCGACCCCCGTGTTGCCCGCTTGCCATCACAGATTGTGATTTCAAGTCGTTGAACTCCTGGGCGGACAGCTGGAACATGAAGTCGGCAGGAAAGCGCTTGGCGTTACGTTTGACCTGCTGAACCAAAGCCCTGGTCTCGACGCCGTAGAGGTCTGCGAGATCCTCGTCGAGCATCGCCTGACGCTCGCGAACGCCAGGATTCTCTTCTCGATGGTCGGAGCTGTGATCAGCTGCAGCGGTGCGCCCGTCTCTACGGGGTCAGACATGTGGATCGCGTCGAACACCAGTTCGCATATAGAAAGCTTCGCACCGGCTCCGGACGGATGGCAGCGCACGGGAGGGACCGCCGGCGCGGCGACAGTGAACCGGCCGGCTACAGCCGGGTGGCGATCAGGCGGGCGAAGCCGATGGCGAAGGTGGCGAACATTCCGCCCGCGACTTGGACGATGAGGCGATG
>CAAGKR010320438.1_pt1 | contig 23956 bp, 22 predicted proteins | sample 2556971 | NCBI WGS metagenome assembly CAAGKR01 (sample SAMEA5207829, study PRJEB30636) | soil metagenome | biome: forest; feature: boreal; material: soil | place: USA | collected 2011-09 | depth 1 m | reverse complement strand
TTTGGTCTTGGCGATCGCGGCGGTCGGCGCCATCGCCGTCGACCGGGAAAGTAGCCCGGCACTGGAGGCCGGAGGCCATGAGTACTGCTTCGCGGAGTGGTGCATCGCACCCGAATCGGCCACCATGGGCACTCAGGCGGTAACCGTCCGCGTGCGGGTGAGGAGCGACGCCAAGCAAGCGACTCAACGACCAGACCATCCCCAGGGGTGGGTGATCGACGCAACGGGCCGACAAAGTGGTGGACCGCAACACGCGCTCGATCGCTTGTTGGCCTCCGGCGATTCGTACATGGCAACACTGACCTTCAGCACCTCCCAACCGGGACCTTGTCCGAGGCTGTTGGTCAGCGAGGGCGGATGGCCGCCATTTCTCGGCCTGGGCTATGCGGCGAGTCCGTTCACCGCCCGGGTCGAGTGGCGACTCTGCGAAGTTGCCGGCTTAGAGGATCTCAAGATTTCGGCGACCGCGGCAGCTTTCTCCTGAGGACCTCAGGCGGTTCCGTTTTTCCAGCGCTACACCATTGGCCCGCCGACGAGGTGGAGGACGTCGGGCTGGACGATCACCGCCACGCCCAGAACTACGCACGCGGCTCCGGAGATGCGAGAGAGCATGACGCCGTGGCGCCATCTCTTCTCAAGGAAGAACACCACCGCAAATACAGCCATCCAAGCTAGATTCATCAGCCCGAGAACGGCAAGCACCGCCATGAGCGCCCAGCAGCACCCGAGGCAGTAGAGGCCGTGTGAAATGCCGGCGCGGGCGGCCGCGGAGCTGCCACCACCGAAATCATGCGTGAGGATGAAGCCGAGCGGTGACCGGCATGCCCTCAAGCATGCATTCTTCAGTGGTGTGAGTTGGTATACGCCGGCGACGACCAGGACAGCTCCGCCGAGGCGCGGTAGCAAGCTGTTGACCGGAGCCGCGAACGACGATCCAAGAAGCTGAATGACCCCAAGTGGCACCAGGCCCGCTGCCGTCCAGACCACCAGGTAGCCGAAAACGAAGGCCACCGTCGGCATTGTTCCCTCACCGCGGGACCGAACGATGCGGGCGTGAGTCAGCACCATCGGTGCGACGGCCGGGAACATCATGGCCACCATCATCACGACCCACGTGACAAGAAAGAGCCCCGCGCCCAGCATGGCCATACCACCCATGCCGCCCATGGAGGCCGCCTGTTGAGCGGTGACCAGCCAGGCGGCTGCGGCACAACCGAGAAGCGCAGCGACGATTGCCGTCGCAACGGGGCGTGGAAGAGCGTCGGCACCGGCCGGTGCCGGCCGGTTCACAAGTGGCGTTCCCGGGTCAGCCTGCCCAGTTGAAGGGCGCCGAGAAAGCGCTCTTCCCAGCGTTCTTGAATTCCATGCCGAAAGCCTTGATCTTCGACTCGATCGGGCGAGCTATCGTCAGCGTCGAGTTCGACGGGTGCGCCAAACCGCTGATCTTGGTGGTCTCACCGCCTTCCTGCCCTGCGAAGTCCTCGACCTCGACGGCGACCGCGTCGCCGATGCGCACGCGATGCCGCTTGCCATCATCGACGTATTCGATCGGCAGCCGCTCGATGCCGAGGAGCTCACCAATCAGCGGCGCTATGCCGGCCATCGGACCGCCCATCTTACCGGCGAAGACGCCGGTGAGCTTGTCAGCCTGCTCCTTGGACGCCTTGTCATCGATGATCACTCCGAGCCTCCAGCCGCCGTCGAGCATCTTCTTGGGCGTATCGAAGACGATCGAGACACTCCGCCCGCTGACGTCAGTGCCATCGACCTCGCCGCGCCGGACGTGGTAGTTGAGGACCCCCTGGCAGCGATCGCCTGTGGCGTCCAACGCGAAGCTGGTCACCGTGCACGGGCATACCCAGTCGCAGTTGCAGTTTTCGAAATAGGTCCCTTCGAGCTTCCACGCCATGACTGCCCCCTCCCGAACTGTGCTTGACGCGAACCTCAAAAGAGTACGGTGGCCACGCGGATGCGTCAAGGACGCATCGCCGAGCAACAGCGCCAAGTACTACGTCATATGGTGCTCGGGTCTCTCCATCTAGGTGTGGTGTTCAGAAAGTCCGTCGAGTTCGATCTCGGACCAAACCAGACAGCGGCGACCGGTCACTCAAGGCTATGACAAGTAGCCATGTAGCAATCGATGTGGCAACCCAGGTCGGTTCGTTTTGGCACGGCCCGGTCTGCGCGCGTAGAGTCGAAGAGTGGGTCGCCGAATGGCTGCCCGAGTGTGTCGCCAGACGTCAAGCCCCTGCTGGGGTCGCCCTATGGGCGAGGAGGTTGCCGTGTACGGAACCGTAGCCAAGATGAAGCTGAAGCCGGGTGCTGAAGAGAAAATCATGCAGCTGATGGAGGGGTCGCAGGCAGGCCGCGAGGGGCACATCGCGACCTACGTATTCAAGTCCGACGCCGACCCGAACGTTCATTTCGTCAGCACCATCTACGAGAGCAAGAGCGCGTACAAGAAGTTCGCGGACTCACCGGAGCAGGACAAGCGCTTCCATCAGATGAGGGAGCTCCTGGCGGCTGACCCGGAATGGCACGACGGAGAGGTCATCCACCACGACTCGAAGGTCGAAGCGGCCCGCTAGACGACTTCCGTCCTCAATCCGCCTCCGAGTGGTCGCTCGCGACGCGCGCGATCGGCTGCCCGGGGTGGAGCGGGGCGCCCACCTCGACCAGAATCTGAGATCGCGCCGCTCACCGTTGAGGGGATCTCGGCGTTGACCGTGTCGATTAGTGTGGGATGCAAACATCCCTGACTGGCCAATCCGCGGCGTGAGCGAGGCCTCGGTTACCAAGCCCGGCTGTGGGGTACAAACCCACGCGGAGCGGCTACTTATCGTGAGTCGTGCGCTTCGACCATAGAGGTGTATGGTGGCCGTAGCGGACCGCTCCCCAGCCCGTTACATCTTTGAGCTGAATTGGCGGAAATGCCGAGCGGTCCGCTTAAGTTCCGGCGCACGAATGCTGCGCGTCCACTCGCGAGTTGGTCCCGACGCGTTGAGCTCGGTGGCAGCCTAGAGTGGCGACGGTGTGCCAGCCCGCCTGGGCCGCGGCGACGGCGGCTGCCAGCCCGATACCCGAGGACGTGCCTGTGATCAGAACGGTTTTATCAGCGGTCATGCGGGCGTCGTCCTCTGCTCTCGCTTTTTCTTCCAGGCAGGTCGCTGGGTCTCGTCTTGTCCAAACGACCGAGTCAGATAACCACTACATTGGACCCATTCACGCAGGGAGGTTTGTTGTATGGCGGCCATAAGTCGTGCGGACGCGATCTGGGAAGGGGATCTCATGAGTGGTAGCGGTCGCGTCAAGACCGCCAGCGGCGCGTTTGACGAATTCCCCGTGTCATGGGCCAGCCGCGCAGAAAGCCAGCAGGGCAAGACCAGCCCCGAGGAGCTCCTCGCCGCGGCCCATGCCGCCTGCTACTCGATGGCGTTCTCCGGCGGCCTGGCCAAGGCTGGCCACAAGGTGGAGGAGCTGAACACGACGGCAGAGGTGGAGTTCGTCCCAGGCACCGGCATCACCAGTGTCTCGCTCACTGTGCGAGGTCGCGTCAAAGGCATTGACGACGCCGAGTTCCAAAAGCTCGCGGAGGCGGCGAAGGATGGCTGCCCGGTCTCGAAGGCTCTTCACGGAAACGTCGACCTGCGACTCGAGGCGCGGCTGGAAAGCGGACAGGTTCCGGACTAGGGCTTGGCCGAGCCCGTCAGCCCGGGAAAGTCCACGACGCCCTGGAGGCGCAGCTCCCGCAGCTGGTCGGCCAGCCACCGATGCGGTTCCTTGATGACCTTGTTCCCGTCGAGGCAATCCCACCACGTGCCGCTGACGTCCCGGCCGACCAGGAGCAGGCAGTTCGGATGGTTCGTCTTCTGCCACGCCTTCATGACCGGGGCGAGCAGGATCCGGCGGGGCGGCGCTTTCTCGGGCATCGTCAGCTCGCCGGCATAAAGGTCCTCGGCGGCCTGCACGATCACCGCCCCGGCAGCCAACGTTCCGCCCAAGTTCTCAACCTCGAGCTCGATCGGCTGACCCGGCGCGGGCCGCGTCGTGAAGCTGAAGCGGGGCGCAGGTCGGACGGCGTCCTCCCATCGCTGGTCCGCTAGCCGCCTGGCTGCTCGCGAAGCGGAATCAGCGCGCGTCGCGAAGATGGCGGCCCACAGAGCCAGCAGCGTCGTCGCGACGCCCAACCCCAATAACACCTGTTCTGTGTTCACAGCCCCTCCCGCTTGACGCTCAAACGGCGGCGATCTGGCGCCCATCGGCGTTCGGCGCGCAAAGCGGCGTCCAGGATGGGCCTATCTGATCGCAGATCGTACTCGGCCCGCAGGTTGCCGGTTCGGGTCGCTTAAGTTGATGGACGAGGCTGCGCTGCCGATCGCCACTTTCGTTCGTCGTAGTGGCGAAATGCGGGCAGCGCAAGCCCGCAGAGGACGCAGCCGATGACGCACAGGACGCCGCCGGATACCACGGACCCCCGCACGCTGAAGAGCGAGGCCACGACCCCGGCCTCGAAGTTGCCAAGGGTCGGCCCGACCGAATAGCTCAGCAGCTCGATCGATGCCAGCCGGCCGCGAAGGGAATCCGGGATCGTCTGGTTCCAGATCACCTGGCGGAACACGCCGCTCGTCGCATCGGCCGCTCCCGCCAGCGCAAGGAAGACCAGCGCGGCGACGAGACCAGGCACGAGTCCGAAGCCGATGATCGGCGCTGCTCTGCTGCGGGAGGTTTCGACATGGGAGGGGCCATCATAGGTGCGGCGTATGTGGCGAGTGCGCGGCAGGATGGGGCCATACTGATTTCTGCCGGGGAGATGGAGAAGGCTACATTCGCGGGCGGATGCTTCTGGGGCGTCGAGCACCTCTTCAACCAGATGCCCGGCGTCATCGACGCGGTCTCCGGCTACGCCGGCGGCACCAAGGACAACCCCACCTACGAGCAGGTCTGCACCGGCCGGACCGGCCATGCCGAAGCGGTGGAGGTGACTTACGACCCCGCCAAGGTGACCTACGACGAGCTGCTCAACGCCTTCTGGAACATGCACGATCCCACGACTCTCAACCGTCAGGGTCCGGACCACGGGCCCCAGTACCGTTCGGCGATCTTCTGTCACGATTCGGGCCAGGAGCAGGCGGCGCGAAGTTCGGCCGCCGCGGCGCAGGCCTACTTCGACCGCCCCATCGTGACCGAGATCGTGCCGGGTCCCCGGTTCTGGCCTGCTGAGGACTACCACCAGCATTATTTCGCCAAGCACCCCGGGCATGCCTCGTGTCACTGGGTGCGCGGGTGGGTGCCCGCCGAAGCCGGCACCAGCGCCTGACGGAGAGCTCCACTCCCGGCGACAACCATGGCATGCGCGCCCTATCCTTTAACCGGCTCGGCTGCATCGATGACCGTAGGGTCACCTGCAGGTGGGGCCGTCGGGAGGTAGTCCGTGCGGTGTGACCATTGCGCCCGGGACGTCGCCGACGGCGTCTTCTGTACGCGGTGTGGAGCGCACCAAGGCACCACCGAAGAGTTCGGCAACGCCAAGCTGCGAGAGCACCGCTACGCCGCCCACCCGGGAGAGCACGTCGCCCAGCCGTCGGTCTTCACCACGCTGTTTCCACACCTGGGCCACCACAAGATCCACGAGTTTCGCTGGGCCTTCATCGCGGGATTGGCCGGAGTGCTGGTGCTGTACCTCGCCGGCCTGATCACGGCGGCGATCCTGGTCTCGGCTTTCCTTGTGCCTGTTCTCTACCTCATCTATCTCTACGAGGCGCAGGTGTACCGCGACGAGCCGGCCACCATCCTCGGCTTCACGATCGGAGGTGGGATTGTCGTCGGTATCGTCGTCACCGTTCTGGAGCGGGGGGTCTATAACCCGTTCAACTACAACACCAACCCGCTGGGCGGGGCCACCGTGAGCATCGGCGCTCTGCTGTTCATCGGGCTCGTGATGCCGGTGGTCCAGGAGATCTTGAAGGCAACGCCGGCATTCTTCTTGCCCAACCGTGCGGATTTTCCGGAAACGGTCGACGGGCTCGTGTTCGGGGTGGCTGCCGGCCTTGGTTTCAGCCTCGCCGAGGGGCTCATAGGATTCTCGAGCGCCTTGACGAGCCTGCCTGCGCACGTGGCGCCCGGCAATTGGATCTACGACCTCACCACGCTGGCCGTCTTCCAGCCGCTTCTCCAGGGCAGCGCGACCGGCATGGTGGTGGCGACCATCTGGCGCTATCGTCGCGGCCGGTTGGCTGGACGCGAGATCGGCGGAGTGGCGATGGCAGTGATCGCGCACATCGCGTTCTCGGCCGGGACGCTCGTGATGAAAGACACTTCAGTCAACGCCCTGTTCATCCTCATCTGGCAGGCGGTCGTCGTCGGGGCGTTGTTGATCTACATCCGCTATTTGTTGCACCACGCGCTGCTCGAAGAAGCCGGGCACATGGGGTTTGCCGAGACCGTGTGCCCCAGCTGTCACACGCACATCCTTGCCGCCGGCTTTTGCCCCAACTGCGGCATGGCCCTGACGGCCTCGCCCAACTCTCTCAAGCGCAACCGACGGCCGCGCAAGGACCCCGCCGCCACGCCGTCGGGGGAAGTGTAGATGGCGGGCACGTGCGCCCGATGCGGTACTCAGAACCCCGACGACAACCGGTTCTGCCAGGCATGCGGGTCGCCGCTCGCGGTCGCCGCCGCTCAACCGGGAATCTCGGGTTCTCCGCTTCCGCCGGCGCCGGGCGCACCTTCAACCGCTCCCTCGGGGCCGCCTCCAGGGCCGCCTCCACCCGCCCCGACGGGATACCAGAACCCGTACTACGCAGCAAGTGCCGTGGGGCCACAGCCCATGGTGCACCGCACGCCGTGGGTGCTCATCATCGGCGCGATCGTCGGCCTGGTAGTGATCATGGTCGGGTGCGGCACAGCGATCGCGGTGCTAGGCCACAACACTGCCAATCAAACGAACACAACTGGCATCAGGCCGCCGCCGGTGCCGAGCCCATCTCCCGCCGGCACGCCGCAACCGAACCAGACTCCGAGCAGCTCGCCGTCGCCGACTCCTACGTCAACAAATGGCACGACCGCCTCGAATGCAGGCGAGTCGTTCACCGTACCGGCGGGATGGACGGTGGCGAGCAAGGACGATCAGACCATCACGATCACGAACCCGAACGGCGACGGCTCGGTCACCGTCGGCAGCGGAACGTCCAACCCGACCCAGACCGCCCAGCAGAACAAGGACACGATAGACAAGTACTTCATCGGCAAGTACCCGGATACGAAGAACTGCCCCAACAGCCAGACCACGGCCGGCTCCCTCTCCGGCGCTTCGGGAATTTTCTGGGAGCTGTGTTTCACCCTGTCGTCGGGCCGCCAGAGCATCCAGGCCGGGTCACCTCTGTTCGCCGGGGCCAACTCCGACGGCAGCGTTTATTACGTCGTCATCCTGCTCACCGGCCAGGCCAACATGGACAGCTTCATCAGCGCGTCGGCGCCGATCCTCCAGAGCATCCAGTGGAAGCTCACGTAGCCGCTCAGCGCCCAGGCGGCGGGATGGATGGGCCTTACTGATTGCTGATCGACCGGGCGGGTAACCCCGGCCTGTATCTTGGAGCGAATGTTCGCTCGTTGGGGCCGCTTCGTCTATCGGTGGCGGTGGGCAACCCTGGTCGTCTCTGCGCTGCTGCTCGGACTGTCGATCGTCGGCATCCTCGCCGGTGGGACGCTGGCCGGCAATGGCGGCTTTGGTGCGAACCTGCCGGCGGGCCAGGCCGAAAAGCTCATCACGGACGAGATCCAGCCTCAGCAGGCCGCCTCAGGCTCCAGTTTCACGCTCATCTTCAGCAGCAGCACACTGAACGCCACCGATCCGGCGTTCCAGGCTGCAGTCGAGCAGGCCGTCGCGTCGTTGAAGACGGATCCGCGAGTGACCGGAGTGACAACCCCCTACACGGTTCCGGCCATCCTGCAACCGAGGCTGATCTCAAAGGATTCGCACAGGGCTCTGGCGACCGTCGAGCTCAGAGACCACTCCATCAAAGCGCAGGGATACCTGGCCCAGTTGGTCGCCGAAATCCATCCCGGCCCTCTGCAGATGGTCGTGACCGGCCAGGTGCCGATCAACCAGGCGTTCAACACCACGCTGGAGCAGGACCTGCAGCGGGCCGAGTATGTCGCGCTACCGATCACCCTGCTCCTTCTGGTGCTGATCTTCGCCTCCATCGTCGCCGCGCTTCTTCCGGTCGGTGTGGGCGTGCTCGCGATCGTGGGGGGCGTGGGGGGCACTCTCTTCCTAGGCCGCTTCACCGACGTTTCTCAGTACGCCATCAACATCGTCACCCTGATCGGGCTGGGCGTCGCAATCGACTATTCGCTGTTCGTCGTCAACCGCTTCCGTGACGAACTCGCCGCAGGCGCTTCACGTGTTGAGGCGATCGCGACATCCATGTCGACCGCGGGGCGCTCGATCACGTTCTCAGGCGTCACGGTCGCGGTGGGCCTTTCGGCGATGCTGTTCTTCCAGGGCACCTTTCTCGCCTCCATGGGCGCAGCGGGCGCAATCGTGGTCGCGATCGCCGTTTTCTACGGCCTCACCTTCCTGCCCGCGCTTCTGTCGGTGATGGGAGCAAACGTAGACCGCCTGCACCTTCCTCTCCTGGGCAGGCCCAAACCCGCCGGCACGGGAGCCTGGCACTCGTTGGCGGTTTGGGTGATGCGGCGCCCGTGGGTCGTCCTCGTACCGGCTTTGGGCCTGCTGCTGCTCGCAGGCACGCCCTTCCTGCAGCTGCGCATGGCCAACGGTGACGTCGACCAGCTGCCACCCGGGAACGAAGCGCGACAGGGCTACGACACGCTCATCAAGGACTTCCCGGGCCAGGACCAGACGACCATCGATGCCGTGGTCTATTACCTGAACGGCAGTCCGCTCACGGCCGACCATGTCGGCGCCATCTACGACCTGAGCCGGAGCTTGGCCGCCCTACCCAACGTGCTCCGCGTCGACAGCATCGTCGACCTGGACCCGAGCCTTTCCAGGGCCGACTACCAGCGCCTTTACTCAGGGCCGAGCGCGCAGCTGCCTGCGACGCTGCAGCAGGCGGTGGCGGTGGGCTCCGGCAAGCATCTCGTGCTCCTCAGCGTCGTCACCAACAAGCAGTACACCAGCGACGACGCGCGCGCGATCGTGACCGCGGTTCGTGCCGAGAACGTGCCTGATGGCCAGGTCCTGGCCACCGGCGCGACTGCCTTCGACCTCGACATCGTGAACTACATCGTCCAGCGGACCCCGATCGCGGTCGGCACCGTGATCCTGATCACGTACGTCGTCCTGTTCCTGCTCACCGGCTCGGTCGTCCTGCCCCTGAAGGCCGTGCTGACCAACCTGTTCTCGATCTCAGCTTCGTTCGGCGCTATGGTCTGGATCTTCCAGGAGGGCCACCTGAGCCAGCTGCTTGGCTTCACGCCCCAGTCGATCGACCCGAGCATCCCCGTCATCCTCTTCAGCATCGTGTTCGGGATGTCGATGGACTATGAAGTCTTCCTGATCAGCCGGATCCAGGAGGAGTACAAGCGCACGGGCGACAACCAGGCGGGCGTCGCCATGGGCTTGGCGAAGACCGGTCGGCTCATCACCGGGGCAGCCGCGATCATGTGCGCCGTGTTCCTTGCCTTCGGTATGGCCGACGTCGTCATCATCAAGGCCATCGGCATCGGGCTCGCGATCGCGATCGCAATCGACGCCACCCTCGTCCGCATGCTGATCGTGCCGTCCGTGATGCGGATCCTGGGTCGCGCCAACTGGTGGGCGCCGCGCCCGCTCGCCGCGCTTCACCGCTGGATCGGCGCGGGCGAGCTTTGGGCCGCGCCAAAGGCCGCCTGAAGCGTATGAGGGAAAACCCGGATGGTTTTCCCTCATCGCCGGGCGCTTCGCGCGCGGCTGCGCCCATTCCGGTATATCGATGGGACTTGTTTTAGAAGAGTCTCTCCTCGCAACGTTTGAGCGTGATTAGATACAAAACCATGCCGGGGAACCCCCGGCCAACCCTGCCGCGCCCGCGAGGTTTTAGGGGGCGCCGGTAAGGCGCCCCCTACCACTTTGGGGGAGTGGTCTGCGTGAAGGACGTGGAGGCTAGGGCTGGTCGGGGTCGCGCACGCCTGGAGGGTTGGGGCGGCCGCCCATGAACGGACCTGGTCCTTCGGATCGGTCGTTGCCGGGCGTGGCGCTTGCCGGCGGCAGGCCGTTCGGGTTGGCAGTGGAGTGGGCGCCGATTCCGGTCACTACGCCGAGAGCGACGCCGACGACCACGAGGGCGCCTCCGAGGATGCCGAGCGCTCGCTGCCTCACGGCGTGGAGGACTCCCCGCGCAGCAGCGAGCGAGCCCGCTCGAACTCGTCAGCCGTGATCTCACCTAGAGCGAAACGACGCGCGAGTGTGTCGAGCGGAGACTCGACCGCCACCGGTTGCAGCGGCGCGCCGGCACCCCGAATCAACGGATGGCCAGGAAAGGCCCGGACCGCCCAGATCACGAGGAGCACGGCACCCACCACGATCAGCAGCCAGGCCAGACCACCGAGGATGCCGAGCGGAATCACGGATTCAGGTCCCAGGCCATCGAAGTTCACCTCGATCCCCCTGAGACGGCCACGCCAGAGCCAAACTGGGCTTTGCCCGGGCGCGCCTGTGCAAAACCCTGGTCGGCGGAAGAGCTTGGCTGGCTGGCGGTGTCGCCGGCTGCACTTCCACTCAAACCCGAGGTCCCCGTCGTGCCGGGGATGGTGGCTGCGCTCACCCATGCGGTCAGGCCCACGCTGGCGGCGGCAGCGATCGCGATCGCGATCGTCAGGTCGCGCAGGTTCCGGACGGCGGTGTCCCGCGCGCCGGCCAGGTGCGTTTGCCGTTTCGCTAGGTCCATAAAGTCAGGGTGGCAGCCAAGCCTCAGTCTGGGCTGAGAGAAGCCTTAGAACTTCCTCAGAGGGCCGCCGCCTCGCTCAGTGGGCGAGGGGCAGCTCGACCTCGAACGTCGCGCCTCCACCGTCTGTCTCGCTGACCTTCACCCGTCCTCCGTGCGCGGTGACCACTGCGCTGACGATCGAGAGGCCCAGGCCGGAACCGCCGCTGTCTCGGCTGCGGCTCGGGTCCGCGCGATAGAAGGGGTCGAAGATCCGGTCCATGTCTTGCGCTCCGAGCCCGGGGCCGTGGTCGGCGACCGAAATCCGCCCGAGGCTGTCTTCGGTCGAGACTGCGATCTCGATCGAGGTGTTTTGCGGTGTGTGGACGAGCGCGTTGCGGACCAGGTTGCCGAGCACCTGGCGCAGGCGCGTGTCGTCGCCGTTGACGACCACCGGGCCGGTTGCGCTCAGGCTGATCTGGCGCTGGGGAGCGACGGCGCGGGCATCGGCCAGAGCGTCCCGGGCAATGGCCTCGAGATCGACCGGCGCCTGCTCGAGCGGCCGGCCCTGGTCGAGACGGGCAAGAACCAGCATGTCGTCGACGAGCCCGGTCATGCGGATCGACTCCTCCTCGATCCGGCGTCTCGCGAGCTCCGAGTCCGAGGGTGATTTCCCGGCGCCGCGGCGCAGCATCTCCGAGTAGCCACGGATCGAAGTCAGCGGTGTGCGCAGCTCGTGCGAGGCGTCGGCAACGAAGCGCCGCAGCCGCCGGTTCGACTCTGTGCGTTCGGCGAATGCGGCTTCAATCTGACTCAACATCCCGTTCAATGCCAGGCCAAGCCGCCCGATCTCCGTATTGCTCGTGGCCGGCTCGACGCGGCGGCTCAGGTCGCCGGCGGCGATGTCCGCTGCGACCGCACCCATGCGCTGAAGTGGTCGCAAACTGATCCGGATGATGAGCAGGGCCAGGATCGCTGTGGCGACAACGATCGCCAGGCTGATCGAAGCCTCCAACAGCACGAGCTGGTTGAGCGTGGTTTGGACATCGGTCAGCGGGATCGCCAACACGACGTAGTTGCCCTGGTAGAAGTTCTCTGGCCAGTCCGTGATCCGGAACTGAGCAACGCCGTTGGTGCCGGAGACGGTGTACGGCGAGGTGGGTGTATCCATGGCCGACTTCGGCAGTGACCGCGGCAGTCCGGGCCGCGCCGTCGAGGGCGACGAACCGAACGGCGTTGAGACCACTGTCGAGAGGACCGTGCCGTCTGGACCGATGAGTTCGACCACAGTTCCCGGTGGAAACGGACTCGACTGGGTAGGGCCTCGACCCTCAGGCTGTCCACCGAGGCCGGTGACGGCTGCGCCGTGGCCTGTCTTCAGCTGGTCATCGATTCGACCGACCAGGAAGTTCTGCAACGCAGTGTGTGTCGCGACATCCAGCACCAAAAGTCCCAGCGCCACCAGGGAAACAACGCCAATCAGCAACCGCCCGCGAAGCGACCGTGTCAAGGTCGTGGCGCACGTAGGACGTAACCGACTCCGCGCACGGTGTGGATGAGCGGCGGATCGTAGCGGTCCACCTTACGGCGCAAGTAACTGATGTACGTCTCGAGGACGCTGGCGTCGCCGCCGAAGTCGTAATGCCAAACGTGGTCGAGGATCTGGTTGCGCGTCAGCACACGACCCGGGTTGACCAGCAGGTAGCGAAGGAGCCGGTACTCGGTGTTCGTCAGCTCGATGACCTTGCCGGCGCGGCGGACCTCGTGGCCCTCGTCGTCCATCTCCAGGTCCGCGAGGGCAAGCTTGCCGCTCTCGGGCTCAGCGCTCCCGTGCCGTCTCAGGACAACTCGAACCCGGGCCATCAGCTCTTCGACGCTGAAGGGCTTGGTGACGTAGTCGTCCCCGCCAATGGTGAGGCCATGCACCTTGTCCTCGGTGGCGTCCCGGGCGGTCAGGAAGATGATCGGGACTTTGCGGCCCGCGCTGTTCAGACGGCGCAGGACCTCCAGCCCGTCGATGTCCGGGAGCATGACGTCGAGGATGACGAGCGCCGGTGAGAACTGGCTGACCGCGGTCAGGGCCCCTCGCCCGGTGGCCGCGGTCTTGACCGTGAACCCCTCGTAGCGGAGCGCCATCGCCACCAGTTCAGTGATATTGGGCTCGTCGTCGACGACGAGGACACGCGCCCCGTCCTTGTTCACGCTAGTAATGCTGCCTGTGTTACCTGTGAGTTTGCTGAGAATCCAATGGGAAGGCGCTTGGGTTTGCGGCACGATCCACCGCGAGCTACGCCCCTTGATCCTCCCTGTGAGAATCCCGGGAGGTTCCTGAGAACCATCACCCCGAATTCAGAGCTCGCAAGCCCGGCGGGTACACTCTCTCCTGGTCGCGCCACCGCCCCCGTAGCTCAGGGGATAGAGCAGGACGGTCCTAACGTCAAGGTCGGGGGTTCGATTCCCTCCGGGGGCACCATTCGAGGCGCGCATGAGCTCACTCGGAGTGCGCCAGCCGCGCTGCCGGTCTGGGTCAGATCGTGGGGGTCACCCGCCCGATCAGCGGCGGCAGATAGGTCATCGGGTCGAGCACCTGGTCATTCACCCGCAGCTCGAAGTGGACGTGTGGCCCGGTCGACAGCCCGGTCGATCCCTCGAGGCCGACGCGCTTGCCCCGCGTGACCCGATCCCCAGTCTTGACGTCCGTCTCCAGGAGGTGTGCGTACAGCGTCATGATCCCGGCGCCATGGGCGACGATCACGTAGTTCCCGTAGCCCACCGTGGTGTGCATCACGGCCACGACCACGCCGTCGGCGGCTGCGGTCACCGGCGTACCCAGCGGAGCGGCGAGGTCGACCCCGGTGTGGAAGTGAGGATACGGACCCAGCGGCGGCTCCAACACGAGGGCGCTCGGGCCGAACGGCTGCGTGATCCGGGCGCCGGCGATCGGCCAGGAAAGCGTCAGTCCGGCCAGCGTCTTGCCCGCCGGCAGCTGGCTCGTCAACAGGGCCAGGCCCGCTCCCACCTGCGCCTGGCTCCAGGCCGCCTGGTAGGACTGCGTCACCAAGTCCGCCTCCTGCTGCTCGATCAGGGTCGCCAGAGCGGCGGCCACATCCGGAGCCTGATCCTGGAGACCGCTCTGAAGGTCCTGGATCTGGGACATGAGGTCGTCGAGCTGGCTGCTGAGGTCGTCCTGCCGGCTCAACAGGTCATCGAGAGCGGTCAGGCTGGCGTTCAGCTGATCCAATGCGCCGTTCTCGCGATCCAGGTCCGCCTGGCGGGCTTTGCGGTCGGCCTGCAGCTTCACGAGGTCGGCCTGCAGCCGTGCCTGCAGGGCGTGCGCCCGCTGGCCGGCCACGACCATGTCGGCGGCTGCCAGCAGGGCGTCGCGGAGGTTCCCTTGGCGCGCGATGAGGACAAAGAATGAGTCTGGTTGGCGGTAGATCGCGCGGGCCAGTGCCGTGACCTGCGCGCGTTCGACATCGATCCGGTCCTGCGTGTCCTGGATCTGGCTGTCGAGCTGCGCGATCTGGTCCTCCAGGTCCGAGATGCGTGCCTCCTCCGCCGCGACCTGGTCCGAGACCACCTGCTCGCTGGCCGTCGTCTGATCGAGTGCGGTCGACAGCTGCTGCTGGGTCGTGACGGCCTTGGCCAGGTCACCGTCCAGGCGCGCTATCAGTTGGTCGTAGAGAACCTGTTCCGGATTCGGGGCGGCTGGGCACGTGGTCGAAGTCGGAACCCTCGCGCCCGACGCCGTACTGTCCGTCGGGCTTGGGGTCGGCGACGGGCATGGTGAGGGGCTGACCGCCTGGGCGCCGGAAACCTGCAGTGCGACCAGCAAGCCGAGCGTGGTCAGCGCGGCAAGTGCTCGTCTCATGCTCGGATCCGACGGAAGCCCAGCATCGAGGTGAGCGCCCCCAGGACCAGGCCGGTCGCTATCACTGCGGCGATCACGTACCGGACTGAGGTCGGATCGACACCAGGAAGGACCTGCGAGTAGGTCTCCGCCGCAAATCGGGTGGCCAGCAGCCAGGCGCCGGCCACCACCGCCCCCGCCAGCGCACCGGCGAGTGCGCCGGTCATCAGACCCTCGGTGACGAACGGGCCGCGCAGCATCCAACCGCGGGCTCCGAGAAGGCGGGTTATCGTCACCTCCTGCCGCCGCGCGGCGGCAATGCCGCGCATCGAGTTGGCGGAGACCGCGTAGGCGACGACCGCGAACAGCAGCAGCAGGCTGCCGCCGATTCCACCGGCCACCAGCGCGATCTTGCGCAACCGTGCGTACGTGTCCGGATCGTAAGAGGTCGGGTATGAGGAGTCTGCGGCCGGGTCGCCAGTGACCTCGGCTGCTACCGCGCTAACGTCGGTCACGTGGCGCAGCTGGACATCAAGGCTCGCGGGGAACGGGGTGGTATCGCTGAGGCTGGCCAGAGCGTCCAGCCCAGGCTTGCTGTTCGCCTCGGCAAGCGCCTGCTCCGGGCTCACCTCGGTGACGGAGCTCACCCGCGGGTCGGCCCTGAGCCGGGTCTCGAGCGCTGCCACGGCGCCCGTTGAGGCGTCGGACGCAAGGTAGACGCGCACGATCGAGGCTTGCCCCGCCTGCTGCGCGGCCACGCGTGCGACCGCGATGCCTACGAGCGCCAGCATTCCGCAGAGCACAAGCGTCATCGCCATCGACCCGAGCGCCGGCGCCGTCAGCCGAAGGTCGCGGCGCCAGCTGCGGAGCCCGCCCAGCACCACCAACCGGAAGCTGTTCGCGCCCAGCGCGATGAGGCGCCGCCACCGGGGCAGCCGGGTCGGAGCGACCTTGGCTGCGTGATACCCGTTCTTCCCATTCTTTCGGGGCCTGCTGTTGACGGGCAGCACGAGGCGCCAGAGCGGAAGCGCCGTTCGGGTGCCATTCGTCTCGTGCGTCCGATCGCGATTGGTGAAGACCTTGCCGCTGGGAAGACGGAGCACGCGATTGGCCCGGAAGGTCGGCTGGTGAGTGGCCACGATGACAGCGGTGCCGTTCGCGGCGGCTTCCTCGAGCAGGCGCATGACGATCCGGGCGTTGTCTTCGTCGATGGACGCCAGGGGCTCATCGGCCAGCAGGACGCGGGGCCGGCCGGCCAGCGCACGGGCGACCGCGATCCGTTGCCTTTCGCCGGCGGACAGCTGGTCGGGATAAGCGCGCCGCCGGTGGACCAGGCTCAACGACTCGAGCGCCTCGATCGCTCGGCGCCGGATCGTGCGGTTCGGAAGTCCCGGGTCGCCGACCTGGATGGCGAAGGTGAGGTTCTCCAAGGCCGTAAGGCGTGGCAGCAGACGCTGCTCCTGGAAGACGAATGCGACGTCGCGGCGGATCCTGCCGAGGCCACGCCTCCACCATCGGTGGAGGCCACGACCTTCGACCCATACCTCCCCGCGGTTCGGGCGGAGCTGGCCGTGCACCAGGCGCAGCAGGGTCGTCTTTCCGGCCCCGCTCGGGCCCGTCACCTCGATGAGCTCTCCCGGCGCGACCGTGATGCTGATGTCGCTCAACACCGCCGATTTGCCAAACGATTTGGTCACGCGTGTCAGCTTGACCACCGGCGGGCGCGTGACAGCGCCGTTGGTCCCCGGTCCGTGCGCAGCCGCCACGCCGTTCGTGGTGCGTGCGCCGTTAGTGGCTACCGTTCGGTATCCCACCCCTTTCCTAACGACAGGGTAGTCGAACCGGGTCGTGGTGGCTCAGGCCACATCTTGCCGCCTTTCAGTGGAGTCTCTCCACCGTGGTGCTAGCGACCTATTGGAGTGGTACTAGCGACCTATTGGAGTGGTACTAGCGACCTATTGGAGTGGTGCTAGCGACCTATTGGCAGCCGGTCAACGCAAGCGGGGCCGGGGCCAGCGAGATGGAAAAGGCGCCGCCAGATGGTGATGCCGTCACCACGCGGCTTCCGTCCGGATTGACGTCGATCGACTGGTCGGCCAGTGCGCCTGAGGTTGTGACCTGGCCTGTGACTTCGAGTGGGATGTAGACGACGGTGGGTGCGTCTCCCGCCCGCCCGTTCGCCCCCAGGGTGAAAGCGCCGGTGTTCGAGTCGTAGTGATAGCTCAGGTTCGGATCGGCCGACTCTCGGGGGTAGCCCCCCGCCAGCAGGCGCTCGCGTGCGGGCCGGATGCATCCACTGGAGGCCATCGGGGCGACCCCGCTCTTGGCCGGGTCGTACACGCCCCAACTGCCGCTGCCTCCGTTCTCCTTCCAGGTCCAGAAGGCAAAGCCGACCAGGTGCTTCTCTTGCTCCTGAAGCTCGTTTGGGAGTATGAGCGAGTCATATTTCGGATCGTTGCCAAACTCGGACACGAAAAGCGCCGCGTCAATGGCTTTCGCCTCGCGCTCGGCAAGGCTGTAGGTCTGATCATAGCCACCCCACGGATAAGTAGCGTGGAAGGGATCTGGCTTGGCCAGAAGCGCTTCGAGGGTGAACCCGTGCGTGTAGGCATGGATGTCTAGCACCAGGTTTGGGTAGGAGCTCACCGGGAGTCCGAGGTGGGTTGGAAAGTCCGTCATCTGCCGGAGCAGCCCGGGTTCCAGGAAGAACAGATGCCGAAGGTCGTGGATGCCAAGGTCGGCGTAACCGCAGAAGGCCGGCATGAAGATCCCGGTTGGACACGGCAAGCCGTCACGGGCACCGGTCACCGCATCGATCACACGGCGATAGAAGGGGAACAGGAGTAGATCTTCGAATCCGGGTGGCAGGTTCCAGCCCGGCTGCGGTTCGTTGAAGACGCTGTAACCGGCAACAGTGCTGTCGTCCTTGAACCGTTTGGCGAGGAAGCCGAGCGTGGCGATGTACTCGTCCTGAATGCCGCTTCGGTTGTACCAGAAGTTGCTGAATGCCTCAAAGACCGCCGGGTTGGCCTCCCGCTGGTTCTGCACGAACAGCTCCGACGGCATGCCGTCGGTAAGCGTCGCCCAGGCGAGCGCACCGCTGTTGGCCGACAGGTCCACGCGCGGGCCCGAGCCGACGTACCGGGAGTAGGCGTTCTGATGCATGTCGATGATCACGTGCAGGCCGAGCGCCCTGGCCCAGTCCACGACTTGAGCGGCGCGATCAAGGTAAGTCTGGCTGAAGCGACCGCGCTCCGGCTCGAGCAGGCTCCAAGAGAGAGGCAGGCGCAGCGAGTTGAAGCCGAGTGCCGCCATTTGAGCCAGGTCTGACTGGCATAGCGGTGGATAGTGGCTGGCGACGATGTCCGGGCATCGGTCCGTGTACGCCGCGGGGTCGATCGGGTACACGGGTGGCGAGTCGGGGCGTGACTTGTCGCCGCTCCCGAAGTCGAGGAGGTCCGCGGGGACAGCGCCGTGGAGCACTACCAGTCGGCCCAAGTTGTCCGCGATGTAGGCCCGGCCGCTCTGAGGATGCTCTACGTGCAGCCATGGCAGGTCGCCCGGAGGGGCCGGTGACGAAACGGTGGGTGCCGGCGTGAACCGCACGACCATGGAGACCGCCACCGCACCGGGATAGGTGGAGGCCGCAACCAACAGAACTAGGAGCCCGGCCGCCAGGCGCCCAGGGATTTTCATGACGCCACGAACCAATAGCCGGCTCCCAGAATCAGCGCGGCCATGCCGAGGAATCCGGCGATAAGTCCAAGGGTGGCAGATGCCTCACCGGTCAGCGTGCCCTTGGAGGCGCGGATGCGGCGCAGCGACCCAACGCCTGCCCAGATCGCGAACGGCGTGAAGATGCCGAACGGGAGACCGAGGAGTCCGAGCACCAATGCCCGGGTTGCCGAGCGCTCCCTCTTCGATGCGGTCAGGCGGTCACCAGAACGTACCGTCGCCGAGGAGGATGTAGAGGATCGGGCCGATCCCCCAAACGAAGGTGATGATCACCCAGAGCACCTTCTTCAGTCCGCTCATGTCGTGACGACCCAGGATGTTGATCACGCAAAGAACAAAGGCGATGGGGTGCAGGAAGATTGCCAGCAGTACTTCCAACACAAGCTTCATGAACTCTCTCCTTCTTTAGTGCGAGGGCTTGACGAGGGTTCTCAGCTGGGTCGGAATGGCCGGCCATCCGCCCGTGGGAGAGAACGTACCGTCGCTCGCCTGCTCGTAGCTCGCGCTCAATTGACCGCGGGCGACGTGCTTGACCGCGTCTATAAAACGGTCCACCTCATGCTCGTCGTTGTATGGCGCGAGGCTCGCTCTCACCGCGCCGGGCAATGCCCTGCGACGATCGGCGGCCACCTCACCCTCGACCGTCTCCACGGCCTCTTTGGTCATGTTGAGCAGGTGGAACACGTATGGGTTGGCGCAGAAACAGCCGTTGCGCACGGCGACTCCCCACTCATGGCTCAGGGCCGCCGCCGCGAGGCCGTGGTGGACGCCCTCGATGACAAAGCTGGCCAGACCGAGACGCCCGGGCGCAGAACCGGTTTCAGGTGCGCCGAGTACCTCCACGCCAGGGATCTCGCTCAGGCTTTTGATCAGGCGCCCACCCAGCTCGGCCTCGTGGCGGAGCATGTCGTCGAAGCCGAGCTCGACCAGAGTCTCAATGGCGACGCCCAGTGCCACCGCCCCGATCACGTTGGGCGAGCCGGCCTCTTCGCGGTCGGGCAGGTCGGCCCACACGGTGTCGTCCCAGGTCACGATCCGTATCGCCCCACCGCCCATGACCTCGGGCGTGCCGGAGAAGAAGTCGCGCGGCGCCACCAGGACGCCCGCCCCATACGGCGCGTACATCTTGTGACCTGAGAACGAGACGAAGTCGAGGTGGCCGGGATCGTCTGCCGGGCGGATGTCGATGCGTCTGTGAGGCGCGAGTTGAGCGGCGTCGATGGAGACCAGCGCGCCGTGACGATGTGCAAGCTCGGCGATCTCGTGGATGGGGGAGATGAAGCCGGTCACGTTGGACGCACCGCAAACCGCAACCAGGCCGATCGTGCCGCCGCTGCTTTTCAGCGCATGCTCGATGGCCTCGACGTCGATATGACCGTCCGGTGTGAGCCCAACCAAGAGGTGGCCGCTCCGATGCCGCCATGGCAGGAGGTCCGCGTGGTGCTCCATCTCGGTCACCAGCACCTGGCGGCCATCCAGCCGAGCCTGCTCGGCCGCTATGCGGTTGAGAGCATCGGTGGTGCCCTTGACGAAGATCACGACCTGGCTGCGCTGGTCGACACCTAGGAACTCGGCCACGCGCTCGCGTGCCTGTTCGTATGCGTCGGTAGCGAGCCGTGACTTGTAACCGGTGCCGCGGTGGACGCTCGAGTAGACGTCGGAGAACGCGGTCACGGCGTCGCGGACGCGCTTGAGAGGCGGGGTGCTGGCGGCGTTGTCGAAGTTGATCCCGGTGACCGTGCCGCCGCCGGCGACCGGAACCGGCAGGTCGACTCCCGCGAAGTGTTCACGCCAGCGGCCGGAGTGGGGGAGGGGCACTCTTGATGCCAAGCCTAACTCCGCGGCGGAACGTGTGCGCTTACTCAAGAGTGCGGCCGGAGATGCCAACCGGATCTTCGGCGTCCTTGCGGCCCATCTGCGTCGTTGCGACCTCCGTTCCTTGCTTATGCATCCTCGGATACGCGCGCTGCGGTCCGTATGAGCCACACTATGGGGTGGGGCATAGGTTGTGTTGTTAGCACGAGCTTTAGCGTGAAGGCCGGCGGTAAGTTGAGCCGCGTGCCCGCCGCAGAGGGCGAGGCGGATTCGAGCCTCGCTGCGCGAGAGTTGAGCTTCCTCGTCCGGCTAGCGCAGGCGGCGGCTTCGACCCAGCGCCCGGACGAGCTTTTGGAGCTCATCATCCGCGAGTCGACATCGGCGATGGGTACCGACGTTTGCTCCCTCTACCTGCTGACGTCGCGGGGGAGCGAGTTGCTCCTCACCGCTACAAACGGTCTCAACGAGACGATGGTGGGCAAGGTTGTCATGCGGGTCGGCGAGGGCATCACGGGTTGGGTGGCCGAGACCCGGCGCCCGGCGGTCGTACCGGACGTGAGCAAGGAACCTCATTGGAAGTGGGTGCCAGGACTGGACGAGGACCGCTTTCGCTCCATGCTCTCGGTGCCGATCGAATCGGGCCCGCGGCTCGTGGGGGTCCTCAATGTGCAGACGGCTCAGAAGCGTGAGTTCGACCTTGGTGATATCGATTTCTTGCGAGCCATCGCGGGACAGGTGGCCGGGATTCTTGAGCGCAGCGAACTGCAGCGGCGCACGGAGGTCCAGCTCGCCGAGATTCAGATGTCCCACGACATCCACGAGCGGTTCACGAAGCTGTCCCTCGAGGGCGCTGGAATCCCATCTATCCTCGAGGTGGTGGGGGCGCTCGCGGGCGGGCGGGCGGGACTTTATTCGCCGGATGGGTATCGGGTCAGGGGAGCCGGCGAGGCATCCGACGGCATGCCGCCGCGGATCCATGTGCCAAACCCACTCGCGCTGGCGGGTGCGCGGGAGGTCCGCATCAGCGTCGGCCGGCCGGCGCGGGCGCTAGACGTGGTGCCGGTTCGCGCTGGTCCCGACGTGTTGGGGTTGCTAGCAGTCGGAGTGGACGAGACGACGGTCGATTCACACGGCCGCCGCCGGGCTCTCGAGCACGGTTCGACGGTGCTGGCATTGGAGCTCTCCAAAGAGCGCGCCGCTGCTGAGGTCGAGCGGCGATTGCGCGGAGATCTAGTCGAGGAGGTGCTGGCTGGAGGACTCGAGGGTGACGAGGCGGAGAGGGTGGCGCGCCAGGCGGAGCGCCTTGGCCACCGGCTTCCACAGCGCGCATGGGTGGTCGTGCTGGAACCAGACGACGATGAGACGGAGGCTGGGCTGGCGGCGCGCGGCCAGCAGGATCGGCTGGACGCTGCGCTGGACGGGTTCGTTCGCTCCCGGCTGCCGGGCGCGCTGACGCTCGTGCGGTCGGCTTCCGCAGTTTTCCTGGTGCCCGACGAGATCGCGTCCGACCTCGCCGCGGTTGAGAAGCTCGCGGGCCAAATCCTTGCAGCGGGCGCACCGGTGATGAAACCTGGCACTGCTTCCGTGGGGATCGGGAACGTCGCGAATTCGGTGGGCGAGCTGGCCCGCTCGCACCTGGAAGCGCGGCAGGCGCTCCGGCTCACGCGACGGGCGGGCGGGCGTGGACGCGTCGCGTCCTACCGTTCGCTGGGCGCTTTCCGGCTCCTGCTCGAGGTGCAGAGCCCCGAAGCATTGCGCCGCTTCGTGGACGAGCTGCTGGGCGCGTTGCTGCAATACGCACAATCGCGCGACACGCCGCTGCTGGAGACACTGGAGGCCCTATCCGCAGCTCGGTGGGTGCGGCGGGCGGCAGCCCGCCAGCTGGGAATCCACATCAACTCGATGAGCTACCGGGTAGAGCGCATCCAGTCCCTGACGGGTCTGCAGCTAGACGACCCGGAAACGAGAGTAGCCATCTCCATCGCCCTCCGCGCTAGAACGATGCTCGGCATGTAAGAGCCCCGCTATCACCAGCGTGGCAGGGGCGGCCGGGTTCAACCCGGCCGCAACTTTGTCCCCAATGTCCCAATCGTGGCGTGGAGAAACCTTCCGAAAATCCGATCCCCCGGAAAGAGAGCGCCGGCCCTAACGAACCGCGACGCCCTCGTCGTTTGGGGCTCAAGGGCCGGGTCCGCGTCGGCGAAGCCGACCCGGCGATGAGAGGGAACCATCCGGGTTCCCTCTCATATAGCGACGTCGTTCAGACGTCGCTATATAGCATGAATTCCCAAGGGTGCGGGCGGAGCGCCACCTGGTCCACCTCGCGCTTGCGCTTGAAATCGATCCAGGTCTCGATGACGTCGGTGGTGAACACGCCACCATCCGTCAGGAACGCGTGATCCTTCTCGAGCGCGTCCAGTGCCTCGCCCAATGAGCCCGGAACCGACTTGATCCTTGCCTTCTCTTCACCCTCGAGCTCGTAGATGTCCTTGTCCACAGGCTCCGGCGGCAGGATCTTCTTCTTGATGCCGTCCAGGCCGGCCATCAGGCAGGCCGAGAACGCGAGGTATGGGTTGGCGGCTGGGTCCGGCGAGCGGAACTCGACTCGCTTCGACTTGGGGCTGGTTGAGTACATCGGGATACGGACGCAAGCGGAGCGGTTCCGCTTCGAATAGACGAGGTTGATGGGCGCCTCGTATCCAGGCACCAGCCGGCGGTAGGAGTTGGTGGTCGGCGCGCACAACGCGAGTAGAGCAGGCGCGTGCTTGAGTAGGCCGCCGATGTAGTAGACGGCGAGCTGGCTGAGGCCGGCATAACCCGTGGAGTCGGCGAAGAGGTTCTCGCCGTCCTTCCACAGGCTCTGGTGCACGTGCATCCCGGAGCCGTTGTCCTGGAACAGGGGCTTGGGCATGAAGGTCGCCACGTACCCGTGCTGGGCGGCGATGTTCTTGATCACGTACTTGAAGACCATCGTCTTGTCGCCCATCTTGGTCAGCGTGTCGTAGCGCATGTCGATCTCCGCCTGGCCCGCGGTGCCGACCTCGTGGTGGTGGACCTCGACGCGCACACCGGCCTCGAGGAGCTTGAGCATGATCTCGGAGCGGAGATCCTGGAGCTTGTCGGTTGGCGGCACCGGGAAGTAGCCTTCCTTGTGCCGCGGTCGAAAGGCCAGGTTGGGCTCGGAGTTCTTGCCCGAGTTCCAGATGCCCTCCTCAGAGTCGATGAAGTAGTAGCCGCTGTGGGCGTTCTGGTCGAAGCGCAGTGAGTTGAAGAGGTAGAACTCCGCCTCGGGTCCCCAGTAGCTCACGTCGGCGATTCCCGACCTGCGTAGGTGCTCCTCAGCCTTCTTGGCGATGAACCGAGCGTCGCGGCTGTAAGGCTCCCGCGTGATGGGGTCGACGACGTCGCAGATCAGGAAGAGCGTCTTGTGCGAGAGGCAGGGGTCGATGGTGGCGGAGTCGGGGTCGGGCATGAGCAGCATGTCGCTCTCGTCGATCGCCTGGAAGCCGCGAATGCTGGAGCCGTCGAATCCGAGGCCGTCAGTGAAGCTGTCCTCCTCCAGTTCGCCGATCGGAAGGCTGAAGTGCTGCCACGTACCCGGCAGGTCGATGAAGCGGACGTCGACGACCTCGACGCCCTCGGCCTTCGCGCGCTCAATCACCTCGTGTGGCCTGGTCTTACTTCCCGA
>CAAGKR010334097.1_pt1 | contig 23966 bp, 22 predicted proteins | sample 2556971 | NCBI WGS metagenome assembly CAAGKR01 (sample SAMEA5207829, study PRJEB30636) | soil metagenome | biome: forest; feature: boreal; material: soil | place: USA | collected 2011-09 | depth 1 m | reverse complement strand
GCGCAGTAACCGGTTCCGATACGCCCGACATTCATCAACTGGGTAATCCGGACTTCAGCGGGCAGGACCTCGTCACCCTTCACGTCTACGCTCCACCACTCGGTGTGCTCAAAACTTACAAGGTAGGAAGCCCTCAAATCGATTTGTACGTTCCTGACGATACGGAAAGCCTCGTCTAACTCATCACCGATCATTCACTGGTCCTTAACGAACGTCCCCAGGTTTAGATCACAGCCGTCGGTGAAGAACGTAATCGTTCCATTTTCCCCTGTGGTCAAGACCTGCGCGCCGCTCGCGCGCCAGCGCTCGACGACATCTTTGTTCGGATGACCGAAAACTGAAGTTTGACCAACAGAAATTACTGCAAATGGCGGCTGGCTGGCCGAGATGAAGCCTTCGGTAGAGGAGGTCTTGCTGCCGTGATGAGCGATCTTCACGACATCGGCACGAAGATTATCGCCAGCTCGCACCATGGCGTTTTCGGCTGGCATTTCAATATCGCCGGTTAGCAGAAATGTGCGATCGCCAAGACCTAAGCTGAGCACAATTGATTCGTTGTTGCGCGAAGGCGAGTCAGAATTTGACGTTGGCGGAGGCCACAGTACGCTTGCCGTAACACCGCGGAACCGCAATACGTCCCCGGCGCCGATAATGCAAATTGGAATTCTTTGGGACAACAATGTTTGTGAAAACCTTAAATATTCAGGATCCTGGTGGGGCGTCCTCGCTACCAGCGCCGCCCGCACGTTGAAGTTCCGCGCTACGTCATTCAGGCCGTCGATATGGTCGGCATCGGCATGCGTAGCCAGAATGTAATCAATGTGGTCCAAGCCGCGCCACCAGAGATATTCCGAAACTACTGATTCTCCAATGCTGCGTGTCTCGCGCTCAAAACTTGCCTCAATGTCGCCGCCAGACTTTGTGTCACCCTTGAAGGGGCCCGGCCGGCCCCCGCCATCGATCAGAATCGTGGTGCCGTCTGGCAGAGTCACGAGTGCTGAGTCACCCTGGCCTACATCAAGAAAATCTATGCGTAGTTTTCCGTCAGGTCTGCCAGCACTGAAAGGATGAGCGACGATTAATGCTACCGCGCATAGTTGGGCCAACCAGGCAAGTCGCCTGATACGCCGCTGGCCTTTTTCGCCAACGGGGGTCGTAGGAAGAGCGAGAGGTTTCCAGCGTGACAATGAGACCGCCAATATCGCCAGTGGAACGTAATACAAACCATAGACTGCGCTTACCCATCCCGTGTATTCAGGCAAACGAATCGAAGCAACCCCAGCTTTCGCAAATGGATCTACGCTATGGACCATTAACCAATTGAGAGTCTCAGCGATGCTGATTAAAGGAAAAGCGAGCGTGGAACTCACCTGCGAGATGGCCAGTCCGGCGACCGCTGTAATTGCGGCACCGGCCATCAGGAAACTGACTCCGATGTTCAGGATGAATGAAGCGATCGATAGCCGGTGGAAATATATTATGAGAAGGGGGAGCAGCACCGTCTGCACCCCGACAGAAACAACCATTGCTCCGAATGCGTATCGCAGCAAACGCTGAAGATGTAAACGTTCCAGTGTTGCCGCTAAAGGTAATTTGAAAAGTTTGTAACTGTAGTTGGTGCGCTCGAGTTCGCGTTTACCTAGCCTCTCACTCCAGAAGAGGATCTCAGACAAGCTTCGGAACCATGACGCGCAAAACGGCGGGTATGGAGTCTCGCGCGTTGGTCGCCATGAACCAATGTCTGACATTTTTTGAAGTAGCGGCCAGGAGATTATGACAATCGCCAGCACCGAAACAAACGTTAGTTGAAAGGAAGGATCCAGAAGATCACTCGGACGCCAGACGACCAATGCGAGCGCGGCGCCTCCGAGGGCGTTTAGAGAAGAAGCGCGGCGGGAAACGAGTGGGGCTAAGATGACGAAGGTAAACATTAAAGCAGCTCGGACGACGGAAGGGCCCGCGCCTACCGCAAGGGAGTAGGCCCACAAAACAGTGACTGAGAGCAGGAATTGCACGGCCCTGGTTTTCAGGAACCGCCTTGTGATTAAAAAAATTAGACCGCCGAGAAAGGTAATGTGTAAGCCGCTAATTACGAGTACATGAAAAGTTCCTCCCTCACGAAAGCGTTCGGAGGTTGAGCGGGAGATGTTGTAGCGATTTCCCAACAAGGCTGCGTCCAGCACCCCTGCAGTCTCCTTCGAGAAACGAATATCAATCTCCTGCTGAAGCTTGCGACGCCATTCATAAAGCCAGGCGAGCGGCAGCAAAACACGTTCATTCTCCAGACGTTCAATTAGCAACGGGCTTTTTACGAAGCCAGTGGCGTCGTAGCCTTTCCTATCAAGATACTCTGTAAACGACGAAACGCCCGGATTGCGAAAGCTATCAGCGCGCTCGAGCGTGGTCATCACGCGAATGCGCGCTCCATAGTGAAGGTCGAGTCGATCAAATTCCTCTTCAATCGATTTTTCCGAGATGGGGACAAGCAGCATGACTTCCCCAGAAGCTTCTCGGTCGACTGCTTTGAGCCTGATTATTTCAACCCGCAAAAAGATGTATGAACGTTCGGGAGCAAGCTCGGGATCACGTGCTAACACTCCCGTTAACTCGAGCGGCTCGCCAACCCCGATCGTTCCCTCAGCCAGGAGGCGTTTTAGTTGATTAGCTGGAACTTTGCTCTTTTCCATTGATGCTAACAAAGAGCCAAGGAAAACCACGGAGAAAATTACAAACATTAGAGCGAAGCGCTCCTTACCTTTAAAGAGAGCAGCGCAGGCGAGCAGTGTCGTTACGGCGGCGACAGAAACCACGAGCGAAAGTGGAATGGCGAAAAAGTGTGCGCCAAGAACACCCAAGGCAAATGCAGTGGCGAGTTGTGCCAGAGGATGGGCAGCAAAAGGCTGCGCCCGAGTAATATTCTGCATAGGTCGGATGAAAAAGCGGCTGAGGATGAGATGAGCCGGCTTTAATTAAAGGTTTCGAGCTGACAAGCGGGTTACGGTTTCAACGTGATGAGTCTGCGGGAACATATCAAATGCAACGACAGAGTCAAGTGAATATCCCGTTTCTCCATCGCCGATTAGTTTTTTTAAATCGCGGCCCAGGGTGGCGGGGTCGCACGACACGTAAGCGATTCGCGCAGGACGCAGCGCGAGCATTCCTGCAATAACACTATTCTCACAACCTGCACGCGGTGGATCCAGCAGCAGAAAATCAACCCTACCAAACGAGCGGGAGTGTTCTTTCAACCAATCACCCACACGCGCGGTCACGATGTCTACATTTCCCGGATCACTATTTCTTGCGTCAGCACTTGCTGTGCCGAAATTTGCCTGGTCGGCATTTTTCTCTCTTGCGGATTCGAGATTGCGCCGCGCAAATTTAGTAGCGCTCGCATTCGCTTCAACGCCAACGACATGCTTAAACCGCCGTGTAAGGGGAAGGGTGAATAGCCCGACCCCACAATAGAGATCGATTGCCGTTTCTCCCTGAAGCTCTCCTATGCAACCTCGCAATGCCTCGGTAACTAACGACTCCAGGAGCGCATGATTGACCTGAAAGAAGGCTTCCGCGCTGAAATGATAGGTTACATTTCCAATAACGCGGGTAACTTCTCGCGTATGAAACTGAGCGATGCCCGGAGCCAGCGAAATTCCTTCATCACCTGCTACCGCGTCAATATTCCTTAGTTGTAGTACAGCGGAGTCCTCGGCAATCTCTTTTCGCACGTGTTCAAGGGTTTCCTGCAACTCCGGAACTAGCACGGCACAATATTCAACATCACAGACTCGGTTAGACCCCCGCTCGAAGTAACCGAGGAGCTTCGCTTGAGCATCGACTTGCCAGTTTGCGCGAGCGCGGTAGTGCCATTGATTCGGCGAAGGATGTACGGGGATATCGAAGGGAACATCAATCCGCGCAATGCGATGCAAACAATCGCGAATGATTTCAACCTTGGCGTTGAGTTGCGCTTCGTATGTCAGCTGCTGAAAATCGCAGCCACCGCACCGGCCGAAATAGGGGCATGGCGGTTCGACGCGAACAGTAGACGGTTGGACAATCTCCACAATCGATGCGAAGCCCACCTTACCTTGAACACGATCGATTGCGATACGCACTACATCACCGGGCGCTGCTAGCGACACGAAGAGCGTCAAGCCCTCTGCGTGCGCCAGCCCAACGCCACCGGGTAATAGGCGCTCGATTTCCACTTCGAGAGTCTTTTCCTGAACTTCAGCCGAACTCATTACACTTACAATTTGAGGCAAGCAGCGGGAAATGCTCGCCGTTTGAGTAAAAACTGACTCCCTTAGCACCGGAACTTTGCTTGCTGCATCGGCGGAGAAATCCAGACTTAGACGAGGTCGAACTCCGCCGATGAACGCATCCCGGGTCGACCGGAACTATTATGCAGGGTTCGCACGCCATTGGGCTGGTGGAGGCGGAGGCGCATAAGCTGGGATAACGCCTTCAAGTTCAAACTTGACTCCACCCACGATACCGGCAGCGATGTTGTAGACAAGGGCTCCAACAGCTCCGCCGATGAATCCTATGATCCCGTAGAAGATCGGAATAGCAACCATAATTACGAGGCCGCCCACTACGGAACCGACCCCGCCGAAAACCTGGTTATCCCCTCTTGGCGCCAGGGCCGACACGGCGGCTCCAAAAAGCATGAAGAAAATCCCGTAGATCACTCCGATAAGCAATCCGATTACAAACGCGAGCAATCCCTGAATCTTGGCAACCGACCAGACACTGAAGCGCCTAATAGTCATTTCAGCCATAAAAATATCCTCCTTTGAGGGTCATTATGGAGTAGTCATCGCGCTTACAAACAACCGACAGCGCAATGCAAACTCTAGAGATAAAACAGGCTGAGACGGGGAACGCCAAACTGCTCTCGCAAGCGCTTCAGGAGAAGGTTGTCGAAGGTCTGTTGGTAAACTGCCGCCTCCATCTGTTTTCGATAAGGCTTCAACTGTTCTTCCACTTCCCTTTTGATCGTATCGAGCTGCTCTGAATTCACTATTGAACGGAGCGCATCGCTCAACATCCTTTCCAACCCGGTGAGTGAGTCTTCTAATTTCTGTGCGTCAGGTAAAGCAATTGCCGCGAAGTCCTGTTCCAGGTCTGTAAGCAGAGCAACTACCCGCTCAAGCGCTTCGGTAAAGTCGTCCTCGACTGTTTTCTTTCGCTCATTGTAAGTCCGTAACAAACTTGATCGCCCTCTACGCAAATGCTCAAGAATTGCTGCGCGAGAAAACGCTAATCCCTCGCTCTTCTGATGAGCGCCGTTTTGATCTTGTTCCGCTGAGCCCTCCGGCTCGCCAGCCGCGCCTACACGCGACTCACGCCATTCCGCGTATTGCGCCTCGACCTCTTCCTGACAATAGAGAAGACTTTTGACCGTTCGCTTGTGAGGTTTGGATTCCCAGGAGTCGAAAGACTTTTCAATCCCCCGCAACGCGACGTGCAGCGGGACGTCCATTTCCTTCCAACTTTCGATCAGGGCCCAATCCATCGGACTAAGAAGCAGATGCTTCCCGCGCCGTCGAATAAACGCGTCTTCGATTTCGGTAAAATAATTGAAATAATTCAAGCAGCCTTGCGATTTCGTTCGTAAACTAATCTCAATCCTTCCAGAGTTAAGGTGTCATCAACCAGCTCGATGAATTCAGAGCCGGTGGCGATAAGAGAAGCGAGTCCGCCCGTTGCGATCACTCGCGGTGCGCCACCTATCTCATCGACCATCTTCCGCAGTACCCCGTCCACTAGTCCAACAAAACCGTGATAGAGACCCGACTGCATCGCCGCGATGGTTGATGAGCCAATGACTTTTTGTGGCCTCCTGATATCCACTCGCGGCAACTTGGCTGTTCGCTCGAAGAGTGCGTCGGATGAAATCATGATCCCGGGAGTGATTGCGCCGCCGACGTATTGGGCTTGTCGATTAATCGCATTGAAAGTTGTGGCAGTACCAAAATCAACTACGATGCAGGGTGCGCCATACTTCTGAATCGCTGCGACCGCGTCAACAATCCTATCGGCGCCTACGTCGGAGGCAGGCTCATAAAGGATCTTGAGACCCGTATCGGTAGTGTGGTCCACAAAAAGCGGCGTTAGATGAAAATAGGTCTCGGCCATCGTTCTCAGGGTGTAGTTTAGCGGCGGCACAACCGAGGCGATGGCTATCGCATTGATGGCTTTGAAATCGAGTCCGGCTAGCTCAAACAGATTGCGAGCGTGTATCCCATACTCATCGACCGTCCGAGAGCGTGCGGTGGTCAACCGCCAGTGCGCGACCAGTTCAGTTCCATTGAAAACACCGAGCGAGGTGTTTGTATTTCCGGCATCAATAACCAGCAGCATAGTCGAGTTGCGGTGTGGTTCGGGAAGTTAGTACTTCTTCGATAGCGTCCGCGGCAGCATCTGCGCCGTTTTCATTTTGCACGTTCCGGCCGACTGTGGCGGCCTTAGCAAAGTAGTCCCCGTTTCTTAATAACGCTTCTAACTCCTTAACTGCGGTGCGGGCATTGTAACGCGGCCGGGCAATCATGCGCCCGCAACCGAGCCGCACGACCCGGGCTGCGTTGTCGAATTGATCGTGCGCGTGAGGTACAACCAGGACAGGGCTGCCTGCGCGCAGTCCTTGTCCCGTCGTGCCTACACCACCCTGATGCACGACCGCAAGCGCACGCGGAAACAGCTCGCCGAAAGGCGCGTATTCAAAGGCTGCGATACCCTTCGGCAACGGTTCAGGCGGCAGGTTGCGCTCATGCCCAATCAGCAGTAGTGCCCTTTGGCCCAATGCCTGCGCGGCCTTGATGGAGTCGCGATAAAAATTTTTCGCAACCCAAAAAGCAGAGGACCCAAGCGTGAAAACAATAGGCGGGAGACCGTCGCTCAGAAATTGCAATAACCCGGGCTGCGCTTCGTGCTCGCCGAAAAAGTCTCTACGATCGTAGAACGGAAATCCTGTAATGCGCGTGTTGAGCGGCCAATCGGGCTGCGGCTTCGCCAACACTGATGAAAACAACGCCAGCACCATCTCCGGCGAATGCTGTCCAGCGAGTAGTGGTTGCTCCCCCCGCGGCAGTCCAAGCTTAGCGCGCAGACGATAAACCGGGTCCATGATCTTCTCCAGTTTTTGCGAAGCGACGCGGTAAACCAGACGGCCCAGGAAGGGGCTCAGTCGTACCAGGTGATAGAGCAGTGGGATTTGTGGCAGCACTGGCGGGTCATATGCCGAAAAGAATGAGATTGGTGCAAGCACACTCGATACCCACGGCAGCCCACGCTTCTGCGCGACAATTGGCCCAACGAGCGGAAGCGGATGAGTAAGCAATAAGTCAGCGCCTTCGACCGCCGCATCGAGATCCTCGTAAACTTCGGGCAGATTTCGCGTAAACAGTTCGATAACTTTTTCCGTGCCCCCTTTCGGCTCCATCAGCTCCACCGCGAGCCTGCTGAGTTCGTCCGCGTCTTCGTAGGATGGTATGTCCGGACGCACCCGATGAAACTCCAGACGCAAAGCGTCCAGCTTCTCTCGGTAGACTTCTGACGTGGCAATGACCGGCGAATGTCCGCGCACTTTCAATTCCAGAGCGATCGCTATGTAGGGATGAATGTCACCGAACGAGCCGAAAGTTGATATGACGATCCGTTTGCCGTGGGTCATAAGTTATGTTCCGCGCGGTAAGACCGTCTCACAAGCGCAAGCGGACCGGGGGGCGTGGAACAACCGCCTTGGGGGTGTGATAGCGAGGCGATACTTTCTAACCGTGCGAGCTGGCCCGTTCAACCGAGGTCACGACCCGCTCGTTACCGTTCGCAGTTTTGTTAGCACGCGCCCGACCGCACCCTGGTTGTTACTTGCTAAGTACCTGAAGGCCTCACTTCGAACACTTCGCCCGCGCGTATCACTTTGATTTGGCCGTCGTCTGTTTCTACACTTAATGCTCCATCCCTTTCAAGCCCGCGCGTTGTCCCTACAAAAGTTTCATAGGCGTCTGTCACTCGAATCCGCTTTCCGTGCGTGTAGGAAGAGTACGCGCACCATTGGCGAACAATCTCCTCTGGGCCACCGGACTGTTGTAACGTTTGATAATGCCTGGCAAAAATACGAACCAGAGTATCGAGGACAACTTCCAGATCGGGACTTCGGCCCGCGGCGGCTTCTACAGACGTGGCAACTCTGTCAAGTTCTGCCGGAAACGAATCGTTACTTAGATTAATACCTATGCCTACGACAACCGCACGTCCCAGAGCAGTCTCAACCGCTTCCGCCAATATCCCGCACAGTTTCTTGTCGTTAGCCAGGATGTCGTTCGGCCACTTTATATCAGTCTCGACCGAGCAGGCCTCAAGCAAGGCTTCGCGAACGGCAACCGCCGACATCAATGTAAGCAGTGGCCACGCGCTCTGATCGAACTGCGGGCGTAGAAGAATACTGAAATACAATCCGGCATCTTTCGGCGAGTCCCAGTGACGCTGCAGACGGCCACGACCGGCGGTCTGCTCACCGGCTACGACGCAGAGACCTTCAGGCTCGCCTGCAATAGCCCGCCTGGCGGCTTCGAGATTCGTCGAAGGCAGCGAATCAAATCGCAGAATTTGCAGAGCCAGCTCAGCCATCGTTTCAGTTTGGAGTTCAAGCTTTAGCTTGACCTCACGAACATCAGCAACTTAAAGGTAACTCTGAACCTCAGATTCTCGAGTGTTGTGCCAACTCAAGTGCCTGATGTATCAGATGTCGTACCAGTCCATCAAAGTTACGAAAACCCTCAACATGGGTTTGCCCTGCACGTAGCGAAAGTAAATTTGCTGGACCACTACGGGAACCTTTAAGCGGGCAAAAGTTTTGAAGAAAACTATCCGAGAGAGATTCCGCCCCGTCTTCGTTTCGTAGCGCTCGATAATCTCCTCACGCTTCAGGTAACCCGGGATGAACATACTGCTTCCATGAACGCAGCGCCATGTTGCCGAGTGCTTTCCAGTTGGTGTGAAATGCTGAAGTCAACATTTGTGACCCTTCTGGCGCGCGAGTTCCAGTCAGACGAAAACACTGCTGAACTTTTGGAATTAACATCAGCAGAGCACCGCGATTGTAGCTTGTAAGAAGGAGCGTTAACCAGACTACCATTCTGACGGACTCGGCAATCAAATCCTCGCACCCTGCGCGAGATCGCTGATAGACTTTCGTCTGAAGTCATTTCTTCGCTTCTTTGTGGCTAATCTTCCGTGATCGATTGGTTCCCCATCCGATTGTCGTTTGCTGTTGCGAGTGCGGCAACATTGATTGCGCTCGTTGCCGGCTCAGCACTGGCATGGCTGCTGGCGCGTAAACGCTTCCCGGGACGCAACATAATTGATTCGCTTATCACGCTGCCTTTGGTTTTGCCCCCTACCGTGCTCGGTTACTACCTGCTTGTTTTATTGGGGACGCGTTCGTCGCTCGGCGGCTTTCTTTATCATCGGTTCAGTATCCGTCTGACTTTTACGGTTGGCGCAGCGATCATAGCAGCCACGATCCATGCTCTGCCGCTGGTTACTAAAAGTCTTCGCGCCGCGTTTGAAGGAGTGGACACAGAACTCGAAGCGGCCGCCCGAACACTGGGACTTGGCAGCCGTCTCATCTTTTTTCGCGTAACTCTACCCCTTGCCTCGCGTGGCGTTCTTGCTGCGACCGCGCTGGCTTTTGCGCGAGCACTGGGCGACTTTGGGGTCACGATCATGATCGCCGGAAACATTCCCGGCAGAACCCAAACTGCTTCTGTTGCGATCTACGACGCGATTCAGGCCGGACGTGATAACGAAGCATTCACTCTCGCCGTGATCGTCTCTCTGATTGCAGTAGTGATGCTCTACTTCATAAACCGCTTTGGAAGACTTAGGTGGTAGGCTAATTGGCGTGAAACGCTGTCAAGCTAATGGGTATTCACGCGGTTCTGGCTAATTCAGTATGGAGTTTGTCACGGGATCCTGAAACGAGGGAAACCTGGCCGGCTGTCGTTCGTCTATTGCTCTGGCGAAACCATCCTTTCCGTGGCGACACGCAAGACCTCCCGCACTTGTCTGTCCCAATAGTGCCAGATGTGCCCGCCGGGGAGTTGTCGATACTCGTGAACTATTTTGCGCTCTAGAAGAATGTTGACAAAGTCGCGATTGCTCTCGAGCCAGGGGTCATCTGTACCGCAGTCAAGGTAAAGATACGGCAGCTGTGATTGGCGCTCCGCGGGAAACTCGCGCGCGAGCCGCGGTAAGTCGTTGGCCACGCGCTCAGGACTATTGGGCTCACCGGAAGGTCTGCATAATGGACGCTTCGTCGGTGCGTGCGGACGCATCGAGGGCCCCGCTCATCGAGGCCGCCAGGGTAAAGATCTCGGGGTGCTTAAAGCCCAACTTCAGCGCGCCATAGCCACCCATCGAGTTCCCGGCAACAGCGCGGCCGCGACGGTCGTGAATTGTGCGGTACCTCCTATCCACATCTGAGATTAATTCATCCAGGACGTAAGTCTCGTAATGATCCGCGGAGACCGTCGCGCTATCAGTGTACCAGCCGTTGTCGCCTTCAGGAGTGACGATGATTAGCTGGTATTCCGAGGCATACTGCAGCAACGCCGTCTGCTTCAGCCACGAATCGTAGTGCCCGCTCCAGCCATGCAAAAGGTATAGGACGGGATATCGGGTCCTGCGCGAAGTGATCAGACGATACCCACGAGGAAGCACAACTTCGTAGGGCATCACCTTGCCGAGGAGGTTACTTCTGAAGGGGATGAGCTAGACGTGAACTGCATTCTCGACGTGATAGTAGTAAACGACCAGAGCAGCGATCAGGGCAAGGATCAGCACTACGATCCGAACGCGTCTGATCAAACCGTTCTTGTTCATGCTGTTCAACTGAACGCCTTCTCCGCGCGCCGAATGGAAAGCCAATGGGTCTTTTGACATGTCGGAGGACTGAGCGTCAAGAAGAATCCTTGACGAAGCACTTTGCTTTCATCTGGATCAGATCTTCACGCCGAGACAATCAGAGAAGCTTCCGGTCCCTCAAGTATAAACAAAGAGCCGCTGCCCTCGATCGAGCAGCGGCATGTCACACACACTCTAGTTGTCGTGTTAACTACCGGAGTATTCGTTTACCAAGCCAGCCTTCCTAAGCATAGCCCGCGACGAACTAAAGTCTTGCTGACTTCAGCCAAGAAGTCCTCGAAAACTCATCTCGCTCGCAGAGTAACCAGGAAAAACCGTCTGCAAGTTGGAAGTTCCCAGGTGCTTTCGGGCAATCTCACCGAAGACGTCGCGAAAGTCAGTGGTCAAGGCCAGATCTCGCCCTTCGTACAACTGATCGCTTTTTAGCCCCGGCCACGGACCGTACACTTTGCCACCGTGAACGCCATTGCCAACTACAAACATCGCGTTAGCGTGACCGTGGTCCGTTCCACGATTCCCGTTTTCTTTGACCGTGCGGCCAAACTCCGACATCGTCAAAATCACGACGTCATCCATTCGCTCGCCCAGGTCAGCATAAAGTGCCGCGATACCGTTGCTGAACTGTTGTAAGAGATTGCCAAGTTGTCCGCGGGAATTTCCCTCGTTGACGTGGGTGTCCCACCCACCAATGTCGGTGAAGGCCACTTCGAGTCCCACGCCCGCCTTGATCAACTGCGCGATCTGTAACAAAGAATTGCCGAAAGGTGTGCGCGGATACAGCGCGCCGTTTTGCGGCTGATACTGGCCCGGATTAACTTTCTTCAGGTAGTTAACAGCCTCAAATGTTTCCTTGCCTGTTCCGCCCAGCACGTCGTTTACCGTCTGGTCGTAGATTGCTTCAAAACCGCCTTGCACGCTTGCAGAACTCTGGCCCGCACGAATTGCGAAGTCAGCAAGGATTGAGATCGCCAACGCCGGCGCCTTTCCTTGCAACACTCGCGGCATAGTTTGCGTCATCGATACTGCGCGGAAAAGACTGCGGTCGGGGTCAGCTTTGCTTTGCAGGTAGCGGTTCAGCCAGCCATCGGCTGTCGATTTCACGCCCGGCGTCGCTGACTCCATGTAGTCTTGCGCGTCGAAGTGAGAGCGTGTGTTGTCTGGCGAACCCGTTGCGTGAACTATTGCCAGCCGTTTCGAGTCCCACAAAGGCTTAAACGGCGCGAGCGATGGATGCAAACCAAAAAAGCCATCGAGATTAATTGCCGCCTCGGCGTTACCGGTTTCAGGCTTCGGAATGGCTATCGACGGTCGCGAATCGTAGTAGGCCCGCTCGCCGTAAGGCACCACCATATTTAGCCCGTCTACTGCACCACGCTGAAAAATCGCGATAAGTGTCTTGCGACGACCGCCTATAATTCGCTCACGAGCCTGGGCGAACACAGCGCGCTGAAGGAATGACGGTGCGACATTCATCAAGCCGAAGCTGGCCAGGGCAACGCCACCGGATCCAATAAAAAATCTTCGATTCATAAATCAACCTCGCAAACTGTGAACTGTTAACCGGGAACTGCGAATAGTAGGATGCGATTCCGATTTGCGGTTTCCGGTTCACGGTTGCCGCTCCAGTGTTTCTGGTTCACTGTCTTTGAAACTCTGGTGAGCCCAATATTAATCCTACAATTTTCGTAACCGGATCCGTAATATTCGCATCAGCGCGGGCTAATTCCCCCTGCTGGCGCCGTGGCCGCGGATCCATCATCTCGCCCACAGCGAGGCCGTCGTTCGGCCGCTCAGATTCGGGCTTCATGTCTGGAACAACCAATGCCGTCTGTTCATTAAGCTGCTTCATCAACGCCTCTCTAGTTTTCTGCGAGATATCTCCGGCAATGATCAGTTTCAAGAACCGATCCATGATCTGTATCTTGTTAAGAGACTGCGCCTCTTGGCCGTTTCCCAGAAAATGTTTAAGGTCCACGCGTGTCCCCGGTATGCGATTGCTGGCGAGCGTAAGACCGAAATTCAGCCTCTCTAAAAGTCCGCCGGTGTTCACCCAGCTTTCCGCGGTATCCGAATAACCGTTAGGCGTCTGAAATCCATAGAGAGGTTCGCCCATGCGCGCAATCCATTGATGCAGTTGTGGCCCGCCGTTGGTCTCGCCCCCAAGAGTCCTGATTGCGCTGATTGCCAGTTCGAATGGCCTCTTCACCTTTGCACGATAAGCTTCCGGCGAATTGAACTCAGGTGAAAAGAAAATCGCTCGTAACGTTTCGCGAATATCTCCATCGCTCTTTGTGAATACAGCAGCAACGCGGTCGACAAGAGCAGACGGCGGATTATCCGAAACAAAGTGGCGCAGAAGTTTGGTAGCCAAATACTTCGCCGTCGATGGATGATGCGCAAGAATGTCGAGCACCATAAGGCCGTCTTTGAATCCGCCCCCCGCGGGAATTTTGTGGCCCAGAACCATCTTCTCGCCGTCGTCGTGAGCTCGCGGATTGAAGAAAAACTTCCCGGCGTTTTCGCGCAGCATGTCGGCCCGCGGTCCGTTCATGATCGCTTGTCCAGCCGCGGCGCCACCGCGCGGGGCAAAAATGGTCCAGCCCGTGAAGCAGCGGGCAACCTCCTGCACATCCTTCTGCGTGTAGCCACCTTCAACGCCCAGCGTGTGTAGCTCCATCAGCTCTCGGGCGTAGTTCTCATTGATTCCACGCCGTGCCTGCTGTTGGGGTCTTTGTTGCTGCGGGTTATTGCTCATGCTAAGTGGCTGGCCCTTGTTTGGGCCGTTGAAATCGCCGCGATTGATCGCCGGGTTACCTGGCAGTGCTTGAGCCAGCGGACCGCGTTGAGCACGCTCAGGCTGACCAACTCGGGGGCCTAACTGGGCGTTGGCGCTAACACTCTGAAAATTGTCCAGGTAGAAAAGCATTGCCGGACTTTGAGCCGTTGCCAACAACAAATCGGAAAACTTCCCAAAGGCGTTTGGACGAATCGTGTCGCGATCGTAGGACACTAGCAACCAGCGATCAGCACCCTTTCCAGCAAACACATTGAAGTGGTTCGTCCAGAAATCAACCATCACTTCCTGCAACTGCCGCTCGCTGTAGACAGCTCGAAGAATGCGAGAAGCCTGCAACTCCGCGGTGATGCGTTGAGGTGGTTGTAAACCGTTCTGCTTGTAGTACTCGCGTATTGCCTGACGATATTTCTCATTGTCACGCGGATCGCCATTATCCGTAGCTTTGTTAACACCGACTTTATTGACGTTCTTTTGCTCCGGATCGCCAGTCTCCATTTTCATCTGCATGTTGGGGGTATTCTTAGAATTATTGGCCGACGCATTGGCCGGGCCCTTAACCCTGCTATCCCGCGCGGCGGCAAGCGCGCCAGGCAAATCTCCACGCCGCTCAAGCTGACGCAGCAGCAGTCCGGGCTGAGGAAACTTTTCATAGAGTTCGGCCGTCGTCATATTCAGCGAAGCCAGATTTTTGACTTTCGCGTCGGCCACCGCGTCACTGATTTTTTCCGGATTGAGTTGCTGATTGATGTAGTTTTCCAGGCCCATGGCGCTAACGCGCTCAATGTCCCCGGGGCGCGCACCGAAACCAAGCCGGTTGAGAACGTGCAATATGCGTTGATCTTCGCTAAGGCGCGGAGCCGACCGCCGTTGTCCTTGCGAGCTGACTACGCATACGTTAGAGATGATTGCGGACGTGGCAACAAATGCAATCAGGAGACGCGACGCTAACCCCAAACGACCGTGTTTAATTCCAGTACGAGTCATAATTTTCCATCTTTCAAAGTAAATGATTCTTTTATCTCACTCGAAATTGGCATAGCAAAACCAACCAATCCATTAGACGCGCACGTTTGTGCCAGGGTTTGATAAGTTTCTCCGCATTTTTTTTTGGCCGCCTGAATACTTCCTCATACTCCTCCCTAAAGTTAAGACCAAATCGACGATTAATGCGTCTAATGTGAAACCATTGCCGGATTATCGGGCAAAGAGAGTCTGGCGAGGTGCTTCCCAGGAAATGTTTTGGGAAAACAGGCGTTGCATTTGGCAAGAATGCAACGCCTTTGGTCTTATAATACTTGTCGAAAACATGCCTTATGTAGTAACCTCTCCGCTCCTAAAAGTTCGAATAAGTAGGTTTGGTTTCTGAGTTGTAGTTCGCTTGCCACGACTACGGCCACAGAGGTTTCTTAACACTTTCAAAAATTGTGCGAATTTAGCGCCTCGCGCCCTAAAGAGTAAGTGGCCGCATGATGAAAAAACGTCTCTTTGCCCTCCTCTTCGCTACGCGTATTACCCGACTGATCGCGTGGCTCAATCGTAAGAAGGTCACTATTCTTTGTTACCACAGCGTCACAAAGCAGCAGGAGTCTAATCCGAACGACCCTCACAAATTACATCTCCGAATCGAGTCTTTCCTTGAGCAGCTCGATTACTTGCAAGCTTATAATCGCATCATATCTCTCAATGAATTTGTGACAGCGCGTCGGGAAAATATCAAACTGCCATCTGGAGCCGCGATCTTGACCTTCGATGACGGCGTCCGAAACTTCTTAACTGTGGTCGCGCCTGTTCTGCGGGAACGAAAAATACCCGCAACCTCTTTTATTATTACGGGAGATAGCTTTACTCAAGAAATCTCGAATCAAAATGGGCAGTGGCGTCCTGAAGACGACGACACGTATTTGTCGTGGACCGATGTTCGTCAATTGACGCGTCAAGGCATGGACTTTGGTTCTCACAGCTGCACCCATCGCGCGCTTCCGGATATTCCTGCAGCTGAAGCCTTAAATGAGTTAGAAACATCGCTCAATATACTTGGTAGTTATTTGGCACCAAATATTTTTGCGCTTTCATATCCACACGGGAGAACGTCAGAAGCAATAAGTCAGCTATCGCAATCGTTGGGATACTCTTGTGCGGTTACCACCGCTCTCGGCCAGAACAATCGGAACTGTGACCTATTCGCTTTAAAAAGGATTGTTATACCCTCGGATGACGACCTCCCAACATTTGCTGCTCGGTTATCTGGTCTTACATCCTGGTGTGGCCAGGTACGCGAGCTCTTTACGCCTGATCGATCCGGGCGCTCGAACCATGGAGATATTCGTTACGACCCGCTGGTTGCCGAAGAGGTTGAGATTTAGGCAGGCCTCTTACAGTAATAAAAAGTTTCTGGATAGACAGCGTACCGCTCACATTCCTCCGCGCTTAAATCGTAAGTCAGCGGTTTAACATGAAATCCTGCCACTTCCAGACGCTTGCTAAAATCGAGGCCATAGAGCCGCCTATTTCCCGAAAGCAATTTGTTCGCGTATCCAAATTCCTCAGTCTCCGTTTTTCCCGTTAAGCCGACCGACACCAGGAGTTCCCCAGCCGTTGGTAGCAACACCCGGTATAGCTCGCTCAGTGCGGCTCTATCATCTTCCACCTGCTCGAGAACATGATGACACCAAATCAAGTCCACCGACTGGTCGATTAATGGCAATCGCATAACATCGGCCAGAAGGTCCAACCCACGAGCGGTCTCTATGTCAGCTCTGAATATGCGAAGATTTTGAGCCGACTTCCAAAGCGGGGCTAGTGCGCCCTCATGAGCGAAAATAAGCGCCCTCCCGCTCTTTTTCGCAATTTGGAATTCATTTTTCAACCAGAGGTAGAGCGCTCTATGCCTTGAGTGGCTATCGCAGCTTGGACAAGCTGCATTGGGCACTCGGTATCCCACCTCAATGTAATCGAAAAATCTTCGGCCCTTCCAACCACAACATGGGCATTCGAGTTTGGCAGGCAAAAACCTGTTACTAAGCACCGCGAGAAGCCGGTAAAACACCACTCGCGAAAACAGTTGAGTGGCAGGCATGAGCCCGTGTCCTTTCACTTGACTACGTAACCAGGACAGCATAATTGGTTTGACTTCAGGACACGGATGGTCGGTTCAGCCCGGTTCTCATAACTTTGCAAACTTCCGGACGAACCGTCAGTTCAGTTGAATCATTCTCAAGAGAGCTATTGTGTGGTTCAGCGAGTCGGACGTGGAAAGCTGACCGGGGATTTGTTTCCCTGTACGTCGACCGCACGTACCCCAAAGAAAAAGTTGTCTTTGGACATGCCCTTCATCGTGTAGCTGGTCACTTTGCCGATCGCTCGCGCGTTGGTCCAAATTGGCGACGTAGTGTCCCGCCGCACAATTTCGTAACCAGCGAGGTCGGATTCTTTGTTCGCGTCCCATTTCAAGTCTGTATCATTAGTTAGCCGTGTCGTGAGCACGCCAACGTTCCTGGGGCGAGCGGGTGCGAGCGCCAGCATCGCCAATGAGGCAGCATTCACGCGCGCAACGTTCGCGATGTAGTTAAAGTCGTCAAACTGCGGCAGGTCGCCGTATTGAACACCGTTTTCGATGCGCACGTTTTGATGCTGATGGCGATAATCTTCATTCGGCTCAGTGAAACGAACCGCTGCAAAGCCGTGCTCGAGAAACGGAATATGATCGCCGCCACGTAAATACCGATCGCGCCGATATACCATCATTACGCGCATTCCGCGTACGTAGCGTTCGGCGGTTTCTTTGATGAAACGCGCTAACTGCCGGGAAGCGGAATCGTTCTCGCCGCCAACGCCTCGCCGCACATTGGCCTCTTCAGGCTTTTCGTTCGATGGCACTCCTTCCGAGAACACGCGGACCGTGTGAGCGTCGCGAATGCCATTGCCACCAAGCGAGCTGCCGATTATGTCATTAGTGAACATCGCTTCGACATCCCTCCCTGTTTGCGTTGCCTGCTCAGCAAAGTACGTTGAGCCCAACAGACCCTGCTCCTCCCCCGCAACAGCCATGAAAATAATAGTTGCGTCAAACTTTTGTTTTGCCATCACGCGTGCCATTTCCAAAACGGCGGCCGTGCCCGAAGCGTCGTCGTTGGCACCAGGCGCATCGCATTTGGCGTCGGTCGGACTACCGCACATCGAATCATAATGCCCGCTGACGACGTAAGTGCGGCCCTCAGATTCAGTTTGTGTTCCTCTTAGCGTCGCCACGATGTTCGTAATCATTGTCGGCGTGGGAACGCGTGCGGCTTTTGGCTGTTCGAAGGTTTGCTTCTGCACCGTCATTCGTCCGTCGGATTGCTCTGCCACTTTTGAAAATTCGCTAAATAACCAATCGCGTGCGGCACCGATGCCACGATTCGGATCGTCCTGCGCTGAGAGCGTGTTGCGGGTGCCGAAAAAAACAAGTTTCCTAATTGTCTTCTCGATATTGCGCGCGTCGATCTCCTGTATTATCTGTGAGATTTCATGACTACGCCTGGCAGTTGACTGCGATGAGCGGGATTGCTGAATTGGTTTGATTGCCACGCTGGCCGTTTGCGCAGTTGCGGAATTTATTATCAGTAGCAGAATGGGCACTAAAACTAAGAGCGCCGCATTGAAGTGTTCCGTTCTTAGGAGTCTGCTTTGAGTCATAGGCTAAGGTCATCCATCGGGAAGTTTTATTTCGCTCCAGGATCGGAGCCTTCTCTATAAGCCGCGCTAAACGTTCGGGTCGTGTGTTCGGTCACGCTGGGTATTGGTTCAAAACGGGGCGGTAGTTGTTGTTGTGGCACAGTCATTTGCATCGCAGGCCGCACATAACGCGGTGGCTGATGAGTTTCTCGATTCAGTGAAAACATTTTCGACCAAAAGCGAAGCAGTAGTGCAGTACAGCCAAATAGCGTGGCCATGCTAAAAATAACTATCCAGGTGATGGCGGCGGGAGCAAGCTGCATTTGGGCCAATTCCGTCACCCCGCTAAATATGATCCCGAGCCCGCCCGTAATTGTTAATCCAAGAACAACGGTCGGTATAGTCAGCTTTATCGGCGTTGCCATCGGTCCCGGATTGCCTGAAGAGGTTAACGAAAGATTCGCGCCGCAGCGGTTGCAGTATTTGAGTTCAACCGTGATCTCGCTGCCGCAAGATGGACAATACATAATGCCTCCAGATGAAACTTTTCCCTGGTCTGCGAGAGTCCCCGTAATGTACCACTACGCAATCGGGATAGGAATGGTCGGCTTCTGAGGTACGACGCAAGCACCCTGGATGTTCCCGGAGCTGCCACTCGACTAGTAGAATGAAGAATCGGCGGCAGTCTGCTTTTGGGTTAATGAATCCGATACGCTCTGCCTTTCCAAACGACGACAACTTCTCCACTTAATTGATCGGCAATCGCGCGAATTCCCGGCTCGTCAGCTACCAGCGAACGAAAATGTTCGGAGCCACGAGCGACGTTGATAGTTGCGCGCGACGATTCATATGCGGTATCGACCCAGACATTGCCCTGACGACGGAAATGTCTTCCTGAAACGTTCCGCGTTTCGACTTCGTTAAGCGATTCTTTCTTGTCTTTAGCATCTGACTTACTTTCCATCGCCAATCCCTGGATGCGTCTGGTACTAACCGTTGTGTTTTTCGACGGCGCCTGAGATGCTGTTGCTTCGCTTGGTTGATTCTGGTTTTGCTTTCTCTGAAGCTCCTGGTCTTCGCGCCCCGCAGGCTGCTCTTTTGGAGTCGCTCTCATCTTGTCTGCATCACTTAGGAAAGGTCGCGAAGAAGGAGCAGCGGCAGGTGAGGCAGGCTCGGGAGCAAAGGATGGACGCGACCCTGCAATACCGGCAGCTTGTCCAGGTTGCGGTGAATCCTTGGCTAAAGAAGACTTGGTTTTGTTGGTGTCGGGGGGAGTGCCTGATGCCTGAGCCAAACCATTTTTGGCGACTGGGAGATTCTTCTTTTCTACCTTCGAATCGGCATTTGACGGGGACTCAGTTCCCGCCGGCGCTGTTGGCGGAGCTTCAATACTTGATCGTAATTCCGTCGGCTTGGGTTCACTTGAAGAGGCGGAAGAATTTGTCGGCTCGTTCTGCGCAACAAATTCAGAGTGTCGCGGTTTGCGTAATGCCATCATGCTGATCGCTATTACAGCAGTGAGCACCAACGCCGGAACTGCGTAACGCAATACTGTTGGCGAGAACAGCGCGGCAAATTTATGCCAAAAGCCCACTCCACTTGAACGGTCGAGAACCTCATGTTGAGTAGCCGCGCCCGCTGCCTGCGTCAGACCAACCACGATACGACGGCATGTTTCGCAATCAGCGAGGTGTTCAGTATACCTGGCACGCGCAAGGGCAGGCACTACACCCTCCGCGTAGGAGTTAAGCTCGTCTGCATCGAGGTGATCGGAAACGGCTCGATTCTCACTCGCAGATGTCGACCCAGGCGACGGTGGCAACTCGTCCGGTATGCGCCTGGCGAGCGACCGTAGCAGAATATCGACCTCGTTGTTATCAGCTTGCTTCATCTGACGTAATTGTGTGCCGTCTTAAGAACGTTCCTGGACACGGCTGCTTGCATCGCGGCGTGCCTTTCGATCCGCTTTCATGTCATTTGCCTTCATCCTGCGATCTCGTTTTCCTTTTTCATCAAAACACCCTCTCCTGCCAGCAAAGGTTCAATATCCGCTTCAAAATGAACAGCGATATCACAAAATGCGCGTTCAGTCTCAGTCTTCGTCCAACCCTTTTCTTCGATCAGAATCGCTTCTACTTTTTGCCGCAAGTCAGTATGAATTCGCGTGAGCCGGCGGCTCGCGGTGGCTTCGTGCACACCGAGGACAGTGCCTGCTTCGCGTAAACGAAGACCATCAAAGTAGTAGAGCTTTACCAACAGGCGATCCTCCGCAGAAAGCTGTTTGATTGATTTCGAAAGTGCCTTTTGTATTTGAGCACTTGCAAGCTTTCTTGAAATCTCAACCTCTGGGTCGGCTACTCCACCGTGACCAGACCAAGTATTTTCATCCTGACTGTGCTGAATGATTCGATCAAAATCAGCATCCTCTTCAGTCTGCACCAGTCGCGATTGTTTACGATGCTGATCGACCGCGAGCTGCGCTACGACAGCCCTGAGCCAACCCGCTAGCGAGCCGCGCCCGGAATAGTAGCCAAGCTTGCCTGCCGGCTTTCCGTCCTCGCGAATTCGCAGCCCATACAGTTCTGCCCAAATCGACTGCGCCAGGTCTTCGGCGCCTTCTTCATTCGAGCTCGCGGAGCGCGCAGCCGAACGAACCGTTGCAGAAAAGCGCTCAACCAAATCGCTCCAGGCTTTTTGATCCCCTTGTTCGCAAGCGACAATAAGACAAAGGTCGTCAGCTTGGAGTTTATTGATAAAATCCGTAATCTCGCTGGCCGCGGCGTGCTGGTTGTCCCTCAAAAGATATTTGGCAACCGCTGCTCGGATTCGAGGTATTAGAGTCTTGTCAGTTAAGGAGTGATTGTCCGAGGCGCGAGCAAGCACGCGGCTGGCGCCTTCAGCAAACAGCTTTTCGATTTCGTCAGTTCTCTGGTTCACGGGGGATTTCGGAAACTGCGATCCGCCTTTATGCTATCACGGCGGACTCATCAACCGTCCGCTCTTCGGAAGCTTGGATGTGTTATCGGATTTCAAGTTGCCGGACTCTCTGCGAGTCTGCCACTAACTTTTGACAGGGTTGACCGCCTGGGCTAGATTCAAATTTCGCTATCATCACTGGCCGCAACATTCTCCTAAGCGTACCTTTGAAGCAGCAGGCAGATAAAAGTAACTATGGATCGACTTGAATTGGTTTTTCAATGCTAAGAGTTACGGAAATATTTCGCTCAATTCAAGGCGAATCGACGCACGCCGGTCGACCTTGCACTTTTGTCCGCCTTACTGGTTGTCCCATGCGCTGTGTGTGGTGTGATAGCGAATACACGTTTACTGGCGGAGAATACTTTGCCCTGGACGATGTGATGGATCAGGTGCGGGCATTTGGTTGTAACCTCGTTGAGGTCACCGGCGGAGAACCGCTGGCTCAGCACGAAGCATTTATTATAATCGAACGTTTGTGCTCCGAAGGATATGAGGTGCTGGTTGAAACCGGAGGATACTTTTCAACTGAAGACGTTGATGCGCGGGCAAAGATTATTCTGGACGTAAAATGCCCGTCCTCTGGTGAAGAGGAGCGCAACCATTGGTCTAATCTCCAGCGTTTGCGACCAGATAAAGACGAAGTGAAGTTTGTGATCGTGAATTTCGAAGATTGGAAATACACCAGGCAGGTCATCGAACGCTACGAGTTGGACAAGCGCGTAAAGGCTATTCTTATTTCTCCAGCATGGGGGAAGATAGATCTGAAAGATCTGGCTAATTGGGTGTCGGCCAGCGGACTTGAGGTTCGCATGCAATTGCAACTTCACAAGTATGTCTGGGGACCGGAGGCACGCGGCGTTTAATGGGTGGACACGACGATCGAATTTCCGGCGCGCCTGCATTCGCCGATGCTAAGGAGTCTCATTCCGGCTTGGCTGTTTGCCTGGTTTCAGGAGGTATGGACTCCTGCGTATGCGCAGCGATAGCCAATGAAGACGCGGGTGAGCTTGCGTTTCTTCACGTATCATATGGGCAGCGGACCGAAGCGCGCGAACGGCGCGCCTTTGGCGAGATTGCTGACCATTACCAGGTCAAACAACGCCTCGTTGTTTCGTTAGAGCATCTTTCCAAAATCGGCGGATCATCGCTGACTGATCGAAACCTCGCAATCCCTCCAGCGAACCTGGCAGGCGACGGGATTCCGACAAGCTACGTGCCGTTTCGTAACGCTCATCTCTTGTCTATTGCCACGAGCTGGGCCGAGGTAATTCATGCCGAATACATTTTTATCGGCGCCGTCGCTGAAGATTCTTCCGGTTATCCCGATTGCCGTCCTGAGTTTTATGAGGCTTTTCAGCGGGTGATAAAGTTGGGAACAAAAGCAGAAACTCGAATCGAGATCAGGACGCCCGTTATTGCAATGAAGAAATCGCAAATAGTAGATCTGGGGCAAAGATTTAATGCACCATTCGAACTTACCTGGTCGTGCTACGGACAGTCGGAGCAGGCTTGCGGCGAGTGTGATTCCTGCGCACTGCGTCTCCGGGCTTTTCGTACTGCAGGGATCAGAGATCCGATTCCATATCTGCTTGACAGCAAGAGGTTTGCTTATTAACTTTAGGGCGCTTCTTAGCTAATCCAGTTACAACCAGGAGAGCGACCAGTGCATCATATATTTCTCTCCCCTAATGCCAAATTACCGGTAAAAATTCTTGGAGGAATCTTAGATGTTTCGTAGATACTTTTTTCCTGTCCTCGCTTGCGCTGCACTAATCTTTTCAACGGGCGTTTTTGTCTTCGCACAGACCGGACAGCTTCGCGGGCACGTCGTTGTGAAACAAGCTGACGGGACTACTATTCCAGGCAGTGACGCTGCCATCGATGTTTTTCGCACCGACCTTCCGGGAAAATACACTACCAAAACGGACAAGAAGGGCGATTTTGTGTTCGCTGGTTTGCCCTATGTTGGAACGTACATTATTGCGGTCAGCCGCGCCGCGTCTCAGCCTTACTGGATGCCTAACGTTAAAGCCGGAAGAGATATCGACTATGCGATTGATCTGGAGCCTGGGGATGGAAGACATCTTACGCTGGACGAGATAAAGACGCTGATGGCGAAAACTCCGGGTTCCGCGCCGAGTCGAGCGAAGGAGACCTCGGAAGACAAGGCGAAGCGAGCGGAGCTTGAACGAAAGAATGCGGAGATCGCTGCTAACAACGAGAAGAGCGTCAAGTCAAATGAGATCGTCGCACGCACCTATAAGGCGGGAAACGATGCCTTTCTTGCTAAGAATTATGACGAAGCGATAAAGCAGTATGCAGAAGGGTTGGCAGCAGACCCGGAACAACCGGCGCTTTTAGTTAACCAGGCTCGCGCCTACACAGCGCGCGGAGTTGATCGCTACAATGCCGCTATTACTGCGGCAAACGACGCCGCAAAATCAAGTGGCCTGGAAAGCGCAAAAGGCGACTTCCGTTCCGCCGCAACGGCAGCCAGTAAAGCAGTTGAGATGCTCAAAGCGCAGCCCGCTCCCACCGATCCGGCGGCATTGACAAGATTTAATAACAATAAGTTAGCCGCGCTCGCTGTAAATGCCGAGGC
>CAAGKR010043493.1_pt1 | contig 23973 bp, 19 predicted proteins | sample 2556971 | NCBI WGS metagenome assembly CAAGKR01 (sample SAMEA5207829, study PRJEB30636) | soil metagenome | biome: forest; feature: boreal; material: soil | place: USA | collected 2011-09 | depth 1 m | reverse complement strand
GAATTTGTATCTTCATTGGTCAACGTGACCGTTGCGCCGGCGATGGCGCCCCCACTGGAGTCGGTCACGGTGCCGCGGATGCGGCCGCCAGTGCTCTGCGCATTCACGGTTGGAATTGCGGGAAGAAGAGCTGCTGCGAGGCAGGATAAAAACAAAATGCTGCGGCAAACATTGGCTTTTACGCGCGGAAAGTACACAACTCGGTTCATCTGAATCACCCCGTTCCCCCAGATGCGATACTTCGCTGAAAAACTGCTCTTACTTCTTGCCACTGTCCCGAGAACCTTACTATAATCCCGCAAACTTAGAGAAAGCTGGCACGCGTGTCAAGCAGAAAGAATTTGTCCAAAGCATCGAAAAAGCTGCCGGCAGAACGCTTGCTGCGGATCAGCCAGGTCGCCCGGCGGGTGGGCATTTCATCATCGGCTTTGCGGTCCTGGGAGGCAATGGGATTGGTCGCGCCACAGCGTACCGAGAGCCGCTATCGTTTGTTCACCGATGCTGACGTTCGATTATTGCAACGCGCCATATTCCTGCGCCGCTCTCGTGGGTTAAATCCGACCGCGATCGTTCACGTGTTGAAAAAACAGGGTGTGGTTTCGACGCCTGCTGCCCCAGCGCAGCTTCCAGGCCAGCGGTTCCGACGCCTACGCATGCGCCGCGGCCTCTCGCTTTCGCAAGTGGCCAGCGCTACGGATGTATCGGTGGGATTTCTGAGCGCTCTGGAGCGTGGGCAGATGCGCTGCTCCATCTCCACGCTGAGACGCATCGCGCGCTTTTACAGAACCAATATTATGTCGATGTTCGAAACGAATGGAGAACCGCAGCGGCACGTGCGTCCATCGCAAAGAAAGGTTCTGGAGACATCTCCGGGCGTGCGCATGGAACTGCTGGCCTGGGGCAACACCGCGATGGAACCTCACCTCTTCCGGATCAAACCAGGCGGAAGCAGCGGGGAATCGTATGCCCACGAAGGAGAAGAATTCCTCCACGTTATGCGCGGAGAATTCGAGATTTCGTTGAATAAGCGGGAGCGTTATCTGCTGAAAACGGGAGACAGCTTGTATTTCGACAGTTCCACTCCACATCGCTGGAAAAATTCAGGGCGTAGCGAAGCCTGGATTTTGTGGGTGAATACTCCCCCGACGTTTTAATTTTTTGTTCCGCGTAGGCGGCGTTGCCGCCTCGCGGACACGAGGTGTTCGTGCACGTGCGCCGGCGTCCGATTCTACTGAACTGTCTGCTGGCCGTGATCGCTGCTTGTTCCCCCTCGTTCGCGCAACAATCCGCGCGCATCGCACCGGCGGATATTCTGATTCTGCGCGCCAAGGTTTATACCCTAAATCCGAAAATGCCCTGGGCTCAGGCGGTGGCAGTTCGCCATGGCAAAATCGTTGCGGTTGGCACGAATGAAGTCGTAGAAAAAATGCGAGGTATCGGAACAAAGGTAATCGATGCCGGTGGCAAAGTCGTGCTGCCCGGCTTCACCGATTGCCACGTACATTTTTTCGAAGGCTCCGTGGCCCTTGGGCAGGTCAGCCTGGACGGTTTGACCACCGTTGCAGAAATACAAAGTGTCCTGCGAGAGTACGCCGCGCAACACCCTGGAGATTCCTGGATTCTTGGACGCGGCTGGAACTACGCGGTGTTCGGTGAAGAAGCGCTGCCCCACAAGAAATATCTCGATGAACTATTTCCGAACCACCCCGTTTTCCTGGAAGGCTTCGATGGCCACACCTATTGGGCGAATTCCAAAGCATTGGCCCTGGCCGGAGTTACCAAATCCACTCCAGACCCAGTCAACGGGTTCATTGTGCACGACGCGAAGACTGGGGAACCCAGTGGAGCGCTGAAGGAAGACGCCGATGCGCTGATCAGGAAAGTAATTCCGCAACAGAGCGAAGCTGAAAAGCTGAACGCCTTCCGCACGGGAATGAAATGGGCCAACAAGAATGGCATCACGCGTGTACACAGTGCCGGAGGCGATTATCAATATCTTGCACTTCTCGATGAACTCCGAAAGGAAAATCAACTATCGGTCAGATTTTACGTCTCCTATCGCCTGGATTCGTACGAATTGCGAAAACAGGATCTCGACACGATCGAGTCAAACAGGAAGAAATACCACGACGATTGGATCGACACAAATGCCGTGAAGATGATGCTCGATGGCGTTGTCGAGACGCACACCGCGGCGTTGCTTGCGCCCTACACTGACCAGCCCGCCTCGAAGGGAGCTTTGTTCTGGGATCTCGCAAAATACCAGAATGCCGTGAACGAGTTGGATAAACGTGGCCTGCAGCTTTTCACTCACGCCGTCGGCGATTACGCGATTCGCACCGCTCTTGATTCCTACGAGCTCGCTGAAAGGAAAAATCACACCAAAGACCATCGGCCGCGAATCGAGCATATCGAAACCATCGACGCCAGTGACATCCCGCGTTTCGCAAAACTCGGCGTCATCGCCAGCATGCAGCCGCTGCATGCCTATCCCGATGCAGATACCATGGATGTGTGGGCGCGCAACGTCGGCCCCGATCGCGCCGCGCGCGCCTGGCTCTGGAAAAGCATCTCAACTGATGGCGGCCGCTACGCATTCGGAAGTGACTGGCCCATTGTGACTTTGAATCCGTGGGAAGGATTGGAGATTGCCGTGACGCGCCAAACTACCGATGGGTTGCCCGCAGGGGGATTCGTACCGTCGCAACGTCTAACCGTGACACAAGCCGTGGAAGGCTACACGCTGGACGCCGCGTACGCGGGACGCCGTGAAAAAACAGAAGGTTCGGTGGAATTGGGGAAGGTAGCGGACTTGATTATCATCGATCGCAATATTTTTGAAATCGATGTTCACAATATCGGAAAAACGAATGTGCTCACGACTATCGTCGGCGGCAAAATTGTCTATGAAGCGGAAAATAAATAGCAATCCGAACCTAAGACCGAGAAGAACTTCTGCATTGATTAGGAGAATAATCCCCATGTCACAAAACCGCCGTGACTTCATCAGATTCGTTGTCGCCGGTTCCGTGGTGGCCGGCTGCCCAATCGATCGAGCGCTTCTCGCCGAACCGGAGAGCAAACCGCCCACCTCGGTCGTGGAGGGCGACCACTTCAAGATTGTTCACGAACTGCGCGACGGTCACTCGTTCCCAAAGCCGGAGTCCTCTCGCAAGGTTGATGTGCTGATCATCGGCGGCGGCGTGGCCGGTCTTTCGGCGGCTTATTTCCTGCGCGGGAAAGATTGGCTGCTTCTCGAGAAAGAAGAACACTTCGGAGGCAACGCCTATCAGGAGGAATATGACGGCCAAGCCTACGGCACCGGTTCCGCCTACGGCTATCGCGGCGACGCCGGCGATCATCTGGCCAAGGAGATTGGCGTCGACATGCCCTTCGTGGCCATGCCCGATCCGGTCATCGACAACGGCGTCTTCACCGCCGACCCCTGGAAGGCGGGCCTCGATCATCTTCCTTACAGCAAGGAGTCCATCGCCAGTCTCAGAAAATTCCGCGATGACGTCATGAAAATGGATTTGGTAGGGAAGATGGCGGAACTGGACAGCCAGCCTTTCTCCAAGTTCACTTCGGCGTATACCCCCGAGCTTGCCAAGTGGTGGGACGCCTTCGGCCCTTCGAACTGGGGAGCTACCACGCAAGACACTTCAGCATTCATCGGTTTGTACGACGCTTATTATTTGTTCACCGGCGGCGACGACCAGCGAGTCATCCTACCCGGGGGACTCGGCTGCATCACCCATAAACTTGTGGAGGTGCTCAAAACAAAATACGGCGAACGCATGTTAAATGACGCCACCGTGGTGTCTATCTCTCAGGATTCGGACGGAGTGCGCGCCACCTACGTGCAGGGCGACAAAACCCTCACGGTAACGGCCAAGGTGGCTATTATGTGCACGCCGAAATATATCAACGCGCGGATGGTCGCAGGGCTTCCCAATGAACAGAAACAGGCCATGCGCCGGATGCGCTACGCACCGTATCCGATGATCAACATGATTTTTGACAAGCCAGTTTACCGGCGCGGCTACGACAACTGGTGCCCAGGTAAATCATTCACCGATTTCATCGTTGCGGACTGGACCATCCGGAATAATCCCGGTTACAAACCGAAATACAACATCCTCACCTTCTACACTCCGCTTCGCGAATCCGAACGCTCGACGCTGTTGGAGGTGGACGACTGTAAAGCGCTCGCGGGAAAAGTTCTGAAGGACTTTCAGCAGACTCTGCCGGAATTTAACGTCGACCCCATCGAAATTCGCTTGTATCGCCGCGGCCATCCCATGTTTATGGCGGTTCCCGGCCAGTTCAGCAAAAATCGCATGATTGCTTCCAGGCCCACGGAGCGCATCTTTTTTGGTAATTCGGATTCGGGTGGGCCAGAATCGCTGACTAGCGAAGCCGTGCGCATCTCGCAGGCCGCATCGGAGTGGGCGCAGCTTATCCTTGATGGAAAATCGGGAGCTCCAGAATTGGCACACAAAGCGTTGACCGACGTAGTGCTCTAGAATGAATGCAAGGAAATGAGTGAAAGTCAGGGCACAGTAATCGTCACCGGAGGAAGCCGCGGCATACGCGCGACCATTTCTCGACTTGCTGCGGTTCGCGGCTACGCGGTCGCCGTCAACTATTATTCCGACAGATTTTCCGTCGCGCCGCCGCGATCCCGGCCGACGTCGGCGAAGAGTGCCGCATACTCCGTCTGTCCGAAATCTCCGACAAAACGCTAGGCTCTCTGCGCTCGTCAAACGCTGCCATAACGGACGGCTTCGCCCGTGTCGATTCCGTCGAAGCAGCCATGTGTGAACACCAAATGGCCGTCCACGTCACAAGCGCCATTCTTTGCGCTCGCGAAGCCGTTCGGCGTGTCGCTACAAAACATGGAGGCACTGGAGGCGCGATCGTCAACATCCCGCGGCGCGCAGCTCGGTTCTTCTGGCGAATAGGTCCACTAAGCGACAACCCAAGGCGCAATTGGCTCACTCACCGTCGGTCTCGCCCGCGAGGTTGCTGCGGATGGCGTCCACGTCAACGCCGTAGCACCTGGGCTCGTTGACACGGGGATTCACGCAGCTGTTGGCGATCCCGGACGCCTCGCGCGCCTGATACCCACAATTCCCCTGGGTCGTCTTGGAACTCCTGGAGAGATCGCTGAAGGGTGCTCTGGCTTCTAGCGACTGCCGCCTCTTTGGTGACCGTCTCTATCCTTGCGACAGGCGGCGGCTAGCCATGTTCAAATCGCAAACCGCAGTCTTGCCTTAGTCGAAAATTCACAAAATAGGCTTGGGATGTGCCGCCAGCGCATCGCGAAAAGCTTTCACGTTGGTCTTGTCCACAATAGCCGTTCCCGTGTCCACAAAAGTAGGGAGTGGCGAAGTAGGAGCCGTACGCCAGTCCTTAAAATCGTGCACGGCGTTATGATGTAAATCATCGGCGAACTTCAAACTGTAGTAGCTCATCACGTACGGCTTTTGCGTTACGGTCGCAGTGATTACGCCTTTTTCGATCCAATCCAGCGTTTCCGGATCTTTATCAAACGCCACGATAGCAATTTTTCCGTCCATGTCCTGCCGGTGCGCCGCCTCCGCCGCACCCTCACCGCCAGAAGCCTCCAGTGAGATGATTCCGTCGATCTTTGTCTTCGCCTGCAGCAGACTGGAAACACCGTCGTTGGCAACGCGCGGGTCTCCACTGTCGTCAATGCTCTTGATTACTTTGATTTCGGGGAATTTCTTGAGCGCTTCGGTGACACCACGTATGCGTTCATCGATATTCTGTTGCCCCGCAATCATAATGACAACAATCTGTCCCCTGCCCTGAAGTATTTGCGCCATGCGCTTGGCGCTTTCCTGACCCGCCCGGAAATTGTCGGTACCGACAAAAAGCACTCGTTTGGTCTCTGGAACGTCGGAATCAACGGCAATCACCGGAACGCCGACAGCGATGGCGGAATTGATGGCGTCGTGAAATAGTTCGGGCCGCGATACAGAAATCATGATGCCAGATGGCTTCGCCGCCAGGGCTTTCTGGAAGGCTGCCAATTCTTCCTGCGGGTCAAATTTATCCGGTCCCTCAAAATCAACTTTCACGCCCATCTGCTTCGCTGCGTCGGTCAGTCCAGCCTGCGCTTCCTGCCAATAAGGCAAATTAATGTTGGAGGCGATGAAGACGTAGCGCTCCTCGGGCTCATGGTAGGCCTGTTGGCAGGAGGCCAGCCCAAATACTGCGGTGAAAACCAGGATCACCAAGAACAAGCGACGGATTCTCATGGAATCCCTCCTTCTACACTCAAGGAATCGAAGAAAATAAATAGAGCGAAAAAATAATAGTCCGTCAGGAAACCAGCCGGGCTCAGCCTACCACAAGCCGGCCCAATCAGGCAGGCGCGCAAGTTCTCCGCCGCCCATGAAGCCGTGGTATCGTCTACTCGCTTTCTGAGTCTCGCGGGAGCAAAACTCGTGGCTCAACAACTCTGGAGTCCCTATTCATGTTTTCGCAAAGCAAACCAGCTGAGCAGCTTTTTCGTCGTTCAATCGCTATATTTATCATCGCCATCAGTCCTTTAGCACTCCTGGTATCGCTGTACTCCCAGCAAAAACCGGTTTCTCTCCTGATTCTGAACGCACAACTCGCCGACGGCACTGGCGCACCCCTGCGCAAAGCCAATGTGCGGATCGCGCTGAACCATATTGTTGGTATTGGCGAGCTTGAACCCGAAAAAAACGAGCCAACGATTGATGCCAAAGGACTCGTTCTCGCGCCTGGCTTCATCGACATTCACAACCATTCCACCGATGAGCTGCAAAGCGATCCCCTCGCGGGGAGCCAAATCTCCCAGGGCATCACCACGCTGGTCGTCGGTGCCGATGGGGAGTCTCCGTGGCCACTGATCGGCTGGGTGCGTTCGATACAGCAAAACCCCGTTTCCTTAAATGTAGGGATCTTCGCTGGACACGCGACCATTCGCGAACAAGTGATGGGCAAGGACTTCAAACGATTTGCCACCCCAGGTGAAATCCAGCAAATGTCCGCTCTCGTCTCTCAAGCGATGAACCAGCAAGCCCTGGGACTTTCTTCTGGACTTGAATATGAGGTCGGCAGCTACTCCGAAACAAAGGAAGTTGTGGCCATGGCCATGGCCGCTGCAGAGCGCGGCGGAATCTACATGACCCATATTCGCGACGAAGCCGATAAATCTTTTGAAGCCTTGAAGGAAGAAATCGCCATCGGCGAACAGGCCCACATCGCCATCGAGCACTCTCACATCAAGCTCGGCACCGTCGGCGTCTGGGGCAAAGCTCCGCAATACATCAAGATTATCGAAGAGGCCAAAAAGCGCGGCGTCGATTTCCTGGCGGACTGCTACCCGTACGATGCGTGGCATGCCAATCTGAAAGTAATTGTGCCCGACAAACAATACGAAAATCCTCGAAGCGTGAAGAAGGCGTTGGAGGATTTGGGCGGCGCGTCTCACCTTACCATCACTGAATTCTCGCCCAACAAATCATATGAAGGCCACAACCTGGCGGAACTGGCAAAGCTGTACAAACTGTCCGAAGTCGAAATGTACATTCGTATAGTACGTGAAGGCGACAAGGCCAACACCGAAGCTAGTGTCATTGGCCAGTCCATGATCGAGAGTGATATCAAGGCTTTTTACCAGCAACCCTGGGTTATGGTCGCCAGCGACGGTGGCATTCGTTCCGAGCATCCCCGCGGAGCAGGCACTTTCCCTCGAGTACTGGGCGTCTTCGTGCGAGAGAAGCATTGGTTGACCCTGCCTGAAGCGATTCGCAAGATGACCTCGCTTCCCGCGCAACGCCTGAACTGGCATGATCGCGGTGTGATTCGCGAAGGAGCCTTCGCCGACCTGGTGCTCTTCAATCCGGATACGGTCATCGATAACGCCACATTTGCGCATCCCTTTACGCTTTCCACCGGAATTGAAAAGGTTTTCGTCAATGGCGTGTTGGTCTGGGACGCTGGAAGAGCTTCCGGCGCGCGACCCGGATTGGTCATCGGCCGCGGCGGCGAAATCTCAGAACTCCTTAATTAGATGGTTATGTCAACGGCCGTTGGAACAAGAGAAACATGAAATTACCGCAGGCTTGCGCCCTGATGTAGAATATTGTTCGTCTGCCATGAGCACTACACCCACTACCATTGTCTCGACGGAGGACGTCAATTATCTACAGCGCGTCCGAAAGCTCCTTGGCGCGACCGTTTTCCTTTTGATTCAGCGCTTCCCGCGGTTGCTGAAATTCCAAAGTAGCGAAAGCTCCTGGACAGCGTTTCGCATTGTGCTTGGCTGCTTCGGCGCCGCACTGGTTGTTCTTCCGCTCAGCTTCTGGGTTGGCTGGATAACCGGGATTATTGCCCCGCTGGCAGGTATGCTCCTATTCGTTGCTTCCATTTTGCTTCCTCCTTTGAACCTGGAATCGGAGACCGACCGCAAGGCCCGCGAACTTGGCGCCAGCACCATAGTGAGCGGCGGTGAGTATCAGCCGGGAAATGCACCGGCGTCGCAAGCGCGTCTTTTCATTTCTCCCGCGCACATCTGGGCGCTGGACAAAAATTTCGAGCCCTTACTGGTGATTCCCACGCCAGAAGTAAAGGCTCTCTCCGTGAATTCCTCAGCGGATCGCTGGTTGCTGCACATCCGATGGCTGGATCATAAAGCGGAGTTTGCGTTCACAGGAATTTTTGCGGAGCGATTCGCCCGTTTGGCCGAAGACTCCATTCGGGCCTCCCTGCCTGAATCGCAACAGGCTCGTACCAAGTTCCGAGTTGCCGGAGTCTAGTTCGGTACTCCCCGGAAGAAGTTTGTCCGTCCAAGCTCGCAACTCTCCAGCCAGACCATCCGGACCCTTTAAGCCGCCAATACGTTTACGCCACCGTGACGTTGTCATCTCGCACGCCAAGCCACTATGAAACTGCCATCCTGCTAACCGGTTCCGCTCGCAGGATCTCAACCTTTACACCTATACACCTAGCTGAATTCCAAGGTGGAGCGGCCGAGCGAACACCACGGATTCGCCTCAAGCACGATTTACGAATTGTCTGGTCGTTCTCCTGGCGCATCTGTGCGAAAATAGTGGTATGGCTAGAGGATGGGAAAGTAAAGACGTGGAAACACAGGTTGAACAGAAGCAAGCTTTTGCAGAAAACCAGAGCAAGGCGCAAAAAACTGCGGATCAGGTTCGCCGTGATACCGAGCGCCGCGACCTACAACTCTCGCGCACACGCATCCAAAACGATCTGCAAAACGCTACAAATGTGAATCATCGGAAATCGCTGGAAGCAGCGTTGGTTCACCTGGACTCCAAGATTGAAACGCTAAAATAACTGTAGGCTTCTAAGGCGAGTTCTCTGGCCTTCACACTCTGGCGGAGCCGGCATTAGTTGCTCGCAGTTCAGTCTGTAAATACCAAACCGACAGCAGTCGTTCCTTTTTCAGCACCCTCTTCAATCCTCACAACGTATCCCCTTAAATGCATGGCCTTCAGCCCATCGGCCGTCGGCGTTTCCATGGTCACTTGCAATTCGGATTGCATGCGCGGGCTGTGTTTCAGTGAAATCAATGCTCCCTGCAGGGAGAGATCCCGCACCAACGTTTGCTCTTCAAATTTTTCGCCTTCCGCAGTTACCCCGCAGACGCTCGCGCGGAATTGCGCTTCCCGCCGAAGCGCCGTGCGCGATCCCGGCATGTGTGCCTGCACCGGTTCATTCGCGGCGCCAAGAGTGATCACCATGCCTTCGCTTGCCGCAAACGCGGAATCGAATTGTTCACGCGCCTGATGCAGGATTTCGTCGATTGCACGGTCCGTGGAATCCGGATCGTGATGGAACAACACCAGCGTCTTGGCGTTTACTTCACGGGCAATATTGACGCCTTCCAGCCAGGTGGAATGCCCCCACCCTTTGCGTTCATTGGTCAGTCGTGCGGGCGTGTACTGCGCATCATTGATGAAGATATCTGCGCCCGCCGCCAATTCGCGCAAACTCTTGTCCAGCGCCGGGTCGCCAGGTTCATTATCCGTCGCATAGACCACGGTACCCGCCGGCGTCTCCACTCGAAAACCGAGGCATCCTTGCGGATGATTCAACCAACTTGTAACGATTTTATTGGAGCCAATCGTGAAGCTCTCTCCGCCTTCCACCTCCCGGAATTTCCGGCGCGCGTTCATCGCCGAAATATCCACTGGGAAATAGGGCAGCGCCATCTGTGTTTCCATCGCCTGACGTAGCGAATCACGCCCAAGAAACCTTGACCGGAAGCTGTAGAACTCGAATTGGTTGTTTTCTGCATACAGCGGGGCGAAGAACGGCAATCCCTGGATGTGATCCCAATGGTAATGGGTGACAAAGACGTGCGTCCCGGCCGATTTTCCGGAAGGACCCCCAGTTCCATTCCCCCAACGGCTGCCGAGCATTCGCAAACCCGTGCCGCAATCAAAGATAAATTGTGTGCCGTCCGGCGCGATCAATTCGACGCACGGCGTATTTCCGCCATAGCGCCAGGTGGCGGGATCGACGGTCGGCGTAGTACCGCGCACGCCCCAAAAACTCAGTTTGGCGATTGGATTGGTCATTTCCGTCGGCTGGACATCGAACTCCCTGCCGGTGCTTCTGCTTTCCGGCGCTGCTAAAGGGCCATTTCTGATGGTGGCAGTGCACAACCACAGCGTCAACGGATTCGCGGCCCCCTGTTGTCATACTTTCCAATAACCCGCTATTTTCTGGTGCATTCACTCGTGGCTTCAGGGCACAGGGCAAAACTCGTACAATAAGAAGGTCCATGAACGTCCACGATCATTCTCACGATCACGGCCATGCCCACGACGCGCAAGGCCACGATCATCACGGTCATGCGCACCCGGCGATGCGGCCTTCCGTACTGGCGTGGGCCATGGCGGCCACGCTGGCGTTGGTTATCGCCGAGATTTTTGGGGGCATTTTCGGCCGTTCGGTTGCTCTTCTAAACGATGCGGTGCACAATTTGTCAGACGTTCCCGCGCTGGGACTTTCCTGGCTAGCGATGCGCTGGGCGCAGCGCCCCGCCGATTCGGATCGAACTTACGGCTATCACCGTGCCGGCACTTTGGCCGCCTTCACCAATGCCGTCGTTCTGGTATTTCTCTCTCTATGGCTGGCGTATGAAGCCATCGAGCGTCTGCGTTCCCCGCTACAAGCTGCGGAGAGGTGGATGATTTGGACTTCCGTGGCCGCGCTGCTCGTTAACGGCGGGATTACTCTCGCTCTCGTACGCGGACGTTCCGATCTGAACCTGCGGAGCATCCTCGTCCATAACTTCGGAGATGCGCTTTCCAACATCGCCATCATTGCGGGCGCTTTGGTGATGGGCATTGTGCACGCGCCATGGATCGACCCAATCCTCGGCCTCGCAATAGGCTTCCTAGTTCTTTATTCCTCATTGGGGATATTGCGCGAATCCACGCACATTCTTTTGGAAGGGCGTCCAAGAGGAATTCAAGTGGATGCTGTCGCCCACGCCATTCTTACCGTTGAGCACGTCAACGAAGTCCACGACGTGCACATCTGGTCGTTGGGCGGCGGTCACAATGCGCTGAGCTGCCATGCGCGAATCCCGGATATGCACATGGATCGGTGCGAAATAATCCTTACCGCTATTCAAAGGAAAGTCGCCGACGAATTTTCCATCGAGCACACCACCGTGCAACTGGAACGCGCCGGCCTGCCGCCGACGTCCGGCTACGTAATGCCCGCGCCGGCCGCAAAAGTCTAAAATCTCGCACCCCTACCACCAAAAACTGCAAATCAATTCTTCGGCCCCCTTGATTTTGTTCGATAAAACTCCAATCAAGCTGGCGAATGAAACGCCACGCCTCTCTGCTCGTTAAATTGCGCGGTCGCATCGAGATCCAGCGTGCTCAGCGATGCCAGTTTGCGTAAGCCATCCTGCGTTACGTACTGCAAGCTTCCGTTCGACCAGGAATACGCCACCGCAAAAAATACCGTGCCATCCCTTCGCACAAAAACATATTCAGGACTCGGCGAGGGGGCAGCACTGGGTCTTGTACGTGCGTGGGTGCTGACCGGGGCCTGTTCTACGGGCCCTGCTTCTGAATAATCAGCTAACGGTTCCGTGGCATCCACCTGCGGCGAATCATCGGCAGACTCCTGGGACGCGCCGCCATCTATGTAACCGGTCGTGGGCAAATAAATCCCACCGCCGACAAACGGAATTATCGCGCCTCCATAGCTATAGGCACTACGACGTCGCTCCCCGGGATGCACAGCAGCGAAATGCGTGTAATCAAAACCAAGTCCGGGGGTGGCGTACCCGTCGTCTGCGAAGCCTGGTCGTAATACTCCCGGGGCAGTCGAGATTCCCCGATTTGTTCGAACCGGCTGGCTATGCACAGGTATTCGTGTTGACGTTGAATAGCCTCGCGCTCCCGAGGAAACGCGATGTGCGCTGAGCGAGCCGGTCCGGCTCGTCGGGTGAACCGCTAATGCGGAACTTGCATGAGGCTGAGTTGCGAAACCAGGCGCGGGGGCCATCGGACGGGCCGGAACTACCATGTGCATCGCAGGCGGAAGTGAGGCGTGTTGCTGCGCAGTGACCAGCATCGGGCAAAGAACAATGCTCGCTGAAATGCCTGCCTGAATATAGAAGCGATTGGTCATCGTCTCACCCTATCCTCTGGCGACCACTGCCTTTCTACCATATAAGACGCGCAAATCGGCCACAAAGTTACCCGCAGGCCACACCGGCAGGCCGCCGGGCGCGCCGCTTCCACCATCGCATGTGGTTGTGTTATAACCGGAGAGCCGTGAAAAGCGATGAGGACGCAGTGGGAGTCTACCCTGGCTGACGTACAGGGAATCCTAAAGGCGGGGTCTACTGAGACCGTCTCCGCTGCTGGCGATACTACTGCCGCAAGCGAACATGTCTCCACCTATTGCCCCGTGTGCTCGCAGCGGTTGGAATCCCGGCGCTGCAAGTTGGTTTGCAACGTTTGCGGGTATTACATGTCTTGCGCGGACTACTACTGATCCATCCTGGTTCGCGTGATTGGAGTCTTGCAGAATTCCGCTTTGCGAAATGCGCCAAAGCGGATATGCTCTGCGGTCCGGGCCGGGTTGCGCCGGATTTGCGTTCCGACGAGGAGGAAATACCTGTGGCATTGAAGATGACATCTCGTGAAGTAGACGGCGTGACCGTGATCGCTATGGACGGCCGCATCGTTCTGGGCGAAGAAAGCAACGCCCTGCGCGAAAACCTGAAGGCCGTAGTCGCCGAAGGCAAAAAGAAAGTTGTGCTGAATATGGATAATATTACGTTCATTGACAGCGCCGGTTTGGGCACGCTGGTCGCCGCGCACCATAGCGCCAAGAATCAGGGCGCCTCGCTGCGCTTGTGCCACCTTGGCACAAAGTTCCAAGAAGTGCTGCAAATTACCAAGCTCATGACTATTTTCGAGGTGTATAACACCGAACCGGAAGCGATCGCCAGCTTCAAGAGCAATCCCATCAGCAGTACTTCAAATTAGATCGCGATCTAACGTATCTTGGTGGAAAGAGGGCAGGTTCAAGTCTGCCCTCTTTTTATTTCCGATTCGCTACTCGTGTTTATTCTTCAATTCGGTACATGGTAATTCCACTCAGCAGCTTGGGGAAGAAGTCCGTCGATTTCTGGGGCATCGCTTCACCCGCTATCGCCACTTGCATTACCAGATCGACTTCCACCGCATTCAGCAGAAACGCAGTCTGAGCTGCGCCCCGGTCCACCGCGTCCAGAGCGGCAGAAACCTCACGTTCGTAGCTTAAATTCTCCTCGGAGGCCACCGCATGAGCGGTGATCCCCAACGCAGGTTCTAGTATTCCCTGATGCAATAGCACTACGTCCAATTGCCGTTGCAGCGGAGAAGCCGCTGGAAGCATCTGCGCCAGGTCCGCCCCAGGGCGAAGCGTCAAAACATAAAACGCGCGCGACGCTGAACTCGCGGCTGGGTATGCCCCGATCGCCCGTGCCGCCTTACCGTTCGCTAAAGCCGTGACAAATTTCTCCTGCGCCTTCTGTCGGTCCGCATCGTTCGTGAATGCAAATGCCTCCGTGGCGAACCAGGGTTCCAGGTAGCGCCGCATTTCGCTCCATGAAAAATCCCGAAGATTGGCTACCACCCGGTGGGTTGGCAGAATCGTCAGACCTTCGCTGCGGGTATTGACGAATGTCATCATTGAGGATTCGTATGCGGCGTCAGGAATTAATTTGCCGGCGCGTGTGCGCGACTCGTTGCGGAAATTCAAAGACGTCTCGTATCGGTGATGGCCATCGGCAATCACCAGTTTCTGCTCCGCCATGGCTTTCTGAATGGATTCGATCTGCGCGGAATCCGTAATCATCCACAAACGATGGACGACGCCGTATTCATCCGTCACTTGCGTCGCCGGGTTACCGGACGATTCCACTTGCTGCAATATCGAATCCACCCGCAACTGCGGATCGCTGTACAACAGGAAAAGCTGCCCAGTATGCGTGCGCGTGTGCCGTAGCAACTCCAAGCGGTCCGCCTTTGGTCCCGAAAGAGTCTGTTCGTGGCGAAAAATCACTCCGGCGGAATATTCCTCCAACTTACCCGCACCAATAAATCCCCGGCGCGTGCTCCTTTGCTGAGTTCCGGGGACGGTAAATTCCTGTGTATAGGCATAGAAGTACGCCGCAGGGTCTTGCTCCACCACTCGATTCTTGATCCAATCGTTTAGCGTCGAGGCCGCACGTGTGTAGACGTTGTTCTGCGGAATATCGTCCGGTAGACTCCGGCCCTTCTCAATCGCGATGAGATTGTCCGGGTGTGCCGCGTAGTACTTCTCCCGCATCGAGGGAGAAATCTTGTCGTAGGGTTGTGTCAACACCTTTTCATAGGGTGCCAACGCGGGGTTGTACCGATATGCTTTAAACGGGGAAACTAGGGCCATGAACGCTCCAAAATCGGTTTTATTACTCTGACAGCCTTCTAGTTTACGTGAATTCCCCGAATTTCCGAAAACACCCACCTGCAAGCCGTACGCCTCAGGGGCGAGGGAATTCAGCTGGGAAAAGCAACATCAGGAAAACGAGGGTTCCAGCGATCGGGTCGCCAGTTTCCTACGATCCGCATGTTCGGGGTATAGTGTCTGTGGGTTTTATCCCAAAAGAGAAAAGTGTGCTAAATAGCACACATTTCTTACGAGCGTACGCCCATAATCCGTACCAAACTATGCCCTCAAAACGTGCCCTGCGATTTAACACTGCCCGTAAAAATGCCCCCGGTGAAAAACACACCAACTGGTTGATCGTATCTTTTATGATCCTTTTTCACGTTGGGGCCGTTACAGCTCTGTTCTTCTTCACCTGGAATGCGCTGTTCGTTGCGATCTTTTTGTATTGGGTGGGCGGGAGCCTGGGAGTCGGGATGGGCTATCACCGACTGCTAACCCATCGCGGTTTTAAAACTCCCAAGGCGGTTGAGTACTTCCTGACGATTTGCGCGGTAATCGCGATGGAAGGTGGCCCGCTCCTCTGGGTGGCCACTCATCGCACGCACCATCAATTCCCGGATATCGAAGGCGATCCGCACTCGCCGCGTGATGGCAAATGGTGGTCGCATATGGGCTGGATCTTGGTTGGGAACGCGTTGCGCCAGGACGCCTCAACGCTCGACCGCTACGTTCCGGATTTGATGGAAGATAAATTTCATGTTTGGATTACCGAATATCATTTTGTGCCCACGCTCGTCCTGGGAATCGTGCTTTTTGTCCTCGGCGGCTTACCGTTCCTGTTGTGGGGAATTTTCTTGCGCATCGTGATCGGCCTTCACGCCACCTGGCTGGTGAACTCCGCCACCCATATCTGGGGCTCGCGCCGATTCGAGACCCGGGATCTTTCAACCAACAGTTGGTGGGTGGCACTGCTGACGTTCGGCGAAGGATGGCACAATAACCATCACGCCCACCCCGTCTCCGCTCGCCACGGTCTGATGTGGTACGAAATCGACCTCAACTGGTACTGCATCTGGATTCTGAAGCAACTTGGACTCGCATCCAACATCACCCAATTTAGAATGCCTGTTCGCACCGTTCCTGCCGAGCCGCTCGTGCTTCCATCCAGTGACGGCTTAAATTCAAACTAGCCAGCGCCAGCGTAGGGAGCTGGCTGCTCACGTACTACAATGAGGAAGTATGCCCAACCCTCTGGCTGTGCCGGTTCGCGCTTTTATTTTTGATTTAGACGGCACCTTAATCGACTCCAGGATGGACCTGGTGAATTCTGTCAACGCCATGTTACGCGCCACCGGTCGCAGTGAATTGCCAGTGGACACGATCACCGGCTACATCGGCCACGGCGCTCCCCAATTGATCGCCAGCGCTCTCGGACCGGATGCAACTGATTTCGATCGGCAATCCGCGCTCGCCGTTTTTCTGGCTGATTACGAAAAACATAACCTGGATCTTACGCGGCCGTATTCTGGAGTCTTCGAAGGCCTTACCGCGCTTGCTGGATATCCAATGGCCGTACTCACAAACAAGCCCGTGAAAATGAGCGTGCAAATTTTGCGGGAGCTAGGTCTAGCGAGATTTTTCACAGCAATTTACGGGGGCGACAGTTTTTCCAAGAAAAAACCCGATCCAACCGGAGCCCTCTCCGTCGTGCGCGATCTTGGGATCGCTCCGGGGGAAACCGCCATGGTGGGCGATTCCGACGTCGACATACAGACTGCGCGCAATTCCGCCATGCGGGCCTTCGCTGTCACTTACGGATTCGGGGTTTACGATCGTGTCGCGAATCCCGCCGATCTCTATCTCGATAGCCTCACCGCGCTCAGTAGCACTTCGGGCGTGACATGAGGCTTCCCACGAGTTCTTGCTTTTTACATCCTCTGTTTGGCAGACTCACCGCGTGCTGATTGGCCTTTTTCCCGAACTCGACGCTCCAGGCGGCATCCAGCGTGCCGGCCGTCATCTCGCATTCGTCCTCAGCGAATACGCCGCCGCTCATGGCATGGAATATCGTATCCTTAGCCTGAACGACTCGCCGGAACTGCACCGCATGCGCGTAGGCGAGCGCGAATTCGTATTCACCGGCTCCGCGCGAAGCAAAGCGCGCTTCGCAGCCAGCGCCATGCGCGCGACCCAGCGCCGACCCAAAATCGTCCTGGCGGCTCATCCCAATCTCGCTCCCGTCGCCCGCGCAATGCAGTTGCTCGCACCGCGAATGAAAAGCATCGTTTGCACCCACGGCGTGGAAGTGTGGGAGCCTTTGTCCCTCTTCCGCCGCCAAGCTCTGCGTCACGCTAGCCTGGTGCTTGCGCCTAGCCGCGCTACCGCGGATTTCGTCGCCACCCTTCAAGGCGTTCCCACGAATCGAGTTCGTGTATTGCCCTGGGCCCTTGATCCGGACTTCGAAACCGTGACCGCTGCCCAATCCTCCTCCAAACTTCCCGCTGCTTTTCCAACTCCGCCCGTCGTCCTGTCCGTTGGCCGCTGGTTGATCACGGAACGTTACAAGGGCATGGACACGCTTATCTTAGCCATGCCACGACTGTTGCTGCTTTGGCCAGATCTGCAGCTCGCGCTGGTCGGCGCCGGCGATGATTCTCAATGGCTCGTAGACATTGCACGCGAAAGTGGCGTGAGCCTGCACGTACACTTCATCACTGGGCTTTCCTACAGTGAACTTTCCGCCTGCTATGCGGCCGCCGATATTTTTGCGCTTCCCAGCCGCGGTGAGGGTTTCGGATTCGTTTATCTGGAAGCGATGGCCCGAAGCAAGCCAGTCATCGGCGGTGCACACGGCGGCGCACCCGAAGTGATTCAAGATGGCGTCACGGGCTATTTAGTTCAGCATGGCGATTCCGTGCAACTGGCCACGTCCATCGATGCCATCCTCTCTAATCCCGAACTTGCGCGGCAGATGGGCAACCGCGGACGCGAACGCGTGGAAAATGAATTTCGCTTCAGCGTGTTCGCCAAAGCATTCAAGAAAATACTCCGTGAATTATGCGCATCCTAAACGTCACGCAGAGCTATGCACCTTTTTTCAAATTTGGCGGACCTCCTGTAAAAGTGCGTGCGCTCTCTGAGGGCCTCGCTGCCAAAAGCCATCAGGTAACGGTGCTGACCTCGGATTGGGGCCTGGAGAAAAGCCTGAAATCCTTACCTAACGAAACCGTTGGTGTCCGCGGCCCATTTGGCAACAAGCGTGAAGCAAATGGCGTGACCGCTATTTACCTTCCTCGTTGGTTTCACTATCGAGCAGTGAGCTGGAATCCGGCGCTGGGACGCTATCTGCGCGCTCGTCTGCAAAATTTCGACGTCGTCCACATTTTCGGAATATACGATCTGCTCGGAACTCGAGTAGCCGCCGAATGCCGCAAGCGCAAAATTCCCTACGTTGTCGAACCTATGGGTATGTTCGTGCCCATCGTTCGCAATGTGTGGCTAAAACGCTTGTACCACCGCTTCCGAGGTCACAATCTATTTGCGGGAGCTAGCCGCATCATCGCCACCTCCGAACAGGAGCGCTCGGAACTACAGGACGGTGGCATCCCCAAAGAAAAAATCGTTACTCGGCGTAATGGCGTAGAAATGCCGACAGCATTGCCTCCTCGCGGCGGATTTCGCGGTTCGCTCCACCTTCCCGAAAATGCCAAGCTTCTTTTGTTCCTCGGACGGATCTCAGAGAAGAAGAGCCCAGAGTTACTCCTAAACGCATTTGCAGAGGTTTTCCGCCGGCAACCGTCTCTGCAGGATTCCCTTCACCTCGCGTTCGTTGGCCCAGACGAAACGGGCATGACCGCGAGACTGCAGGCCGACGCGGCACAATTCGGCCTGCAGTCTCGCGTTCATTTTCTCGCACCTCGTACCGGCGACGCAAAATGGAGTGCTTATCGCGATGCCGATATTTTTGTTCTCCCGTCGCAAAACGAAAACTTTGGGAATACCGCAGCCGAAGCGGTGGCCGCGGGAACTCCCGTCATTCTCACAGATCAGTGTGGAATTGCACCCATCCTCAAAGATATTGCGGCCTTGGTGGTGAAGCACGACCAAGCCGGACTCGCCTCGGCGATCGAAAGATTACTGCTGGACGACAACGTCTATCGCAGATTGCAGCAGGGTTGTCCTGTGGCAACGGCAAATATGAGCTGGGATGAACCGCTCCGCGAGATGGAACAGCTTTACTGCACCCTTGCAGGTCCTTCTGAGTCGTAGGACAATCTGGAGTCTAATGCCTGCTTCCGGAAACCGCCCCGCGGCCCACCGCGTTTTTCGGCTTATTTGGTGGCTCAGCAATGCCTTGCTGCTTCTGGCGTTGGTCGCCACTGTTTGTGCCGGCGTGTGGGAATACTCCGTGCGTGAGTACCTCCGTGGCTTCTCCGATGCTATCGTGCCGGAGGCTTCCACTCCAATCGACAAGGTCGAAGCCATTCTTGGCTGGATGCGCAATGGTCCTCCTCGGCTCGAAGTCACGAGTCCATCCGACGTTTCTCCTCGCGATCCGCAAGACACACTCAATTACCGTCAATTACTGACTGTCTGCGGCAGCGCCACCAATGCTTTTCTGAATTTATCTCGCAGCGCTGGTCTGCGGGCACGCCGGTTGCTGCTGCTGTCCCCGGATCGCAGCGCCAAGCACGTAGTCGCGGAAGTCTTGCTGGATAACCGCTGGGCGGTTGTCGATCCCACCTATCGCGCCATACTCCAAGATTCCCATGGCAACCTGCTTACCCGCCGCGATCTGCAGGATCCCCGAGTATTCGAGGAAGCAACGAGCCTCATCCCGAATTACATCAAGGCGTATTCCTACGAAAGTTTCGCGCATGTTCGCCTGGCGGCCATCCCGTTACAGGGATTTCAAATTCGCCAGCGGCTCGATCGTTACCTTCCCGGATGGGATGAATACGTTGACTGGAGCTTGCTGCTCGAGCGGCGCTCCTTTATGTATTTGTTTATTTCGGGGAGTTCGCTGATTTTCCTTACCGTCGGGCGCATCTTTCTGGCGTGGTTGGCGGATCATCGCCTCAGGGTACCGCGTTTTCATTTTCGCGAAAATCTGGGCCGCGCCACTGCTGCTTTCTTTACTTCTCCGGAGATAAAGTAGCGGCGTGTGTGGCATTTGCGGTTTTGCCAATGCTTCCGAGAATTCCATGGCGGAGGCGCGCGTTCGAACCATGGCCGCCGCCATGGTATACCGCGGACCGGATGAAGCCGGCTTTCTCGCCAACGATTCCCGCTCTCCCGGCACGGCGTTGGGTATGCGCCGCCTCAGCATCATCGATCTGCCCGGCGGCCATCAGCCCATCTGGAATGAAACCCACAGCGTGTGCGTGGTCTTTAACGGTGAACTCTACAATTACCGCGAACTTCGGCAGCGGCTCATTCTAGCTGGCCACGCTTTCTCAACCAAATCCGACACCGAAATCCTCGTTCACGGTTGGGAGGAGTGGGGCGAGGATTTGCATCAGGAGCTCCGGGGCATGTTTGCCTTCGCGCTCCTCGATTTCCGCAATCATTTCGCAACTGTTCCGCTGCTCTTCTTGGCGCGCGATCCACTGGGCATCAAGCCTTTGTATTATTCGCAAACTCCGGATGGTTTTTGCTTCGCCTCCGAGCTTCGCGCCATTCTTGCCAGTGGCTCCGTTCCTCGCAAGATTTCTCCGGACGCCCTGACCTCCTATCTTCTGTTTGGTGGCGTCTCCGAGCCTGTCACCCTGGTCGAGACCGTTTTCTCGATTCCGCCTGGCCATCGTTTGCTTCTCCATCTGCCCGATCGCCGGCGCATACCACGCTCTCGGCCCTGGTGGGATCCGTCCCGCGCTCCGGCCGCTCTCGATCTACAACGACCGCGAGATTTCGATTCCGCGGCTAAAGCGCTTTCCAAACTTCTGGACGAGTCCGTCCGCGCGCACTTGATCGCTGATGTTCCGGTTGGCCTTTTTCTCTCGAGCGGCCTTGATTCCAGCGCCATCGCCGCACTCGCCGGCCGGGCGCAACGCGGTATTCAGAGTTTTACGCTGTCTTTTCCCGATACGCCCTACGATGAAGCTCCTTTGGCGCGTCTTGTCTCGGAACGCACCGGAACGCAGCATGCGGAAATTCCGATTCGTGGACAAGACATGCTGGCGCGCCTCGACGAATCGCTCGCGGCCCTCGACCAGCCCTCCATGGATGGCATCAACACTTACTTCGTTTCCTGGGCAGCCCGGCAGGTCGGCCTCAAAGTGGCGCTCTCCGGCCTCGGTGGTGATGAACTTTTTGCTGGCTATCCCACCTTCACGGACACTCCCAAACTGGCCCGTCTCGAAATGGCTGGAAGCTTCCTTCCTCGCCCGTTTCGCCGCGTTAGTTCCCCTCTGCTGAAGACCGTATTCGCTCCCGGGACTTCTCCCGATGCCGCAAAAAAAATCTCCGATGCATGGCTGATGCCCGAGGTGTTCCCGCACCCTTACTTTTTCACCCGCTTGCTTTTTCCTCCGTCCGATCTTCCTCGGCTCACGGAGCCACACTTTCGCAATACCAGCATCGCGCAGGATGGCGCCTCGTTCGATCCGACCTGGCTTGCGTGGTTGCAGCGCTCCTCCGACCAGGCTCGCGCCATGCAGCCTGTCGCGGGAATTTCCTGGCTCGAGATGCGCACCTATATGGCCAGCACCCTGTTGCGCGACACCGATTCCGTTAGTATGGCGCGCTCCCTGGAAGTGCGCGTGCCGTTCCTCGATACGCCACTGGTGGAATTCATGTGCGCGCTCCCAGATGTCGCCCGCGTTCAGCCCGGCCAAAAGAAAGCGCTGCTCCGGAAAGCGCTCGATGGCATTCTTCCCGCTGAAATTTTGAAGCAGGAGAAACGGACGTTCACACTGCCGTGGGAGGATTGGTTGCGCGGTCCGCTAAAAGCGAGACTGAAAACTAGTTTTGAAAACATTGCTCCGTCTCTCGCGCCTCATTTGCATGCTGCGGGTGTCGGCTGGGTGTGGGATAATTTTTTGCGCGGCCAGACGACGTGGTCCCGCCCGTGGTCACTCTACGTGCTCAATGAATGGTGCAGACAGCACCTGTCGTAAGCGGCTGCGTGACGCCCGCTTTGCGGGAGCTTGTGTTATTACTTTAAATTAATCAATAAGACGCAATGAATATTTTAGGAATCAACGCATATCACGGCAACGCCTCCGCCGCCCTCGTGTGCGACGGCCAACTAATCGCCGCCGTGGAGGAAGAGCGCTTCAATCGGGTAAAATACGCCGCCGGTTTTCCTGCTGCCGCCATCCGCTATTGTCTTAAGGAAGCGAGCATCGCCCTTTCCGACATTGACCATGTGGCTGTACCCCGCAATCCCTACGCCCGCCTGGCCACGAAACTATTCTACGCCGTTAGGATGCCGTCCTTCGCCCGCGAACGCGCCAAGGTTATTTCGAAATTCAAAGGAATTCCCATTGCGCTAGCCTCGGCCTTCGATTGCGATCCCGCAAGAATCAAAGCAAAATTTCATCGCATCGAACATCACGAGGCACACCTCGCCAGCAGCTATTTTGTTTCGCCTTTCGAAAATGCTGCGTTGCTGTCCGCCGACGGCCTCGGCGATTTCGCCAGCACCATGTGGGGCGTTGGCCGCGGTAATCGCATGTACGTCGATGGCTCAATCGCCTTCCCTCACTCGCTCGGACTGTACTACAGCGCGGTCACCCAGTATCTCGGCTTCCTGAAGTTTGGCGACGAATACAAAGTGATGGGCCTCGGCGCCTACGGCCAACCGCTGTATATGGATCCCTTGCGCGACGTCGTGCGTTTCGATCCGAACGGCGACGAATTTGGATTTCGCCTCGGCCTCGACTATTTCACGCACCATCGCACCGGACCTGAAATGTCCTGGGCGGATTCGGATAAAACTCCCGTTCTCGGCAAGATGTTCTCGGACGCCCTTCCCAAAAAGCTCGGCATTCCCGCGCGCCAGCCGGACGAACCGCTCGAACAGAACCACCGCGACTTGGCAGCTTCTTTGCAAGCGCGCCTTGAAGAAGTCTATCTCGGCATGTTAAAAAAACTCGCCGCTAGAACGGGCGCAAAAGCGGTTTGCCTGGCCGGTGGGGTTGCATTCAACTGCGTCGCGAATGGAAAAATTTTCGGCGCGACACCGTTCGAACAAGTTTACGTCCAACCGGCCGCAGGTGACGCGGGCCTCGCGGTAGGCGCCGCATATCACGTCTGGCACCAGACCCTAGGCAAACCGCGTTCGTTTGAAATGAAACATGCCTACTGGGGCCCCGGCTACAACAGCACGGAAATTCGCTCAGCGATCAGCGCCGGCTGCGTTTCGCAAGGCGGCTTTTCCATTGAGGAATTGCCCGACGCCGAACTCATGCGCCGTACCGCCGCCATTATCGCCGAGGCGAAAATTCTCGGCTGGTATCAGGGCCGCGCAGAGTGGGGCCCGCGCGCGCTGGGAAACCGCAGCATCGTGGCCGATCCGCGTCGTCCGGAAATGAAAGAGATTCTCAACAGTCGCATCAAGCACCGCGAAATTTTTCGCCCGTTCGCGCCTTCCATTCTTGCGGAAAAAACCGGCGAGTGGTTCGAGCAATCCCAGCCTTCACCCTTCATGACCCTGGCGTATTCAGTTCTTCGCGGGAAGCGCGACAAAATTCCCGCACCTACACACGTGGATGGCACCGGCCGTCTGCAAACCGTTACCACCGCCGCCAATCCCCGCTACCACGCGCTAATTTCAGAATTCGAACGCCAGACCGGCGTGCCGGTTGTTCTGAATACTTCGTTCAACGACAACGAGCCCATCGTCTGCCGTCCCCAGGAAGCGCTCGATTGTTTCCTGCGAACGCAAATGGATGCCCTCGTTTTGGGAAATTTTCTGATCACCCGTCAATAAACATTCCCCCGCCAACCCTGCATCCCTGGGGCCTGTCGGTACTTCTCGACATT
>CAAGKR010010282.1_pt1 | contig 23997 bp, 27 predicted proteins | sample 2556971 | NCBI WGS metagenome assembly CAAGKR01 (sample SAMEA5207829, study PRJEB30636) | soil metagenome | biome: forest; feature: boreal; material: soil | place: USA | collected 2011-09 | depth 1 m | reverse complement strand
CTGGACCGAGGTCCCTTCCGAGGAGATTCGCCATGTCGCACCGCTCACTCGGATCCTCTTCCAGGGGAAGTACCTCGACTATCCGGTCACACTGTCGAACGCCTCCCTCAAGCTCGGGCCGGTGGAGGCCGCCCGCTGCCTGATGAGTTACGCGCAGGCGCGGATGCGACCCGTGGCGGAGCCCCGATCATTCGAGGACTGGGTCTCGAGCCAGTTCGGGCATCGCCTGTTCTCGATTTTGTTCAAGCCGTACCTCGAGAAAGTCTGGGGCATTTCGCCCCGCGACCTGCCGGCCAACTGGGCCGGACACCGGATCAACGGACTCGACGCAATCGCCAGGACGCAGGTCGACGCCTTCCAGTATCCGCGGTTGGGCGCCGGGCAGATCTGGGATATCGTCGCGGCGCGGCTCAATGGCGCCGGGCACACGGTGCGGATGGGGGAAGAGGTCGTCGCGGTGCGGCACGCCCGCGGCCGGGTGATCGCGGTGGCTGTACGCGACGGTGCCGGGCGGCCGGTGGACGTCCTGGGGTCGGGGTTCATCAGCACGATGCCGATCGGGGAGCTCATCGCCAAGCTCGTGCCTGCTGCCCCGAGCACGGTCCGGGCGGCTGCCAACGCCCTGACCTATCGGGACCTGGTCATCGTGAACGCGGTGGTGGACAAGGCCGACGTCTTTCCCGACCAGTGGATCGCTGTCCACGATCCCTCGGTGAAGGTTGGGCGCATCTCCAACTTCAAGAATTTCAGTCCGGCGATGGTGGCGGACCCCGGGCTGACCGGCCTGGGCATGGAGTACTTCTGTTTCGACACGGACGGACTGTGGGCCGCATCGGACGCCGAGCTCCTGGACCTCGGTCGGACGGAGCTGGTTGCGCTGGGGATCTGCCAGCCGGACGACGTCAAGGCCGGGATGGTGTACCGCCAACCGAAGGCGTACCCCGTCTACGACCAGTCCTACTATGACCACCTGGCGGTGATTCGTGAATGGCTCCAGCGCGCGCTGCCGAACCTGTGGGTGGCCGGGCGCACGGACACCCACCCCTGGGCAGCCGCTGATGGCGGGCGGCCGGCGGCCCGGCGGATCGCGAGCTAGGGACGGGCAGCGGGGAGGAGGCGACTCGCAGGAGGGTCGATATACTGGTCGAGTTTTCGCTCCGGAGTAGCTCAACGGTAGAGCGGCGCGCTGTTAACGCGATGGTTCCCGGTTCGAATCCGGGCTCCGGAGCCACACCATCCGGCCCCGGGCGCCAACCGACCTCAGCGGCGGTCTCAGGCCGTTACGGAGTCGTCACCAGGTCACTGCCAAACCCATACAGCGCCTCCACCTCCACCACAGGCAGCGGTGCCACACTGGCATACATCGACTGTCTCGATTGAAGGAGGTGAATGCAATGTTGACCAACCTGTATCTGAAAATCCGTGAGCTGCTTAACCGTGAGGAAGGGCAGGGCATGGTTGAGTACGCCCTTATTCTCGTCTTGATCGCTGTCGTGGTCATCGTCGTGCTGATCATTCTCGGCAACCAGGTCAAGAACGTCTTCTGCAACATTTCGGGCGGCCTCGGCCAGTAACGGCCGTCGACCTTCTGATAGAGACAGGGGCCCCTTTTGGGGCCCTTTTCTTTTGTGTGCTATACCTGTCTCAATGGGTATTTTCAGTCAAGAAGTTCGCCGTGAATTCATCGCTCGCCCGGATACCGCAAAGGGTCAAATCCTCTTCAAGTGGCCGGACGCCAATATTCGCAAGCTCACGCAGCTGACGGTCGAGCAGGATGAGCTGGCGGTCTTTTTCCGGGACGGCCTGGTCCAGGGTACGATCCAGCCCGGTCGCGTGACGCTGGACTCGTCGGAGATCCCCTTCCTCGGGCGGCTCGTCGACGCGGCCAGTGGGGGCAACCTCTTTCGGACGGAGCTGTACTTCATCTCGACTCGCGAGTTCCCCAACCTCCCGTTCGGCGGGGCGATCGACAACGTCGTCGACCCGCAAACCAACTTCGGGGTGGGGCTGCGGGTCTTTGGCGAGTACTCGCTGAAGGTGATTGAGCCGCAATCGCTGATCCTGAACCTGGTCGGCACACAAAATCTTTCGAGCAATGACGAGATCACGGATTGGATGCGGGAGCAATTGCTGAAGACCCTTCGAACCGACGTCACCGCGCACGTCGTTAGCAACGGGTGGCCACTCCTCGGCATCGCCGCGCATACCGACGAGATCGAGTCCGAGACCATCGCCCAGGTGCAGCGCAACGTCAACACTTACGGCCTCCAGATCGTCCGACTGGGGAACTTCACCATCACGCTGAAGCCCGAGGATGAAGACAAACTCAAAGGGTTTCTCAAGGACGTCCAGTACACCAAGCTGGCCGGTGGCTTCCAGCAGTACGCCGCCGGCGAAGCCCTCCTCGGTGCCGGCCAGGGCCTGGCCCAGGGGCCAGGCCAGGGCGGCGGCAATCCCGCCTTCCTGGGCGTCGGGCTCGGGATGGGTGGCCTGGTCGCCGGCCAGGCGGGGCAAACGCTTGCCGCCGGAGGCCAGATCCAGGTGCGCTGCCCCCAGTGTCATGCGCTCAACGCCGAGAACGCCAAGTTCTGCAACAGTTGCGGGCAGGCGCTGTCTCCGGCCCCGGCGCCCGCCGGCGCGACGGTTGCCTGTCCAAAATGCCAGACGCAGAACGCGGCCACCGCGAAGTTCTGCACCAACTGCGGCCAGGCTCTATCCGGTGGAGGCACACCGGCCACACCCCAATGACGCGGCGCCGCCTTGCGCTTGCCGCCAGCATCGCGCTGATGCTTCTCCTCGTGACGCCGATGCTGGCCTTCGCGCGTGCCGGCGGGGGACAGAGCTTCGGCGGTGGCGGCGGGTTCACCGGCGGTGGCGGAGGCGGCTTCAGCGGCAGCTACGGTGGCGGTGGCTTCGGCGGTGGCGGGTTCTTGCTCCCCTTCCTGCTCTTTGGTGGCGGCGGGGGCGGGTTCTTCTTCTTTCTCTTCATCATCTTTGCCCTGTTCCAGGCGTACCGGCGGATGAACATCGGATCGCCGATGCAGGCCACGACCTGGGGTCCGGGCTACGCGCCGATGGCGCCGCCGCGCCAGACCTTGCCCGAGGACCTCGCGGCGCTCAAGGCCAAGGACCCCAACTTCAACGAGCAGATGTTCCTCGATCGCGCCCAGGCGACCTTCTTCGCGCTCCAGAAGGCGTGGATGGACCGAAACCTCGAACCGGCCCGCGTGTATATGTCCGATGGCATTTATCACCGCTGGAAAGTGCAGATCGACCAGATGATCGCCGCGCACAAGCGCAACATCCTCGATAACCTGGTGATCGGGGGCACGCAGATCGTCAAGGTGACGACCGACCCGAACTTCGACTCGATCACGGTGCGGATCGATGCCAGCGCCGCCGACTACGAGGTGGACGACTCGAGCAGCAACAAGGTGATCTATGGGTCCAAACAGAATCAGAACTTCACCGAGTACTGGACCTTCATCCGCAGTGCCGCCGCCCGCACCAAGGCGGGCGAGGCGGCGGAAGTGACGCAATGTCCCAACTGCGGCGCGCCGCTGTCGATCAACGAGTCCGGCGTGTGCAGTTATTGCAAGGCGACCGTCACCAGCGGCCAGTTCGGCTGGGTCTTGGACAACATCACGCAGGCATCGGAGTGGCAGGGATGACGCAGCAAGACCCGACACAGCCGCCGCAGCCGCGCGTCCCGGATCCCTCCAGCACGCAACCGCCGGCCGCGCCACCCGGTCAGCCGTTGCGCCCCGGCGCCGGGTCGCCGCTCGTGCCCGGGCCGCCGATGTCGGTGCGCGACCCGATCAAGGACACGACCCTCAACCTGGGCGGCCTCGTGATGTTCGCCGGCATCGCGATCGTCGTGATCATCGTCATCGCGATCCTGATCGCCGTGCTGCACCACTAAAAACAAGAGGGCCGGGACACCGTCCCGGCCCTCTGAAAACGGAAAACCGACCATCGCTCAGTGGTCGGTTTTCCTGCCCCGCTTGGGCCGCGCTCGCCGGCAGGCGAGCCCCCCTATTGTCTCACCAGCCGAGCCTCAACGGTTTACCAGCTTTGGAGTTGACAGGACCGCTATCACTGAATACGATAGGGCTGCATCGCTTGCTGCCCGAGCTCGGGTCGTTTCCCTCCGGCAGCGAGCTCCCCCCTCAGAGGGCCCCGGCCTCACGGAGACTCTTGAATCGCTCCGCACAGACCACCAGGTGATCAAGCACTTCCACACCGAGTAACCGGCCGGCTTCCTGCAGGTGCCGGGTCACGGCCAGGTCCTCGGGGCTCGGCGTCGGATCGCCGGATGGGTGATTGTGCGCCAGAATAACCGCGGCAGCGCCCAGCGTCAGGGCCGGCGCGAACACCTCGCGGGGCTGGAGGGCGGCGACATTCAATCCGCCCACCGCGACCTTTTCGCACCCGACCGGCTGGTTGCGGGTATTCAGGTACAGAACGCTGAAGCACTCTCGGGCGCTGGTGCGGAGCTCCTGCAACTGCAGCAGCGCCTCCCGGGGAGAGGTCACCGGCGGGGCCGCGCTGTCGGCCGGGACATGCCAGCGGCGTGCCAGCTCTCGAACCATGAGCAGGCGGCGAACCTGACCCGGCCTCAAGCCATGGCGGCGCCCGGCGGCTCGAAGCTCCGGCACACTGCGGTCGACCACGCCGCCTTCGGCGAGCAGGGCCCGAACCTGGGGAAGCCCGGCCTGGGGCCGGCCAACCAGCGCCGCCAGCAGCCCGGGCTCGTCCACGCCTGCCATATGATCAGGCTAACACGAATTTGTGTATGTGTCAAGACAAACGGCGAGTGACTTCAGACCCGGTCAATTCGGGTCAGCGACCAGCCGAACTTGCCGCTGATGACCGCGGCATCGCAAAAAGGGCAGATGCTGGTGACGTCGACGTTGACCGGGGCGCCGCAACTGGGACAGGTCTCGGCGGTGATCCTTCCGCGCTGGGCGGTCACCGCGATCGCGGGACGTTGGAAGACCCAGTCTTCGGTCCAGTCCCATGGCTCGACGTCGCCGGCCACCACCTGGCCGGTGGCCGCCTGGACGTCGTAGTCGGCCGAGGTGGCATTGATCCGGACCGTCGTCGTGTCCCAGCCGCTGTCCGATGACGCGCCGGCGACCACCGCGCTCGTGAACCTCAGGTTGGGCAGCAGGTTGCGCCAGCCCCTCACACGGTAGTCCGCGATTTGCGCCTTCTGTTCTTCCCAGATGACCGAGGCCATCACGCCCTGGCTCAACCCGGGTTTGAGGGCAGTCCAGGCTTCGAGCACGGCAAAGAACAACCGCTGCACGTCGGCGAGGAAGACGTTCTCATCGAAGGCCGGGTCATGGGCCCGGATCGCCGCGACGCCGGCGAGCTTGCCGTCGACGCCGTCCGAGTCGATGTTGGGGGCCCAGGAGCCGGGCATCACCTGGCCAAACCAGCGTCGGCTTGGCTGATGCCGGGCACGATGGGGCGATCCCGGCGAGCCGGCGTTTGCGTTCGGATCCCCATCAGGGATCAAGCCGGCGAGGTCTCGGAGGCGATCAGTCAGCCCGATAGCGTTGCGACGCGCCCGGCGCCAACTTCTTTCGACGCAGGCGGGCTACCCGGTTCGAAAGATCTCGATGATCTGGCCGGTGCCGTAGTCGCCAACCAGCAGTCCGCCGTCGGGGCCAACCGTGATGGCGAGCGGGTGGCTGAAGCCGGTCGCGAAATCGGTCACCTGGCCGTGCGCGCCGTTGCCAGACCCGGTCAAGGTCACCCGTTCCACCCGGCGCCCGACCGCGCCACCCACGTTCGCGCCCCACTGGGTGACAAAGGCGTTGCCCGCGAACTCCGGCCCGAACTCCGCGGCTTCGTAGAAGGTGATGGCGTCGGTCGAGGCGTGAGGGGTGAACACCGCGACCGGCGGCGCGACGCCGCCGCAGCTTCCCCGGAGCCCGCCATCCGGGAAGCTGGGCCAGCAGCGAGGCCAGCCCGCGTCCTCGCCGTCGGACACCAGCAGGAGGTGATCGGCCGGCTGGCTGACGAGATTGTCCTGGCCGTTGATCGTGACGTACGCATCCCCGGTCGACTGGCGCACGGCCAGGCCGTACGGGTTCCTGGCGCCGCGCACCACGACACCCGCGAAGCTCCAGTCGCCATGGAAGCGAAGCACGCTGGCGCTGCGCCGATCGCCTTCCACGCACACGTCGCAGGTCGAGCCCACTCCGAGCAAGAAATCGCCGTTCGGCAGCAGTACCGGGATATCGTTCTGGTGCCGGCCCACCGGCAGCCCGGATACGACCGCGCCACCGCCGGCCAGGCCCGCGCCCGCAAGATGATAGCCGCGGACGCTGCCGCGAACCGAGACGAACAGGTCGGTCCCGCGCCAGACCAACCCGAGGGTGGTGGGGAGACCGGAGATCAGCGTCTGCGGCCGTCCACCTGGTGATGGGACCACCGTGACGCTGCCGGCGGCGCTCGTCACGTACAGCCGGCCATCGGGCCCGAAGGCCATCGAGGTCGTCGTGCCCAGCCCGGCGGCATACCGGTAGGCCGCGAAACCGGCCGGTACCTGGATGCCGATCCTCGGCAGGTTGGGCGGTGGTGTCGGCGTGGGGGCCGGCGTCGGGGTCGGGGTCGGGGTCGGCGAGGCGGCGGCCGACGCGCGGTTCGATGGACTGGTCGAGGTCGTCGCGGTCGGCTGACCGCAAGCGGCCAGGCCGAGGAGCAGCAGGAGCGCGCCCCGGCGGAGTCTCACTGGAGCGGCGGAATCGTGAGCACGAGCTTGCCGAACTGCTCACCCCGGCCCATCATCGCCTGGGCCATCCCGGCCTGCTCGAGGGGGAAGGTCCGGTCGACCACAGGCCGGAGCTCGCCCTTCGCCAGATGCTGGGTGATGGCATCCCAGTCGCTTCGGGTTCCCATGCTCGACCCGTAGATCGTGATCTGCTTGGCAAAGATCCGGCGCAGATCCTCGTCGGGCTTGGGCCCGGAGGTGGCGCCGCAGGTCACCAGCCGGCCACCCCGTGCCAGCGCCCGAATGCTGCGATCCCAGGTCGCGGCTCCAACGTCATCGACCACGACCTCGACGCCGCGTTTCCCGGTGATCGACCAGACCTCTTTGGAGAAGTCGGTCTCGCGATGGTTGATCAGGACGTCCGCTCCCAGGTCCCGGGCGCGCGCCAGCTTCGCCTCGCTCCCCGAGGTGACGAAGACCCGGGCGCCGAGCAACCTGGCGATCTGCAGGGCGGCGATGGCGACGCCCCCTCCGATCCCGAGGATCAGCACGGTCTCGCCGGGTTGCAGGCGCGCCTTGGTCACCAGCATTCGCCAGGCCGTCTGAAAGACCAGCGGAAAGGCGGCCGCCTCCTCGAAGTCAAGGTGGTCAGGGATGGGCCGCAGGTTGATCTCCGGGACCACCACGGCCTGGGCAAAGGTGCCATCCCGATGCTCGCCGATAATCTGCCAGCGGTCGCAGAGGCTGTGCTCGCCCCGCAGGCAGTACTCGCAGCTTCCATCGCTGATCCCTGGGTCGAAAAAGACCCGCGCGCCGGCCGGGAATCGGGTCGCTCCCGGGCCGCTTGAGGCCACCACCCCGGCCCCGTCCGCTCCCCCGATGTGGGGCAGCCGGACTCCCGGGATGCCGCCGCGGACGAAGAGGTCGAGATGATTCAGGGCCGCCGCGCGCAGGGCGACCAGCACCTCGCCGGGACCCGGTTCGGGGATCGGCGCCTCCTCGTATCGCAGGACCTCGAGCCCGCCGTGCTGATGAAATCGAATCGCCTTGATCCCTGAATTATCGGCCCCGGCCCCCCTGGCGCCCGGGCCTACCGCCGCAGGCGTGGCCAGGCGCGCAGGAAAGTTACAGAGAGTGACGTTATAGTCGCGAAACCTGTAAGTGGTAACTGCAGGTGTGTCAAAAAATATGACCTATAATCCGGCCCACGTGTCAGCCGACCCCGAAATTCAACTCCTCAACCGGCTCGGGGGACTCTTCAGCGATTCGCTGTCCCTCAACGAGAACATCGAGGCGATGCTCCGGGCCACGTCACAGATGGTGCAGTTCGATAACGCGACCGTCTTTCTTCTCAACGAGGGGAGTAAGGAGCTCACCGCCTGCGCCACCTACCCGCATCGGACCGAAGTCCCGCACATCGCGCGCTTCGTGATGGGGGAGGGGATCCTGGGCTACGCGGTCGAGCAACTGGAAACGCTCAATATCACGGATGCCACGCTCGATCCCCGGTTCAAGATTCTCGACCAGAGTCGCTCGCCCCGGTCGCTCATGGTGCAACCGCTCGCCACGCCCAACCGCGTCGTCGGCGCCATGACCATCTCCAGGGAGCGGGTCGATCCGTTCACCGAGCTGGACGCCGCCATTCTCAAGGTCATCGTCAACCAGGCCTCGATCGGCATCGAGAACGGCCGCCTCTACGAGCAGCTCCAGGATCACCTGGGCGAGCTCGAGATCGCCAATGCGCAGATCGCGGAGGTGAGCCGGCTCAAGTCCGAGTTCCTGGCCAACATGTCGCACGAGCTTCGCACCCCCCTGAACGCCATCCTGGGCTTCTCGGAGTTGCTTCGCGACGACCTGGCGGGCAAGATCTCGGACAAGCAGCGTCACGACTGCCTCAACAACATCCACAACAGTGGCCGCCATCTGCTGTCGCTGATCAACGACCTGCTCGACCTGACCAAGATCGAAGCGGGCCGCATGGACCTGGTCTACGAAGAGTTCGGGGTGGATTCGGCCTTGCGCGAGGTCCTGAACGTCGTGCGCTCCCTCGCCATGAAGAAGGACATCGAGATCTCGTCCGCGATCGAGCCGCCCACCGCGCTGCTGATTGCCGACAAGAACAAGTTCAAGCAGGTGCTGTACAACCTCCTCTCGAACGCGATCAAGTTCACGCCGCCTAACGGCATCGTCGAGGTCAAGGCGGCCGTGTCCGGCGAGACATTGCTGGTGACCGTTAAGGACAGCGGGATCGGCATCCCCAAGGAGCTCCAGCACAAGATCTTTGGGGCCTTTTACCAGGTCCAGAGCGCCATCAACCGGGAGTACCCTGGGACCGGCCTCGGCCTGGCCCTGACCAAGAAGCTGGTCGAGCTTCACCAGGGAACGATCGACTTCGACAGCAAGGCGGAGGAGGGGACCACCTTCACGGTCGCCCTGCCACTTAGGCCGGCCCCCAGCAAGCGGAATCGGGTCCTGGTGGTCGAGGACAATCCGTCCAATCTGGACCTGGCCCGCATGGTCCTGGAAGGGAACGGCTTCGCCGTGGATACCGCCTCGAATGGGACCGAGGGCCTGGAGAAGGCCCGCCATCTCCAACCTGACCTAATTCTGATGGATATGCAGCTCCCCGGCGTTGATGGGTTAGAGGTCACACGTCAGCTCAAGGCGGATCCGGCCACGGCGAGTATCAAAGTGGTCGCCCTGACAGCGAATGCGCTGAAGGGAAGCGAGGAGCAGGCGCTGGCCGCTGGGTGCAGTGGGTACATCGCGAAACCGATCGAACTGAAGAAATTCATGCTGCAAGTGACGAACTTTTTGGAGAAGGAGTAGTCCGACAAATGCCGTTCCCCAAGACAATCCTGATGATCGAGGACGACGGTCCAACCCGCGAAGTCGTCCGGATGGCATGCGTCGGCCAAAACCTCACGCTGATCGAAGCCGAGACCGGCGAGAAGGGCATGGAGATGATCGAGAAGTCCGAGCCCGACCTCGTCATCCTGGACCTCAACCTGCCGGGCGTGTCCGGCATGGACGTCTGCCGCCAGCTCCGGGCGGACGGCACCCAGGTCCCCGTCATCATGTTGACCGCGAAGAACGACACCATCGACGTCGTCGTTGGACTCGAGGTGGGGGCCGACGACTACCTGACCAAGCCGTTTGAGGTACGGGAACTCTTAGCCCGGGTTGGAGCGCATCTGCGCCGCAGCGAGCAGGCGGTCACGCAGTCGCAGCCCAAGACGCGCTTCGAGTTCCCAGGCCTCATCATCGACATGAACTCTCGCCAGGTATGGCGCGAGGGCAAGGAAGTCTCCCTGACCCTGACCGAGTTCAACCTGCTCTCCCTGCTGGCCTCGCAGGCCGGCCAGGTTGTCAGCCGCGGCGAGCTCCTTCGCAAAGTCTGGGGCTACGAGGTCGAGATCGAGACGCGGACCGTGGATGCCCACGTGTACCGGCTTCGCAAGAAGATCGAGCGCGACTCCGACAAGCCGCACTTCATCCACTCAGTCCCCGGGATTGGGTATCGTTTCGTAGCCGAGTAACGCCTCAAACGCTCGCATGGCACTAAAGCGCCGCTCGCGTGGGCCGGCGGGCCCGTCGTCGCGGAGTAAGACGACGAGTTAGAGCCCGGCGGGCTGTTGAGCCGTCTGGGCCTTAACCGAGGTGCCGTCACCGGGAAACACCACAACCGGGGTGCCCAACGGCGCCCAGGCAAAGAGGGCAGCCATCACGCTCGATGGCGCATGGATGCAGCCATGGCTCGCGTGCACCAGGCGGCCATGGTCAAACGCCTGCAGGCGCTGACCGGCAACCGAGACGACGATCACGCGGGCCGGCAACTGGGCGATCAGCGCGTTGTGAACGAGCGGCGCGTATCGCTGCACACCGGCGACGCCGAGCGCCGCCTGGTCCGGATCGGCCGAGGTGACGAGGCTGCCGTAGCGCGCCATCGCGCCGGCGGTCCGGCCGATGTCGATCTTTAAGAACGCCGCGACCGTCGCGTCGTTATGTCCGCTGGCCAGCGCCACCTCCCCGGCCGATCGCATGGCCTCAAGCCTGCTGCACCACGGCGGCCCGCTGCTGCTCGAGCGCCATTGCCTCGATCCGTCCGAACTGCCAGCCCGCTCCCGCCACCATCACGCTGACCGCCACGACCGCAGCCAGCCAGCCCGGGGCCCGTGCCCGCCGAATACCCGAGACTTATTGCTGTCATGGCCAGCCGGCTTCCCCTCGCGCTCATTGCCGTCGTCGCGCTCTCGGCCGCCTGTGGCCCGAGCCAGGCCAGCCACGCCGGGCCAACGCCGTCTGCCATGGCCAGTATCTCGGCGACCGCGTCGACCTCCCTGAGCCCGGCGCCCTGCGCCGACCGGGTGTTCGCACCCATGACCGAGGACCAGCGGATCGGTCAGCTTTTCCTGCTCGGGCTGGCCGGCGACCAGCTGGGGACGGCCGAGCGCCAGGCGATCCAGACCGATCACATCGGGTCGGTCTGGTTCGTCGATCGCAGCGACGCCGGCGTGGCGGGGATCCGCGCCGTCAGCGACGCGGTCCAGCAGCAGGCCGGGCCCGCCACCGCCGGCCTCCGGTTCTTCGTGGCGGCCAACCAGGAGGGGGGGATCACGCAGGCCCTGCATGGTCCAGGGTTTTCCGAGATGCCCAGCGCCCTGGCCCAGGGCGCGCTGGATCCCGCCACCCTTCAAACCCGGGCGCTGACCTGGGGCCAGCAGCTCCAGGCGGCCGGCGTCAACCTCAACTTCGGGCCGGTGCTGGACGTCGTTCCCCCGGGAACCGACGCGCAAAACCAGCCGATCGGGGCGCTGCAACGCGAGTACGGTCACGACCCCGCCACGGTCGGCTCCCATGGGGTCGCGGTCCTCACCGGCCTCCGGCAGGCCGGCGTCGCCACCACCCTCAAGCACTTCCCCGGGCTGGGTCGGGTCCGCGGCAACACGGACTTCACCACCGCGACCGATACCGTCACGACCTCGACCGACCCGTACCTCCAGTCGTTTGCCCAGGGCATTGCGGCGAATGCGGACTTCGTCATGGTCGCGCTCGCCACCTACACGCGCATCGATCCGGGCCGCCTGGCGGCCTTCTCGCAGATCGTGATGCGCGACATGCTCCGCGGCACCCTCGGCTATCGAGGGGTGATCGTCTCCGATGACCTGGGCGCCACCGCCGCCGTCGCCGGCATCCCGCCCGGGTCCCGGGCGATCGACTTCCTCAATGCGGGGGGCGACATGATCATCTCCAAGACCACCCCGGCGGCCCTGAGCATGGTCCAGGCGATCCGGGCCAGCGAGGCGGCGGATCCCGCCTTTACCGCCCGCGTGGACGACGCGGCCCTGCGCATCCTGCGGGTGAAGGAGGCCCACGGCCTGCTGCCCTGCTAGGCCGCCGTGGAGGCAGGATTGCCGTCACAGAACCGTTGCATCCGAGAGCATGGATCTCGTCTTCTATCCCCTCATGGTGGTGGCGCTGCTCGCCCCGGCAGCCTTCTTCTGGCGCCGCCACGAGTTCCTCGAAGGCCTGGCGATGGGCGCGCTCGTTTCCCTGGCCGGATGGGCGGCGCTGGCCTACGGTCGCTTTCTCGTCCTCCTCCCGCCGAGCACGGCGAGGGGGATCGGCATCGCGGCCCTGGCCTCGGCCCTGGTCGCCACCGCCGCCGTCGGCCGGCTGGCTGGGTGGTCCCACCCGGCGGTCCTGGCGCCGCCCGCGGGTCGGCGCTCGATCATCGCCATCCTGGCCGGTGCGGCGCTGCTCGTCCTGGGGCTGGAGGCGGTCCTGCCTCATTTCGGGATCGCGAACCTGAGCTATGACTGGTGGGAGCACTTCGACCTGGCGCGTTTCTATCACGCGCCCGCGGATCTCGCGCGGGTCTACCGCGACGGATATACGGTGACCTCGCGCACTCCCCTGTTCAACCTGCTCACCAGCTTGCCGCTCACCGTCTTCGGGGACCGTTTCAGTGTTTTCCAGGTGGCGACCGCCGCGATCGGCTGGCTCTGGGTGATCCCTGCCCTGCTCCTGGCCCGGCGCGTTCTGGCCGACCAGGGCCCGCGGCTGGTTTCCCTGCTGACGCTCAGCCCGCTGGTCCTGTTCGCGACCGCGTACGGCTGGCCCAAAGGGCTGGTCACCTTCTTTGTGCTGCTGGCCCTCGACCGCTTCCTGGCCTTCCGGAAGGCGGACCCTGCCGAGGCCGGCCCGCTCGCGGTGCAACTGGGGCTGGCCAGCGGCCTGACGCTGATGACCCACGAGGGGTTCGTCGGCTACCTCATTCCCCTGTACGCCCTGCTGGCCTTCGATGTGATCGCCCGGCGCCGGCGGTGGACCTCGATGGCGACCGCCTGCCTGGTCGGTGGACTCGCCGCCCTGCCGTGGTACGCATGGGCCATCGCCCAGTACGGCGTTCGCGCGGCCCTGATCGGCTACCCCGAGCCGGGCTATGCCAGCCCGGGCCTGTGGCTGCTGGATCACGTCGTCATCGTGGTCAGCTCGGCGGTGCCGATCACTATCCTCTTTCACGCCTTTGGTCGCGACCCGGTGCAGCAGCTGCTCGTCGCCTACCTGCGGACGGCGGTTGGCCTGCTCGGCGCCGCGTTCCTGCTCAGGCTGCTGGCGCGGGTGGTCCGGCGGCCTGTCGCTGCCGGCCCCCGCACGCAGGCCGGTCCGCTGATCGCGTTCGCGGTGGCGGGGACCCTCACCACGACCCTGCTGCTCAACGGCTGGGCAAATGGCTGGGCCAGCGCGGAGGCCGTCTTGATCCCGGCGATGGTCGCCCTACTCATCGTGGCGGTGGCACGGGCCCCGCTGACCCAGGCGATGGCCGCGATCGCCGCCGCGGAATGTCTCCTCGTGGTCGCCGTCGCCATCGCCTACATGTGGTCTCCGGCGTCCTCAGGCGAGCCGAATGCGCAGCTGGCGGTGATCACCCAGACCCGCTTTCTCGGCCACGATACCTGGGGATTGGCGCTGCCCTTGATGCTGGCCGGGGCCGCCCTGAGCCTCTCCGCCGCCGTCGGCTGGCGCCTCGCGGCGCAAAAAAAAGAGCCCCGTGCCGGATGGCACGAGGCTCCTTCGGTTTTCTAGACCTTAGACGGCGACGCGAACGTTTTTCGCGCGCGGTCCCTTCGGGCTCGGCTCAGTATCAAAACTGACCTTCGCCCCACTATCCAGCCGGTCGAAATCTTCGGCGGCACTGCGATGGAAGAAATAGTCGTTTCCGTCTTCCGCAGTGATGAAGCCGAAGCCGCGATCGGCATTCAGGTTCTTGATGGTTCCAGACATTGTGGTCACTCCTTTCCCGAACGTATTGCCTCGCGTTGTCGAGGCCTGTTCGAGCGGGCCCACGGCGAGCGCATCCCCAATAGATGCCCTATGAGTATACCCGATGGCTCACGCCCTAAACACGGGCCAGCTGATTCAGCTTCAACGCGAGTACGGGACACGCATCCACGGCTCGCCGCGCATGGGGAAGGAGGGCGTCCGTTACAGGATCGTTTCGAAGGATAGGGTAACCCCAATCATCGAGGCTGATCAGCTCAGGCAGCAGCTCGGCGCAGAGGCCGTGGCCGTTACAGCGGATTCGATCGAGGGCGATTCGATGGGTGCTCATGCCGCGCTCTCCCTGCGGATCCGCCGCAGGCAGTGCCCGCGCTGGTGGGCGGCGAACTCGTCCCCGAACACGGCGATGGCACTCTGCAGCAACCCAACCGCGCCATCGGGGTGGCGGCAGGCCCCGCGTCCCTTCAACTGCGCGCTCCAACGGGTGATGCGCACGAGGTCGTCGCGTTGCGCCCGGGTCGTGGCCAGCCGCTCCATCGCCTGCGCGATGGCCGCCAGCCCGAAGACGCAGGGCCCGCACTGGCGCGCGCTCTGCGAGGCCATGTAGGCCATGATCCGGCTGGTGGTGGCGACGCCGCACTCCTCAACGGATAGGAGCGAGACGACGCCGCACCCCAGCGCCAGCCCGCGGGCCCGCATGCTCGCCTGGTCCAGCTCCACATCCCAGGCCTCGTCCCGGTTCGCCCAGGCGCCGAAGTATCCGCCAAGCAGCACCGCCTGGACGCCCGTGCGCACGGCACCGGCGGCCTGCGCCACCTCGCCGACCGTCGACCCGAGCTCCACTTCCTGCAGACCGGGGCGCGCCACCGCGCCGGACACCGTCACCAGCCCAAAGCCGGTGGCGGTGCCCCGACCGATCCCTCGGTACCAGGCGTCGCCATAGTGTGCGATGAGGGCGGCCACCGCCAGGCTCTCGACGTTCTGCACCAGCGTTGGGCGCCCGCGCACCCCCCGTTCGAATGGTCGGGGTGGGGTGCTGGTGGGCAGGGCGGCGCCCGACTGGGCAACGTTGACGGCGGCACTCTCCTCGCCGGCGATGTAGGTGGACGGCGCGTCCAGCAGGCGCAGCCGGCGGCGTCCGAAGTCGGCCTGGCGCTCGGCCAGGGCGCGGCTCATGGCGGCCCTCGCCGCCTGGTGCTCGACGCCGATATAGATGATGACCTCTTCGGCGCCCACGGCGTCCGCCGCCAGCAGCGCGCCGTCCACGACCAGGTGGGGGCGAGCCGTCATCAAGGTTCGATCCTTGACGCTGAGGGGCTCGCCCTCGGCGCCGTTGGCCAGCACCACGGCTCGACCGCCGGCGCGTTCGGCGACCGACCGCCACTTGCGGCCGACCGGAAAGCCGGCGCCGCCACGGCCCTGCAACCCACTCGCCTCCAGGATGCCGATGACATCGGACCGGCGGCTCACGGGCGGCAGCGGTCCGATGCGGCGGCGGTGGTCGGCGTGGCTCTCGGCGACTGCGGGACCATCGAAGATGACGCCCCGCGTGGCGGTGGCGAGCATGCTAGGCGGCCCGCTCGAACGCCGGTTGCGGATTCATCGCGCTGGTCTCGCCAGGATTGCCCTGGCCCCGCCCGATCCCGATCAGGGCGCCGACCAGGCCTCCGCACACCATGCCGCCATAGAAGGCGCTCCCGATCAGCACCATCGCCTGCGGCATCGATGGGTCCATGGCTGCGACCGATGCCGCCAGCAACCCTCCGGTGACCAGCCCGCCGCCCGTCGCGCCCAACGCCGCCGCTCCGATCGAATTGTTCGTGATCATTTGTTGATCACCTCCGCGAGCAGCATGGGGGAGGGCACCTTACGAAACCGTGACTGGATCCGCCATCCGATGGCCGCGATCACGGCCGCAATACTGCTCCCATCGATGGCGAGCATCCAGGAGAAGCGGGTATCGCTGCCGGTACCGATCCCGTGGATCACGGCGATCGGCCAGCACGCGTAGGTCAGCCAGTGGACGAGTCGCCAGCTCCGCTGTCCGAGGTACCGACGCAGCAGGCTGGTGAGCACGACGGCGAGAATCAGGTCGAGGGCGACCACGCCAAGGCCCAGCCAGAATCGGCGGTATGAGGACGAGAAGGGGATCAACGCCGCGTTCCAGCCGAGCGCGGTAAACGGATCGACCACGGCGGTCACGATATGAAGGGCAAGGAAGACGACGGTGAGCAGCGCGAGGTTGCGGTGCAGGCCGTTGCTGACGAAGCGAGGCCACGCAGGCGTCTGCCACCGCATCACCGACAGGATGCCCAGCGGGACCACGGCGGTGAGCAGGATCAGCGACACGACGCCGGCGCCGCGGGTGGCGTACCAGAGGAGGCTGTTGTTCATGCGGCCACCTGGCCCGGATCGGGCCAGCGGCCGATGTAGTGGATGGTGCCGTCGGTCTCGACGAGGCGGGCCGGAAGGCCCTGGCGCTCGAGCCAGGCGATCGCGCGGTCAGCCTTGATGATGGCCGCGGTCGAGGCGGTGTTGGCATCGACGCAGGTGGCGGCCGCCACCGTTACCGTCCGCCAGCGACTGGTCGCCGGCAGCCCGGTTTCCGGGTCGATGAGGTGGTGCATCGAAAGATCCCCGCGATGCCAGCGGCGGACCATGGTGCTCGAGGTCGCCAGGCCGCCGGCGGTGATGGTGATCCGGTCACCGTCTCCATCCCGGGGCGTGTTGCTGTCGTCGGTAACCAGGATCTGCCAGCCACCGGGCGGGGGTTGGCCGGCGGTCGCGATGTCGCCGCCCAGGCTCACCAGCACGCCCCCATCAGGAACCATCCGAAGGGCAGCGGCCGCCGCGAGGTCGACGCGCATCGCCTGCCAGCCCGGGATGCGCTGCGCGCGCAGCATCAGCGGGCCGCGATCATTCGCCAGGCGAGCAAAGTCATCGTCGTAGCCGACCACCCGGATCGCCCGCCCGACCGTGGGATCGACCGCCCCGTCGGTCAGGTTTGCGGCGCGCTCAGCCACCGCAATGGCATTCGCCAGCAGGGGGCCGACGGTCACCGCCTGGCCCGGCCGAGCGTTCAGCCGGCTCAGCTCGCTGTCATCCCGGAACCGGCTGTAGGCCTGATCGACATCGGTGAGGATGTCGCGCACCGCCGCGGCCGCCCTAGCGAGCCCATCCTCCCGCGTCGTGATCAGATGCACGGTGGTCCCCAACGCCTTCCAGTCTTTGGTGAAGACGGCCATCACGAGCCTCCGCTGGTCACGACCGGGGCCGCCGTCGGGGCAGCCGTTGGCGCCGCCGTCGCCGTTGTGGCGGCACTCTGGCCGGCCGTGGCGCTGGCCGATTGAGCCGTTGTGGGACCGGTGGAGACGGCGACCGCCGCCGTCGAGACCTTCCCGGAGTAGGACGTCGCCGCGACGACGGACAGCCCGCCAACGGCGATCAGCGATCCGATGCCCGCGCCGACGCTCAGCCGCCGCAAACGATGAAGGGCCCGGTCGCGCTCGACCGGGGTCAGGGGTTGTGTAACTCTCATGGGATGATGCCTCCGTCGATGTGGTTGCTACGCATGGTTCGATGATGCGGGGGACAACCTTTCGAAACCGTGAGGCGAAAGGGGTCTAAGGGAAGAACCTGGCGGTCAGGCTTCCGGCTGCGGTCGGGGGACGACGGGCGAGGCCTGGGTGACCCTGGAACTGGTCAGCAGGCGTGGCCAGGTCACCGCCATGCTGGCGCCACCGGCGCGGGAGGTTCCGATCTCCCAGCGCCCATTGGTGCCGCGCACGACCGCATCGGCGATTGCGAGGCCAAGGCCTGAACCGCCCGCCTGGTCGGTGGCGCGCTGGAAGCGGTCGAAGATGACGCGCCGTTGTTCCGGTTGGACGCCGGGGCCGGAATCGTCCACCGCGACGCGGACGCGGTCGCCGTCGGCGCCGACCCGCACCTCGACGCTGCCGTGCTCCGGGGTGTACTTGCAGGCATTGTCGAGCAGGACCCCGAGCAGGCGGTCGACCCATTCCGGGGAGGCCGCGATCACATAGGCGCTATCCCCGGCGACCATGCTGAGCCGCAGGTGACGCGCCTCGGCGACCGCGGCGAAGCGATCGACAGCCTGTTGCGCCAGCACGCCGACATCGACCGGCTGCGCGGTGGCCGCCGCCCGGGTGGCGTCGAACCGGGCGAGCCAGAGGAGGTCGTCGACCAGCCCGCGCATGCGCTTCGTCTCGCCATCAACCCGCTGGAAGGCGCGCTGGTACCAGGCCTGATCCCGCGGCTGTGACAGGGCCAGCGTGGTCTGGGCCTGGATGACCGAGAGCGGCGTGCGCAGCTCGTGCGACGCGTTGGCGGTGAATTCCATCTGCCGCTGCCGTGCCAGCTCGATGGGCGCGGCCACGCGCCGGCCGATGGCCAGGGCGCCGAGGAAGATCACGATCAACAGGACCGGCGCGATCATGGCCTCGGTGCCGATGAGGTTCGAACGCGCCTGGTAGACGCTGTCCATGGATAGCCCGACGACCGTCCAGTCGTCGCCAACCAGGCCCCCCCGAACCCGCAGGTCGGTCCCCGACACGCTGATGGTCTGTGGGGTCGTGATCGTCTTGTACGGGACCGGCAGGTCGATGTTCTGGGCGTCGGCGCTCCGGCTATCGTAGTTGCCGTCGGGATGGTACATCCACCACTGGACCGGCGTGCCGAATTTGGGCGCGCCAGGGGGGCCGGTAAAGCCGCCGCCCGGTGGTCCTCCGCCGCGGCGCTGGCTCGAGAATGACGTCAGGGAGTCCGCCAGCGTCTTGTCGATGTTGGCGGTGAGATTATGGGTCGTGACGATGACGACCGTCACCGCGATCAGGAGGTAAAGGCCGGCGACGATGCCGGTCGCGACCAGCGCGACTCGCCGCGCGCCTGTCCCAACCAGGTCGACGTGACGGGCGCTCAGGTGGCCTCCAACCGAAATCCCGCGCCGCGAACCGTCAGTACCCGCACGCCCGAATTCACGAGCTTGGCCCGAAGCCGGCTCATCTGCACGTCGATCGTATTCGATCCAAGCGGGTCGGTCTCATCACGCCAGGCGTGCTCGGCGACGGCCTTCCGCTCCACGACCGCGGGGGCACGCCGCATCAGGATCTCGAGGATGCTGAACTCGGTCGCCGTCAGGTTCAGGGCCTTCCCATGCTGCGTCACCTGGCGGCGGACGGGATCCAATTCCAGCGCCCCCCTGGCGATCACCGGGCTGTCGACCCCGCGCGGCCGTCGCTGCAGGGCTCGGATCCGGGCCAGCAGCTCCCCGAAGTCGAACGGCTTGACCAGGTAATCGTCGGCCCCGGCGTCCAGGCCCTGGATCCGGTCGGGGGCCGTATCCCGGGCGGTCAGCATCAGGATGGCGGTCGGGCGATCGTTCTTGCGCGCCCAGGCCGCCACCTCGACGCCCGAGCCGCCGGGCATGCGCCAGTCGAGAATGGCCACGTCGTAGGCGTAAAACTTGAACTGCTCGATGGCGTCGTCGCCGCGCTCGACGACGTCGACGATATAGCCGGCATCCTCGAGGCCCTGCACGAGGACCTCCCGCAGGCCCCGATCGTCCTCCGCCACCAGGATCCGCATACCTTATTGTCCTCGTGCCGCTACGCCCGCTGGAACAGCAGGGCGAACTCCATCGTCGCATTGTTCTGGACGCTGACGAAGCCGCCGATGTTGGGCGGCGTCATGTTGAACTGGCTGAAGGGAAAGGTGATCGATCCTGCCGCCTCGATCTGCGACCCGCTGAGCTTGGCGCTGATCGGGATCGTGACCCGCTGCGTCGTGCCGTGGATCGTCAGGTCGCCGACCGCCGAGACCTGCACCGCCTGGCCGTTCGACGCGGCGGCGGGGAGGGTAATCGGGCTGGTCAGCGTGAAGGTGGCCGTCGGGTAGCGATCGCTCTGGAGTCCAATGCTGTGGAGGCGCTGGTCGCGCATCGACCGGTCGCTGGTCAGCGTGCTGACATCCACCGTGAAGGTCGCCGCGCTCACCGTGTAGCCCGCCGCCGTCTGGGCGAGCGTCATGCTCCCGCTGATCGACGAGGTGCGCCCCACGGCATCGCTCGGGGCCCCGACGAAGGCGAGCTGCTCGCGGACGCGGTACCCGGCGACGGAATTCTTCGCCACCGTCCACGAGCCCGCCACCTGCCCGCTGGCGAGGGGCGAGGCGGAGGCGCTGGCGGTCGCGCTGAGACCAAGCTTCGCGGGAGCGGTCAGGGGGAAGACGACCAGGACGAGGAGGGCCAGGGCAATGCCGGCCACCAGCACCAGGCTGCCGCCCGCGATCTGCATCTGGCGGCGATTTCGGAAGGGCTTCATTGGCGACATACCGTGAGTCTGCGGCGGGCTGCCTTTCGGTTTCATTACGCGCCCCTTATTTCGCTCTCATCGAACGCGGGGAGGACAGAGGACCGGTCGCGCCCGGCCCTCCCAGGTCGGCTACCGACGTTACGGGACAGTCGGACGCTGTCCGGCATTCTCCTGCGCCTCACGCGCGGCACTCTCGCCCGCCTCATGCGTGGCGTTCTCGTTCGAGACGAACGGAGCCGCCGTGGCCGCGGTGGCGGCCGTCGAGGTCGTCGTGGTGGTGCCCGCGGCGCTCACCCCGAGCGGTCCCGCCAGCGTGGCGCCGATGACCCCGCCGGTCAGCAACGACCCGGCGACCGCGGCGCCGGTGATGGCTTTTTGTACTGCATTCATGTTGTTCACCTCCTCGATCTGTGGTGAGGTTGACTCTGCGGCCCGGCGCCTGTCGAATCGGTTACGCAAACCAGGTCGATTTTCTTAGGGAACGCTTACTGGCGGCGGAGAAATGCTGAGTCGTGTAACCATGGATGGCATGGCAGACCCTCGCTCTGCCACGCCGCTCACCCGACGCCAGTTCATCCAGGCCGGCGGAATGGCGGCGGTCGGTGTCGCCGCCCTGGGTGCCGCGGCGTGCCAACCACCCTCAACCAAATCGGCGCAGGCGTCCCGCTCGCCAACGCCCAGCCCCACCCCGACGCCGAGCCCGACCCCACCGCTGGTGCCGCTCGCCATCGTCGCCATGCGCCGGCGCGACTACCCGGGCAGTCCGCTGACCATCGCGCAAACCCTGTCGCCCGGATCGAATTACACGCAATCGATCGCCTCGTACCTCTCGGACGGCCTTCGCATCAACGGCCTGCTCACGGTGCCACGGGGATCGCGGCCGGCCAATGGCTGGCCGGTCATCATCTTCAACCACGGCTACATCCCGCCCGCCCAGTACCGGACAACCGAACGCTACGTCGCCTACGTGGATGCGCTGGCGCGAAACGGCTACATCGTGTTCAAGTCGGATTACCGCGGCCACGGCAGCTCGCAGGGGCAGCCGTCGAGCGCCTATGGCATGCCCGACTACACGGTGGACGTCCTCAATGCGCTCAGCACCCTGAAGCGGTTTGCCGGCGCGGACCCGACCCGCATCGGATTCTGGGGGCATTCCATGGGCGGCCACATCACGCTCCGATCGCTGGTCATCAGCCAGGACATCAAGGCCGCCGCGATCTGGGCAGGCGTGGTCGCGCCCTATCGCGATCTCCTCAACTGGCACCCGCCGCCGGCGGACAGCTCGCCGCCCGCGTTCAACGCAAGCTGGCGCGTCGACTTTGTCAAGCAGTTCGGCACGCCGGATGAGAACCCTGCCTTCTGGGACGCGATCTCACCGAATGCCTTCCTTCAGGACGTGACGGCCCCGGTCCAGATGCACCACGGGACGGCGGATGCGGACGTTCCGCTGGCCTTCTCGCAGACGCTCCTACAGGAGCTCACCGGCCTCAACAAATCCGCCGAGCTGTTTACCTATCCGGGCGACAACCACAACATCTCGAACAACTTCAGCACGGCCATGACCCGGTCGATCGCGTTCTTCGACCGCATCCTGAAATGAGCCCAATCCCTCCGGGTCTCGTCCTCGGTGACGATGGGATTCGTCGCTGCTGGTGGGGTGCCGGTGACGCGCTCTATCGCCGGTATCACGACCGCGAATGGGGCCGGCCGATCAAGAACGACCGCCGCCTGTTTGAAAAGATCTGCCTCGAAGGATTCCAGTCAGGGCTCAGCTGGCTGATCATCCTGCGCAAGCGCGAAACCTTCCGCCGCGCCTTCCGCGACTTCGACGTCGAGGCCATCGCCCGCTTCAACGCCCGAACCGTCGACCGGCTCATGGAGGATGCCGGGATCGTGCGCAACCAGGCCAAGATCCTCTCCGTCATCAACAATGCCCGCCGCTGCCTCACCCTGATCGAGGAGCGCGGCAGCCTCAGCGCGTACGCGTGGTCCTTCGAACCGCGATCGACGAGCCGCCCGGTGCAGGTGAGTGCGGAAGCCGTGGCGATGAGCAAGGATCTCAAGCGACGTGGCTGGTCGTTTGTCGGCCCCACGACGGTCCATTCCTTCATGCAAGCCGTCGGCATCATCAACGATCACCTGGCCGGCTGCCAGATGCGCCGGGAGGTCGAGGACCTGCGCAAGCGGTTCGTCAGGCCGTCGCCGCGCCCTCCGCGCTGACCACAGCGCCCGGGGTGCCGATGCGCGCAATCTCCTCCCAGAGGTGCACGGCGGCCCGCCGGCCGAGGTAGAAGCTGTCCAGGTCGAGCCGCTCGTTGGGTGCGTGGGCGAAGCAATCGGGCAGCACGAAGCCGACCAGCAGGCAGGACGTCTTGAGGTGTCGGCTCATGGCCTCGACCGCGCCGATCGAGCCGCCCGCCCGGATCAGCGCCGGCTCCCTGCCATAGACTTTGGCCAGCGCCCGCGCCGCGGCCTGGATCAGGGGGTGATCGGTCGGCGTGATCCAGGGATCGCCGAACCCGCTCAACTCTTTGAGGCTGACCCGGACCGTTTTCGGTCGGACCGCCTCGATGTACTCTCGCAGCGCCTGCGACACCGCGCCCGGGTCCTGGTCGGGGACGAGCCGGCAGCTGATCTTGGCCGCTGCCCAGGCGGGGATGATGGTCTTGGTCCCCGGTCCCTGGTAGCCACCCCAGATCCCGTTCACCTCGAGGGTCGGACGGGCCCAGACGCGCTCCGTCGGGGTGAAGCCTGGTTCACCGTGGAGCGCCTCCAGTCCGTAGGTCTTCTTGATGTCGTCCTCATCGAGGGGAACCCGCCGAAACTGGCGCCGTTCGTCCTCGCTCAATGGGCGGACGCCGTCGTAGAAACCGGGCACCAGGATTCGACCGTTCGGGTCCTTCAGGCGCACCAGGATCTCGGCGAGCGCCTGGGCCGGGTTGGGGGCGATCCCGCCGAAGCTGCCGGAGTGCAGATCGCTGTTGCTCGCCTCGACCCGGAGCTCGAAGTAGACCAGGCCGCGCAAGGCGTAGGTAATCGCTGGGAAGCCCTTGGCGGCCATCGCCGTATCGCTGACCACGCAGTAGTCGGCGTTGAGCCGCTCCCGGTTGGCGACCACGAAGGCCTCGAAGTGGGGACTGCCGATCTCCTCCTCACCCTCAGCGATCACCTTGAGGTTGACGGGCAGCTCGCCGGTAGAGGAGAGGAGGGCCTGGATGGCTTGCCAGTGAATCGCGATCTGGCCCTTGTCATCCGATGATCCTCGCCCGAAGAGCAGGCCATCCTGATGGCGGGGCTCGAAGGGTGGGGATTCCCAGAGGTCGAGTGGATCGACCGGCTGGACGTCATAGTGCCCGTAGAGAAGGACGGTGGGTTTGCCGGGCACCTTCAGCCAGTCCGCGTAGACGACCGGGTGGCCCTCGGTCTCGATGATCTCGGCGTTCTCCAGTCCAATCTGCTGGTACTGCTCGACCAGGTGGGCGGCCGCCCGGCGTACGTCATCCGCGCGATCAGGCTGGCTGGAGATGCTGGGAATGCGAAGAAACGCCTCGAGCTCCTTCAGCCCCTGTTCGCGCGTCTGCTCCAGCAATTGCTCAGCGTCTGCCACGACATCTATCTTCTCTCACCGGGGTCGCCCGAGGTTTCATGGGCGGCGAGGAG
>CAAGKR010210466.1_pt1 | contig 24148 bp, 19 predicted proteins | sample 2556971 | NCBI WGS metagenome assembly CAAGKR01 (sample SAMEA5207829, study PRJEB30636) | soil metagenome | biome: forest; feature: boreal; material: soil | place: USA | collected 2011-09 | depth 1 m | reverse complement strand
GTTATAGACATCAGTCGCGCGTAGACGCTCGGCCAGCGCGACCAAGCCACTCTGTCCAACCGTGCGCGCCCAGCTGTAGCCCGCCACCATTCCCGCCGTCATAGCCAAGAAAGCTGCCGGAAAAATCATCCAGATGGAGAATTCGCCGCTCGCCACCAGTACACCCGTGAGCAGTAGGAGGCCCTCGTTTGGGGCGATCGGCAATGGTAGGCCGGCTTCGTCGACGAACAGCAGGGTGCAGATGAGAACCGCCGCGAAAGTCCCATGAAGTCCCTGGAGCAAGGTCATGCTTGCGGTGCTCTCCTACCTATCCCCGACTGCGTCATTGTAGGTGCTCCCAAAACACTGCCCGAACGTGCCCAAAAAGTTCGGCAATCTGTAATCACGAGTACACCCTCTGGTAAGACCCGTACCGTACGCTGGGAACCTACTGCCGGAAGGAAGGGCGCAATGCACGGGGCGAAGCTGGGGCGGCTCACACTGGCCGTGGCACTCATATGCACGCTGGCTTTCAGTCGCGGCGCGAGTCCACATTCGGCGTACGCCCTGACCTTTGCGGTGGCCGTGCTGGACAATTCGTATAATCCGGAACCTTTCACCATCGCGCCCGGAACAACCGTCGTCTGGACCAACCGCGGTCACGTGGCTCATACGGTGACGAGCGACGATCCCACCGCTGAGGCGTTTGATTCGAACACCATGGTGCCGGGAAAAACCTTTAGCCACGCGTTTAACCACGCGGGAGTCTTTACCTACCACTGCTCGCTCCACGACAACATGCTGGGAACGATCATTGTCGAGACCTCGCCTGCGGCCGGATCGACAGACACTTCTGTGCCAACTGCCACGCGCACCGAACCCATCCCGGTTCCCACCCGTCCCCAAACACCGCAGGTGAAGAGACATACGATCGTCCTCACCATCACGAGGGGCGGTGTCTCGCGCTTCAATCCAAAGATCGTGAAGATAAAGGTGGGGACCGTTGTGACGTGGAAGAATTCAACTGCCGTCTTTCACACGGTCACTAGTCGCATCCGCGGATGGTCCTTCAAGAAGAGCCTTCGCCGGCACGGGACGGTGTCATTCACATTCCGGAAACCGGGGACATACGCGTACTATTGCATCGTGCATCCGGGAATGGCGGGCACGATCGTCGTACATCGTTAGACGGTACATATTCCTCCGAGATCCCAGATCCGTTGTAGGCTCTCGGTTTTGCGCTCCCGATGATGTTTTCGCTCACAAAGTGCGCTACCATGCCGCTAGAGGAAACAGCGGGAGCGCCGGCCCTCTTAGCGGGGGACGCCGGCACAGTAGCGGGTTCCGTCCCTTGTTAGCCGACGAAGCAGGGAGTCGTAAACCATGGATATGAACACCGACACGGAGCAGACTGCCGAAATTGTGGATGCGCTCGGGGCATGCGACAAGCTGCACGCGGTTCTGGCACGTCTCAAGCGCATGGGATTGTTGACGGTAGAGGAAGACCTGGAAACGATGGACAGTATTCAGTCGATCACGGAAACTCTCACCAACAAGCTCCCGGACGAAGCGGAATAGACAAGAAGGACCACATGGCGTGCTCGGGTGAGGAAGCACTGACCCCATGGCCGAGATAGAGGTTCTCCCGTACCATCAGCAGACAGCGAGCTACCACGAATGGGACTCGCGGGCTCCTCACGTGGCTGCGCTTCTCGTTCGCGTGATCGAAGCTGAAAACCCCGATGTGACGGTTGAGCATGTCGGGAGTACGTCCGTTCCGGGATGTGGTGGCAAGGGCATTATCGATCTGATGCTGATGTACCCGCCCGGTGATCTGGAAGCGACTCGGAATGTGCTCGATCGGTCCGGCTTTCAGCATCAGGCAGGCAGGGGTCCGTTTCCGGAAGAGCGACCAATGCGCGTGGGCGCGCTTCGATACGACGGCGCCGAATTTCGTACGCACGTCCATGTGATCGCGGCCGACTCTCCCGAGGTTGCAGAGTTTCGAGTATTCCGTGATGCGCTGCACGGCAATCCCGATCTGATGGACGCGTATATGGCGCGGAAGCAAGAGATAATCGCAGCCGGCATTACCGATTCGACCGATTACGCCAAGACGAAGGGCTCATTCTGCCAGGAGGTGCTGGCGGATGCGCCGGCGCAGCGACCGACCTGACGCCGGATCCCCGGGTCTAGGTTATCCAACCGGCATAATCTCGGGTCCCTGACGCACTGGTGACACCCCCTTGGGACGTGCGATGTTCGTTCCGGCGGAGAGCCAGCCAATCGTTCGCACGACCGACAGAGGAGCGAATCCAGCGGGATAGGTGTTGCCTGGATGTGCGGGAAGATAGCCGCGAGCCGCGAGCATGCGATCGCCAAGGGGTAGGAGCAGTACTGTCTTTGATCCCTGTTTAGAGGCCAACGCGCCGTAGGCGAATACCTGCACGCCGTAACCGTGTGCACTGATCAGGGGGGCGACGGCTGAGCCGAGGAGCGTTGCATGGCTCCGCTGGAATGCGAGAAAGATGTTGGCCGTCGACACGCTGTGGGTAGGGACGGGGGTCGGAGTAGCGTGCGGTCCAGGACCGATAGGACGAGATGTCGGTGGCGGAAACGGGAGCGATGTTCCTTTGATCGCGGGCGTTGGTCCCACCGTACCCTCATGCGGTGGCCCGACCGGAGTTGCCGTGGCAGTCGGAGAAGGTGTCGGGACGATGATCGGTGTTGGGAGCGGCGTGAGACCTAGTGGCAGTCGGTATATCTTGCCGGAGGCGTCGCGGGTCAGCGCTCCGTTTTGAAAGTACTGCACGAGCGATCGGCCCTGGTTGAGCTGCTCCGTGCGCGGATAGCCAAGGGCCACCGATCCACCATCGGCCCGATACGCGGACAGAAACGCACTGCGTATGTAGTGACCGCTTGCCGGGAGGTACACCCAGGCGTTTGCCCCGCTGTTGCCGCTCTGAGTGATCCATGGACCGTCACCCGAGAGCTGCGACTGTACCCAGCTAAAATCCCGCAACCCGAAGTTGAGGAGATTCCGCGCATCCGTATCGAGATTAGGCGTGCGCAACAACACGACAATGACATGCCGCCTATCGCGGCGCACGTCGATCACCTGGCACAGTCCGGCGTCATCGGTATAGCCCGGCTTGATGCCGTCCACGCCCGGATACCAGAACAGGACGTGGTTAACGTTCGTCAGGATATGACCGTTCCAGTTATAGGTGCGGGTGGACGTCACCCTGATCAGATCCGACAGGCCAGCTACAAATTCCGCCAGCTTCGCCAGGTCATATGCCGAGGTGTAGTGACCGCTGGCCGTCAATCCGTGGGCATTGACGTAGCGAGTGTCGCGCATGCCGAGCTGTGCCGCCTCCCGGTTCATCATCGCCACAAACTTTGCTTCACTCCCGCCGTAGTGAATAGCAATGGTGTTGGCCGCGTCCGCGCCGGAGGGCAGCATGAGACCGTAAAGAAGATCGCGCAGGGTCACAACCTGACCGGCGTGCAAGCCCATGACGGTGGCATCCGACTCGTAGTTGAAGGCGGCGCTGGGCACCACGATGCGGTCAGTGAGCTGCCCCATTTGCAGCGCCAGGAGTGCCGTCATGATCTTGGTCGTGCTTGCCATGGGCAGACGCAGATGGGGATTGAGCGACGCCAGGACCGCGCCGGAGTCGCCGTCCACCACGATTCCCGATCGTGCCAGGATCGGTGGGGGAGGAAATGCTTGAGCCTGCCGAGCCGCGGTGGACGTTGATTGCGCGAAGGCCCCGGACGTCAGGAGGAGCAATAGGCAGACGGCAAGGAAAACGCGGCTCAGCATCGTCCGACAGTGTAGTCCATGCCTGATGCCGTCGGCCACTCACCTCAGAAACGTGTGCGAGCGAATGTCACCTGCTGGTAGCGGGACAGTTTTTCTCGTCCGGTACCTGTGCGGTTGGAGTGTCCGATGAGTGAGATCAGCCCGCTGGAGAGTTGACTATACTCCGGTAGGACGCTCATGGTGAGTAGGCGCCGGATAATCACGCCCTTTTGTCCCAGGGGGGATGGAAGGGCCTTTGTCTTTGGAGGACAGCGTTTTGAGCCTTGCGAAGCACTATAAACCGGCCTTGAGGGAGCCGCACATTGGCGCTCACTGGCAGGAAACTGGGGTGTACGCTTTCGATCCCGCTGCCCAGGGAGCAATCTACGCGGTCGACACTCCTCCCCCCACCGTGTCCGGCTTTCTGCATCTGGGACACGTGTATTCATACAGCCATGCCGACTTCATGGCTCGCTTCTGGCGCATGAACGGCCGCAATGTTTTCTATCCCATGGGGTACGACGATAACGGTCTCCCGACCGAGCGCTTGGTGGAGCGGCAGCTGGGATTTACGGCGGAGCAGCTCGGGCGTCCCGCGTTCATTCAGCAGTGTCTCGAGATCAGCACTGAGATCGAACGCGGGTATGAAGAGCTGTGGAAGCGGCTGGGACTGTCGATCGATTGGAGCCGGACCTACCGCACCATCGACGACGAGTCACGGCGCACGGCACAAGTCTCGTTTCTTGAGCTTACTGAACGTGGACTGACCTACCGACAGAGCGCACCGACGATCTGGTGTCCCGAGTGTCACACGGCGATCGCCCAGGCGGAGGTCAATGATCTGGAGCGTGACAGTGAGTTTGTCACCCTGGTATTTAGACTGCCAAACGGTGTCACCCTACCGATTGCGACGACGCGGCCGGAGTTGCTTCCCGCCTGCGTTGCGGTATTCGTCCATCCGAGTGACCGTCGCTTTGCCGATGTTGTTGGAGAACAAGTGACGGTGCCGCTGTTTGGCGACGACGTGCCGGTGTTGAAGGATGCGCGTGCCGATCCCGAGAAGGGCACCGGCGCGGTAATGTGCTGCACATTCGGGGACACCACGGATGTTGAGTGGTGGCGAACCCACCACCTTCCTTTAAAAGTGGCGCTCGATCGCCACGGGCAAATGACCTCGCTGGCCGGTCCGTTCGTAGGCATGACTGTGCCTGAGGCACGGGTAGCCACCATTGAGGCCCTCCACGAAGCAGGACTTGTGCTCGGCACGCAGCAGATCCGACAAACGGTCCGAGTGCATGAGCGCGACGACGTCCCGGTGGAGTACATCGTGACCCAGCAGTGGTTCACCCGAGTGCTGGACCAGAAAGATGCGTTTCTCGAAGCGGGAGATCGCATCCAGTGGTATCCGGCCCATATGAAGACGCGGTATCGAGAGTGGGTGGAAAACCTGGCCTGGGACTGGTGCATCTCGCGGCAACGATACTACGGAGTTCCCTTTCCCGTTTGGTACTGCACGGATTGCGGCGAGGTCATGCTCGCCCGGCGGGAGCAGCTTCCCATTGATCCGACGGACGCTGAGCCGCCGGAAGCCTGCTCATGCGGTGGGACGTCATTCAAGCCGGAGCAGGACGTGATGGACACTTGGGCTACCTCATCCCTCTCACCTCAAATCGTGGGACGGTGGCTCTCAGATGCGCCGTTCTTTGACCGGATCTTTCCCATGTCTTTACGGGCGCAAGCTCACGAAATCATTCGTACCTGGGCGTTCTACAGCATCGTGAAGGCGCACTATCACCAGGGAACGGTGCCCTGGACCACGATTCTCATCTCGGGATGGGGTCTGGCCCAGGAAGGGGTGGGGAAGATCAGCAAGAGTCGTGGCGGCGGCCCGATGGCGCCGATGGAACTGCTGGAACGGTACTCGGCGGATGCGGCACGCTACTGGGCGGCGAGTGCCGGGGTGGGGAAGGACGCCATCATCAGCGAAGCGAAGGTGCAGGCCGGAGCCAAACTGGTCACGAAGCTATGGAACGTCGCCCGATTTAGCGAGCGATTTCTGGAGGGGTACACGCCGCCCGCGACACCGCCGGCGCTTTCACCCGCCGACCGCTGGATTGTATCGGCCACCAACCGTCTGATTCGTGAAGCGACGGCCTTCTTTGAGGCGTACGACTACGTAGCGGCCAAGAATGACATTGAGATATTTTTCTGGCGCGATCTCTCAGACAACTACCTGGAAATGGCCAAGAAGCGGCTCTATGACGAGGCAAGTCCCGGGTATGAGGGGGCGCGATACGCGCTCTACACGGCGCTCGCAGCCGTCGTAAAGCTGTTCGCGCCGATCCTACCGTACGTGACGGAGGAAATCTACGGCGGTTTGTTCGCGTCGCATACGCAGTCGGTGCATCGGTCGAGCTGGCCGGTGGTCGATCCTACTCTGCTCGACGACGACGCCGACGCAGTGGCCCAGGTGCTGCTGGCGGTGGCGACGGCGGTGCGACGCTACAAGAGTGACCGGAACATGTCTCTGGGCGCGGAGCTGGAACGGATTCATCTGCAAATATCCGACTCGCGGCTTCTGGTCGCCCTGAGCGGCGCTGAGGTCGACCTCAGCAGCGTGACCAGAGCACGTAAAGTTGACATAACCGCGGAGCCGAATGAGGGCCTGGAGGCGGTACCGTTGACGGCTGCTCGATCGCTACCGGTCGCCCTGTTTCTCGCCGCGGAGTAACCCTCGGACCGCGCCCACGGACTTACTTCGGCCGCTTCGGAGGCTTTCCAAGCGCACGTTTGGCGATGCTGTTCGTCAGGGCGTGCGTGTATGCACGCGTGCCCTGGACGAAGCGGCGGCGCTTAGAGCGCCCTTCGACCTTCTTGTCGCGATTCGAGATGGGCTTTCGGCTATCGTCTGGCGTGCTCATGTCACATTGTACGTGCCTTTTAGCCTGGCGTCCGGTCTCTCACCGGTGGTGGCACGGCTGTGAGAATGGTCGCGTGTGGCCCGGAGCCTGCACCGGCTGGACATCGACCCTACGCGACTTCGTATCATGGCAAGCACGGGAGGAGACCTTATCCGCAGGCTGATTCTTGCTGCCGGCGTCATTACGCTGGCGTTTGTCGCAACTCCGCGTTCTTCGTCCGCGGCCTTTTCATTGGCTCTAGCGCGTGGTGATTATCCAAGCGGTAGCCAAATTACAGGCCTACCGGCGACGAACCATGAAGTAAACATCCGGCTCGGTCCGGTACACCGCTCATCGTTCGATCGACTCCATCGAATCGACGGCGATGGCTGGCTCCAGGCTGCCATATGGCACTTCACGACGGGACGAGGCGCCACAAAATGGCGGCACCGTACCGTTTTTCTTTACGCGATGAATCTCTTCCACAACCACCAGGAAGCAACAGGTGCGGTCGCCGATGAGAAGATCCGTGCACACGCAACAAAGATCGCTCACCTGCCGTCTCTGCTGTATCGAGTGAGCGACGTCCACGAGACCCTTGTGTTTGCCTTTTTCGCCTATCGAGAGGTGGAAGTCGAGGCCTACTACGAGTACAAGGGCGTAGCGCCGACCAGTTTGGCAGCGTCGATCCGGCACAAGTTCAGCACTCAGACGTCACACCTAGCCCACTTCGCTCGGCGGCTCAGCGCTCTCATTCATCAGATACCGACCTCGGCCCCATCACCCACCAGTACGGCCCTGCCCACCTCGACTCCGGCGCCGACCGAGACTCCCACGGTTTTGACTACCGCGACGGTGCCCGCGACGTTACCCCCTGTGCCGACGAGTACAGCTACCTCGATTCCGACTGCAATTCCAACGAGCACACCGGCGCCGACGCCCCGCCCAACCGCGACGCCGACCCCCACGGGACTCATCGTCCAGGCAAGCCCCCAGAGCCCGACGTACTCGGCTCGAGACAATGCCACGATTCTGGTTCACGCGCTTTTGAATGGTCAGCCGCCGGTCGGTGCTTCGGTCGATATCTCCTTCTTTTTCCCCGGGGACTCGGCCAACTGTGTGGCGACGGTCGATGCAAGTGGAAACGCTTCGTGCTCGGACGTTGTGCCGGTCGAACATGTCGGCACGACCATACAGGTCAACGTTGAGGTGGCCGCCACGACCGGCGAGGTCGCCACGGCGAACACCTCGTTCACCATCAGATAGGTACTAGTTTGAACTATTTCCAGGTGGCCAGCAGGCGTCCGGCCGGCGAGAACTTTTCCACGCGGTGGTTCCCAAAGTCGGTGACATAGACATTGTCGTGGGTGTCTACCGCGACGTCGGTTGGTCCCTCAAACTGACCGGGGCGGTGGCCCGCCGAGCCCCATCGCAGCAGGGTCCTTCCATCCGTTGAGAGCTTCACGATTCGGTTCATCATCGCATCAGACACGTAGACGTTGCGGCGCGAGTCCACCGCCAGCCCATTCGGCAGCTCGAACCTGCCCTTTTGGCGCCCGTACCTCCCCCAGGTCGCGATTGGGATCCCTCTGGGGGAGAGTTTCGTGATCCAGGTGTAATCGGCCACGTAGAGGTACCCATCCGCGTCGACCGCCACTGCGGTGGGACCCGCGAACTGGCCCGTACTAGGATTCTCGAAGGAACCCAGCCGTTCCAAGGTTTTCCCCGCTGATGACAGCACCTCGATCCAGGCGTTTTCACCGTCGGCTACGTAGAGTTTGCCGTGACCGTCGAGGGAAACATCCCCCGGCTCGAAGAGCAGCCGTGATCTGGTACGGGACCATCGAGCCACCGGCCTGCCATCCCGAGCAAGCTTTTGCACGCGATGATTTCTCGTATCCGCGACATAGATGTAACCTCGTCCGTCGACGGCGATCCCGCTGGGACCGTTGAACTTCGCCTGCCCCGCTCCGGGCCCGCCCCAGGTGGCGAGGACACGACCGTCCGGCGAGAGCTTTTGTAGGCGATTATCGATCGAATCGGTAATGTAGACGTTGCCGTAAGCATCGAGGGCAATGCCGCCAGGATACCGCAGCAACGCGACGTGCGATCCACTGTGCGACGCGCTCGCGATTGGTGGAGAAACTGCGTGAACTGATGCTGCCGCGTGAAGGATTGCTGCGCACGTGAGGATCGCGGCAATGGCCGGCCGCGCGCGACGCGCTCTCCAGATTCCCCGAAATGTAGCCATGTGGGCCCAGGGTACAGCTGCTCACTGTAACGGTCAATACGAAATTAGTACTGGGGTATGAGCCTGGTGAAGATCGGTTACGCACGTCGGCTACCTGATCCGCCTGCCGGCGCAATGCGGCTCATCGTTGCCGCCAGTCCGCACAGTAGCCAGAGAACGGCGAATATGGCCTGCTTCGTCAGGAAATAGTCCACAAACTCGTGCCCGACGAGCGCGGCGGCCACCCCGACCACGGCCAGTTCCCAGCGACTCTCCACGTGTCCTCTCCGCACGCGCTGAAGTAAAGGCCACCAGAGCGCGACGAGCAATCCGGCGAATAGTCCGCTGCCGATTATTCCCCAGTCTGCCAGCATCTCGAGCGCCAGATTGTGCGCGTGCGGTGGTGGATTGCGAACCCGCGCGGAATGGTCAGGAGGGGCAAAGGCGGCGTAATTCATTCGGACCCCTTGTGGCCCCAGACCGAACAGTGGGCGCTTCTCGATCATCGTGACGGCCACAGCCCAGATGTGCGCGCGGTCCAGCGCCGGGGCTGTGGGCAGATCTGTGATATCGGGCTGGGGGATACGCGTGCTCGAGGCGGACACCCCTACGAGCGCTTTCGGCTCGATCACCCGGACGGGCGAGGCTTGGTAGAGACCGGTCCTGGGTCCGAACCAGGTTGTGCTCTTCCAGATCATGTCCCAGATCAGCAGATACTTGCCAGGCCGTCGGGGTGCTGTGACCCTCGCCTGGACCGTCTGCCGGTCGTCGGGGCGCAGATCGGAGGAAAGCCAGGTGATAGGGTTGGCAAACCGTACTACCTTCCACGACGGATGGAGCCAGTGGTAGCTCAGGCCGTAGGTGTGAGGGCTCGACGCGTCCCAGCGCAGCGGACTTCGGTTCTCAACTGTGACCGCAATGGTTCGGGTCTTACCGGCAACCATGGTGGTGGGCACGGTGCTGACATAAGCCGCCTGATACCAGGCCCGGTCGTTCTGAGTGGAGAAGCGCAACAGTTCGATGGGCGATGAGGAGAAGGCGAAGAAGCCGAGCACCAGCGCTAGATTAACCGCCACGGCGACAACCGGCCACCGCCATCGGGCAGCGGTATGCAAGCGCCACCCACCCCGGCCCGCCGCCACCATCGCCAGGCCGGCGGCGAGCAATCCCAGGAGCGCTCCCCGGCTGTAGGTGAGCACTAGAGCGACGAGAAGAATGTCGATGGCGGCCAGCCAAATGATGAAGGTTGTCCCGCGGTGTGATCTCCGGTCAAGCGCGCCCACGAGCCCAACCAGGGCAAATGGGAGAGCAACTTCGAAGTACATGGCGGCGACGTTGGCACTGCTGAAGGTGGCGCTCAACCGGAGAAACGGACCCATGGTCGCTGGGCCGAACTTGAACAGGAGGAGGTGCTGGTCAAAGGCCGTTCCTACCAGGATCTCAATGAAGCCGACGATACTCGCGACGATCGCTCCGGCGACGATCGCCATCCCGAGGCGGTTGACCTTTGTCTCGGTGTCGCCCGCCAGCCAGAGGGGCAGTGCCAGCCAGATCAATGCGCCGGTCAGGACGCTAAGGAACCATGACAAGCCTCCAGTCGAGAACGGGGAGAGGGCCGTCGAAATCGCTGAGCTGATGAGAAAAGCGATCAACAGAGCAAGTGGTATTCGCTGTCGGGAGAAATAGCCGGCCGCATCCTGCGAGCCGCGGAGTGCATCCAGGGCCACGCCGGCGATCGTGACCATCGCCCATGCGGCAGCAGCCAGGAGCAGAACGGTGAGATTCGTGATGCTCACGTAGTTGGTCCAGAGAAGCGGGCGCCGCCTCATGTCGAAAGGAAGCGCAAATGCGAGGATCAGCAGACTTCGATAGCCGATCTCGCGGATTCGACTGGCAACGGCGGATACTTCGCCGTCGCGAGCTGCGGGCGCGCGAGGTTGGGAGATCGGAGTCGGTATCGCCTGATCTCGCGCCATGGCCAGATAGTAGACTACGCCAAGCCATGAATAAAAGGAAGAACGGCACATGAGAGCGCGAGTGCGCGCGCTTTGGGCTCTGTGGCTCATCTGGCGGTTCCGTGTCTTTCAGCAGCACCGGCACCGGAGGCTGACGCTGGAACACGTCGGCGATGTGCCGATTCTAGTCCTCCCCGATGTCTTCAATCCCACGCTCTTCCATACCAGCGAGGCGCTCGTCGAGCAGCTCAGTAGTATTCCCGTAGGGACAGGCATGACGGTGCTCGACATGGGAACGGGCTCCGGGATTGGAGCCATTGCCACCGCCCTTCGGGGCGCTAAAGTTGTCGCGGTGGACATTTCTCCCGAGGCCGTGCGCTGTGCCCGCATCAATGTGCTCCTCAATCGGGTCGAGGAAAGTGTCCAGGTACGCTGCGGCGATCTATTCGAGCCGGTGCAGGGTGAACGCTTCGACCTGGTTCTCTTCAACCCTCCGTTCTATTTCGGCACTCCGCGCGCACTGTGGGAGCACGCCTGGCGCTCGGAAGACGCGCTGGACCGCTTTGCGCGGGACCTTCCCAACGTCCTCACCCCGTCCGGCCGTGCCCTTCTCGTCGTGTCGTCCACAACCGCCGGCGTCAGTGAGGCCCTCGCTCGCCACCATCTGCAGTCACGGCTCCTATGGAAACGGGATATGATGAACGAGCAACTCATGGTGGTGGAGTGGAGTGTCCGGTCGATGAGTGAGGTGGAGGCATGACGCCAACCATCCGTAAGCCGCGCGTCGTTCTCTTCAATCCGCGGAACGCGGAGCAGCCCAAGACGGTCCTTCCGCTGTCACTGCTGGCTCTGGGGGCCGTGCTCGATGACACGGCGGACTGGGTGTTGGTTGACGGAAACCTCGAACACGATCCGCTGGCGGCTGTGGATGATGCTTTACGCGACACGGGGGCAGACGTTCTCGGAGTGACAGTCATGCCGGGGCCACAGCTCAAATGTGCGGTTCCGCTGACGCGCACGCTGAAGGCGCGCTATCCGCACGTCCAGGTTGTCTGGGGCGGCTACTTTCCGACGCAGCACTGGGATGTGGCGCTCCGTGCCGACTTTGTGGACATCGTGGTGCGGGGTCACGGCGAGTTGGTCTTCAAACAACTCTTGCAACGTTGGGCGGAGGGCCAAGAGTTTCACGATCTGCCTGGTATCGCTTACAAGCACCCTTCCACCGGCGAGCCGGTGAGTAATCCGCCGGCGCCCATTCCACGTCCCGACGACCTGCCCGACCTGCCATACGGGCGGATCGACCTTCCACGGTACGTTCGACCGACTGTTCTGGGCCGGCGGACGCTCTCGCACCACTCCAGTTACGGCTGCCCCTTCTTCTGCAATTTCTGCGCGGTGGTCAATATGGTTAGCGGGCGATGGCTGGCTCAGTCCGCCGAGCGCACGGCTTCCGTAACCGAGTATTACGTACGAACGGCAGGGATAGATTCGCTCGAGTTTTTTGATAACAACTTTTTCGTCCACCAGGCGCGTGTGCGTGACTACGCGGAGCGCATCGCCCATCTCGGGATCAACTGGTGGGGTGAGGGGCGGATCGACACGCTCATGAAGTACGACGACAGCACGTGGCGTCGCATGGCGGATTCGGGTCTGAAGATGATTTTTATGGGAGCGGAATCCGGCTCTGACGAAACGTTGCGCCGGATGGACAAGGGCGGGACGATGTCCACCGACAAGACGCTTGCCATCGCCGAGCTGATGCGGAAATACCGCATCATCCCGGAGTTTTCCTTCGTGCTGGGCAATCCCCCGGACCCAGAAGAGGATGTCAGGGGATCGATCGAATTCATCAAGCGGTTGAAGAAAGTCAACCCACAGAGCGAAATCATCATGTACATGTACACGCCCGTACCTCTGGCCGGGGAGCTGTACGATCAGGCCAGGGCCGAAGGGTTCGCCTTTCCCGAGACACTCGACGGCTGGTGCGAGCCGGCCTGGGAAGAGTTCTCGCAGCGGAGGAGCACGACGATGCCCTGGGTGAAGGACGATCTGCGGAGCCACGTACGGAACTTCGAGCGCGTCCTGAACGCGTATTACCCAACCTCGACCAACCCTGACCTGCGAGGACTGAAATCCCTCATCCTGCATGTCGCGGGCAGCTGGCGCTGGGCGACCGGACGCTACGAATACCCGTTCGAGCTGCGTGCTCTCCATCGCTTGTTCGCGTATCAACGTCCCGAGACAACCGGGTTTTAGCCTTATCGGGAGGGTTCGGTGATCGCCCGCCGCACACACGTTCCGAACCGCCCTCTCAGCGCCGTGACGCAAGCGACCGTCTCACACTGGGCGACGTTACGCTCTCTGTGGCCGCTGCTCCTACCGTTGCCCACAGTGCTGATCGCCTCCTGGGTGATCGTCGTATGGCACTTCAACGGTTTGTACGGACAGGATCCTTTCGCCTACTACGACTTCGGTGTGGGCCCGCTCCGCCGTACACTGCTCGACGGAGCGCCCCTTACTGCCATGTTCTGGCCGTTGGGATACCCGATTCTGATCAGCATCTCGTCTCTGGTGTTGGGGCCTGTCACCGCCAGCGGACAGGTTGTGAACGTGGCGGCCGATGGCGCGTCCATCCTTCTGACATACCTGCTCGGTCGCGATCTCCTCGTACAGTCCGGCGCCACACCGGGACTGGCGCGTCGCGCCGGAGCGCTCGGCGCATTACTGCTCGGCGTGACCGGCCGGATGTTGGAGTCGAGCGTGCTCATCATGGCAGATTCGGTGGCGCTGACGGCTGCGCTCCTGTCGGCCTGGGCGCTTCTCCGCTGGTCGGACGGTACGGGAGAGACCCGCGCCCGCGCCCGTTGGCTGGCGGTGTCGGCGACTGCCCTCGCCTGGTCCGTGGTGACACGGTGGGGTCAAGCGTTGCTGGTAGGTGCGTGGCTCGCATGCGCGCTGCCCATGCTCCGAATGCGACGGCCGCGTGCATTTCCATGGCGAAGCGCCGTTTGCGCTCTGATCCCGGCGGCCGCCGTGCTCGGTTTGCAGATCTGGCTCATCTTTACCGTGCGGCCCGAACCGGATCTCGGGCCGCTCCCATTCGCCGGTGATCTTAGCCACCTGAACGGCATCGACAGTACGTGGTCGTTGCAGCACCTGTTCCAGCACAGGTTTGTAAATGCTGATGGTGTGCGGCAGTATCCCTCGTCAAACGCCGTGTTCTACGGCACCGGAGCGTTTCTTCCGGAGTACCTGACACCGCTTTTTTCGCCGGTCGTGATCGCAGGGTTGGTGGCCACCGTCAAAAGCTACCGGCGTTCGCTATTCATGCTGCTGTCCTGGCCGGTGATCCTCCTCACGTTCGATGCCGGACTCGCCCAGCAGAACCCGCGTTATATCCTGGCCGCACTTCCGCCCATCGCCATCCTCGCCGGTATCGGAATGGCGGTTACGTGGGAGCGGCTTGGTTCGCACGGGCGTTCACTGGCAGTCGTATTGGTGTGCGCCGGCCTGGTCTCCGTCGCCACCACCGGCTTAGCCGGAGTCGGTACTCTCAACCGAGAGCGGAACGACGACCTGCAGGTAGCTGCCTGGACGGCGGCGCGCGAACCGGCGGGAGCGACCACACTGAGTTTCGGCATCACGCTGACGCTTCAACATGCCACCGCTCTGCACGTCCTGGACCTCTCCACACTGTCCGAACACGACCTGAAGCGCTTGAACGTCAGAAGGCACAGGATCTACGTGCTCGTGCGGGTATCTGTGATGACGGGGCAGGTTGCGTCTCGGTCCCCCGGCATCAACTATCGTTTTCTACGGGCGGGACCGGGTCTGGTCAGGATTGGTGCGTTTCACGGCTACACCCTTGCGCAGGTCCGTGCGCCCCATGGCTGATGTGCCCCCTTTCTTCCAAGCAGCGGTACGCGTCACCATGTCTTCCTTGCGTCTCCATCCATGAAGATCGGTTTGATCGTGCCGGGATTCAGCTCCGATAGCTCCGATTGGTGCATACCGGTGCTGGTCGACGTGGTCCGCGAACTCAGTCAACGCGCTGAGGTGCACGTGTTCGCGCTGCGCTACCCACCGCGGCGTGATAGCTACCATCTCCACGGAGCGACGGTCCATGCCGTCGGCGGCGGAACCGCCGGCGGCCTGAAGCGCTCGGGTTTACTCGCCGCTGCCCTCGCAATGCTCATCGCGGAACACGCGCGAAGTGCTTTCGCCGCGCTACACGGCCTTTGGGCAGATGAGCCGGGGTTTGTATCGGTGACGGCCGCCCGACTTCTGCGGATTCCCTCCATTGTGAGCGTCATGGGCGGCGAACTCATCGCCATGCCCGGTATTGCGTACGGCGGTCGCCTGTCGTCGTCGAACCGCCTACTCTCCACCGTGGCTCTCCGCGGCGCGTGCCGCGTCACCGCAGGTAGCACGCACCCGGCCGAACTCGTTCGGGACGTACTGAGATCTTCGCGTGCGACCGGTATTGAGATGCTTCCCTGGGGGATCGATCCGCGCGTCTTCGAGTCGTGCGGACCACCCATCGCCCTGGCCGGAACATGGCGCGTGTTGCATGTGGGTTCGCTCGTGCCAATCAAGGACCATTCGACCCTCCTGCGCGCAATAGCGGTGCTGAAGGACTCGACACCAGGAGTCCATCTTCACCTCGTCGGCGACGGTCCGCTGCGCACGGCGCTGGGCGATCAGGCGGAAGAACTTGGTTTGGCTTCGTCTGTCACGTTTCACGGACACGTCGAACGAGGCGCTCTCGTCCGTTACTACAGAGCTGCCCACGTTCTTGCCGTCTCGTCTCGCTACGAAGCCCAAATGGTCGTCGCGCTTGAAGCAGCACTGTGCGGTCTTCCACTCGTCGGCACATCCGTTGGGCTTATACGCGATTTTGCTCCAGAAGGAGCGATAGCCGTCCCAGTTGGGGACCACGGACTGCTCGCTAGGGCGATCAGTCGGGCACTCGTTCCGGAAGTAGGACAGCCCCTGAGTGCGAGGGCGCACCGGCTTGTAGAATCTGACTACCTGGCGGCACAGACAGCTGAAAGACTCATGTCCATGTACGGGAAACCAACTGCTCTGACGGAAGCCTGCTAGACCCGTGCGCGCAGAACCCGCTCCCAAAGTCACCGTCCTGATCGATACGTACAACTACGCGCACTTTGTTGGACGAGCCATAGAGAGCGCGCTGCATCAGGAATACGCTGGGCCGCCTCTCGACGTGCTGGTGGTCGACGATGGATCGAGCGACAACACGTCCGAAGTAGTTCGTCGATTCGGCCGGCGGGTCCGGTACATTCCTAAGGACAACGGCGGCCAGGCGTCGGCTCTCAATGTGGGATTCCGTGCTGCCGAGGGCGACATCGTGTGCCTGCTGGATGCAGACGACTACTTCTACCCCGGCAAGGTACAACTGGTGGCAGACACATTTTGCCGGCGGCCCCTGGTCGGTCTCGTGTACAACGAGTTTGACATTGTCGATTTCAGCGGTTTGTCGCTGGGGAAGCAATATCCAGAGCCTACCTGGACAGGGCATCGCGTTCCCTTGTCAAGCGTGCCGAATCAGCTCCAATCGTTAATCCTGCTCGGGCATCCTTGGACGTGTATTACATCCGCCATGTCGGTACGACGTTCAGTGGTAGCGAATCTGACGGTACCGGAGGATGTGTTTACCCACTCACCCGATCTCTTCTTGGGCCTCGTGATGCCGTTCCTGGCCGAGGTCGCAATCATCGAGACTCCGGTGACTGCGTACGTGTATCACGGGGAGAACGTCGGTCTCTTCAGGTCGAGCACGCAGAACCGGGCGATGTACGAGCGACAGATGAGTTGCATCCGACAATTCGTGCGGGAGCAATTCGGAGCGCACTTCGTGCGCTATGGCGGTCGAAGCATCTACGGTCCAGAGGACGGACCAGGCGGCGGTACGAGCCGACTGAGCGAGTACATTGATGAGTGGCGGCGCATTGCCGCTGCTCGTGTCGACCCTACAATAAAGCGTGGAAGCCAGATGAAACTTGCGGCCGGCTTGTTACTGCCCGACGTACTGTATGACGTTCTTCGTGACCTGAGGGCGAGATACCGCAACCGCCGGAACCGGCAGTTTCAGCGCCGAATCGCCGAAGCGGGGCGATAAGGAGGTCGAAAGTTGAGTGATGTGCTGTTCGGCCAGTCGTATTTTCTCCGCTTCGACGCCAAGCTATGGGAAGCAATGCAGCCATATCCTCCACTTGGCTCGCTCTACGCCGCGAGCTACGTGCGGAGTCGGGGATATGATGTCGCCTTCTTCGATGCGATGCTGGCCGAGTCGGAGGCCGAATGGGGCCAGGCGCTCGATCGAGTGCAACCGCGCTTTGCGGTACTCTACGAAGACAATTTCAATTATTTAACCAAGATGTGCCTCCTACGCATGCGGGAAGCGGCGTTTGCAATGATCCAAATGGCCCGCGAGCGGGGATCAATGGTGATCGTAGCCGGATCTGACGCTTCCGATCACGCCGAGAAGTATTTGGAGAGGGGCGCTCATTTCGTCGTGCGAGGTGAGGGGGAGCACACGCTCGGAGAGCTCCTGCACTCCTTGACGGGCCGGAGCGATACGGAGATCCGCTCGATCCCCGGTCTTGCATTTGCGGACCACCAGGGTACCGGCCTCGTCGTAACTACGCCTCCGCGTCCCGACATCAAAGAGCTCGATGCGTTGCCGTTTCCCGCCTGGGATTTGGTCGACATGGCGCGCTACCGACGGATGTGGTTGGAGCACCACGGCTTCTACTCCATGAACATGGTCACCACACGAGGGTGCCCGTATCATTGCAACTGGTGCGCGAAGCCAATCTGGGGCCAACGGTACAATAGCCGCAGCCCGGAAAACGTGGTCGAGGAACTGCGATGGCTCAAAACGACGTATGCTCCAGAACACATCTGGTTCGTCGATGACATCATGGGACTCAAGCCCCGATGGATGGATCGCTTCGCCGATTTGGTGGAAGAGCACGATGCGCGCGTGCCGTTCAAGAGCTTGCACCGGGTTGATCTCCTCCTACGCGGCAACGCGGTCAATGCGCTGCGGCGCGCGGGCGCCAAGACCGTTTGGGTGGGCGCGGAGTCGGGCTCGCAAAAGATTTTGGACGCGATGGACAAAGGTACGAAGGTCGAACAGATCTATACGGCGACCCAGCAGCTGCACGAGGCCGGTATCGAGGTCGGCTTTTTCCTCCAGTTCGGCTACCCGAGCGAGAGCCAGACGGACATCGAAAAGACGTTGCAAATGGTGCGAGACTGCAAACCGGATGACATCGGCATGTCCGTGTCGTACCCGCTACCCGGCACCAAGTTTTTTGAAACGGTGAAGCAGGAACTGGGTGTTAAGCAGAATTGGATCGATTCCAACGATCTGGACATGCTGTACCATGGCCCGTTCAGCACGGCCTTCTACCGGCAACTCCATGTTGTGCTCCACAAGGAATTCCGTTTGCGTCGGGGATGGGACGAAATACGCCGTACGGTACAGCACCCGGCAGGGCTCCGACGGCGCCATCTCCGCCGTCTCGGCGCCTGTATCTACCACCTGGGAACCTTGCCGCTCGCGCGCCGGCGGCTTCACCGTCTTGCCGCCCTTTCCCACAGTCTGCCCAGGCCGCTACTCCCCGATATGTCGTGACGGGCGGAGTTGCGCCACCGGAGCGAGGGGGGCGAAGCCAGGATGGTGAGCGAAGACGCAGTGCGTGATGACACGAGGCGAGCGTTTGACCGCGCGGCTGCCGACTATGACGGCCCTACCGGCAATAACGTAGTAATCCAGCGCATGCGGGCACGAATGTGGCAAAGGTTGCTGGAGACCTTCCCGGCCGGGGGGCGGCTGCTCGATCTTGGCTGCGGAACCGGCATCGACGCGGCATATGTTGCTTCCCGCGGGTACTCGGTACTCGCAACGGACTCGTCGTCCGCTATGGTGGAGCGGACGCACGCCAGGCTCGTGGAAAACGGCCTCGAGCATCGCGCGTCGACCAGGGTCGTGGGGTTGGATGAACTGCATCTGCTTCATGGGGAGACGTTTGACGGTATCTATTCGGACTTGGGTCCGTTCAATTGCGCCACGGACCTCCACCGTACCGCGCACGCCTGTGCGTCCCTGCTGCGACCGGGAAGCTGTATCGTGGCGTCCGTTATCGGGCGCATCTGTCCGTGGGAGATGGTCTACTACATCGTTCACGGCGACTGGAAACGAGCGTCACTGCGCTGGGAAACCCGTCCCGTTCCCGTACCAATGCAAGGGGAAACGGTCTGGACACGCTATTTCACGCCCCGCCAGTTCTATTCGGCGTTTGCCGGCGAATTCGAGCTGACCTCGTATCAGGGGTTGCGCATATGCTCGCCGCCACCATACATGTTGGGGGTCGAGAAGCGGCTTCGGCCGGTGTGCGCGCTCGGAGAATGGCTTGACGACCACATAGGAGGGCTTTCGCCTATCAGAAACGCCGGTGATCACTTCTTGATGACATTGACTAGGCGCACGGGAGATGGCCAGTATGGCGTATAGCGACGTGCAGTCAGGGACTTCATGGCGCTTCGCCTGTCCAATTTGCCGCTACGGGCTCCACCCTGGGGCTACTGAGGCGCACTGCATTACCTGCAATAGGGTCTTTACCTATTCCTCAGGGATCTGGCGATTCCTGCCCGAAGAACGTTTGCGACCGTACGAGCAGTTTCTCCGTGAGTATCGCATCATACGTCAAGATCAGGGTTGGGGGCAGTTGGACGCGGCATATTTCCTTGATCTTCCCACCGTTCCGCCGAACGATCCCCAGAGAGCCATCTGGCAGAGGCGACGCCGCAGCTACGGGACGCTCCTACGGAGGATCATATTGCCGACGGAGGCGCGGTTAGGGAGGCCGCTGCGCATCATTGATGTGGGGACGGGAAATTGCTGGCTCGCGCACAGACTCACGAAGCTCGGTCATCGGGTAGTTGCGGTCGACGTATCGACCGATGTCAGGGATGGACTCGGCGCATATACATGGTATCTCAGCGAACGCGCGGCCGAGGCGAACACGAGGTTCACGCCCGTTCAAGCGGAATTCGATCACATTCCGTTGCTTGCCCGTGAGGTGGATGTGGCCGTATTTAACGCATCGTTCCATTACTCGACGAACTATACCGCGACTCTGCGGGAAGCACTGCGCGTGCTCACGTCGGAAGGCGTACTGGTGATCATGGACTCACCGGTTTATCGACATGCCGACAGCGGAGAACAGATGGTGAGCGCGCGCGAGCAGGAATTCGAGCGGACCTACGGTTTCCGGTCCGACAGCCTTCCGGCCGAGCACTTTCTCACGACGGACCGCCTTGAGGAACTGGCTCGTGATCTGGCGCTGCGCTGGCAGGTGTATGGTCGTGCCGGCAGCTTGAGCCACGCGATACGACCATGGAGGAAGCTGCGCCGGTTGCGGGAATTGGCCCAGATGCCCCTCATCGTGGGCTATCGAGCGTGAGGCTATAAGCATGGACAGTGCAGCGGTGAGTGGGGCCTATGACGCCATTGCGTCGGAATACGATCGGCAGCTCGAAGACGACGCCTGGATGCGCCGGTTCCTGTGGAAGCAGTACGCTAACGCTTTTCGTCCAGGACACCACGTACTCGACGTGGGCTGCGGCACGGGGACGGATGCGGTCTTCCTCGGCCTGCGCGGCGTCCGAGTCACGGCCATCGACATCTCAGCGGCCATGATCGCTCGAGCGGAACGAAAGGTTATCCATCACGGGCTGACGAATTCGGTGAAAGTGACCACCCTGGATATCGGCGAGCTGGCGTGCCTGCCGTCGACGGAGTTCGACGGCATCATCTCCTCGTTCGCCGCCCTCAATACCCTTCCCACTCTCGCGCAGTTCGCGGCGGACGCGGCCCGACTTCTCCAGCCGCATGGTCGGATGATCGTGCATCTGCTCAATGGTTCAAGCCTCTGGGAGTGGGCCGGCCTGATGCTTCACGGGAAGTGGGAGGAAGCCCGGCAGCTGAATAGGCGCCGCGAGCGGTTATTCGGCGTTGGTGGGCAGCAGGTGCAGCATTACGTGCCGCGAGCCGATGAGGTGTACGCGTGCTGTTTCGCTCCGCACTTCCGGCTGTGCCGCGCCCGCGGGCTCGGGATCACCCGGCCGCCACACCCGATCGGACCCATCCCGGAAGCGGTTCTCGCACCGCTCGGCCGACTTGATGAGTTCATTGGATCACACCATCCCTTTATCGACTGGGGGCGCTTTGTCATGCTCGAGATGGCGCGAGGTGACAGCGAGGGAGATCTAGGGCCAGCAGTGCGACAGCAGGAACAGGGCGGGTCTGGGCGGATCGTTTCCACGCCGGCCGGTCTTGCCGGTCCACCCATCCCATAGTCCGGCGACGATCGCCTTCGCTTCCTCCCTCCTTCCCATCCGCCTTAAATCACCGGCGAAGCGCAGGCCGCCACAGATGTAGCGAAGTTCACGGACGGGGGGAAATCGGAGATCAGCTCTGGTCCGTACCAGGTACCGATTCCGGTACAAGTAATAGAGCGAGTTGAAATTCACGTCGCTGCTGTTGCTCTGGTGGAGGAGGAGAGAGCCGCCGGCGATCAGTAGGTGCCAGCCGGCTTCTCGTGCTCGGGCGCACCACTCAGTGTCTTCCCAGTAGCAAAAGAGGCGCTCATCGAAGAGGCCGCACTGCATCATCGCTCGCATGTTGACGAGCATCCCGGACCCCGACAGGCGAACGGTTCCTCTGGTGGAGAGCCCATCGGCAACAGCCCGGTCACCCTCGAACCGGGGCACGCCATCGAACTGCAGCCACTCCGGGGTCGTAGCGTAGGCGACATAGCTGCCGACCGCGGCAGCACCGGGATCCTCTCGCGCCACGTCGAGTACGGCCTGGAGAAATCCGGGGGTGAGGAGACAATCGTTGTTGAGCAGGTAGACGTAGTCGTAGCCTTCGTGGAGAACAATCCGCAGCGCCCGGTTGTATCCTCCCGCCCATCCATAGTTGTCGTCCCAGCGAAAGGTGCGCAGGCCCGGATACAGCGCGGTGGCGTCCGCGCGCCGGTCGTCGCATGAGGCGTTGTCGACGAGCCAGACCGGACAGCCGTTTCCATGCTCACGAAGTGACCGGAGGCACGCGAAGGTGTCTTCCCAACCGTTCCAGTTGAGCACGATCACAGGTGTCCCGGCCACATCACTCATGGCTGATCATCGTGTACGTGTGCATAATCGTGCAGACACAATCAGCTTTGATACTCGGCCGCCTGGAGCGGGAAGAGCTCGGCACAGCTACCACCGAGGCGTGTGAGTTCCTCATGGTCGCGGGACTGCACGACACAACCTGCGCCGAACACGTAGACGCGATCGGCCATTCGGACGGTCGAGAAGCGGCCGACCTCCGTTCGATGTCTCAGTGGGTTCCCGCTGGAAATGTTGCGTATGCTCCTATTCTCGTCAAGGTGCGCCACGGCTCGGCGGTGTTACTCGTAATCGTATGTCTCCATTGAAACCGAGTGCATACCCGGCCCGCGATTCGCGCACGTGAGGTGAATGGCCGTGGGGGCAGTATGCAACTCGTCCAGGGGCTTAGACTGAACAGCTCGCCCAGCACGGAAGTGACCGGCGACAAAAGGGGAGTGCGTATTGTCGGGAAAACTGCGAGATTGGGTCGTCAGCCTGTATGATCGCCTGTCCTTGCCAGGGTTCTTCTACTCCGTCTCAGAACCCGCCATCGCGCTCCCGCCCATGCCCACGTCGTCGGACTCGTCCCCGGTAGCCGGCCGCAACCTGGAGCACTGTCCGAGCATGCCTCCAGTACGATCTCTACGCGAGGCGATTCAGTGGACCGTCCTATACGGCAGTGTCTTCGACTATCCACTCACCCGGGACGAGGTGTACCGGTTCCTCATGGCCCCGGGCGGATCGCGCGCGGAGGTCGAGGTCGCCGTTGGTGAGGCGCTCGCGCGTGGCGGCCTGGAGATCGACGGGGTGTTTCTCTATCCCCCGGGGCGATCCGCCTCCGTGACAACTCGGTTGAGGCGTGGTCAGTGTGCTCGTCAAGTCTGGACACGCGCCCGCTTCTACGCCCGCCTGATCTGGTCGCTGCCCTACGTGCGGATGGTGGCTGTTACCGGCGCCCTTGCCGTGGACAACGTTGAGAAGGGCGACGACATTGACTTCATGGTCGTCGCGGAGCCTGGTCGAGTCTGGATGACGCGTGGGATGATCCTGCTGGTGGCTCGGTTTGCACGTGCCCGGGGCGATACGCTGTGCCCCAACTACATCATCTCCATGCGGGCCCTAGAGCTTGAGGAGCGAGATCCGTATACCGCGCATGAGCTGGCGCAGATGGTTCCAATCCACGGCAGGGAGGTGGCACAGCGTTTTTGGACGGCGAATGCCTGGTGCCAGGACTTCCTGCCGAATGCCTGGTGGAGAGGTGATGAGGGCACTGACGACCGTCTTCCGTGGATGCTGATGACATCGAAGGCGCTGGGACAGCTGCTTCTCGACCTGCCGCTGGGTGCCTTGATTGAGCGATGGGAGCAGAGGCGCAAGATCGCGAAACTTGCGGGCGATGCGCCACTACACGCTCGCGAGACCCAGTACACGCCGGACGTGTGTAAAGGGCATGCCGATAGCCACGGTAGCCGGATCCTGGACAGATGGGCGGTGCAGGTAGTCCAGCAGCATAGGCAAGCGTGACTGCGGGCGTGAGCGTCAACACGGCCTCTCATGCGGCCAGGACTCGAACGGAGTGCCTTTGGATCCGCACGTCGATCTCAGGTAGGGGTGGCAGCGCGAATCGGTAGCGGTTCAGTCCGGAGCGTTGCTGTCCGTTCACGTGGTAACCAAGAAGAAAAGGGGGTTGACGAAAAATTTACGAACATATAATGTGACGTAGGTCGATGCAACAGCATCGACCCGGTCACGCCCCGCATGGAAAGGAAAGAACCATGACAGAGATCCCGCAGTGGTCCATCGACGCGGAGTACTTTGAGAACTGTAACTGTGATGTTGTATGCCCGTGCGAGATCTCGGCGCTCGGCTTCATGCAGGCGCGACCGGATCAGGGGCACTGCGACGTATACCTCATGTTTCACATCAACAGCGGGACGTATGGCGATGTCCGACTCGACGATCTCAATGTCATGCTGGCCGCGATGGCTCCCGGTCCGATGATCGAGGGCAACTGGACCGCTGCCGTGTACCTCGACGACCGTGCGTCGGGTGAACAGCAGGAGGCGCTTGGATCCATCTTTGGGGG
>CAAGKR010026119.1_pt1 | contig 24180 bp, 15 predicted proteins | sample 2556971 | NCBI WGS metagenome assembly CAAGKR01 (sample SAMEA5207829, study PRJEB30636) | soil metagenome | biome: forest; feature: boreal; material: soil | place: USA | collected 2011-09 | depth 1 m | reverse complement strand
TAGAGCGTGGAGTTCGCGAACGCCCCCGCCGTGGTGCCGGTGTTCGCCTTTTGGTAGCTGACGGGCTGACCGTCGACGTACGGGACGATCTGTGTTGCGCCTGGCTGGGTGCTGTCGAGCACGAATGCGTAGTAGTGCCACACGCCCGCGCTCGGACGCGCAAAGAAGGCGGTGTTGCGCATCGCGCTCGTCTTGCCGATCCCGACGCCGAATGTGCCGCCGTACTGCGACGCGTTCGGGTCGACCAGGAACCCGCCCGCGTTGGAGTTGAAGTTGGGTGTGAGCTCCAGCGCCACCGCTTCGTTGTTGGAGTATTTGCTCCACTTCAGCCAGAACTCGACCGTGATGTGGCTGGTGGCGGACAGGTTCATCGGGATCGCGCCGAAGTCGCTCGACCCATTGAAGGCGAGCGCAGTGTTCGGGTCGCCCCGAATCGCTCCCTGTTCGCCGAATTTGCCCCCCGTGATCGTGCCGTTGGAGGAGCCCGCCGAGTCGTTGACGGTTGGTCCCGCCGACTCGCCGACTCGGTAGTAGTGGACCAAGCCCGGCGTCCCGAGAACGGCGTCGGGGTAGTCGCTTACCCCTGTACCGAGGGGTACCACGTTCACCGCCAGGGTCGTCTTGGAGCTGAGGCCCAAGTCATCGGTGACCTGCACTCCGACCGTGTGAACGCCGGTTGAGCCAAACGAGGTTTTGACCGTCGGGGTCGTCCCCGTATCCGTCGCGTAGTTGCCGCTGCCGTCGAGATCCCACCTGTAGTCGACGATGGAGCCCTGATCCGTTGAGCCCGAGGCGCTGAACGTGACGTTCTGGTTCATGGCGACCGGATTGGGCACCGCGGTGATCGCCGCGGTGGGCGGTAGGTTGGCGACGGTGAACTGCTTGGTCGTGTAATCCCAGCCTCCGTTGCTGTCGGTTACTCGCACGCCGATGTTGTACGTGCCCGCGGTCGGAAAGCTCGTCGTGACCGTCGGGGTCGTCCCCGTATCCGTCGCGTAGTTGCCGCTGCCGTCGAGATCCCACCTGTAGTCGACGATGGAGCCCCGGCTATAGGTCGAGCCAGACGCGTCGAGTGCCAGCGTCTGGCCGACCCTCGGCTGGGCCGGTGTGACTTGCAGCGATGACACCGGACGCGGATCGGTGCCGTTGTCGTCGAAATGTTCCTGGATGCGCGAGGCGGTTAGATCGCCGCCGTAGATGGCCAGCTCATCGAGCGAGCCGCTTCCGTAGAGCGAATTCCCGCCGCGTGACATCAGGTACAGCGTGGAGTTCGCAAACGTCGCACCGGTGCCCATGTGTATCTGCTGGAAGCTCACCGGCGCTCCGTCGACGTACGGGGTGATCTGCTTGGTGGACGGCTGGGTCGGATCCAGCACGAGCGCGTAGTGGTGCCACGCCCCGGCGCTGGGACGCTGAAAGTACACGTCGGTACGGGACCCGCCTGTGCCGATGCCGACGGCGAACGTCCCTCCGAACTGCGTGGCGTTGGGGTCGACGATGAACCCGCCGGTATTGCTGTTGTAGTTCGGCGTGAACTCCATCGCCAACGCGTCGTTGTTGAAATACTGATCCCACTTGAGCCAGAACTCAACCGTGATCGCCTGCTGGCCTTTGAGGTTGAGCGGGATTTCCCCGAAGCTCCCTGCGTTGCCCTCCGAGGTGTCTCCGGCGCCGGCGAAGCTGGCCGCGGTGTTCGGATCACCGTTGACCGCCCCCGGAACCCCGAATGTCGCCGCCGTGAGCGTGCCGAGGGCGCTACCCACCGTGTCGTTTATCATTGGACCTGCGGTTTCCCCGAGTCGGTAGTAGTGCATCAGCCCGGGGGTCGCGAGCACGGCGCCCGCATAGCTGCTCACGCCGATGGTGACGACATTCACGGTGAGGGAGCTCGTTGCGTTGTTACCCGCTGCGTCGCTCGCTCTCACGCTGACCGTGTGGGGGCCGCTGCTCGGGAACGATGTCGTAATCGTCGGTGAGGAGCCCGAGTCGGTTGCGTACTGGCCGCTGCCGTCGAGGTCCCACCTGTAGTCCGTTATCGGTCCGGACGAGTCGGTCGTGCCGGCGGCGTTGAGCGTTACGGTCTGCCCGACCGACGCAGGGTTCGGGACGGCGCCGACCCTCGCCGTCACGGCGCTTTCGACGACGACCGGGCGCGAGGTCGTTTCGGTCTGACCTTTGCTGTCGGTCACCTTGAGCGCGATGCTGTACTTGCCGGCCGCCGAGAAGGCGTGAATCAACGTGGGTGTGCTGCCGGTGTCGGTCGCAAACGTGCCGCTGCCGTCGAGATCCCACCTGAAGTCGACGATTTTCCCGTTCGCGTCGGTCGAGCCCGAGGCATCGAATGTCACCGTCTGGCCCACGAGCAGTTTGTTGGGGGTCGCGGTGAACGAAGCGTAGGGTGGGGGAGTGGCGTTCGGTGGATCGAGCGTGATCCCGGGCATGGGCGTGGCCGGCTGGACGCTCATTTCCGAGAGAATGTTGTACGTCGCCTGGTCGATGGCATGGGTGCCGTCGAGGCCATCGGCCCAGTAGTTGGTGCCGGCGGAGAACACGGTTGCGCCGCCCGGGGTGCGGTACTCGACGGCGCTCACGTTGCTCGGTTGCCCTGGGGGCGGCGTGTTGGCCCGCGCGTGACCTGCGTCCTGAATCCAGGAGTCGGCGCTGCTCCCGACTTCGGTCAGCGAGAGCTGCTTCACGCCGGGCGGCTCGAATGCGAGGTAGCTTGGTTGCGTCGGGATCTGGTCCCACTCCCAGCCCGTAAGCGTTCCCGTGATGGTCGTGGGTTCGCTCGCCGAGATGCCGGTGTTGCGCCACACCGAGCTTCCCGCGAATTCCCCCCCGGCGTTGGCGGCAGGGATCGTTATGCCCCACGTTTCGCTCTCGTTGTCCCCCACGTACATGTTCCCCCACAGCTCGTTCTCGGGCTGGTTCGGGCCGATCCGGCCGCCAGGTGGGGCCGTGGGGCTGCCGGCGGGGGCGCCGGGGTCGCGCCGCGTGGTAGTGGCGAACTGGGGTTGGTCGTCTGCGGTGTGCGGGATCCCGTCGGGCCCGAGCGAGGCCGGATCGTTCGGGGTCGCCGCCGCGTTTCCGTTGTTGGCGCCCTGGACGGTCTTGTAGCAGACGAGCGTCCGGTAGTTGTTTTCGTAACGCGTCTGCCAATACGCTGTGTTCGAGCTGAACGCCGCGATGCTAACGCCGGAGTTGCGCGCGGCGAGCATGTTGTTGAACGACGCGGACGACCAGTACTCGCTGTGGCCCGAGATGAGAATGACCTTGTGGTTCAGCAGGGCGGCCGGGTTCGCGTCGGTCTGTATGTCGTCGGTGTAGGTGACGTCGTAGCCTTGGCGCTCCAGCCAGATCACCATCTCCTCGTCGGGTCCGAAGAAGCGGTTGCGTTCAGATGCCCCAGCGTCCTCCGGGCGGTCGAAGGACACGGCCACCGCGCGGCCGTCGCCCGCGATCGTGCTGGCTCCGCCGCACTTGTCGTAGTAGAGCGACTTGCAGCCCCAGTTGTTGTAGGCCTGGTAGGTCGCGGTGGGCAGCACGAACAGGACGTTCGAGGCGCGTGCGTCTTCACGCACCGCGAACACCACGTAGTTCTGGATGCCTCCGTCGGCGATGTCCGTGAAGACGGCCTCATAGATGCCCGACACTGGGAGCGAGCCACCGGGAATCGTGTAGGTCGGCTTCCAGTTGGAGCAGTTGAGTCCCCCGGTGGTCGGATTCATCGGGTTGCACTGGAAGCTGTTGTTGACCGTGACTTCGTTGGCCGATGCCGCAGGGATCAGACGCGCGTCCATGCCGCCATAACTGCCGATCCTGTAGACGGCGATGTTGACGCTCGTGGCAGGAAACGACAGGGCGGCGGTGCCGATCTTCAGCTGGACATCTTCGCCGAGGTTGTAGCTCGACTTGGTCGTGAAGCCGCCGAGTTCTTCGCTGTAGTTCGAGAGCCTGTTCGCCGACGTGCCCGGGCCCATGCAGTTGTCCTCGTTGACGATCGGGTTGGCGTTCGGACACTGCACGGCCGCGGCTGAGCGGGCGGGCGCGCCGAGGCAAAGCAGCGCGAGGACGAGTGAGAGGGCAAGCGCCTCCGCGAAGCGTCGAGCCCCGGTCGATGAACGGGCGGGAAACGGACGGCTATCGAGCATCTGAAATGTCAACGGTGCGAAGGACCCGGAACTTGCAGGACATCGTGCAGGCACTCGCGAGATGTCGGGAGCCGGGAGAAGTCAGAGCCGGCAGGGTCGCCGCAGGCGTGGCAGCCCGCATCTCCGCATCGACCACGCTTGACCGATGCCCTCCGCGGTCGCCCGACAGCGCCCGGGGCCAGCCGTCAGGCTGCCAGCAGCACCTCGACCGCGGCCATGTTCCAGCGGTCGGTGGTCGGGGCGGTGTCGTTGAGGGTTGCGAGACTGCCCGCCGGGCCGGCCTTGAGGGTTGTGTTCTGTGACCAGAAGGTGTCGCCGCTTGCGGTGCTCAGGTATTGGTTGAGCAGCACCTGATTCGGGCCGACCGTCCGCGTGATCGCGTTGTCCCAGTCGTTGCCGACGCCGTATATCAGGGAGCCCGCCGCGGTCGTTTTCAGCGACACGCTCGGCGCTCCGCTCACCGCGCTCCCGGCCGCGGTCGCGCCGGTTCCGGCGGCCTCCTCCATCGAGGTCACCGTGAGCGAGAGCGCGTAGCCCGTCGCCGACTGGGTAGCGGTGACCGTAGCGTTGGTCAGCGTGGTGGTTGCTCTCGCGGTCCAGATCTCCGAGTCCCCGGCCTGGGTGTTGGCACGCTTGACGAGCGTCCATGTCAGGCCGGCACCGGAGACCGTGGCCGACTGCTTGCCCGCGCCGAAGGGCCCGTCGGAGGAGACGAACGCCAGCAGCATCTCACCGGGCTGCGCGTTGTGGAAGGCAGGCGTGCTCACGCTGCTGCGACCGTGGACGGAGGTTTCGACGTCCGTCACCAGGCAGCGCATCGGCGGAGGCGGATTCTGCACGTTGACAGGCACTGCGGCCGCTTCCCCGACGTTGCCGGAGGTATCGGTCGCCCGCGCGCCCAGCGTGTGGGCACCTCCGGTCGCGGTCGTCGTTTCCCAGTTCACTGAGTAAGGCGGCGTTGTCACGGCGGAGCCGAGCGGTTTGCCATCGAGGTAGAACTGCACGGAGGCGACCGCCACGCTGTCGGACGCGTTGGCTGCCACTGGGATGGTGCCGGCCACCACCTGCCCGCTCGTGGGATTTGTGATGCTGACCGTCGGCGGCTGCGTGTCGGGCGGAGGCGGCGGGGGCGGCGGAGGCGGGGAGCCCCCGGGCAGGACCTCGACGGCCGCGAGGTTCCAGCGATCGGCGGTCGGAGCGCTGTCGCTGAGTGTCACCGTTTCGCCCGCTGCGGAGGCGGAGGTGCCCACGTACTGACTCCAGTGGGTGTCGCCGGTAAGAACCGACAGGTACTGCGAGAGCATCACCTCGCCCGGACCCAGAGTCCGGGCGATCGCGTTGTCCCAGTCGTTGCCGACCGCGAACCCGACCGACCCGGCGGCGGTAGCCGTATAGCTCACGCTCTGGGCGCCGCTGGGCGCACCTGCGCCGGCCGAGGCGCCGAGGCCCGCGGCCCCCGTAAGCGCCACCACCGTGAGCTGTTGGACAGTGCTGGCGGATGGCGTCGAGGTGACGATGGCGTTCGACAGCGGAGCGCCGGCGGCGGCAGCCCAGATCTCCGAGTCCCCGGCCTGGGTGTTGGCGCGTCTGACGAGCTTCCAGGTCAGGCCTGCGCCGGAGACCGTGGCCATGGGGCCGTCCGAGCTCACGAACGCGAGTAGCTGCTCACCACTCGTGCTCGTGGAGAACGACGGAGTGCTCACCGTGCCGTTGCCCGTCTGGCCGACCTGCTGGTCTATGCTGATCGAGCCCACCTGAGCGAAGGGCACATCGACAGTGACAGCCGGCGCAGTGGAGACAAAGCCATTTCCGTCGGTTGCCTGGGCGCTGAGGTAGTGGGTACCGGGCGTCGTACTGCCGACGGTCCACGTGTAAGTGTATGGCGGCGTGGTCTGTGGCACGCCGATCGGCTGGCCATCGAGCAGGAACTGCACGGAGTGGATCGGAGAAGGTCCGCTCGCTGTAGCCGCGACGTTGATATTGCCAGAGACAGGCCCGCTACTTGGGCTGGTCAGCGCGACCGTCGGCGGCGTGGAGTCAGGGTGCGTCTGCGCGAGCGTCGTCACGACGTTGCCCGTGATCTGGATCTCGGTGTCGGTGATGTTGTTGGAGGGATTGGACTCAGCGATGTAGTGATAGGGGTCGGCCTCCGCCCGCAGCCAGTACTTTCCGTCGGGCAGGCCCGTGATGTTGATGTTCTCGCCTTCATCGCTGCCGTCATATTCGTCGCCCCAGCCGACCTGGAGGCCGAGGACGCCGCTCGGAGACTCGCACGTTGCAGGCAAGTACTTAGAGGTCGAGGGAGTGTTCGGTACGCCCCCGACGTACTTGTCCTCCTCGATGCAAAACTGCGTCTTGGGGCTCGTGGCCACGAGGCTGCCCAGCCCGCCGCTCGAGCTGACGTTGTACAGCCAGAACGCCGTCAGCGGGAAGCGATAGTTGAAGGTCGCCGTGTCATAGACCATCGGCCCGACGATCGGCACCGTGTGGTCGAAAGACCAGACGCCGGGACTGGTCATCGTGTAGAGGGCCTGAAAGCCCTGGGATATGCCGGTCGCGGAGTTGTAGCTCGGGCGGATCTCAAACGGTCCGGCGCCGCCGTTCCACGTGATATGGCTGAACCCCAGCGTCGTCGTGGTCGTCGTCGGATGGCTGATGTACATGTTGTTGGTCGGCACCTGGACCTGTAGATCGGGATAGGCGATCGTCGCGGCGTGCACCCGCGGCACCCCCACGCCCAGTGCAGACACAAACGTGAGCAGAACCGTGGCCGTGAAACCCGTTGTTCGCGCGCTGATACGAGACCCCTTCATCCTATCCCTCACCCTATGCCCCCATGTCCGCCTATGCCCCCATGTCCGTTCGACGGCTCATCGCGATGCACGTCTAGCAAACGCTCGATGCTCTGTCGTTCTTTTGCGCGCTCTTACGCATGTTGTGTTGATTCACGGCACGGGCGAGGTCTGGGTCAGGCCCGCGACGTAGGGATCGAGCGGTCCTGGGTGACTCCTTGAGCCGTCTACCCGGTCAAAACCGGCTCCCGCTCGATCCCAGGCGAAGGTGGTGACACGGGGTCGGGGGAAAGCGGCACTAGTGTTGTGTCTCGGTTTTAGGTGGTGTTTGTTGTGAGGGTGGCGTGGCCGGGTTGTACCTTGGTGAGGATTTGCTCGGCGGTGGCGGTCCAGATGAATGGCTCGGGGTTCTCGTTGTTGACGGTGAGGTAGGTCTCGATCGCGGTGATGAGTTCCGGTACTGAGTGGAAGATTCCGCGGCGGATGGCCTTGTCGGTGAGCTTGCCGAACCAGCGCTCGATGAGGTTCAGCCACGAGCTCGATGCCGGCGTGAAGTGCAGGTGGAAACGGGGGTGCTTGGAGAGCCATTTCTTTACGTTTTCGTGCTTGTGCGTTGAGTAGTTGTCGAGGATCAGGTGGACCTGGAGGCCCTTGGGGACCTCTCGGTCGATCGTGCGCAGGAACTTCAAGAACTCCGTGTGGCGGTGGCGCGGCAGACATTCACCGATGATCGTGCCGGTGAGAACGTCCAGCGCGGCGAACAGGGTGGTGGTGCCGTGGCGCTTGTAGTCATGGGTCATCGTGCCCGCCCTGCCCTCTTCATCGGTAGGCTCGCCTGGGTGCGGTCCAATGCTTGGATCTGGCTCTTTTCGTCCATGCTCAGGACGATCGCCTTCTCCGGCGGGTTCAAATACAACCCCACGACATCGACGAGCTTCTCCTCGAAGCGCTTGTCGTTGGACAGCTTGAACGTCTTGACGCGGTGCGGCTGGATATTGCGCGCGGACCAGATTCGTTGCACCGTCGCCGAGCTGACACCCTGAGCCTTGGCCATCGAGCGACACGACCAGTGCGTCTCCCCGAGTGGCTTCTCGTGCAGCGTGGCGTGCACGATCGCCTCTACCTTCTCCGCCGGAATCGACGGCTTGCGACCCCGGCCCGGACGTACCGCGCCGAACTCCTTCAGCCCGTCTTGGGAAAAGCGCTCCCGCCATGCCTTGACGGTGCTCGGCGAAACCCCCACCATCGCGCCGATATGGGTGTTGGCCTGACCATCGCCAGCCAAGAGCAACGCCCGCGCCTGCTGCACGTCGCGATGCGCTGTCACTCCTGACTTTGCGAGCGCTTCAAGGACTTCTCGGTGACCATCAGACAGTGGGAGTGGTGGTGTGGGTGGATGCATAGGCCACCATACCACAAACCACGACTATTTGCAAGACACTACACTAGGTCGGCGTGCATTGGATATATGGGCTGCGGGCACGGCGCCGTACGTAGTGTCGGCTCGGGCACGGGGGAGGGCTCGCGCAGGGCGACGATCATCGCGGCGACGAAGAACAGCAGGTAGGGCACGTGCGGGAAGGACAGGACGTCGAAGAGCCCGCTTGCGATCGCAATCGCCCCGACGGAGGCCAGCGCCGCGAGCGCCGGGGAGGCCCGTCTGGGCTCTGGGCCGCGGATCGTGCGGTGGGCCGCGCTCATGATCGCCCCGAAGATCGCGATATAGCCGATCAAGCCGATGCCCCCGACGCCGATGAGCAGCCCGAGGTACTCGTTGTCGAGGATGCGGTACTTGTGCGGATCGTAGCTTTCATAGCCGCGACCGACGAGCACGTGGCTTACGACATCGGGGCGCACCGCGTCGTAGCGAGCCGCGCGGTCCGTTGTGGTCAGAGCGCTCCCGAATTTGCCGGGCTCGAACTGCGTCAGCACGTTGCCGATGGCTCCAGGGGAGGTGAAGTGGACCAGCACGCCGAGGACCAGCCCCAAGCCGAGCAACGTCCGGACGACATCCCGTGGTCGATACGCCGCGAGCAGCAGCATCGCACCCACCGGCGCGATCAGGCTCGTCTTGCGTGAGGTCGCCAGCCCACCGGCTATCAGCAGGGCGACCGCGATCACGTAGAGTAAGCGCCCGCCCCGCCTGGTGGAGTCGATCGAGCCGATCAGCGCAAACGGGATGACCATCGCGAGCATGGCCGCCAGCTCCAGCGGCTGGCTCGTCGGGCCGTAGACGGTCAAGCGGCCGATCGAGTCATGAGTGTCGAGCGTGCTGGGGGACTGAACCGAGAACAGCTTGCCCCACAGCGCGTAGAAGGGGTTGTACTGGTAGCGGTACTCGATCACCGTTCCGATCGCGACGAGCACGCCGAGTCCCACCATCAGCGCGATGAAGCTGGGAACCTCGCGCGGGCGTAGCACCGAGGCGGCGATGAAGAAGAAGACGATAAACGACAGCAACAGGGCCAGCTTCTTGACGACGAGCGTGATCTCGCTCATATCGGTGAGCGAGTGACCGTTCAAGGCAAGGCTCAGGCAGCACACCGCAAAGAACGCGAGTGCCGCGCCATGCATGCGTGTGAGCTTCACCCGCGGTCGCGCGGCCCCGCTGATCACGGCGAGGCTCGAGATCCAGAGCATCAACAGCGCGACGAGCAGCGGGCGGTCGAGATTGCTGTCCAGGGGCAGTCGCAGGGGAAGCTTGATTGCGTCGAACGGGACGAGGAAGAGCATCGCCATGAAGCCGGCCAACGCCCACGGCAGCAGACGTGTTGTATGCGGCCAATCGTCCGCGCCGGCCGAGACGTCGTCGAGCCGGTCCAGCGCCTGCGTCGTCAGGCGGTCCGAGCGCCTGCGAGCCAGGCGCAGACGCCGCGCGGCCAGCAGGCTGGCTCCGAGGGCCAGCACGAGCACGAAGATGAGTCCCATCAGCTGCCAGCGGGCGGAGCGGCCGACCCGACCTCCGACGGTCGGGCCGAGCGCGCGCAGGACTACGGCGCTGCCCGCGCGCCCCGGATCCGAGGCACGCAGGGCGGCGACGCGGTCCAACAGGAGGGATCGCGTGGAATCGGCGAGCGCGATGGCCGAGCGGGTGCTCGGCGCCTGGGTGTAGATGGTGAGCACCGGGTCGCGTCCGTTGATATCCAGCAGCACCCGGTAGGCGCCGTCGACTCGGCGCGGATCGGGCAGGGCGGGCGGCGGCGCGGCGAAGTTCGTGCGGTTCAGCAGCAACGTGAACGGCCCCGACACCGCGACGCTCTTCCCCCCAAGCCCGACGGCCCGACCGAGGGCCGCCGCGACTCCGTCGCTCTCGAGGTAGGTCACGTACACGCGCGCCACCTGTGCGGCTTTCTCGGTGTCATATCTGCTCGCCGGTGCGGCGTCGGAGAGGAGCGATCCCTGCGTGTCGACCAGGATCTCGTTTCGAGCCGCACCGACTCCGAGTTCGCGCGGATACAGTCCCGGCGGGGACAGCGAAGGGCTGAAGCCGGCCAGCAACGACGTGAGGGCGGCGACGGCGATCAGGACCGCCACGGCTGCCACCCCCCTGCGGCGTCGCCGCGCGGGGCCGGCGTTCATCGGCGGCTTTGGCTCGGATCCGCTCCGGCGACCGCCTGAGCCTGACCGCCGGGCTCGACGCCGTGGACGTCGGTGGCCACCAGCGCGTGGTCGAGCTCGACCAGCTCGCGTCGACGCCGTCGCTGCCCGTCGAACAGCAGGATCATGAGGGTCCCGAGTATCAGCACACCGATCGCCCCGCCTGCGGCCACCGCGGTCCCGGAGCCCGCGTTGACCGCGGCGACCTGCGGTGAGCCGAGCTGGCGCAGCGTGACCCGCTGGCTAGGCGAGGTGCGAGCCTGGAGCTGTAGCGTCTTGACGTAGTTCTGGACACCTGGGAATACGGCGCTGGCGACGCGCGCGGCGTCGCTCGTGTTGGGGGCCTGCACCGTCGTGGTGATGATCGGCTCGTTGAGCTGTGGAACAAAGGTCAGGCGGTAGCTCGTCTGTTCAGAGGCCAGCTGATTGCTGCGTGCCGCGGAGGGAGTCACGACGTTTAAGGGCTGCCCCGAGCCGCTGTAGGGCCCCTGGGCAGTGATCTGGCTCGGCGCCACGCCCGCGATGGCGCCGATCTGCTGCAACACCCCCTGGCTGGCCATAACCTGCGAGAACACCGCGGCACGGGAGGCGAGCTGCGCCGGTTCTTGGATTAGGGTGGCGAGTGCCGAAGCCGGCGAATCCACGAGGATCTGGACCGTCGCCGCGCCGGTGGGCGCCGATTTCGAGGAGATCTTGAGGCCCGCGGCGACACCGGCGGCCACCACGACGACCGCGACAAACGTGACCATGTGTCGCCGAAGCGAGTTGTAAATTTCGCTGAGTTCCATTTGCTCAGATCCTCAATTGGGTGGTCGCTGTCGTATGCGGCCCGCCGGGGCCGAGGGCCTCATCGTAGGAACGAGTCGGCGGCGCGCCAGCTTCTGCGCGGGCGCTGTTCACCGATTGAGGGTACCGGCACGTTCGGCGGCCGCTCTGTGCCAGCGGATCGACGGCGGTCGGCGGCGGCGCGCCGAAGGGCGGACCTGCCCTGCCCGCGAGCGTGCGCAGCGCGAGCTTTGCGCCCTCCCGGCGAGCGTCGGCGTCGGCGCCCGCGGCGCCCAGGCGAATCAGGTGGCGCACGCCGACGGCGCTGAGGTAGAGCCCACGCTGCGTGGCGCTGAGGTGCTTGCGGGCGTACTGCTTGCGGGTGTATGCGTCCTGCGCGACCATGCTAGGCCGGACGCCGCCCTTGACGGCGTGATGGACGATCGTCATATCGGGCAGGTGGCGCACGCTCCAGCCGGCCCGCTTGATGCGCAGGCAGAGGTCGGGCTCCTCGGAGTAGATGAAGAAGCGCTCGTCGAGCAGCCCCGCGCTCAGCAGGGCCTCACGGCGGGCGAGCATGAACGATCCCGAGGTCCAGTCACACTCCTGCTCGCGCTCGTAAGCGGCAGGCTCGAGCACCCGCTCCCCCGCCCAGGCTGGGTGGATCGGCCAGCGCTCGGAGAACAGCGCCTCGCCCAACGCACGGGACGGGCTGGGAAAGCGCCTGATCGTAGGCCAAAGCGTGCCGTCGGCCGTGACCTGGCGCACGCCGGACAGGCCGACTCCCGGCAGCTCGTCCATCCGTGCAACCAGCGCCCCGAGCGTCCCCTTGAGCACTTCGGTGTCGGGGTTCAGCAGCAGCATGTACCGCGCGGAGGCCTGCTCCAGTCCGCGGTTGTTGCCATAACCAAAGCCTCGGTTGGGCGACAGCACGACACGCGCCTGCGGAAAGCGCGACTCGACGAGCTCACGCGTGCCGTCGGTGGAGGAGTTGTCCACCACGATCACGTCCAGACTGGCCGTGCCGGCACTGGCGAAGACCGTGGGCAGGCAGCGCTCCAGCCAGTGCGCCTCATTGGTGGAGACGACGACGATCGCCAGGTCCGCGACCTTCGAGGCGTCGTCGCGCGATGGGCGCATGGCCCTGGTCAGCGCGCGAGGCCGCGGTTGGCCAGCTCGCGGGTGGCGTCATCGACGCGATCGACGGACTCCTGGTCGGCGAGCCACTGCAGCAGGGCCCCCATGCCGTCCTCGAGCGTGGTGGTGGCCTCGAAGCCGAGCAGCTCGCGGGCGCGCTGCGGATCGGCGACGCAGTGGCGGATGTCGCCCGCCCGGTACTGTCCGTTGCGGATCGGCTCGACGTCGGCGTCAAGGCCGGCGGAAAGGGCCTGGGCGATCTGCAGGACCGTGCTGGGACGTCCCGTGCCGAGGTTCACGGCGTGTCCGGTCGCCTGTTCGGACTCCAGCGCGAGCATGAGTCCGCGCACGACGTCGCTGACGTGGATGAAGTCGCGCGACTGCTCGCCGTCCTCGAAGATGATCGGCGGGCGCCGGTTGAGCAGCCGCGAGGCGAAGATCGCGGCGACGCCGGTGTAAGGGTTCGACAGCGCCTGGCCCGGTCCATAGACGTTGAAGAAGCGCAGCGCCACGGTGGGAACGCCGTAGGCGGCGCCGGTGACCAGGCACAACTCCTCGTGATCGCGCTTGGTGATCGCGTAGATCGACGTGGGGATGAGCGCCTTGTCCTCGCTGGTCCCCACCGGCGAAAGCTGCCCGCCGCAGCTGGGGCAATGAAGCTCCCACTGGCGCGCCAGAAGCTGCTCCTCCGGTCGTGGTGCCGGGGCTGTGCGGCCGTGCGCGACGCACTCGTACTCACCCTCGCCGTAGATCGACATGGACGAGGCCACGACCAAGCGCGCCGGCAGCGGCCGCTGAGCGACGAGCCGCTCGAGGAACACGGCGGTCTGCATCGTGTTGCGCTCCGTGTAGCGAGCGATTTCATACATCGACTGTCCGACGCCCACGGCGGCCGCGAGGTGCACGACGCGGTCCACGCCCGCGAGCGCCCGGTCAGCGGCGGCGGGGTCGCCTACGTCGCCGACGATCAGCTCCACCGAAGCGGGCAGGTCTGGAGTGGCGCCGCCGTGGACCTGGTCCTCGAGCGAGTCGAGAACCACGACCTGATCGCCGCGCTCCTCGAGCTCCCTCACGAGGTGGCTGCCGATGAATCCCGCTCCTCCCGTCACCAATGTCTTCATGTGCTCACTCACCAACGTTTCGTGTCTCGGTCTTGTCTGTCCGTATGGCCACCTAACGGCATACCTGGCCGGGTTCTTTCGTGAGCGAGGCGCGTCTCGAAGCGGTCTGTCCGGCAAGATGCGCCGCCGTCAGGGGACTGAGAGGTGCAAGAGCTCACTCGAGGCCGGGGCGCTGGGAATAGCTTGGTACCAGAGCTCGAGCATCAGCAGTCTCCAGATGCGGCGCCCGTGGTCATGGGTGCCGTTGGCGTGCTCGTCGAGCAGGCGGCAAACCTCCGCTTCACGGCACCAGCCCCTCGAGATCGCGCTCGTATCGAGCAGCACCGCGCGCGCGTAGTCGCGCAGCTCGCCGCGAAACCAGCGCGCCACAGGAAGCTCAAAGCCACGCTTGGGGGCGTCCAAGATCGCGTCCGGAACCCAGCCCCGCAAGGCAGAGCGCAGGATGCGCTTGCGCTGACCGTGGGCAGCCTTCCACTCGGCGGGCAACGAGGCCGCGAGCTCCATGAGCTCGTGGTCGAGCAGCGGGGAGCGGCCCTCGAGCGAGTAAGCCATCGTTGCGATGTCGATCTTCGTGAGCAGATCGTCCGGCAGGTAGGTGTTGACGTCGACGTCCAGGAGTTGATCCAGGAGATTGGTGGCAGTCGACGATCGCCACGGGTCGAGGAGCACCTCGTCCGCGCGTGACCGTCCGAGCAGAGCCGAGTAGTGAGACGTATACAGTCGGCTGCGTTCACCGGCTGTGAATACGGATTGCTGGGCGATGTAGCGATGCTCGCGATCCAGTCCCGCTGCGAGGACGAACCGCCCGAGCCGGCTGCGTAGGCTCCGGGGATCGGGTCCCAGGGGCGCTCGCCCGACGGCGGCGCTCGCCATGCGGCGCAGGCTCAAAGGCAGTCGGTCGAGCCCGGCGAGCGCGAGGTTGGTCGTGTAGCGCTGATAGCCGGCGAAGCTCTCGTCACCGCCATCGCCGTTGAGGGCTACCGTCACGTGCTCCCGCGCGAAGCGCGCCAGATAGAACGAAGGTATCGCCGAGGCATCGGCGAACGGCTCCCCATAGTGGCGCACAACCTTCGGCAGGATCTCGATCGCGTCGGGGCGCACGATCAGCTCGTGGTGGTCGGTGGCGAACTCCTGGGCGGTGCGCCTCGCGAGCGGCAGCTCGTTGTAGCGCTCGTCCTCGAACCCGATCGAGAAGGTCTTCACCGGCTCGGAGGAGCTCTCGGCCATCGCCGCGACGACGGCCGATGAGTCAACGCCACCGGAGAGAAATGCCCCCATCGGCACGTCGGCGACCATGCGCCGCGCGACCGCCTTGCGAATCCCTGCACGGATCTCCTCGTGTATGTCCTGCTCGGGCCGCGGTGCGAGCTTGTGCGAATAGTCCAGACGCCAATAGCGCTCGGTTTGCACAGTGCCGTCGCGGTAGACGAGCGTGCTCGCGGGCATCAGCTTGCGTACCGCGGCAAACACGCTGAGCGGCGCCGGCACGTAGCCGTAGGCCAAATAGGCGTCAACCGCGTGGTGGTCGATCTCGCTTGGAACCTCCGGGTCCTGCATCAACGCGCCGAGCTCTGAGGCGAAGCTCAGCGCGCCGGCGCGCTCGCAGTAGAACAGCGGCTTCTTGCCGACTCGGTCACGCGCCAGTAGCAGCTGGTGCCTGCGGCTGTCCCACAGGGCGAATGCGAACATCCCCTGCAGCTCGCGAACACACGCTGGCCCGAGCTCCTCGTACAGGTGGACGATTACCTCGGTGTCGCCCTCCGTGGAAAAGCGGTGACCGTTCCCGCTCAAACGACGTCGCAGCTCGCGAAAGTTGTAGATCTCGCCGTTGAGGACCACCGTGACCGTGCGATCCTCGTTGTAGATGGGCTGGTCGCCCGTGACGAGGTCGATCACCCGCAGGCGCTGGATGCCTAGCCCAATTCCGTCATCGAAGTGCAGGCCGCGGGCATCCGGGCCGCGGTGCGCCTGTTCTTCGCACATACGCTCGAGAACGACGCGGTTGACCGGAGCTCGAGTGGCTCGAGCGATCCCTGCTATCCCGCACATTGAGTGAGCTCAGCCCTCGTGAGCGGCGGCGGGGGATCTGCTGCGGCCCCAGGGCAACCGCCGGGCGAGTTCACGCCGGGTGCGCGCGCGCAGCTCGCGTCGGACGAACTTGCGGAACCCAGGATCATCTACGCGTGGAACGCGGCGAGCGGCGGATCGCAAGTAGCCGTAAAGGAAAGCCAAGCCCGAGAGGCCGCGTGGCCGTGTGCGTGCCAGCTTGAATGCCCGCAGGCTGACCCACGGCAGCGTGAAGTGGACGATATAAGCGCACTGCCCGTGCCGCGCCCGGCCCCTCAGCGTGCCATCGGCGCTGCCCCAAGGTCGGTGGTGGTGGGCTATGAGCTCAGGGAATGCTCGTGTGCGGAAGCCCTTCATCCGAGCGTAGGTCTCGTCGATGGTGTCCCACCCTAGGCGCTCCTGAATCCCACCTATCGCCTGCAGGCAGGCGAGCGAATAGCACTTCAGCGTACCAGGCACGTGATGCTCGGTTGGAATTCGAACCACACTCCATCCATAGCCGTCTCCGTCCGGGTCGGGGTCGGCGTACACTCCGCCCGCCAGCCCGAGTCCGGGATCTTGCTCGAACTCGTTGAGCAGGCGCTCGAAGTAGTCCGGCGGCAGCTCAGTGTCCCCGTCGAGCTTGGCGATGTAGTCGAAAGACTGCCATGCAACGCTGTTGAGACCCAAGTTGAAGGTCCTGGGTGCGGCGGCTGTGGCCAGGCGATCCTTCGCGGGTCTCGTGGGCGACGCTTTGGCGAGCGCGGCGGCGTTGACCACCTTCAGGAAGTCGATTCGCTCAGCCAGACTCGCGAGCATCTCCGATGTGCCGTCCGTGGAGCCGTCGTCGACGACGACCCACAAAGCCGGGGGACAGGTCTGCCGCGCCACCGCCTCGGCGACCAGCTCGAGGTAGGCCTCCTCATTGTGGACTGGAGATATCAGAAGCAGGCGCTGGGTCATCGCTGGCTGAGGGTTCGGCAGGCGGTATCCAAGGAACGAGCTGTACGGCGCGCTGCTTGCATGCCGGTCCCGCGCGAGCAGGAGGATCCCCGGCGCGTTATCTGGATATGGCTGCGGACGGCGTCCTACGGGTCGCGATGGTGCATCTTTCGGATTACCGGCTGGACTCACGGATTCAGCGTCAAGCGCGGGCGCTGGCTGCGCGGGGCGACGAAGTCGACCTGGTCTGCGTGGGCGAGCGAGAAGAGGTGCGTGTCGGCGAGGGTGTCATCCGCGTGCATCCGGTCGCCTCGGCGAAGGTGGGCGGAGGCGCGGGCTCCTATGTGCGCGGTTACGGCAGTTTCCTGGCGCGAGCGCTGTGGCGCCTGACGGTCCTGGATGCGCGCCGGCGCTTCGACCTGGTGGAGGTGCACAACATGCCCGATCTGCTTACCGCGGCCGCGGCTGTGCCACGCCTGAGGGGGGTGCCGGTGATCCTCAACGTGCACGACACATTCCCAGAGCTGTTCGCCACCAAGTTCGGCCGCCGGGAGGGCGATCCCTTGGAAAGGCTGCTCGAGCACGAGGAGCGACTGAGCGCCGCGCTGGCCACCCACGTGGTGACAGTGACCGATCGGGCCCGACTGCGACTCGAAGGTCGCGGGGTGGGAGTGGGTCACACGACGGTCGTGATGAACTCTCCCGACGAAAAGGTGTTCGGGCCGGCGCGAAACCCCACACCCCTACCGGAGGAGGGCCCGGTGCGCGTGCTCTATCACGGGGGCCTGGCACCACGCTTCGGCGTGGAGACGCTCATCCGCGCGGTTGGGCGTCTGCGCGAGACGATCCCACGGCTGCAGATACGGATCTGCGGCTCCGGTGAAGATCGCGACCGTCTCGCCGCGCTCGCCGCCGAGATCGATCCGCAGCGCATAGACGTGGCGTACGAGCCAGTGCCGTTCACCGAGATCCCCGGAGAGCTCGCGACGGCGCACATCGGGGTCGTGCCGACGCTGCACGACCGCTTCACCGAGCTGCTGTTGCCGGTGAAGCTGCTTGAGTACGTCCATATGGGCCTGCCAGTGGTCGCCTCGCGGCTACCGGGAATCGCGGGCTACTTCTCTGAGCGCGAGCTGTGCGAGTTTACTCCGGGCGACCCCGAGGATCTGGCACGCGCGATCGAGTCGATCTGCGCGGACCCCGCGAGTGCGCAGGCGCGGGCCGAGCACGCGACCCTATCGCTCGCGAACATCGCATGGGAGCGCCAGCGCGAGCGCTACCTCGAACTGGTCGACGAGCTCACTGCGGGGACCGCCGCTCCGCGGCGTGTACGCTCGAGCGCTTCGCCGGCGACACGTTCGGCCAGCTCAAGGACCGACTCGCCGTTGAGCAGCCGCGGATAGATCTGACTAGCTGAGGCGAACGCGAGACCCTCAACCCCCGGCCAGATTGGGGCCGTGCGCGGCTCGTGTCCCAGTGCGTGGACGGGCTCGACGAGCGGCGCGCGCTGCACTGTCCAGTCCACGACATCGTCGTCGCTGAAATCGGGAACGAGGCGTGCGAGCATCGCAGTAAAGCGCCTATAGATCGACTCGTCGTCCTCGGTGAACTCGGGCGCCGTGGGGTCGCAGTACTTGGGAAGGTAGGCGAGGCGCAGGCCGTCGGTGTGCTCGGTGCCCACTACGTGCGAGGTCTCAACGACGGTCGTGATCGGGGTCGGGTCGCAGATGTTGACCGAGTAGTAAGGCAACAACGAGCGGCGCAGCTTGAGGATGAGACAGACCACGCCGAGATAGCGCTCGGGGTAGGCGTCAAGCAGGGGTTGTAGCTCGGCGGGCAGCAGGTGTTTGAGACCGGGCGGCTGGAGCGTCGGGATCGTGAGATCGAAGTGTTCGGCTTTGCCGTCGACCATCACCCCTGTGACCTCGCCGGTCGGCTCACGCACGAGACCTTCGACCCCAGCACCGAGGCGCACGTCCACACCCAGATCGGCGGCGCGCGCGGCGGCCGTGGCGATGAGCGTCTCATGACCACCGCGCAGGCAGCCCATCTTCTCACCGGAGCTGCCTTTGTCGCGAGCCGAGCGCATGCGGTTCGTGCGCGCCCACAGGTAGGTCGCGGGCAGCTCTTTGTGGCGGGAGTTGAAACGCGAGTCCAGCAAGGGCCGCCAGATGCGCTGCACCACGCGGCGGCCGCAATGGCGTGTCAGCCAGCTCTCCAAAGGCTTGCGCTCGAGCGCCTTGTAATCGCGCCGCAACTGACAGTGCAGTACGAACCAAGCCAGTCGCGCACGTCCCAGTAGGGAGAGCGGCGGAAAGCGCAGGAAGTCGCCGATTCCGTTGAAGGGATACATCTTGCCGTCAACGAAGAAGCCAACGCCGACTGGGCTGAAGCTGAGCTCGTCTGAGAGCCCGAGCTCCTCGGTGAGCGCGATCATGCGCTGATCCGACGGCACGATCACGTGGTAGAAGCGATCGACTCGATGTCCGGAGAAGTCAATCGCGCCGGCCAGCCCGCCAAGGGTGGGCGCGCGCTCAAGCAGCGTTACCCTGGCGCCGCCCTGAGCCAGACGCAGGGCTAGCACCGTCCCGAGGATGCCGGCGCCGACGATCCCGATACGTGGCCGCTCTTCGGCGGCGACGCTTGCACCTGCCTGCTCGCTGTTCGAGCTCCTGCCTTCGCTCATCGCTTATCGGCGATGGCGTGCAGCTGCGCTGTCGAGCGCCCCTCGGACCGTTCCGAGTCCCGCTCGCTGCCGAGCGGTGAGATCGGTGGCGGCTGGATGCGCCCGACGAGGTGGGCCGCCATCAGCCGTCCGTAAGCGAGGATCGTGGGTCGCAAGCTCATCTTGGAGCTACCGAGGCGCCGCGACCAATCGTTGACCGTAGGCACCTCGGCGACTTGGGCGCCAGCGTTGTAGAGCTTGAGCAGCAGCTCGACATTGGCTGCGAAGCCGGGCTCGCGCACGAGCAGATAGCCGTAGGTTTCCGCGGCACGCCGCAGGGTGCCGGCACGATAAATACGGTAAAGCGAGGAGAGGGTGTAGATCTCGCGCAGCCCGCCCGCGTAGCGAAAAGCGTTGGACACCGACTTGGAGGCCGCGAGCCGCCACGGCGCGACGCCGAGGATACGCCCCCCCGGCGCATACACCGAGGCGAGCACGATGTCGGCTCCTTCGTGAAACCGCTCCAGCATGGATGGCAGGTCGCTCAGGTCAGAAGTGTTGTCGGCCTCGAGCGTGACGATCGCGTCGTCGTCTTGAGACTCGCCAAGGGCAGCACGGAGACCGGAGTTGATCGCCGTGCCGAGACCGCGGTTGACGCTGTGGTGGACGACCGCAAGGTGCATCGCGTCGCTGTGCTCGGCGATCGCTTGGGCGGTGCCGTCAGTGGAGCCGTCGTCGACGAAGATCACGCGGGCGCCGAGCTCATGCGCGACGGGTCCCAGGTCGGCGAGCAGGCGAGGGATGTTCTCGCGCTCGTTGTAGGCGGGGATGACAAAGCGGATCATTACGGCCTCCTCAGGCTGCGACTCGGACGGGCTGGACGACCGGCATGTCGAGCAGGGTGACTCGGCGATTGTTGGCGGCGGAGTCGCGCACGGCGAGCGCCGCGGCGAGTGCGCGGCAGCCGTCGCCGGCGCCGACGGGCTCCGGGGTGTCCTCCAGGATGCAGCGCGTGAATGCCTCGAGCTCCGCCTGCAGCGGCTCGACACGGGGCAGCGCGAAGCGCACGGCGGCGCCCTCGGCGTCGCCACGGATGCGGGCCAGCTCGCTCCAGCCCATCGGTGCGCTGCTCGACTCGGTGAACCACACGTCCTGGGTGAGATAAGAGGCGCTCAACATCCCACCCTCACCGATGACCGTCATCTCCCGACGCTTCTCCGGCGTCAGCCAGTTGACGTCGAGCAGGCCAAGCGGCCCATCCTCGCCGAAGCGCAGCAGGCAGGAGATCAGGTCCTCCTGGCTGGGGTGCACGCAGCGGCTGCCTTCGGCATAGATGCTCGTGATGTCGCGCCCCAGCACGAACTGCATGAGATCGAGGTCGTGTGTGGCCAAGTCGATTGCGACGCCCGTGTCCTGGATGCGCGCGGGCAGCGGCCCGACGCGGGTGGCGTGGACGCGGAAGACGCGTCCGATGCGGCCCTCGTCAATCAGCTCCGCGAGCTTGGCGACCGCCGGGTTGAAGCGCTCGACATGGCCGACCATCAGCTTCAGACCGGCAAGCCGCGCGGCGCCGGCCATGCGCAGGCCATCCTCCAGAGCGGTCGCGATCGGCTTCTCGACGAAGACGTGCTTGCCGGCGGCGATCGCCTCGAGCGCGATCCGGGCGTGCTGCTCGGAGGGGGTGCAGATGCAGACCGCGTGGACGTCAGCGCGCTCCAACAGCCAGCGGTAGTCGCCGACCCACTCGATCGGCCGCCGCGCGATTCTCTTGCGGGCGATCTCCTCGTCGGGCTCCGCGATCGCCACAAGGTTCCCGGCGGCGATGCGCTCCCAGGTCTCGACATGGTAGGCGCCCATGCGTCCGGCGCCGATCAGTCCGACGTTCAGCTCATGCATCGGCTTGCGCTCCTTTGTGGTGTGGGCGGATGCTCGCCCTCAGGAAGGATGTGACGACCTCGGCGATCCGTTGCGCGGCGTGACCGTCGCCGAAGATCGGTGGACGCGCGGCGGGCAACGGACTGCTGAGCGCCGAGGCGAAGGCGTCGGGGTCGACGCCGACGATCGTGTTCCAGCCGGCATCGACGGTGTCAGTCCACTCGGTCTCCTCGCGCAACGTGACGCAGCGCACACCCCACAGGTAGGCCTCGCGCTGGACTCCGCCGGAGTCGGTGGCAATCGCGCCGGCGCCGCGCTCGAGCTCGAGCATGCGCGTGTAGGGGACTGGGTCGAGCAGCTCGACGTTGGGGGGTATCTGAAGCTCCCATGTGTCGATGCGCGCCCGGGTGCGGGGGTGCAGGGGCATGAGGACGGGCAGTGGCGAGCGCGCGAGGCAGGCAAGCACGGCGGCGAGGCGCTCTGGGTCGTCGGTGTTGTAGTTGCGGTGCACGGTGGCGAGCACGTAGTCGCCGTCTCCGGCCGGCTGCACGTACGCTCGCCAACGCTCGAGCATGTCGCAGAGCGGGTCGCCGGTGACGTGAATCTCGCCGCCTGCACCCTCGGCTTGCAGGTTGCGTTGCGCTCCGGGGATCGGGGCGCATAGGACCTGCGCGAGCTTGTCGGTCTCGATGCGGTTGTACTCCTCGGGCATGTCCGAGCGATGGGAGCGCAAGCCCGCCTCGATGTGCACGAGCGGCACGCCGGTGGCCGCCGCCGCGAGTGCGCCGGAGAGCGTCGCATTGGTGTCCCCGCGCACGATCACGGCGTCGGGGCGCTCGCTCGAGATGAGCTGGACCAGTTGCTCGCGTGCGAGCTCGACCTGCTCCTGGCGAGCGCGCGAGCCGACCCCGAGGTTGTGGCGTGGGCGGGGCAGGCGAGTCGCGAGGATCTGGTCCTCGGACATCGCGTCGTCGTAGTGCTGACCGGTGTGCACAACGATCTCCTCGACGAACGGCGCGAGGGCTTCGCAGACGGGAGCCGCCTGGATGATCTCCGGCCGGGCCCCGATCACCGACAGGACGCGTGGCCGCGTGGCGCGTGAGGCGTCTGCGACGTCGCGGCGGCGCAGGTTGGTGGGGGGCGTGGCGAGCTCGGGCATCGGCGTGTGTCCTCAGGCGACTCAGGCCACTCCCTGGCGTTTGAGGACCACCGGAATTGTCTTGAGGAGGATCCACAGGTCGAGCATCAGCGACTCCCGCTCGGCGTATTCGATGTCGAAGCGCACCATCTCGTCGTATGTGCGTTCGTTGCGGCCGCTCACCTGCCACAGACCCGTCAGGCCAGGCTTGACCGCGAACCGACGCAGGTATGTCTCTGGATACAGCTCGACCTCGTAGGGGGTGACCGGTCGTGGACCGACGAGCGACATGTCGCCGCGCACGACGTTCACGAGCTGCGGCAGCTCGTCGAGGCTCCAGGTGCGCAGCAAGCGTCCGAGTGGGGTGACACGGTCATCGACCGAGAGCTTGTAAAGCTGCCCCTGCCCCGGGTCGCCGGCTTGGCTGATCAGTGACCTGACGTAGTCGCGGTGCGGAGCGGCGTCGGCGCCGTTGTACATGGTGCGGAACTTGAACGCTATGAAGGACCTGAGCCCTTGGCCCAACCGCCGCTGGCGGAAGATGACTGGTCCTCCCGACTCGATGCGGATCGCCATCGCGATCACCGCGATCAGGGGGGTCAAGGCGAGGAGCATGAGCCCCGCGATCGTCAGATCCAAGAGTCGGCGCGCCGTGCCCCCGGCGACGCTCAGCGCGGGCAGTCCGCGCGGTCGCGCGTCGACGTCGACGTCGACGCCCTGCAGGACGGTGACTTCTCCAGGGGGTTCAGATACTTTGCCCATTCTTTAGATCAACGCTCTAGGACGCCGAGTCTTGCGCGAAAGGCCGGCGCTCTCGCGAGGATTTTGCTTGAGCTCGGCATCGGTCATGCCGGGAACAGTGGCGCCCAACGCATACACTCGGCCGAGCTGGCGCATCGCCAAGCACCCCTCGGTGAGGACAGATCCACGCGGGAACTGGGGGCGGCCGCCTACTCAGATCGAGCCCGTCTTGGTCTCACCAGATCGAGCCCGTCTTGGTCTCACCCTCGCCTTGGCTACCGTGCAGAATTGTCCGGCTACTAGATCGCGAGCCCGCCCGACACAATGGGATGTCTTCGTGGACGAATCCCAGGTCGGCCCCTACAGCAGAAGGAGAGCTCGAGCTCGCGCACGATCGTAATGGTCTCCCGGTGTGCTTGCGCGGGCGCCAGCAAGGCCTCTCAGCGATTATGCGGCCACCGCTGACAACGCAAGGAGCGCTCTCAGCGCATCACGTTTCGGTTCCCTTCGCCCAGATCCCGATGGGCGCCTCTGCTGCTTCTTCCTTCCATTCGTACTTTTCAGGCGGTCCTTCTTCGAGTTTCTTGTGGTGTTGTGAATATATGATCGTTTCGGTCTTTTCGTACCAATACGTTATGCTTCCGCCCAGGTTGAGAAAGGACAAAAAGTAGGTCTTGCCTTGGGTAATAGGAACGTTGAGGCCCGTGACTTTAGCTTCCGAGTTAGTCCCCAGGGTTCCGTTGTAAGTTCCTTCGCCGAGGACCTTCCCCGGTCGGCCTCCGACGTCTTCCTGAATGCCAAGGACCAGCGACGTCTCCGATGGAGGGAAGAGATAACCGCCCGTTTCAAAGCAGATTTCTTCAACGGTGCCCGTCTTTTTTGCTTCGAACTTTACAGGAGTTATTTCTTCCGCCTTGGCATCTCCGCCAAAATGGTGGGTTGTTTTAACGCCTATGAGGAGAACAGGTTCGCCAGGTGGTGCGGCCTTGATCACAGAAGTTGCGGCAGAAGTGGCCGTTGCGGAGCCTTCCAAGTTGGTCGCCGTCACGCTGGCGCGAACGGTGCCCCCAACATCGAACGCGGTCAATTTGAGCGAGGCGGTGGTGGCTCCACTGATGCCTAGGCAGCCTTCACCGAAAGTGTTGCAGTTCTCCCACTGGTATGCATAAGCAGTCGGGCTCCCGGACCACGTGCCAGTGCTAGTGCTCAG
>CAAGKR010011627.1_pt1 | contig 24187 bp, 16 predicted proteins | sample 2556971 | NCBI WGS metagenome assembly CAAGKR01 (sample SAMEA5207829, study PRJEB30636) | soil metagenome | biome: forest; feature: boreal; material: soil | place: USA | collected 2011-09 | depth 1 m | reverse complement strand
GCTATTGAGGATCGATTCGAGACACACATATCACTGGCCGAGGTGCTGATCGACCGCGATAAAAATCTCAACGAAGCGCGCAATCACTTACTTCAAGCGAAGGCCATGATTCCTGACGGCAACATTGCGGATGAGGCGCATGTTGAGATGCACCTGGGCGAGATAGCGATGGAACAGGGACGCGGGAAAGAGGCCCTGGGTCACTACCAGCGTGTCGTAGAACTCTCGCCCGACTTCACAGGAGCCTGGACAGATCTTGCCACTACTTATAAGAAGCTTGGTAATTTTGAAGAGGCTGACGCCAGCTTTCGACACGCTCTCGCATTAGAGCCTGATAATGAAGACCTCATCTGGAATCTGGGTGAATTGTATCTGGATGACAAGAAGTATGATACAGCCATCCAGATATTTGAAGATGCCCTGGAGAATAATCCGGATTCAGCCGAACTTAACATGTTCCTGGGATCAGCGTACCTTGAATCAGGCGATGCAAGACAGGCAGAAATCTTTATTGGCAAAGCAGAAAACCTTGCCCCGGAACATCCGACGGTGCTAGCTTTGCGCAACGCCCTTAACTCATTTAAGAGGAATAACATACCTTTAGGTAAGAGAACCACCAAGTTTAAGAAAATGCGCAGGTAATACCTGGCTACGGAGTTCACTGGACATGTAGGATATGTGGCTGTCGCGCTGCTTGATATCGTCGATTAGCAGGTGTGTAATACCCTCCTGATAGGCCCACATAGCTTTCTCTTGCATCACGGCAACCAGGGGCGCGAAGATTTCTGGCAGTGTGTCCAGCAATGCCAGGTCAGTGGTGGGAGCCGGTATGCCGCCCTGCCGCAGGACGATGCTATAGGTGTCGCGGTCGAAACGCCAGAGGTGACAGCGACCAGGATACCGCGTCAGCATATAGGCGGCAATTTGCAGTCCCCTGATGTCAAAGTCTCCACTGTAGCGCAGGGTGTAGGTGGGAGACGCGCTTAACAGCAGGTCGAGTACGGTCAGCGCTGCGACGCTGGGCCAACCAGACGTACAAACTAGCGTCGGCGGCTCGTTCTCTGCTTGTACGCTGGCGATGATTTCTTCAAATACCTGGGGATTTTCCACGACATAGATGGCCGCACTGCTCGATGTCACGCTTTTCCATTCCTGTAACTGCCGCAGTGGAAGCAACATGACGCGCGTGCCTGCCGCGTGTAGCATTGGGTCAGGCGTACCATCGAGATAGAATGCGCTTGCCAGGTTGTAAGCGGCAACGTTGGTTGAAATGGTATCAACCAGTAGCCCGGCATTTCTGTACAGCAGAAGTTCTTGTTCCCGATCTCCCACGACGTTTTCGGGGGTATCCGTCATGTTTTCCAGGGCGACCGCGAGGGTCGCCCCTACACTATACGAATCGGCCAGGGCGAGTAAGAAGAGACGCCCGGCTGCTCTCCCCGCGTCGAGCATATGCGGGTCGCCGCTGGTGCGCTGGGCGAAAAGGGCCAGGCGTTCGGGCGCATCGGACCGGGGCAGTTGATCGAGCAAATCGGCGATGTAGGCGACCAGTTTCAGTTGTCTCTGCCGCTCCTCCTGCGGAGCATTTTTATAACGCGCGTAAAGCCATTGCTCTCCGTGCGAGCCATGCTCTAACCAGTATCGCCCATGCGTATCGTGCGGTAGTTGCGCGATGAGCGATGCCAGAGCCGCGCGAAAATCTGACTGGCGTTGTGCATGTTGCGCCTGTCGTTCTACTCGTGTCACCAATGCGCGATCGGGATAGTAAGCGCGTAGCAAATCTGGCAGGGTGCAGTTGAAGCTGTGGAGTAATGCCTTTTCGACATCCACCAGTTTTACCCTGATGTTGATATCAGCGTAGAGGGGTTTGCCGAGGAAACTGGCGATTTCGCGCCGTTCGTCAGAGGTGCAATCGTGCAGGGTAATCTGTCCGCGCACCTGGCTCTCTTCAATATACTTCTCGTAGAGTTTCATCACCAACCTTGACAAACCGGGCCGGTGGAAAAACATGGCGACCTTGTGCTCGTTCTGATTTGCCGTGTCTGGCTGGTTGCTCACTCTTACCTCCGTCCTTCAGTAGGTAGTAAAGATGCTCCTTGTGGTCGCCCCATATGCACCAACTTAACGAGTCACATTCAAAGAGCTACTGGTTAGAGGGACTTGCTATCGCTCCAGAAAGAAGCTGACGCCGTTGCGATGGGTGAACCTTTTTCGTGGATCATCAGGTAGCGCGCGCAGGCGGGAATTTTTGCGCCAGTGCCGCTGATCTGTGGCCCTGTCATGATCCACTGGAAGTCTTGCGAGACGAGAAATTCCATGATGCGCTGCGTATTGGCTACGCTGACTTTATCAAAAGCCTCGTCCAGGGCGAGCAGGCGGGGCGCGCCCGGCGCTGCGCTGCGATAGAGCGCGCCCAGGGCGGCGAAAAGCGGGACATAGAGCGCGAAAAGCTGCTCCGCGCCACTGCGCGTACCGGCCACGCGATCCGTCAAACGCTGGCGCTGCCCGCCGGGTTGAGAGACTAGCACATCGAAGTGGAACCATTCGCGATAGTCAAAGACCTGTTCCAGGGCATCCAGGAAGTTCATATCGGCGCGTTCCTGCTGTCGCAGGCGCACAGCGTCGATTTCCTGGCGGAAAGCGTTCATCAAGGTTTCGGTCTCTTCCGCGGTTAAAGCCTGCGTTGGTTTGCGCAGTAGCCGGTAGTGTTGCGCAAGATGGCTGCCCGGCTTGCTCAAGTCGTACTCGGTTGGAGGCTTCCATTGCAGCGCGTAATGTTCGCCGATCATGGGCAGGCCGCTCAATACCTTGTTGATTTGCTGCACCCATTCCTCTGCCTCGAAGATAGCGCTGCGAATAGCCTCGGCGATTTCGTGCAGCAGGAAATCCTCAAACAGCTTCGTCTCTTCCTGGTTGAGCAGCATTTGTTGCATCTTAATGCGTTCACTCAACAGTTCGAGCAGTTCGATAGCCCGGCTTTTATTTTCGTTCAGGAAAAGTGCCAGTCCCTGCTCGTCCAGGTCAGGCCCGTATTCCAAAAGCAGTGGCTGCTCGCGATTGAAAACGCGCATAACGGTATTAAACGCCTCGCGATAGGCTTCATTCAGTTGTTCCCTGCGCGCCGGAATATCCGCCTCGCGCAGTGTTTCTCCCAGTACTCGCCGGGCGGCACCTGGATAGTGGCCTTCCGAAATTTGCTGCTGCGCGGCGATCAGTTCTTCGACAGGATATGCTGCCAGTAAATCAGCAAATTGCGTTCTCTTTTCGCCTGCTAACTGCATGGCTCCTTGCAGGCGTTCCTCTACTTCGACTAATTGCTCTATGATAGTTTCGGCGCGTTGGTTTGCCAGGCTGTAGGTGACGCGCGCGTTGTTCAATTCTTTGTTGACCGTCTCGCTGCGCTGGCGCAAGGTCAGTAATCGCTCGCTTAACTCGCTGGCGTCGGTTGTTTCCGCGATATGTTGCCACTCATTTTCCTCGGCGCGTGCCTGAATCGCCTGTGAGCGCAAACGCTCGTACAAGCTTGCCACGTTTGCCTCGTTGGTGGCCGCCTGTTGCTGCGCTTCGCGCGCGCTATGGCACTCGTCCCAGGCGTGATTGAGGCTGCTCAGTTGCGTTTGTAGCGAACGGGCCTGGTTTTGCAACTGGATTACTCCCAGTAATGCGCCCTGGACGCGCTGCCGTTCGCTGGCAAAAGCGGCGTTTCCGTTGCTTTCTCGCTCTAATTGGACCACCAGCGAATTGAAGCGCTGCCATACTGCCTGCGTCTGGAGACGCGCTTTTTGATAGGTGTTCTGGATGCTTTCCAACGTGACCCTGGCCTGCGCCAGTTCGGCAAACACTGGCTCGATCCCACTGGCGGCCAATGCTTTGCGTACCAGCGCGGTTTGCTCCTCTATACTGGCAAGCTGCGCTTCGTAGAGTTCAATCTGCTGCGCCAGCGCAGTCAGCGTTTCAGCGAATTGCGCTTGCCTCTGCTGGATTGCTTCGAGTTCGCGTTGTTGCGCGCGCAAGCGGGTGGTTTTGCCGATGCACCGGGCCGTTCCGCCACTCGCATATCCGCTCAATATACCATGCGTCCAGGCGCCATCTTGTTCAAACAGCACGCTGAATTTGGCCGTGCTATCCGTTGTGCTTGAACTGGCGGGAGCCATCAACAGCGCGTTGATAACCGGTTCCCAATTCACGTTGCCTGCTTCAGGCAGTGCATTGATCGATTCATCAAAGCGCAATCCGTAGAAACTGGCCGTAGTAAGTTGCGCGGAGTTCGATCCAGTTCCATCAAAAATTGCTTTGATGCTTTCTGTATCAACACGGCGGTCGCTTAAACCCTCGCTTGCCAGCAGCGCATCGGCAAGGTCGGCCTGCGCAGGCGAGACAACCAGCGCGTCCAGTAACCCGGCATCTTCCAGCATATGTTCGATGCGCCCGGCCTCCGCGCTTTCGCAATCGATTTCAGGGGTGAAATCGAGCAGCATGTAGAGTGGCAGCGCGGTAATGCCATGCTCTGTCAGTTTTGCGCGAGCAAGCGTGTGGCGTGCTTGACGCGCTGGTGTGAACTCGGGTTCTGCGCGTTTCTGTTCGTAAAGCGTTGAAACTTCATCAAATGCGCGCTGCACTCCCCCGCGTTCAACCTGTAAATCGTTGAGCCGTGCCTGCGCTTCTTGTGCCGATTGGTGTAGTTCGCGTTCGATGTTCTCGATTGTCTGGCGATACTGGTCCAGCGAGCGGGCGCATTGTTCGATTACGCGCGCGGGTTGAGCTTCATCTTCTGCCATATCATCTTGTAGCAGCAACGATGTATGCATTGGCTGGACAACTTCCGGCTGCGCGAATTGTTCCAGCGTACTGTTGAGCGTGGCAAGGGCATCATAAAAGCGATCTCGCGCGGACTGGAAACGGCGGCGCGTCTCGTCCAATTCCTGAAAGCGCGTTGTCTCATACTCGCGCGCGTTTTGCACCTGCGCGTCCAGTTTTTCACGCTCTTGATGTAACGTCTCAAGCCGTTGTAACCAGGTGATGCGCTCCTCTGACAACATGCCAGACAGGGTGGCGATGCTCTGGTGTATTGATGTCGGGTAGGGTGATGCTAATGAAATGGGGGCGAGTAAACGCCGCGCCTCTTGTAATTGGATGGCAGCTACTTCCCACTGGCCTTCCTCTGTGGCGATGCGGCCCAGTTCTCGTGTATGCGCCACGCTCTCGGTTTTGATGTTTTCAAAGCGCGCTAGTTGGCGTTGCAGGCTCTCCGCGCTGGCCTGTTTTGATCGGCGCGCGGCAGCGAGGCTTTGCTCTTGTAGCTGCGCCTGCTCGTGCGCCTCGCGAGCGCGTTCGCGCGCGGCAGCCAGTTGTTTCGCGGCTTGTAGCCCCTCGCTTGATTCCAGCGTGGCAATCTGTTTGCTTACCTCGTATTGTTCCACCTGCATCGTCTGGGCAAGCACTTCAGCGCGTTCGCGTTCCTGCTCTGCTGTATGCAGTTCTTTGCGCAGCTTCGTTACGCGATGTTGCGCGCTATCTTCGCTCGCTTGCGCGCCGGTATACTCACAGGCTGCCAGCTGCGCCCTGCTCATCGCCAGGCGTTGCTGCGCTTGATGCAGGCGGTCAGCAGCGCCGTATGCCTCCTGGCTGCGCTCTTTCTCGATCTGGATGGCGTCGATGCGCTCTATCGTACCGATCACATGCGAGGTGGTTTCGCCGGAAATTTTGCGCAGCGATTGTTTGAGGTAGTCATGCACGCGCGAAAAGCTTAACTCGCTGCTCAGGTTTGGGCGGCGCAGCACTAGTAAGAGGTCGATGAGTTTCTGGAATTCTTTCACATCGTTGAAGCCGAACAGGTAACGCGCCACCTGGCGTTCGTACTCGGCCTGGGTTTCACAGATGATGCCATGCCCCTCCATCTGTTGCTTGAAACGTGGATGGTCGAAGGCATGTTTTTCGTGCCTGCTGCCCACTTCATAGATGGTGTGCATCTCGTGACCGAGGCGCGAGCCATCGGTAATCAGGAAGCGCAGCGGGCGGATGCGCTCGCTGGCATTGACATTGCCCGCCAGGCTGACGCCGATGGTCAGGAAACGCGCCTTTTCTCGCTCGCCGTTTTCCCAGAGCCGCCGTAGTTCGGGGGCAAAAGGCGGAATATCCGCGTCGCACCACTCGAACTCCAGCGCGATGTACGAGGTGCGCCGCTCGTGGTTATAGGGCGTAGCGGATTCGCTGCCACCCAGGATGTAGTACTCGATATGACGTTCGCGCCCGCCAAAGGTATCAAGGCGATGCGGGCGTATATCGCCATCCAGGGCCAGGGGCAGCGCCGCCGTTAATACGGTAGATTTGCCACTGGCGTTCTCACCTGCCAGGAAGAGTCGCCCGTGTGGTATCTCAAATTCTTGCGATCCGTACAGCCAGAAGTTGGTCAACAGGATACGCCGCAGGCGGTAGCCGCGTGGCCCTCCTGCCTCGTCCTGTAACACTTCGACAAACATTTCAAGCTGGCGCGCCAGTCGCTCATCAGCCGTTAGCCCGTCTTGCGCTTCAGGCCATCCCGTCAAACTATCGAGTGTGTACTGCATGAATGTTTCCCTTTTCAGTCGCGCATCTTCTAGTCGGCTATGCCTGCTTTTCCTCGTTCCAACCCGGCAAGGCTGCGGTTGTGACTCTACGTGTTTCTTGTTTCTTCGCTTTTGACTCCTGGGCTGCCAGATCGTAGGCGACGCTATAGCGCGCGGCGGTCGGCAAGATTAAAATATTTCCCTTGCTATCTGGCCCGCGCAGCAGACCGATCTGGCGCATCTTTTTGTATACATCTTTCAGCAGACTGCGCACGCTGCGGGTGCGCGCATCGCTGCCCCAGTTGTCGCCGTACCGCTCGCGCAGAGTATAGAAGAGCGCGTTCATATCTTGAGTGGTAGTGTGCAGGCAGCCATAACTATCGGGCGCAGGCCACGCGTCTGCCTGCACCTGTTCTCGAACGGCGGTACAGAGCAACATGGCAATCTGGTCGATCGCCCCGAAAGGGGTGAGGCTGGTAACAGGGCCGGAAGACATACCGCTGGCGCGTGTCACACAGGCGTAATCGCGTTTGACATCCAATTGCCAGCCAAAGGTTTCGAGCAGTTCGTTGGCTATTACTTCAGCGTGTATGACCAGTTCGGCGAATGCTTCGGCGTCGTCAAATCTGAATAATGCCGGGCCGAGCAGTAAGGCGCGCCACGCTCGGGATAATGGCCGGATATGTGCGGCGTATAAGCTCTCCCCTGCCTGTAATAATGTGGGCTGGAGCGCTTGCTCTTTCTCGCTATTGTTGAGGCGATCTGCAACGACGGCCAGCAACTGGGGATTGAAGGCAGAAACAAGCGAGCGGATTACGTCTGTAAATTCGTACAATACATCAGCGCCGGAAGCCTGCTCGACCCATTGGCGTGTTTGTCCATCGACGAGGCGCAGTCCGCCCAGTTCTTCCAGGTAAAGCAGGGCGCGCTGAATGCTGTAGCGGTCGGCCTGCCTGCGAAAATCGAAGGCCGCTTCTTCGTCAACTGCTGCCAGCGATTGTTCCTGTATCTGTTCGGCCAGTTGGGAGAGCAGAAACTGCTGGTCATTGCCGCGCCCGCTCAACTGGCGCGTTTCGGCATACCAGAGAATCCAGGTCAGACAGGCGAAGTCTCCCGGCTCTTTCAGGCGATCATAGAGATAGCCCGGCGTGACCGCGCTGAGCTGGCGCACCAGGCGAATCACCGTTGCGCTGCGCTGAATGCGCCAGCCTGTATGCAGGTCATGCCAGTTCTGCAAGGCGAAGTAGTGGCGATTCACCAGCCGAAATAGCTCGGACTGCTGCGACAGGATGATTTCGCGTTCCATCAGGCCTGTGTGCGCTTTCAACAACTCGGCTGTGCTGGTGCGCTGGCGGGCGAGCGCGGCGCGATTGACGTATCCATTGTTCGATGCCTGCGACGCATCTGCTATGCCTGAAGACATGGCTGTTTCGGGCAAATATTCCGTCTCAACATCGCCAAAAGATGACTTTGTCAGCATTTCATGCTCTTCGATCATGCCTGTCCCTCCTCTCCACTGTCACGCTGCAAGCGGTAGCGCGGTAAAAGCAGCATCCCATCGGGCGCGCGCAGGATAGTGTAGCTCTGCTCGTCATAGTTGAGTAATGTAATTGTGGAGCCATCGGGTGCGCGGTACTGGTGGCGCGTATCGCCCAGGCATCCATCGATAACGGTCAACAAAATCGTCCGCTCTTCAGCTGTGATGTGTTTGAGCGCGGCAAGATCGAGCAGCGTCGTAGCGAACAGGCTGGCGAAACGCAGGGTCTCCTGTTGCAGCTTTTCCTCGTACTGTTTGATGAGTTCGCGCGCGCCAACGTTGTTTACAATCACCGGGTCTTCCAGGCTGTGTTCCCCGCGATAGGAACGACTGACTGGGCGCAAACGCAGGCTGGCGGTAGGCGGTTGATGCCATACGTTGGCTTCGGTGACATCATTGCGGGCGCTGGCTCTGCCCGCCAGGCTCTCCGGCAGATGCACGGGAAGCATGTTGGCAAAGGCCAGGCTGAAAAGCTGTTGCGCGGTATCGCCATCTCTCGCCTGTAGCAGTTGCATTGCCAGGGTATGCAGGTTGGCGGCATAGTTGGCATTGGGACGCGCCGAGGCTGCCAGCACGGAGGCGCGGCGCACAACTTTATCTACCTCGGCCAGGGCGTTGCGGCGGAAGGAATCGGCGTTTTTCCCCAGCGCAAACCAGTTCATCAGCGCGTTCAACTGGTTATCGGCCTCCTGTAGCAGCTCCTCCTGGGATGATCTATTTTCCAGAGTTGGCGATGGCGGCTCGAGGTGTTCTGCAACGATGTTGATGAGGCGATCTTTCTTGCCTATCTCGATCCACTCTGCCAGCAATGCGCGTATGCGGCGGCTGTAGAGTGTGAGCGATTGCGCGAAACCGTGTACATAAGCCACAACAGCCGCTTTATAGGCCTGGTATGCGTCGAAATCGGGTCGTCCCTGTTGCGCCGCCTGGATCATATTCGCCAGGTATTGCGCGGCCTCGCGCGCCATCGTGTTCCATATTTCGAAGGCGCGCTGCCATTCCTCGGCCATGGCGCGCCCGTGTTCGGGGGAGTATTCTTCTGGTGGAGTGCGTAAATCTTCGTCCAGCGATTGCAGTGATTTCCACAGGTGCGGCAAGTCTCCCTGGCGCAGCGCGCCTTTGCCGGTACTGGCTCGCATCTGTTCATCGAGGAAAGTTTCGATGGCGATGGCTTCCGGCGTGGCCTGGTACAGCAGGGCCGGGGCAAGAAAACTGGTGATGGATGTGGCGCGACTGGAATCGTAAATAGTGGTGATATTGCCCCATTCTTTGAGGGCTGCCAGGTCGTTCTGGCATTGTTCCAGTGTGTATTCTGCTTCCAACGTGGCGCGTACCGTGTCGCGCACCTCCTGCGCGGTCAACTGGTAGCGATATAACTCACGATGAGATTGGAAGAAGAAGCGCATAATGACGCGATACCAGCGAATGCGATTAGAACTGACCAGGTAGCTGAAAATCGGCAGGCGGTCGGTGAGTTGGAAGACAGCCGAGGGCGTTATTGCTTCAGGCATTACGCCCGCGCCTGCCATGCGCGTTTCGGGCATGTCAAATGCGCGATCCTGGCCTTCATTTACTACAGCCGAATTGTCTGGCCGGTATCCATTTTGCATCAACTGGCGCTCTCCGAGGTTTCTCATTGCTTTTGCTTGAACATTCGTTTACGACATGTGCTATTGTAACATGTACAGTCTACCTGGCGTTATGTTCTGGTACTGATTGACTGCTTGAACTCTCTCTCGAAGCACTCATTCTTTGTGGCAATGGAAGAATCGGAAATGAAAGAATGCACATATATTAGCGGTCGGTGACGGCATTGGCATGGGCCGGGAACCCTTCGAAATCTGCCAGGGCGCGTGTCGTTTTGCTCAAGGAGGGGTAGCCCTCTGCTGTGACGTAGGCAATGCCGGTGCGTTTCAGGAAGTCGAAAACCGACGTGCAGGAGAAGGTGTGGGCGAAGCCGCCGGTGGGCAGCACGGCGTTGGTTCCAACGCAGTAGTTGCCGACGCAGAAGGGCGTATATGGCCCGATCAAGATCTCGCCCGCGTTTTTCAGGCGAGGCAACAGGGCGAAGGGTTCGCGTACCTGCACTTCAAGATGTTCCGGCGCGTACTCGTTGACGAAGTCGATGGCATCTTGCATGCTATCGGCCAGCACGATGCCGCCAGTTCCCTGGGGCGTTTCAAAGACGGTCTGGACGAACTCGCGTCGCCACTCTGGTAGCGCGGCGATTTTCTCAGGGAGGGCAGCCAGAACTGCTTCGGCCAGTTTGCGATCGTCTGTCACCAGCAGGCTTGAGGAGTCGGGGCCGTGTTCGGCTTCGATAATAAGGTCGCGCGCTAACAATTCGACGCTGGCGCTGGCATCGGCCAGGGTAATCGATTCGCTGGGTCCTGCCGGTAATCCGACATCCACGACGCCATACAGGATGCGTTTAGCGGCGGCTACGTAGCCACTGCCGGGGCCGGTGATCTTGTGAACGCGGCGAATGGTGTCCGTGCCATAGGCCAGCGCGGCGATAGCTTGCGCTCCGCCAATGCGATAGATTTCATGCACGCCGCACAAATCGGCTGCCACCAGCGAGGCCGGGTCAACGCTGCCATCGAGCGCGGGCGGCGTGCAGACGACGATGCGCGGCACACCCGCGATGCTGGCAGGGGTGCTGAGCATGTACATCACCGATGGGAAGGCGCCCTTGCCGCGCGGCACGTACAGGCCAACCGAACTGATGGGGGTGATTTTCTCCCCGGCCATCACGCCCGGCTCTACCTCGGTGAACCACTGTTCTTGCGGCATCTGGCGTTGGTGGAAGGCGCGCACGTTAGAGATGGCGTGTTGAATGGCGGCGTAGACATCTTTATCGAGTTTGCGGTGGGCCTCTTCGATTTCGGCGGGGCTGACGCGCAGTTGGGCAGGAGTCAGTTGCACGCGGTCGAAACGCGCGGTCAATTCGATGAGCGCATCATCGCCGCGTTCGCGCACCGCCCGCGTGATGGGGGAGACACGTTCGACGAGTTCATCGATTTGCAGTTCCGCGCGGCGTATGAGGCGCGCGCGACGGGCCGCGTCCAGATGTGTAAGTTCGTAGAAATGTATCATGGTGTTATTACGCTAAACCTTTCCGTTTCATCTGTTCCAGGTCAAATTCTGCCGGAGCTATGGGGCTGATCTGCGCGTCGGCACAGGCCCAACCGATCAGTTGAAACCCAATCTCCAGCCCCTGGACGACGTGGAGAGGATCGTAGGTGGTGAGCAGGTTCAGACAGCGTTGGCGCAGCTCAATCGATTGTTCGGCGCTGACGTGTTCCGCGAAGCCCTGCAAAAGGGCCTTGTGCGGCTGAAATTCTGAATATTGCAGCTTATACATGGCTGCCAGCAGCAGTAGCCAGTAGCCTACCTGGCTACCTTCCAGCGTGGTGTCCGATTGGCGGTCGCTATGCACGTGCTCGCCGCTCTGCACCTCGGCCAGTTCTTGCAACTCGTCGGCCAGGCGCGCGGCGAGGTACGCGGGACTGTGTTCCTGCAAGAGGCGCGAGGTATTGGACTCCTCGCTCATATCGTGGTCGCGCAGGTAGATGTAGACGCCGTACAACTGGCGCATGGCCTTTTCCAGCGGCGCGGCCAGTTGGGCAGCCTTGCTGTATACCTCGTCGGGGTCAAAGACACGCTCCGCTATCGTCTCGTATGAGCCATCTGGGAGCAGGCGGCGGTAGTAGCAACTGCGATAGCCGGTGTGGCAGGCCGCGCCGCCATGCTGGGTGACGCGAATGAGCAGGCTGTTCTCTTCACAATTGACATGGATCGAGCGCACTTCCTGCGCATTGCCAGACTGTTCTCCTTTGCGCCAGAGCGCGTTTCTTGAACGACTATAGAAGTGGGTATAGCCGGTATCGCGCGTGTGGTCAAAAGCGGCCTGGTTCATAAAGGCGACCATAAGCACTTCGTGGGTAGTATCGTCCTGGATGACGGCGGGAATCAACCCTTCGCGATCAAAGTTCAGCATGGCGCATCGTTACTCCTTTCGCGGCTAAAAACGCTTTGGCCTCGTGAATACGAATCTGTCCAAAGTGGAAAATTGAGGCTGCCAGGACCGCGTCTGCCTCGCCAGATGTCAGGCCCTCGTAGAGATGTTCTAGCGTTCCCACGCCGCCCGACGCGATGACCGGCACGCTGACGGCCTGAGCAATGCGAGCGGTGAGCGTGAGTTCGTAGCCCTGCCGCGTGCCGTCGCGATCCATGCTAGTGAGCAGAATTTCGCCCGCGCCCAGCTCAACGCCGCGCCGCGCCCACTCGACGGCGTCTTTGCCGGTGGGAGTGCGCCCGCCGTGAATGAATACTTCGTAGCCGCACGGCATGGCCGGATTGGAACGGGCGTCGATAGCCAGGATGATGCATTGTGCCCCGAATTGTTCGGCTCCGGCGCGCAGCAAGTCGGGATGCTGGACGGCGGCGGTATTCAACGATGTCTTGTCCGCGCCTGCTGCCAGGGTGGCGCGGATGTCTTCGACGCTGCGAATGCCCCCGCCCACCGTGACGGGAATAAACACCTGTTCGGTGGTACGGCGCACCACATCGAGCATGGTGGCTCGATTTTCGACCGAGGCGGTGATGTCCAGAAAAACGAGTTCATCCGCGCCTTCGTCATTATAAAACTTCGCAAGCTCAACCGGGTCCCCGGCGTCGCGCAGGTTGATGAAGTTGACGCCCTTGACGACGCGCTCGGCGGTAACATCGAGGCAGGGGATGATACGTTTAGTCAGCATAGCCTTCCCTTTCAAGAGACTGAATGGCTTGCGCCAGGTCAATATTGCCGGTATACAAAGCCTTGCCTACGATAGCTCCCTCGATGCCCAATTTCGCGATTGCTCGCAGGTCATCGACCGTACTGATGCCGCCCGATGCGATCAACGCGCCGCGGGGAGATATGCTTGAGATGGTTTCCTGCATGGCTTGCAGGGCTGGCAGGTTTGGCCCGCGCAATGCGCCATCACGAGCGATGTCGGTATATATAAAGCGCTGCACGCCGCTCGCGCACAGTTCGCTTGCCAGTGTAGTCGCTTGCGCCTGTGAGGTTTCGCGCCATCCCGCGATGGCGACCCGACCATCCCGCGCATCCAGTCCAACGACGATGCGCTCAGGCCAGCGTTGTAACGCCTCTTGCAACAGGTCGCGGTCGGTGATGGCGATGGTGCCGAGTACGATGCGATCGATGCCCATATCGAGCATACGCTGCATAGCGGCCAGGGTTCGCATACCACCGCCGCATCCGATGTGGAGCGATACTTCCCTTCGTATACGGTGGATGACCTCAAAATTTGCGGAGTGGCCGTTGAGCGCGCCGTCCAGGTCAACCACATGGAGCCAGCTTGCGCCCGCGTCTTGCCAGCGCTGGGCGACCTGCGCGGGGTCGGCGTCATAGGTGGTGAGCCTGTCAAAATCGCCCTGGTAGAGGCGCACGCATTTGCCATCTTTGATATCGATGGCCGGGAGTATCTTCATGCCTCCACCCCCTGCGACCACTTCACAAAATTTCCGAGCAAGCGCAGACCTGCCGCGCCGCTTTTCTCCGGGTGAAACTGCGTTCCCCAGACGCGCTCGGTGACGATGACGCTACAAAAGGGCGAACCATAATCGGTCACGGCGGCCACCCCCCCGGTGTCATGTGGCTCGACATAGTAAGAGTGCGCGAAATAGAAATACTCCTGAGGAGAGATACCGGCGAAGATGGGCAGGTTGTCGCGCAGTGGTGTCACCTGATTCCAGCCCATATGCGGTATTTTGGGGCCGTGTGGGATGAGCCGCACCTCGCCGCGAAAAAGGCCCAATCCGGCAACTTCGCCTTCGGCGTGGTGGTCTGTCAGCAGTTGCATTCCCAGGCAGATACCCAGAAAGGGCTTGCCTTGTTGCGTGGCCTGGCGTATGGCGTCGTCCAATCCGCGCCCGGTCATACGCGCCATTGCCGCGCCGCCCGAACCGACGCCTGGCAAGACGATGGCGCGCGCCTCTGCCACGACCTGTGGGTCGTCGGTGACTTGCGCGCGCGCGCCCAGGTATGCTAATGCTCTGGCGATGCTGCGTATATTGCCCGCGCCGTAGTCAATAATGGCAATCATGAGATGGTCCTCCAGTCGCCCGGTCCGCAGTTGCCCATTTGTACCGCGTGCGCCAATCCCAGCCAGGTTATGGCGGGTGGATAGCGTGTCTCGTCGAGCAAATTGATGGTGAGTAACGGACAACACATCAACGCCAGTTGCATAATTTCCTGCCAGTTCACGGGTAACGCATGTCGTTCACTAAGTTCTGTCAGTAAGGGTTTGAGTAAATATTTCAGTTTGGTGGCTACAATAGCCTGACGTACAGGCGCGAGCGTGTAGTCATGTTCAACGATAATGGTCATGTCGCGTACTGTCACGGTGAGATGCAGGTCGCGCGCGATCTCCTGTGGAAAGTACATCCAGGTCGCGTATACATTGTGATACAGCGGCTTAATCACGTCAAGTAATGGAGAGTGCTTGCCCGCGAAGGCCGGGTCAAAGTAGAGGTAATCACGCTGGTTCTCCAGGAAGACATTGCCGAAATGGGCGTCGCCATGTCCGATTACGGTCATGGTCGCTTGCGCGGGATGAAGCGCTGTCTTGCCTCGTTCGATCAGTTCGCCCAGCGTAAAGGGCTGTTCGTTCCCCTGGATAATCCAGCGATAGCGCAACATGTCATCGAATGCGATGTTTTGCTGCTCGTCCGTGTTGTTACCGTTACCCGGCAAAGGAACGGATTTGCCGGCATAGAAGCTGTTGAGGCGGCTTCCGGCCAGGCGGTGCCAGAAAAGCTGGTGGATGGGCGCCTGGGCGTGCTGTTCTGCTGTCACTGGCGCGAGGGTTGCGCGATAGATGGCAAGCATGCGCTCGCATTCTCCGCGCTCGGCAGAAACGAGCATATCGAGGGTAGCGTTGCTGGTCTGGCCTGTCTCAATCTCGCGCATCAGGTCAAACATGACGGGCCACTTTACGACGGGGTAAATAACCATCTGCTGCTCTTTTTCATGCACGAGACGCAGTGGATTGACGATAGTGTACCCGGCCTTTTGCAGCAAAGCGGCATGGTAGTATTCTTCAAGGATGCCCTGGTCCTCGACATGCGTTTTGAAGAAGTAATCCTGCTCGTCGCTGCGGTAGATGCCGTTGAAGGAATTGAGCGAGACAGCTTTGGGCGTCAGGCTCACCCATTGCGTAGACAGGCGCATGTGACGCGCAAACCAGAGGCGCAGGAGGCGTTCGGCTTTTTCGCGCTCCTGAAATTGCATGTGCTGGATGGTCAAAAGACTATCTATGTGTGAAAGAAGTTCAGGAAGATGTGTTATGTCGTCGATGGTGAAATCGGGCTGGCTCTGGGCGAGTAACTGACGCGCTTCGGCTGTGCGCGTTCCGGTCAGCACAGCAACGGTTAAAGCGTCGGCGGCGCGTCCTCCCAGCATATCGCTAGTGGAATCGCCGATCACGATACAGGGTTCAGTCGGTTGAGTGGAATTGCCCTGTATGACGGCCTCTTCGTAGCTGTGATCTAGCGCGTATAGAAACGGGAAGGCATGCGGTTTGCTCAATAGTGCCTGGTCGCCGCGCGCGCGTAGCTGTGCCTCGGCGCGTTCGACTGCGTTATAGGTGGAGATATGGCGTTCATCAAAGTAAGCGAGCAGGCCGTACATGCGCAAAGGATAGGCCGCTTCCTGGAAGTCGCGGCCTGTGGCAATGCCCAGAGTGTACTGTTGTTGCCTCAATGTCTCAAGGGTCGCGCTTATCTGTTCGATGGGCAGCAGCGGCTGTTCAAAGTGGATGCAACCGGACTTGCCAGCCCGTGCCGGGGCATGTCCACAGGTTTGTTCAAACAGTTCATCACCCAGGTACCATTCCTGGAAAATGGTGCGACAAAATTCCCAGAAAGGGCTGTAGCGCGAGAATACACCTTCGATGAGGTGACCCAACTGGTCGCTGGCATAGGCATCGAGGCGGTTAATCAATTCCAGCCCGACGGCATCGCGGAAAACGGGCAGCGCGAAAATCCGCGCCATGTCCAATTGCTCCGCGTGTCCCGTTACATGTTGCCGGAAATTCGCCAGCCAACTAGCATCCCAGGGCAACGGAGGAAAGATTTGGGCATCTTCACGCTCAAGTTGTCCTTTGTCGCTTTGCCACGCGTTCAAAATCGAGATCAAATGCAGGCATACCGCCGCGTAGCAGGTATCCCAGTTGGAGTTGATGGCGCGGCCTTTGAGAGCCAGGATTTGTGATTCAGGCAGGGTGGCGCGGCTGATGTGGCGGCTCTCTGCGGCGCTTTGGGCCGGGTGATATATCTCTCGACCCGGCGATTTGGGGGGATATGGGTGGCCCGATGGCGTGTGGATAGGACGAGGGCGGCGCAAGCGCCCACTCTCCTCGTCCACCCCGCTCCCGCCCCTACACGATGGCGTGGGGGCATCTTCTGTAGGGGCGGGGGTGGTGGATGCGGGCGCTTGCGCCGCCCTCGTACCCTCATCCTGGTCTTCCTCCGGGGAATATAACCCCCAGTAACTAGGGCTATACAGCAATTCGTGCAGGGTGAGACCGGCGGCGTCCCAGTAGGCTTCTTCGCTGGTAATTACGCCATCGAGATCAAAGATAATCAGGTTGTTCAATGTGACCTCTTTAATCGTTCGCGCAGGGCGCGTACACTGGCGGACTCTTCCGCGAAACGGTAGGTCAGCGGCGTGACGTGGATGTGTGTCGCTCCGGCAGCGCGTAAGAGGGCGATGATGGAGAGCAAGTCCGAGGCCGAGTCTCTGGCGTTGATGACTCCCGATATGGTGTGTGTGGATGCGGATGTCGGGTGTTCCTCGATTATACTACTGCTAACCAGACAGAACTCAGCGCCGGGTTGAAGCTTCTGGATGCGCTGGTTGAGGTGGGAACAGGCAAGCTGGATGGTGGATTGCTCGCCCTGCAACTGAGCTGTGAGCAGCGAGCAGTTACGCGCTTGCATTCGCGCTTCGATCAGTTCAAGCATGGTCGATACCATACTCAGGGCTGGTTCGCTCTCGCGTACCATACGAGCGTTGGCTATCAGGCAGGCCTGCGAGCGCAGCACTACGCCGTCGTCCAGCAGTTTGAGGTGGTTTTCGCGCAGGGTGGTGCCTGTTTCGGTGAGGTCAACGATCAAATCGGCGGTATCGGTCAGTGGCGCGGCTTCCAACGCGCCGTGCGGCGAGACGAGTTTGTAGTGCGTGATGCCGTGCTGACGCAGGAAGTGCGTGGTCAGACGCGGGTACTTGGTGGCGATACGCAGGTTCTGTCCCTTGCGCGAGCGATAGTAACCGGCCAGGTGCCAGAGGTCGGCGGGCGTGCTGATATCGACCCATGTTTCAGGCACGGCAACCACCAGGCGACATTGACCATAGCCCAGGTTGCGTTCCAGCATGAGCAATTCGTCGCCGCTGTCTTCTTCGCCCTGGTCGTCGTCGCCGTAGCCCCGGTGTTCGGCCAGGATATCGTAGCCGGTGATACCAAGCGTGGCGTCGCCATCCTGCACCAGTGTGGGAATATCGGCGGCGCGTTGAAAAACCACTTCTATGCCAGGCATACTGTGCATATGCGCCAGGTATTGACGCGGATTGCTGCGATTGACTTTTAGTCCGCATTCGGCCAGAAAGGCCAGTGTGGCGCTTTCCAATGCGCCCTTGCCGGGCAGAGCCAGGCGAATTTCGCGTTGCGAGTTCATCGGGCGGCCTCCTGTGCGAGTAGATAGCGGATGGCTGTGTCTTGAGCGAGATGTTGCTCTTCACCGCTGTCCAGGTTGCGCAGGGTGACGCGCTGCTCGCGCGTTTCGTTCTCGCCGACGATTAAGGCGCGAGAGATGCGCTTTTTCACTGCCAGTTTCAGGCCCGCGCTCAATCCGTGTCCACTTATATCGACTTCGCTGCGGATACCCTGCATACGGGCGGCGCGCGCGACTTGCAAGGCGTATGGCATATCTTGCGAGCTGATGGGGATGATGATGGCCTGAGTCGCGCCAGCAGCAGCATCTTCTTTTTCCGTCATAAGGGCGAGCAGGCGTTCGATGCCAAGGGCGAAGCCACAGGCTTTGACGGCGCGCGTTCCACCGATGGCCTGCATCAGGGAGTCGTAGCGGCCACCACCACAGATCTGCGTTTCGTTCCCATCAACATCCTGCGCGTGGATTTCAAAGACCAGGCCGGTATAGTAGCTGACGCCGCGCCCAAGCGCTAGGTTCAAGCTGATGCATTCGCGTGGTACGCCGCTTTGCTCTACCACCGTGACCAGTTGTTCCAGTTCGGCGAGTGGCGCGGCGTCGATTTGGTAGCGAGACAGGATGTCTCGCAATGCTTCAAACGCCTGCGGGGGCGATCCGGTTGCGCTATGTAGTTCGCGCAGCAGGTCGAGGGCGCGCAAAATCTGGCGTCGTTGCTCGCCGCGCCCCATTTTCCACAGGAAACGAGCGATGATTTCCTGGCGGCTTTCATCGTTGCTGTTCAGGGCGGTCATGCCGTTTAACAGCGATGTGAGAAAGCGTTCGTCCGTATTTTGCGCTGTAACGCTACTTTGTGCTTCGGCTACTTCAGCAGGATAGAGCATTTCCAGCCGAGAATGGGCGGCCTGTTCGCCTTCTGGCGAGCGGCTGATCTGCTCCATCAGGCTGAGCAAGAGGTGGGCGGCCTGTTCGTCCAGGCGCAGGCGTTGGATAAAGCCGCTGGCAACTCCTACATGGCCCAGTTCTAGTCGATAGGAAGGGATGCGCAGTTCGTTGAGCGCGTCGCAGGCCAGTTGCAAGATCTCGCAATCGGCGCTGACCGCGTGGCCTCCCAGTAGCTCGATGCCGAGTTGGGTATGCTGGCGGTAGCGTCCGCGTCCGGGCGTTTCGTAGCGAAAGACCGGCCCGGCGTACTGAAAGCGCAGCGGCAACGGGTTATGCTGGTAATGGTCAAGATAGAGGCGGCAGATGGAAGCGGTATATTCGGGTCGCAAGCACAGGTCACGATTGTGCAGGCGAAAGGTATAGAGGTTTTGCCAGAGTTCCTGCCCGAAGCTGGCTAAAAACAGGTCGCTGTTTTCCAGCAATGGCGCGTCTACCCGGTCATATCCTGCCCGCGCCAAAATTGCGCCCAGGCGCTCTATTATATGTTGCTGGTTCAGGTAGGCATCTGGTAAGAGGTCGTGCATCCCACGCAACCGTTCAACACGTTTCTTCATTTGTGCTATAGTGCTCCCGTGGTGTTTTTCCAATTTTCTGCAACGATACCAGGGCAGGGGCCAAGGGCGGGGTGCCCAGCCCGTACCCTATACGAGGCTCGCGCCAGGGCGGGGGCAAGCCCAGCCCGTACCCTATACGATAGGATGCATCCAAACTACCACGGTGTAGTTGTATGTTAACCAGGGGCCAAGGGCGAGCTGGGCATCCGGCTCATGGCCCCTGCCCTGGGCGTGTGGCTATCGTTTCTGTGTTAAGGATAGCAGTGGGGGTTTGAAAAGTCAACCTCATTTTGTGAGGCAGTTCACAGAAAAACGCCAGCATACCTGCTATAGTGCCTGTGGAAAATTTCCTGATTCCCTCTATTGCTTCTATTTTGCGAAAATTAGTAATTGCTCCGAGTAGCCATAAGGGAGTGACTATGCAGCACAACTCGCGACGCGTACATTGCTTTTGCGTTCTTTGCTGCTTTCTAATCATGCTCAGCGCCTGTAGTTCATCACCGGGAAACGGCACATCTGCGACGCCTTCTCCTGCTAAAACGGCCACGCTATTTTCTGTAACTCCTACTGCCACGATTGGACAAAATGTGGCCTCACAGACCTGTCCGGCTGCGGGAAGCGCGCGGGCCGCCATCATGCCGCATATGACAGTAGGGAATCATGCAAATGTGGTGTTTCTTGCTCAGCAAAGCGCAAACACCCTGTTGCAACGCTATGATGCTACTACTGGCGCGATACAGACTATTCTTCAGATACAAGCTGAACCGTCTCTAGGGACGAATGTTTCGCCAGATGGTCAGTGGGTGCTTTTTGAAGCATTGCTCCAGGGCCAATCGGCCATACAGCTCGTGCGGATGGATGGTCAGCAGTTGCAAACACTATACTGCGCTCCTCCACAGACTACTGTTGGCGATTTAGTCCTTTCGCCCGATCAGCCGCCAGCTATCTCCCCTGGTCAAGCGCTTCGCGAGATGGTTCGCTATATGCGCTTCAGTTTTACAACCTGACGACGAATAAGCAAACGCTCGTTTTCGGTCATATGAGCGGTGGTATGCATGTGACCTTTGCTTCAAGCTCTGACGCATTAGAGGTCGTAGGTTGGACGGAGCTTTGAGTCTATTGTGTCGAATGTTGCGGATGTTGCAATTTAGTTTTGTTCAGAAGTTGCGGATGTTGCAAATGTTTCATGAGTAATTTGGGTTGTATACTAAGGGGTGGGCCGCGATACATGTAGCAAGCAAGCAGGCTATATAGATAGTATAACTTCTCGCGGATGAAAATGCAATGGTTGGAAAGAATGGTTTTTTGTGAAGCTCACTTGTAGAGCCGAAAGCTGAACACAGGGATGGCATGACATTAGCTGGGCGATCGGCTTTCTGGATGAAGTCTGGTGGAGCCGCTTTTCTCTCCATCCGAATTTCTTACAGCATATGCTCTGAAAGCCCTATAATTTGAGAGATGAGTACCTATGTTCCTGAGAAGGAAAGAGAGCAATGGAGCGGAAGAGTACCATTGAGATCATCAAAGCTAAATGCAGAAGGAGGAGAACATGTCACGCTTGTTTTTACATGTCAAAGATACCTGGTTTAAGCTTTGCGCGATTGGCATAGGTGCAGCACTTGCAGGGCTGGGGACTGCGTTGATAGCCCTCAACACTCCCTTTAGCTTCACTTCGCTCAGTGATAAGCCGTTATTCTATCTTGGTGCCACGCTTGCCTCTCTGCTAATCGGTCCTCTCTTCTGGTGGTTTTTCATTCTCAAGCCAGACCGCACTACTCTGTGCCGTGGGATCGTCATAGGAATGCTTGGCAGTTTCGCGGCACATCCCCTCGCCTGGTTTATAGGTGACCTGACGGCTTACCTGATGGGAAGACAACTGTGGATGGGGTCTACTTTTGTGGATAGTCCTCTTGCAGCTCTTCTGGGAAGCCCGTTCTATGCTGTATTCAGCCTGATCTATGTCGGCTGGATCACAACGCTTGCCGGCGGAGTAGTCGGAGGGATGTTCGTCTCTGCCCAACGCATCTGTCTGCGCTGTCAAAGGGTTTCTCGCTCAATGTAGGAATGCTTGAGAGCGCATCTATTCCAGATATGAGAATACCATGACAAAACAAAAGCTGGAAGTGGCTGCGCGTTTCTCACAAACACATCCTGACAAAGCGGCGATATCACCGTTCATCGCCAAGCTTTGCTTGCACGCTTAGGGCTTCCAGGTGATACAGAACACTGGCTCAAGGTGTAGAGGAGCGTGACCCCACCCTGCCCCGGACGCCCACAATGGTCCCCGCTCGCTCCTCACCACCCACGTCCCTACGCGAATGTGGTTATTTCTTGCCCAACCCGCGTTCGGGCACGCCTACCAGGATGGCAGCGTTTCCGGCGGCGTGGGTGCCTTCGCCCATGTTCTGGTGTACCTGGGGGATATCTTCGAAGCGGCCTACGTGAGTGAGGCAGGGATCGATGATGCCGTCGCATACGAGCTGGTTGTAGGCGTAGGCTTGCTGGTCGTTGGTGCCGTGTGAGCCTTGCAGCCGTTTCTGGCGTGTCCAGTGGTAGCGCAGATCGACCATGGCAGAGTAGCCGGTGGTGCCGGCGCAGATTACTACCATGCCGCCCTGTTCGCAGATGAAAATGGAGGTGGGGATGGTATCTTCGCCGGGATGTTCAAAGACGATGGCGGGACTGCGGCGCTCGCCCAGGATATCCCAGATCTTTTTTCCGAATGCTCGCGCGCTCTTCGACCATTTTTTCTGGCCTTCGGTATCTGTCCAATGCGGTGGGATGCCCCAGTGATCGAATTCTTTGCGGTTGATGTAGCCGACTGCTCCTAACTTTTTGCAGTATTCACCACGCTCGTCGCTTGAGACGACGGCGATAGGCAGTCCGCCTTGCGAACGCACAAGCTGGATGGCAATCGAGCCAAGGCCGCCGGAGCCGCCCCAGACCAGCACCACATCGTTTTTCTGGAGCGTGTTGCCTTGCCAGCCGAAGAGCATACGGTAGGCGGTTGTGCCGACCAGTGTGCTGGCGGCTGCTGCTTCCCACGTGAGGTGCGCGGCTTTGGGCATACACTGGTGCGCCTGCGCGATGGTGAATTGACCGAAGGAGCCGTAATTGGTTTCGTATCCCCAGATTTTGGCGGAGGGCGCGATCATGGGGTCTTTGCCAGCCAGCACCCAGGGGTCGTTTCTATCCCACCAGCCGTGATGGATCACTACTTCGTCGCCGATCTTGACGTTGCTCACATCGCTGCCGATGGCATAAACGATGCCGGAAGCGTCACTGCCGCCGATGTGGAAGTTGCGTGTGTCGCCAGCCGCCTGGCGCGCCGCAATGACATCGATGGGCACGCCGCGCGCGGCCCAGACGTTATTATAGTTGATGCCAGCCGCCATCACCGCTACCAACACCTGGTCCGGCGCGACTTCTGGCACCTCCATTTCTTCGATCTGAAATGCGTTGCGCGGCTCGCCGAGCCTGTCCTGGCGTATGACCTGCGCGTACATGTATTGCGGCACTTCGCCGAGCGGCGGCAAAGTGCCGATGGGGTAGATATTCTTGCTTGCCATGAGTTCTCCTTGCTTGAACATTATGGCTTCATTTTATCACAGGTTCTTGCCGCCCGCAGACCTCTTCTCTTTTTTTGCGAAGCGCGAAGCAGTGAGGATTTAGAAAAACTTACACATCTGTCTAGCCAAGCATATCTGCTACTTGATCAATTTGATCGAGGTCAGTGGTGGTGGGCCAGAGAATCAATTCGTCGGTTCCGATGTCGGAATAGGCTTGAATGGCTACTTTGATGGCCTCGGGAGTAGTTGGCAATGCTTTGGCGATCATTTCGCCCCAGGCTCCGTAATAGTGTCGGATGTAGTTGCCGCCGCGTGTCTGGGCGTCTGGCCCCAGAGCGATATACGTACATCCGACCAGGCGCGGTTTGCCTGCTCTGCCGACCTCGCGCCAGACTTTTTCAGCCATTCTAAAGCCCTCGTTCGCGCCTTGAGGGCCGCCCCCGCCGGAAATGAAGCCGTTCCCCCATGTTCCCAGGCGCTGGATGGCGGCGGGGGCACGTCCGCCAATCAGTATTTCAGGTCCGCCAGCCTGCGCGGGCGCGGGTCCGATGGAGCCTACAGCGTCGCTAAGACGCTCGCCAGACCAGAGGCGCTGCATGGTTGCCAGTTGTTCGTCAAAGATTTTGCCCCGGCTGTGGAAAGGTACTGACACTGCTTGATAGTCGTCTTCACGCGAGCCGATACCCAGGCCGAGTGTAAAGCGTCCTCCCGAGATCGCATCCAGGCTGGCGGCTTGCTTGGCGAGCAGGGCGGCGCTGCGCAGGGGGGCCAGTAAAACAGAAGTTACTAAGCGAATACGTTGCGTTGCGCCTGCCGCAGCGGCGAAGGCGATGAGCGGGTCGTAGTTATCATAGACCAGGCGGTCGATGAGACCCAGGCTGGAGAATGGTCCCGCGTCCGCTTTCTTTGCCCACTCGATCAGGTGTTGGCCCTGAACGCCGGGGATGTTTGCCGGGAAACCAATGCCAATTTTCATGCTAAAGCTCCTTGTTTATTTTCTTAATTGTTGGCAGAAAGTACTAAATCAGTGTAAGTATCATATCATATTGTAAGTATCGTTTCATGTGTAGGGACGACCAGGGCAATATTCCGATACCACCGTTCGTACCATCCCAACCACCTCCACTACCGCAGCAGCAGCAGGCCAGTTCTGAGATACAGGTGGTGCTGGCGATCAGTTCCGCCGAGGCTGCTGGCGGGACGACGCGCACACTTACGCTGCCGGATGGGCGGCAGGTTATTGTAAGAGTGCCGGCGGGAGTATATGATGGTCAGCGCATCAGCGTGCAGGAGTCGGGCGGGCCG
>CAAGKR010478665.1_pt1 | contig 24205 bp, 19 predicted proteins | sample 2556971 | NCBI WGS metagenome assembly CAAGKR01 (sample SAMEA5207829, study PRJEB30636) | soil metagenome | biome: forest; feature: boreal; material: soil | place: USA | collected 2011-09 | depth 1 m | reverse complement strand
TGCGGATACCACTAGCTCACTGTCTCCCTAAATGTCGGTAACCTGGAACCAGCCCCTTGATCTAAGGATTTCTGGTCCCCCGCGATATAGTTCCCAAACGCAGGTGAGACGGTGAGAAATGAACGAGGAAACAAACTCTATGCCATGTGGGTGAAGTGGTGGTGCGAATCGCAGCTAGATTTCATATCCCTAATATGCTCAACAAAATTCACAATTCCGGCGGGCGGGCGTAGCCCTTTTTGGAACAATATTGCCGAACAATTCTCCAAATTGTGTCACAGGCGCACTTACAAAAATTGTCAGTTTTTATTCTGACTAGCCGGCAGTAAGAATGAGGAGGATTTAGAGTGAAGGACAAGAGTTATGGATGCTTAGAGAATGAGGCCAGGTTGAATTGTGTTGGACTAGGAGCCCTCCATGGTTAGACGCTCTTCATCAGGCGATAGGCAGCATAGATAACGAACCCGATCGCGGCAGCTATGGCAGCGACTTTCGCCTCTGTGAGTGTGCTGTTTGAAAGCAACCAGGCCCCCAGCGCAAGCGAAGCAATCGCAATCAATGTTCCTGACCGTAACCTGAACATTGCGGGTGGTGCGTCCCTGCGGCGACGGAAAACAAGCAAAGCCATGCACGTTGCGGCGTAAGTGATAAGTCGGGCAATAGCGCTTATCGTCAACGCCGCTAAAAAGGAACTCTTAAGCGTCAACAGCAGCATCAGGGCCGCCGTTATCAGAATTGCGACGTGAGGTGTGGAAAAGCGTCGATGAATTTTGGCGATGAATGATGGCAGTTGCCGCTGTTCCGCAATCGCAAAGGGAATTCGGGAACCTGAAAGTACCAGGATATTCAGGTTGCCGGTGATCGAAATGATAGCGCCAGCCGAAATGATCGCGCCGCCTGCGGTTCCCATAAACCGCGTGCCCGCATCGGCCAGCGGCTTCTGCGATTGGGCCAGTTCCGGCAGCGTTCCAACGCAAACAATCTGAATTAGAATGTAGAGGAAGGCAACGACCGCAATTGCGACTATCAGAGCATGTGGTAAGTGCTGTTGCGGATTGCGCACCTCGCCCGCCGGAATCGCCGCCATTTCAAATCCGGTAAAGGCGTAAATCAAAAGCAAGACCGACTGGGAGAACGCGCCAGTTGTCGGTCGTGGTCCAAGTGCGTAAGCGCGAGGGTTGAGAAAAAACAAACCCACCGCGATGAAAATCAGCATCGGGATTAGCTTGCCAATGGTGAAACAGTTGCCGACGATGGCTGCCTGCCTGACGCCCAGCACGTTGATCGTCGCCAGTACCGTGACGACGAGCGTGATAATGGAAGCACGCCAGAAAGGGTTTGTGGCGGAAGGCCAAAAGTAACCGAGATAGTTGACAAGCAAATTGCAGTTTGCGGCGAACGCCGTTAGACGTGCGAGCCACATTAACCAGCCAATCTCGAACGCTACGGTTGGGCCAAAAGCCTCTCGCGCGTAAAGGTACGGTCCGCCAGTTTCATCGAAGCGACTCCCAACTTCCGCAAAACAGAGAATGATCAGAGTGACGACTAGCGCGCAAACCACGAATGCAATAACGCTATACGAACCGATGAGTGAGAAAACTCTCGCCGGCAAGCCAAAGATTCCCGCTCCGATAATCCCGTTAATCGCAATAGCCACCAAGTCCCAGCGACGGATGCCTCGAATCAGCCCTTCGTCTGATACTTTTGTCATTCGTTGCCTTATAATCTAAAACGTTCGCTTACACAATCATTCCAACTTGTATCGATTTCACGTTTATGAAAAGAAGAACTGCAAAAGTTTTCGCCGCCGCCTGTGTCATTGTTTCAGTTTTAATGACCACTGCTTTGTCGCAGACATCGTCTGGCTCACCAGCTGCGGCGCGTACCTTGCAATCTCTGGTTGACGACGCCGCCAAAACCACACTCGACAAGTTCGCCGATAAGAAGCTCGAGGAAAAGCAACTCTCCATTACGCTAATCGACCTGCGCGATCCTCAGCATCCGGCGAAGGCGAGCTTTCGAGGAAACGAAAGAATCTATCCCGCAAGTGTGGTAAAGCTCTTCTATCTGGTTGCGGCCCACCGCTGGTTGGAAGACAAGAAGATTGAAGACACACCCGAGCTGCGTCGGGCTTTGAAAGAGATGATCGTTGATTCTTCAAACGAAGCTACGCAGTACATCGTTGATGTGCTAACCCACACTACGGGAGGTTATGAACTGCCCCCTGGCGAGATGAAGAAATGGCAGGAAAAACGAAACGCGGTCAACCGCTACTATTCATCACTCGGGTATACCAATATCAACGTCAACCAGAAGACGTTTTGCGAAGATGCCTATGGACGTGAGCACTTTTCGCGCGGACCGAACGGGGAGAACAGAAACAAACTGACCACCGATGCCACGGCTCGCTTGCTAATGGAGATTGTGACGGGAAAGGCGGTCACGCCCGAACGCAGTGCGCAAATGATGGAATTGTTAAAGCGCGATTACTCGGGCACTAGCAAAGACACTGACGATCAGGGACATGGCTTTACAGGCATTGCCCTTCAAGGAGTCGAGGGAGTGCGCCTGTGGTCGAAAGCCGGATGGACCAGCACCACACGGCACGATGCTGCGTATCTTGAAATGCCAAATGGTTTGAAGTTTGTGCTCGTAACCTTTACAACAGACCACGCAAATGAACGCGACATTATTCCGACGGTCGCACGAGTAGTGATCGATGGACTCAAAGAAGTGAAGTGAGATTGGTAAAGCGCCGGCTGCGCCCCACCAGGATGTAGAAACAGCTCCGCACCCAGGTGCCGATTGTTTGCCCCTTGACTGAATGGAAGATCTGTCAGCTTACCATCACCCGCTTACAAGCCTATTTGGCGATCCCTCAGTTGAACAGTGGAGTCGCTACCAGTTGACCCACGAGCAAATCGCATTCTACGAGTCAAACGGTTACCTGGCGGGTATCCGCATGCTTAACGACGACCAGATCGAAACGTTGCGCTCAGAGCTCGAGCAACTCGCTGACCCCACACATCCTGCTAACAAACTCTTCTACGAGTATCATTCGAACGAATCAACCGATCCCTCAAAAATCCTGTTTCACGCGCTGGGTGCCTGGCGTCTCGCTCCGGGCTTTCACGATCTACTGTGGAATCCCGCCTTTCTGATGCCTGCTAAGCAACTGCTGGGCGGGCCGGTGCGCTTCTGGCACGATCAGATTTTTTACAAGCCCGCACATCACGGCGGCGTCGTCGCGTGGCATCAGGATTATTCTTACTGGACCCGAACTAAGCCGGTGGCACATCTCTCGTGCTGGATCGGGCTCGACGATTCCACACGGGAAAATGGCTGCGTTCATTATGTTCCGGGCAGTCACAGATGGAACCTGCTTCCCATTACCGGCCTCGCAGATGACATGAACTCGATTCAGGCGGTCTTGTCGGATAAACAAAAGGAAGAGTTTAAGCCGGTGGCAATCGAATTAAAGAAAGGCGAAGCCTCGTTTCATCATCCGCTCATGATTCACGGATCAATGGAAAACAAAACTGCTCGACCGCGAAGAGCTACCGTAATAAATGTCTTTCGTGATGGAGTCGAGTCTGCTTCAAACAATCCTCCACTCGACGGCGTGCCGGTAATCCCTATGGGCAGGAAGATGCAGGGACGATTCTTTCCGCTGCTGTTTGATCGTTAAGACTCAAAGAAACGCTGACGCCGTTTCAAAGATAAATTACGAACCGCCAACCGCCAACATGAACAGAGTTCCAAAACTGGCTGGCTTCAGCGCCCTTGCTGGCGGGGTGCTGTGGCTTGGAATTCTGTTTGTGAGGATCGACTCTAATGAAGTTGAGCTGATCAAGAAGATACTCTTGCTGGGAGTTCTTTTTATCGTGCCCGTGGGGCTTTGGCTCGTCGCAACGCCTTACGAACATTCCTTGCCATACCGTTTGGCGGTTATCGCTCAACCAATAGGCGCTGTTGCTTGCGTGTTCTCCTTGTTTCTTGAGCAGGGAGTTCTCGCTGCACTGCTGGCATCTCTTTGGTTGTTAGTAACCTTACTGATTGCTTTGCATGGTCTATGGCGGTTTCTCCGTAGAGGGCTAAGTCCATCCGAGGAGTTTTGTATTGATGCCGGATTGATTTATGTAGCTATAGGTGGCGTTTGGTTCACCATGTCGAGAGTGGGCAGTCAACCGTTTGGTTTTGGCGACACGATTGTTTTGCTGACCGCGGTTCATTTTCATTTCGCAGGATTTGCAGCGCCCATTCTGGCAGGTCTGGCAGGCCGAGTGGTGGGGGCTTCTGGTCCAGTGCGAAGTTTGTTTGGTTTAGCCGTTGCGGGTGTTGTTTACGGGACACCGCTGGTAGCTTTGGGGATTACGTTTACCCCCGCCTTAGCTTTAATAGGGGCAATAGTAATTTCGCTGGGGCTCCTGGTCCTCGCGGTGGTCGTAATGGGTTGGGTGGTTCGCTCCATTGCATTCCGGCCGGCCCAGATTCTACTGATAATCAGTTCAATATCGAGTTCGAGTGCTATGGTCCTTGCTTGTGTTTATGCTTACAGTATCCTCGAGAAGAAATTGATCCTTACGATTCCGCAAATGGCCATGACGCACGGCATAGTCAACGCGTTTGGCTTTGCCGTGTGTGGATTGCTTGGGTGGTCGATGGTAAAACCGAAATCGCGGGTTTCCGTTTCTCATGGCTCCAGGTGAAGTGAAACCGCATTAAAGGCCAAACCAAATTGGCTTTTCGGCATCAACTTCTCAAACCCGATTACGATAACTTTTTGGGACAGGCAACACACATGGTTAATAAGAAAGGAAACGGTTTGTTTTCTCGTTTGTCCCGGGGAACCTTCCAAGAGGGTAGGTGTCTAAGAAAGCGACCTCATTTGTAACGTGAGAGAAGGAGGACTGCACATGGCTGCGAGGTTAGACAACGAAAACAGACCGACACCCCTCATCAATGTTACGCCCTTAATAGATGTGCTGCTTGTCTTGCTAATTATCTTCATGGTGGCCGCTCCTCTGCAGCCTCATCGTTTCGCTGCGAAGCTTCCTTCAGAGCCCGACGGTCGCGTTCTTCCGCCAGACCCGCAAACTCTTGTCGTAACAATCGAAGCTGATGGAACGCTTAAGTTAAATGGACTTTCTAATGACATGGGCACAGTTGAAGATCCTTCAAAGTTGAGCAACTTTTTGATATCGCTCTTCAAAGAACGAAAGACGAATCACGTCTATCGGGCCGAAATGCTTTCGCGTACAGATATGGCAGAAGACTACCGGATCGAAAAGACCGTATTCATTAAAGCGCCGCGCTCAATTCCTTACGGGCAAGTGGCAAGAGTCATTGACGGATTGAAAGACGCTGGAGCTGAGCCTGTCGGCTTGCAGCTAGACAATCTGAATTAGCGCTCACGCTCGCTGACTTTGCGCTCGTGGTCAGAGTTTTAGACAACTTGATTCCATCGAATGCTAGGAATGTTAGCCTCGCAAACTAACAGTTTGCGTTACAATGGCCAAAATTAGGACTTAACACTCAGCCAACCCCCGGCACATCTTCTTCCATCTTGGATTATCAGGGAGTGAACCCAACTGCTACCGGTTCTAATTTCGCGAAAGATGCTATAACTTGTATTGCGAAAGGGTAAGGAGTTTTTGAAGATGACAATGCATTATCGCTTAGCTTTTTTGCTTTTGACTGCCGCTGCAGTCGCGGCCCAAGTAGGAAACTCGGACCGGGCACAGGGCCAGGCTGGCGGCGGAAGTTTATCGGGCGAGGCCATCGGCGGGGCGGCGTTGATTTTTCACAAGCCCGATAACCCAACGGTGCGTGTCGGCGGCGGATCGTCGGGGCCCGCCGTGGGGGGTGGTCGAGTATCAAACAGGACCAGATCGCGACAGACAGCTGCGGTACATGAACAGGTGATAGCCAAGGCAAACGCCGCTCGAAGCGCACCCGCGCCGCGATACTCTGAGGCGGAGCAGCAATACAAGCTTGCAGCGCAACAAGAGCCAAACGACGCACGAGCTCACTTTGGGTTGGGAAATGTCTTCCTCGATCAGGGACGCTTTGCCGAAGCTGCGGATGCTTATAGGCAAGCAATCAAGTTACAGGCCGACTATCTTCCGGCTTATCAACCCTTGAGTTACTCTCTCGCACGGCTGGAGCGGTACGCAGAAGCAATTGAGACTCTGAATCAGGCGCTGAAATATGATCCAAACAATCCAGAGCTCTACGACAATTTAGGATTTGCTTACGTTCACTCCGAACGCTACAACGAAGCAGTTGCGGCCTGTCAGCAAGCAATCACGCTTTTGGGCCAAAGTGGTGTGGCCTACAGACAGGGACTGCAAAATAGAAATGAAGTGCTATCGAACGCATACAAGAATCTCGGGAATGCCTACAACGGTTTGAAGCAATATAACGAAGCCGCTGATGCTTTGAAGCACGCAACTGAGATCGAGCCCACAAATGCGGCCGCTCATTTTAATCTTGGCCTTGCCTTGTACAATGGGCGTCGATATTCGGAGGCAATCGAAGCCTACAAAGCTCTTATTAAGTTAAGACCTGAACTCGCCGCCGCTCACTACAACCTTGGTCTCACTTACGTCGCTATTAATGACAAGGCAGCGGCCCGTCAAGAATACGAGATTCTCAAACCGCTAAACGCCAGCATGGCCGCACAGCTGGGTAGCTTATTAAAGAGGTGAAGAAGCAGCCGCGCTTCAGAAAGCGAAGCCTACAACCTGCACGCCGATTCTGGTCTAACCAACCTGCCTGGCTTCCACCGCCGCCTTTAATTCGGAAAAAAGTTTCCCAAGCTGTTGCGCTTGATAGTGTGCGTTCAATCCACTGGGATTAGGCAACACCCACACGACTGTCTCACCTATGGTTTCCTCCTGAGCGCCAATGACGGCCGTAGGTCGCTCCCACGCGGCCCGATACGCCCCGACTCCCAAAACGGCCAGAAAAGATGGACGATATCGCCGCACCTTCGCGGTTAATTGTTTGCCGCCCTGGCGGAGTTCTTCGTGGGACAACTGATCCGCCGACGCCGTCGCGCGCATAACCACATTCGTTATTCCGTAACCACTTTTCAGTAGTTCTCGTTCATCGAACGGGGAAACGAGCCGGTCTGTGAAGCCGGCCGCAAAAAGTGCCGGCCAAAAACGATTGCCAGGTCGAGCGAAGTGATGGCCTACAGCAGCCGTATAAAGTCCGGGATTGATTCCGCAAAAAAGAACATGCAGACCAGAGGCAATTACATCAGGGACGGTTTTGCTCTTGGCCGCGAGCAGCTGTTCTTTGGTTGGTCGCCAGGGTTTCAAGAATTGGAATACGTGATCATTCGACTTCGAAATGAGTCTGCTGCGAGGCGCTGCTTTTGGCAATACGATCCACCACAATGACCTTTAAGAAATAGCGGCCTGCCGGCAATTCCTTTAGTGAGAATTCGGCGGCGTAGGGGATTCGTCCGAGATCCGTTACCTGTTCGGCGGAAACTTTCTTCAGTGCCGTTGTGATGACAGGCTGATCGTCTCGCACTACCTGCAACTGAAGAGCAACGTCAGGTTTGGAATCCGCTTGCGCGCGCGCCGCGTTGTAAACAAAAACCAGGAATCGCAAATAAGAGTTAGCTGAAAAGCTGGAGTTGACGCTTGATTCAATCAGAAGATTTTGAGTGTTTGAAGTGTCGCTAATAGCCGGCTGCGCTCGCGCACCAAGAAGCACGCTACTCAAAGCCAAGTGTCCGGAAGTTAGATCCGGAATCTCGATCCAGGAGTGTGCACTGCCAGAACGACCGCTGTTTTCATCGCGCACTCCGACGCGAACCTGATAAAGCCCGGGTCCTAAAAAAACTAAATGTCTATAAGAAACGGTCGCGTCTTTCGCTGCTTTATCTGACCGCGCGTCTATTGTAAATCGCTCATTGAACCCAGCACCTGCCATACCGTGGTCGTTAAGATAAGTTCCAGCAACGCTGACAACCGCAGTCTGCTTCCCATCCGCGGGCGCGAAGGAAAGGAACTCGGTCGACACTTGCAGGGAAGCCGCAAGCATCACGCCACGTGCTGGTGTGTCGATGTAGCTCAGGTTTAAGGCGACCGGGATATCGCGCTTTGGGTAGGGAGCGAAAATAACTTTTCGAAGCTCAAGTACCTCCGGGTTGTCCGTCGATGCCTGGCCTTTCTTCGCCTTCACGGTCTTTGCCTCAGGTGCCGCGGGTTCTACATCGAAAAATCCTCGTCTCACCTGCACAGTCAGCTCAGGCTTACCTACAATCTTAACTTCAATACGGCGAAATTTACTCGCATGCTGCTTTTCCTGTTCAGGTTTCCAGGCGAGAAGATAATAGGTTGAGGTCTCCTTCAAAGCGCGACCTAAAGCCGGCTCCAGTGAGTTTGTGTTGAAGATGGCTTTTCCTCCCGTGTCGCTAGCCAGCGCATTCAAGCCGTCCTGCGACGCGGAAAGTTCACCATATCCTGCGCGGGAAAGGCGGCCAGTCGGATCAAACTGATACTCAGTGCTGGCATCGCTCAGGCTGGCTACCAGGCCCCGCGCGTCCAGTGAGTAGATGACAACACCGCTGCGGGCCGCGGCGCTGGTGATTCGTTGGAGTCGCAAGAGTGAGTCTGAATTGCGATTGTCGAGGAAAAAACCACCCGAGACGAAAAATACGAGTTTGCGGCCCGGAAGATTATTTGCCGAACGAATCAATCCCTCTAGTCCCGTTAGTGTGTTGGCTGTCACACTGCCGGCCTGCTGTAACAATGCACTTGCGCGACTGCTTACCAGGCCGTCAGCTGAGTCGCGCGTCATTCCGGGATTCTGTCTCAGGGTTTCGTCGATAAAGTAATCCCTTACGTCGTGGTCATTATTCGATATTAATAACGCTTGATATTCTGACATCGCCGGACGATCAAAATCGCGGACGGAATAGGGACGAACCTTGAGTCGCTCAAGGGCAGCGTGAAGAACCACTTTGTTGTCGGTGAGCTGTTGGAGAAACCCGATCTGGCCGCTGGCAGATGCGATTGCGGCTTCATCGTTTTGACCCATCTCTTTGTCGATGAAGTGGGTGATTAGTTTTCGAGTTGTCGTAAGCGCGGGTAAATCCAGATGTAAGTCATCGACATAGAAGAAGACAGGCCTTCCGCGATCAAGCGGTTTTGGGCCGGAGGACCCTATCGTATTTGCAGATGTAGACGAACCCCGCGCGGCGGCAATCTGGGATTCTTCGCTGATGTTGCCGGCAGTGACCTTCTCGAAAAACTCAATGGGCTTAGGCTTGCCATCGATGCGAAGTTCAAAGTCCTGGCTTTTCAGGCCGTTCGCAAACTTGCCTTGCCGGTCGAAAACCATTACATCGGTCTGCACGAGTTCGGTGTAAACGCGCAAAACGTCAGATTGGTCCTGTCCCTTCGACGCGGGCGGCGTTTGACCTCGGGCGCCTTGCCAATCGAGGAGCAGGCAAATCGAGGCCGCTAACTTCGCCATCTTGATTATGCTGGACGATGAAGGCATATTCGGCAGCGAAAAATGTGTGAGCAAGTTTCAGGGGAGACTGTTGTCAGGAGCAGCCAAAGAAGCTGGGTCCTCTCTTCCGCCGGAAATGCGCGAGTGGCTGTCGCCTAACTATGTATCAGACCGCCGTCGCTGCGCAACAATAAAACTTTGATGCGCGTTCCTCCGTATTAGACCGGGCAAAATTAGACCGGGCAAACCAAAAGAATCAATCGCAAGCAATTCAGACCAGCGAAGGAAAGCTTCCAGAGATGACGAATAACTCCCCCACCGTCTCGATCGACCATGTCACCAAGAGCTTTGGAGAATTCACGGCGGTAAGTGACCTTAGCCTCACCGTTCGTGCGGGAAGAATCTACGGACTTTTGGGCCCGAACGGCGCTGGAAAAACGACCACTATAAGAATGATCGTCAATATTACTGCTCCTGACTCGGGCAGTATCGAGGTGTTTGGGCAGAAGATTAGGCCGGAACTACAGGACCGGATCGGTTACCTGCCGGAAGAGCGCGGCCTTTATAAGAAGATGAAGGTCGGGGACCAACTCAAGTTTTTCGCCGCACTGAAGAATGTGACAGGCAAGGAAGCCGACAAGCGGATCGAGCGCTGGCTCGCGAGATTAAAGCTGGCGGAATGGAAAACGAAGAAATCGAGTGAACTTTCGAAAGGAATGCAACAGAAGGTTCAGTTCATAAGCGCTATAATTCACCAACCAGAGCTTCTAATACTGGACGAGCCTTTTTCTGGTTTGGATCCGGTAAACGTTGAACTTCTAAAAGAGATTGTTCTCGAATTGAAGTCGGCGGGTAAGACAATTATTTTCTCGACTCACCAGATGGAGGTTGCTGAAAAGATTTGCGACGACATCTGCCTGATTAATCGCTCCCGAAAAGTTTTGGACGGCAGCCTGCGGGAGGTTAAGCGGAGTTTCGGTCGAAACGCCGTAGCATTGCGTTTGGAAGGTGGCGATGCCGTTCTGGACAATCGATCACTGACAAGCAAGATCGAGCGCCATAGTGACGGCATGGAGGTCTTGCTGGCTGAGGGAGCAAACAGTCAGGAGTTGTTAAAGGAATTAGTTGCCGCGGGCGCACGGATTGAGAGGTTTGAAATGATCGAGCCCAGCTTGCACGACATCTTTATCGAGAAAGTCACAGAGAGATTATGAACAAGCTTCTTGCAGTCGTTAAGCGCGAATATGTACAACGCGTGCGCACGAAATTCTTCGTCATCATGACCGTGCTGGGACCCCTCATGCTGGTCGTGTTCACGATCGTGCCCGGTCTCCTCTTCAGTATCAAAGCAGGTGGAGAGACGCGTATTGCCATCCTGGACCAGACCGAAGGAATGAAGTTATCCAATTCGATTCGGCGTTCACTGCTTAAACAGGATCCCGACGACGATAGTGACGACACGGTGGGTATTGCGCGCTCTGTAAGTTCAAACACCAAGGATCGGATGGACAAAGCGGGAAAGTCTCTGAATGGCAGCTTTTCTATCGAACAGGTAAAGCTTGGAGGACGCTCACTTGATGAGGTCAGGCGCGAACTAAACGGGCGGATTGGCAGAGATAAGTTGGATGGTTATTTAGTTATTCCTCCCGACATTCTGAAAAACAGTCAGAGCAAAACCTCTTATTACGGACGTAACGTCGGAGATGTTATTACACGCGGACAAATTGAGGATAGGCTTAACCGAGCAGTAAGAAGAGAGCGGCTGATAGCCAATGGAGTTAAGGAACAGTACATCGAAGAACTGTCAAAGCCGGTGGACGTCGTTACTTATCCGGTAAATGAGAAAGGTGAGGAAGGATCGGAGGATTCCGGCGCAGGGTTCGTAATGGTCTTCGTCATTGCATTTTTGATTTACTTAACTGTGCTTATGTATGGGCAGGTTGTACTGGGCGCGATTGTTGAAGAGAAGGAAACGCGCATCGCCGAGATTCTTTTTTCCTCTGTACGTCCCTTAACACTCATGATCGGCAAGTTGATTGGTGTTTCGCTGGTAGCGCTGACGCAGCTTGGCATCTGGGTGTTGGCTTTCGCTCTGCTGTCCGTTTGGGGCATTGCCGCACTGGCGTCGAGGGGGGTGGACATGGGCGATATGACCATCCCCCACTTGCCGCCTTTGTTCTTTGTGTACTTCTTTCTTTTCTTCGTGCTGGGCTATTTTATTTATGCGACGATCTACGTGCTCGTCGGATCGATGGTCACGACGACACAAGAAGGCGGACAGATGGCGATGCCAGTGATCTTCCTGTTGATGGCTGGGTTGTATATGGCTTTCCCGGTCATACGCAGTCCAAACTCGTCATTTGCTTTCTGGGTATCGATGTTTCCATTCTTCTCACCGATCACGATGATCGTGCGCATTGTCTCGCAGACTCCGCCGTTCTGGCAGATAGCCCTCTCTCTGATAATCGGATTTGTCACAGTTGTACTTTTGCTCTGGCTGGCTTCGAGGATTTATCGCATTGGTATGTTGATGTATGGCAAGAAGGCGTCGATTCCCGAAGTGATGCGCTGGGTGAGACAATCCTAGGCGTAGACTTGAGAGCGGCAGGCATGGGCAGAAGGCAGGAAGCAGGAGCAGAACGCACTTGGTAGCAGTGGTGGCCGCGGTTAATCGCTGTTCTCAGTCGTAAATGGATGAGTTCTTGTAGAAATAACTACTGTTCTGTGCTCCTGCCTGCTGCATACTGATTAACGATGCCTATCGAGATTGAAAAGAAATATCGCCTCACGAAAAACCAACGTGAAGAAGTGTTACAGCGCTTACCCAGGATTGGCGCAAAGAGAAAAGGCGAGGACTTTGAAGTGAACACAATCTACGCGGGTGAACCGCTCGATGTGGGGCGCTGCGTGTTGCGCCTGCGCCGCATTGGCAATCGAGGGAGTCTTACCTACAAAGAACGTTTTCCTACGCCCTCTGCCATAAAGCATCAACGCGAAGATGAAACCGGTGTAGGGGATCCTGAAGCCATGGCGTTGATTCTCGATGCATTAGGCTTTAATCCGGCTTTGGTTTACGAGAAGCGTCGTGAGACGTGGCGCTTGGTGAAAACGGAAATAGTGATTGATGAGCTACCCTTCGGTCTGTTCATGGAAATTGAAGGAACAGAGAAGGGCATTCAAGACGTCGAAAACAAACTCGCCATCAAACGTTTAAGAACTGAGACAGCTACCTACCCGCAACTCGCCTTAAAATATGGAACTGATTCCGGCGGCGTGATCGAGTCACGCTTTCTCGAACGAGCTAAAAAAAAGCGGCTTCGCCCACTCAAGAGCAAAGCCGCTATTTGATACCGAGCGAAAGAGAACCGAATTACATTCCCATTCCACTCATGCCGCCCATGCCTCCCGGCATAGCTGGACTTCCTTTATCATCCTCAGGAAGCTCGGAAACCATAGCTTCCGTCGTCAGCATCAGGCCGGCGATCGAGGCGGCGTTCTGCAGCGCAATGCGCGTCACCATTGCAGGATCGATTACACCTGCCTTCACAAGGTCCTCATAGGTCTCGGTTTGCGCGTTGAATCCGAAGCTGTCGTTTTTCTCAGAGCGAACGCGTTCCACCACAACAGCGCCCTCTTTGCCGGCGTTCTGGACAATCTGACGGAGAGGCTCTTCAAGAGCCCGGCGAACGATGTTCACGCCAATCTGCTCATCCGAATCGCCTTCGCCTTCCTTGTTGGTCTGGAACTTCTCCAGCGCCTTTGCCGCGCGAACCAGTGCAACACCGCCACCAGGCACTATGCCTTCCTCGACAGCCGCGCGCGTCGCGTGCATTGCATCCTCAACTCGCGCCTTCTTTTCCTTCATCTCTGTCTCAGTGGCTGCGCCCACCTTGATCACCGCGACGCCACCCACGAGTTTCGCCAGACGTTCTTGCAGTTTCTCGCGATCGTAGTCAGAAGACGTCTCGTCAATCTGGGCTCGCAAGGTTTTTACTCGGCCCTCGATGTCAGATTGTTTGCCATTGCCTTCGACGATGGTCGTATTGTCTTTGTCGATTGTGATCTTCTTGGCCCGACCTAGATCTTCAAGCTTGACGTTTTCGAGTTTGATGCCCAGGTCTTCGCTTATGACCTTGCCTCCAGTGAGAATCGCAATGTCTTCGAGCATGGCCTTGCGACGATCACCGAAACCGGGGGCCTTAACAGCCGCGATGTTCAATGTGCCGCGAAGCTTGTTCACAACAAGCGTGGCCAGCGCCTCACCTTCGACATCTTCCGCGATAATCAGCATGGGTTTGCCCATCTTCGCTATTTGTTCAAGGAGCGGCAGAAGGTCTTTCATCGAGCTGATTTTCTTTTCATGAATGAGAATCAGCGGGTTCTCAAGGGTTACTTCCATGCGCTCTGGGTCAGTAACGAAGTAGGGACTCAGATAGCCGCGATCAAACTGCATTCCTTCGACAACCTCGAGCGAAGTCTCCATTGTCTTCGACTCTTCGACGGTGATGACACCATCTTTGCCGACCTTGTTCATTGCCTCAGCAATGATGTTGCCAATTGTCGAATCGCCGTTTGCCGAAACCGTGCCCACCTGGGCGATCGCATCGCCCTTCACGGGTTTTGCCAGGCGCCTGATCTCTTGGGTCGCGCGCTCGACTGCTTTATCGATGCCCCGTTTGAGCGCCATTGGATTGGCGCCGGCGGCGACCGTCTTCACGCCTTCGCGGAAAATGGCCTGGGCGAGCACGGTTGCGGTCGTCGTTCCGTCGCCGGCTACGTCTGAGGTTTTGGAGGCGACTTCACGGACCATTTGTGCGCCCATGTTTTCCAGCGCATCCTTGAGTTCGATCTCCTTTGCGACCGTAACTCCGTCTTTGGTAATAGTGGGCGAACCAAATTTCTTATCGATCACTACATTGCGCCCTTTGGGGCCCAACGTGATCTTCACCGCGTCAGCTAGCTGGTTGATTCCTCTCAAAATCGCTGCGCGGGATTCCTCGCCATGAATAACTTGCTTTGCCATTTCTATCTTCTCTCCTGCTGAAATGTTGAATGTGATTTAGAAATAAGAAGCGGCACCGGTCTGAATTGACTACTTGCCGCCCTTCTTCGTGCCAGTGGCCGCGCGCGCGCGCTCGATGATTCCGAGAATTTCATCCTCGCGCATGATCAACAGCTCTTCACCGTCAATCTTGATTTCAGAACCACTGTATTTGCCAAACAGAACTCGGTCGCCCTTTTTGACGTCGAGGGACTGTCTCGTTCCATCTTCCTTATATTTGCCCTGCCCGGCCGCAACTACTTCGCCTTCCTGGGGTTTTTCCTTGGCGGTGTCGGGAATAATGATTCCCCCCCGCACCTGCTCTCCCTCCTCAATCCGGCGCACGATCACGCGGTCATGGAGAGGTGTAATATTTGTAGACATTCTTCGGAGTTCTCCTTTCAGTTTCCCTTGATAAGATTACGTATTGCTCGTTAGGATCCGGCTCCACAGCTCGAATTAGCACTCTGCGTGGATGAGTGCTAAGAATAATTCGGTATAAGATTATTGTCAACCGGGAGGGGGAGGGTTAAGCCCTTGCCAGGGATGGAGGTTATTACGACGGGTTAGCGGGCGCCGCTCCGGGCAGCCCGGGCCAAAGGTCGTTTTTCCTTTTGATAATTGGCCACACGCTTTGAAACCGTGTTCCGGTGGATTCCCAGGGCCTTGGCCGTCTTTGAGAGATTTTCTTTGTTTCGGGAAAGGGCTTTCTTAACATACAGCTTTTCGAATTCACTCAGTGCCTCATCAAGTAGAATGTGGCCATCCAGCATTTCTTCGATTAGAGCTTCAAGTCTGGCGCGCATTTTCTAAAAAACTCCAAGCGGAAAGTGGCTGGGCGCAGAACGATTTCAGAGTTCTTTGCCAGTAAGAAGCCGGTAGGCTTCCAGGTATCGAGCCGTGGTAGCTGACACGACTTCGGAGGGAAGTGGCGGAGCTGGAGGCTGTTTGTCCCACGGAAGCGTCTCCAGGTAATCCCGAACAAACTGCTTGTCGAACGAGGGTTGAGATTGACCGGGGCTGTAACTTTCTGTTGGCCAAAACCGCGATGAATCCGGGGTTAGAACTTCGTCTATGAGGATTATTTCACCGTTCTTATCAAGTCCAAATTCAAACTTGGTATCGGCGATTATTATTCCGCGACTACGAGCATAATCTCGTGCTTCGTTGTAAAGACGTAGCGAAATATTCCGCAACTGATTTGCTCTCTCAGCGCCTAACATCTGGCGCACTTGTTCCTCACTAATGTTTTCGTCGTGGCTTTCTTCCGCCTTTGTCGATGGCGTGAATATGGGCTCTGACAGTTCGGCTGATTCAAGAAGGTTTTTGGGCAGCTTATGGCCGCAAACTTCTCCAGTGCGCAGATAATCCTTCCAACCCGAACCCACGAGATAGCCGCGCACAACACACTCCACTGGAAAAACATCCGCTCTGCGCACCAGCATGGACCGACCCCTCAGATTTTCCGCGCGCTGAACAGCTTCCGGCATTTGTTCGAGGTCGGTTGTAACGAGATGGTTCGGAACAATGTGAGCGAGTTTTTCAAACCAGAACTTCGAAAGGGAGGTGAGCACTTCCCCCTTGTACGGTACGGCCGTAGGCAGGATGCAATCAAAAGCCGAAATTCGATCGGTTGCGACGATTAAGAGATGCTCATCATCAACTGCATAAACATCGCGCACCTTTCCGCGTTTGGATAGTTTCAACTCAGATAGCGATGTTTGTAGGAGAGCGGCGGCATTCATCATAGTGGTTGGCTACATCCGGCTTATAGGGCGGAGCTCGGAGACTTATTTGAGAAAGGGCGAGCGAGATTTTCCTCGTGCGATGAAGCTTTGTCAAGAAAGCTATAGTTTTAAATTCGAGGCGCAACCTTGAACGTCAAAAATATGACGCCTGCGTCATCTCGCGAAAGTGCGAACCGTGCTTTCGCGTCGACGGGTTCCATGTAACAATGAGCGCGAAATAATCTTAGAAGGCAATCGATGAAAGTCGGCAGCGGGCGCTTGCCGCTAACGCTGCCTCCAATTGCCACTATCAGCAACTTTCGTGAGGAGTCATTGTCATATGAATCATCTGGATCATCATCTTTTTCGGCGCAATATCTCGGCTCTCTCTTTAGTGTTATTAATGGTCCTGGCGCAGACTTCGTTTGGCCGAGCAGCTCCTGACTTTAATGAGACACGGCAGGCGCCGCGTGTGCCGCGTCCTTTTCCGGAGACGCAATACATACCGAATCACGACTTTGACACGATCCATGTTGCACTCGATCTCCGTTTTGATTGGGAACGCGAGCAGGTTATTGGCACTGAAACAATGGTTTTCAGGCCTTTGCTTAAAGACTTGCAGAGTATTGAGCTGGATTCAGCCAATATCACCGTTACGTCAGTAAAGTTAGCGGGTGGGGATACACTCAAATACGAAACGGATCCGCCAAACGAAAAACTGCGAATTGCGCTCGGCAGGGCCTATCAGCCTTCCGACGAGCTTACGGTAGTTATTGCCTATAACACGAATGGTCCTCAAAGCCGGCTCCGGGGTTTTGGAGGTGGGATTCGTTTTATCAAGCCAACTCCCGGGGATCCAAAAAGACCGAAACAGATCTGGTCGCAGGGTGAATCCGAATACAATCATTACTGGTTCCCCGTCTACGACCATCCTAATGATTTCTTCACGTCAGAACTCACAGCCACCGTAGAAAAACCGCTGTCGGTAATTTCAAATGGAAAGTTGCTGGACACAAAGGACAACAAGGATGGGACTCGCACGTTCCACTGGAAGATAGAGCAACCACACGCGAGTTATCTAAGTTCGATTATCGTTGGCGAATACACTCCGATTAGTTCCGAGTATGCGGGCATTCCCATAACCACCAATGTCTACCCGAGTGAGGTGGCGGAAGGAAGGATAAGCACCGCGCGTTTGACGGAGATGGTGAAATTCTTTTCAGAGAAGACAGGCTTGAAGTATCCCTACGCAAAATATGCTCAAACCACTGTTCGTGATTTTGGCGGCGGCATGGAAAATATCAGCGCGACAACGCAAACGGACAACATGATCCATGATGCGCGCACTGAACTCGATCAAAACACGGACGGTCTTCAATCACACGAACTTGCTCATCAGTGGTTTGGAGACTACTTGACTTGCCGAAGCTGGGCTGACATTTGGCTGAACGAGAGTTTCGCTACCTATTTTCAGGCAATGTGGGATGAACATGCACTGGGTAGCGATGATTTTCTTTACTCGGACATTAGAGCAAATCAGGCTGCCTACTTCAGCGCCTGGAAACAAGGAAATCGTCGTCCCATCGTGACGAAGAATTATGCCAACCCGGATGCTGTTTTCGATACGTATGCATACCCGCGAGGTGGCGCCGTCCTGCACATGTTACGCATGACACTGGGCGAAGATAATTGGTGGCGAGCAATCCATTATTACCTTCACAAATACGCCAACCAGCCGGTTGAGACAGAGCAATTTCGGATTGCAATTGAAGAGTCAACCGGTCAGTCAATGGATTGGTTCTTTGATGAATGGCTGTACAAAATGGGCCATCCCATTTTTCGAGTAACCCAAGCCTATGAGCCGTCAACAAAAAAGCTAAAGCTCACGGTCCAACAACTTCAGACCCTAGACGCTACTTCGCAGTTTCCGCAGGCGGCACTCTTTCAAACGCCCGTTGATATAGAGATCGGTACATCATCTGGAACCCGACTCGAGCGTGTAAAAATCCTGCCGAAAAAGGAACAAACCTTCACATTCTCGGTTGACTCGGCGCCGCTGCTCGTTAACTTCGACTACCGCGGTACACTTATCAAGGAACTGCAGTTCGAAAATACGACCGAGGAGTTGGTTTACCAGCTTACGCGAGACGACGACGTATTGGGACGAATCTGGGCGTTGAGCCAACTGGCTGGCCGCCTTAATGGCGAAACAACTGCAGATAACGAGAAGCCGCGAATCACGTCGGAACTGGCGAACACAGTAACGCGCGACAAATTCTGGGGGGTGCGGTTTGAGGCAGCAACTGCGCTTGCGGGCGTAAAGGATTCAAGCGCTCGGAACGCTTTGATAGCCGCCACCAAGGATCCGAATGCTCGGGTTCGGGCCCGGGCCATAACTTCACTGGCAAGCTCAAAAGATCCGTCACTGTCCGGTCTTTACCAGCAATTCCTGACCGATCAAAGTTATGGGGTAATCCGAGCTGCGGCCTCCGCACTCGGCGACACTAAAAGTCCCGGCGCTTATGAGTCCCTAACAAAACTACTTGAAGTTCCTTCGTGGCGTGACAATATCAAGGCCTCAGCCTTGTCCGGCCTCGGCACTTTGCAGGATAAGCGCGCGCTCGACATCGCCTTTCGTTACGCCGAAAAAGGCAATTCACCTCAAGTAAGAGCGGCGGCATTGCGCCTCTTGGGGAAAATCGGCAAAGACAATGCTAAGGCATTCACTTTAATTTCGGAGACCGTGACCCAGGCATTCGGAAGTGGGGACTTCAATCTCGGGACAGCCTCTGCCGAAGCGCTCGTCAGCTTGGGCGATCCCCGAGGTCTAGTAGTACTAGACCAAATCAGTCAGTCGGCATCAGGCACACCGCAACTCCGGGAGCTGCTTAGCCAGTTTCAGGAGCGCCTGCGAAAGGTGACGACCACGGGAGCCTCTACTCCCGGTACGCAGCAACCCTGACGGGGCTGTCGTCAGCAGGACTGAAGCCGCCTCGCAGTGCATGGAGGAGGTGAAGGGTCGCATGACGGAATGCCCGAGTTCTCTGGAGCGCTGGTATTGGAGTATTCTGGAATTACGCTTTGTCTGCTCCATTTTTTAGGACTTTCATGGCTTTGCTGTTGAGCCTGCAAAACTTAGCGCTTGAGTTTAGAAGGCTTGTCCTGTAATATTCTTTTCGCCCGAGTGGCGCTTCCCCTGTGGCGCCTTCCCTCTGAACCTCCTGCTTGTCAGTTCAAATGAGTCATTCTGATGACAAATACTGCTACTGACAGACAGAAAACTTCCAAGGACAATAGTCAGCCGGCCGAACCAAGCGAGCGCAAGATCTCACTGCTTGTCGTCGAGGACGACGAGAATATTTCGAGCGCTATTAGCGAGTATTTTTCCCGCGCAGGTTATGACGTGAAAACCGTTGATGATGGCGTAATGGGTGTGAAGTCAGCCTTGGATGATCCTCCGGATGCTGTCGTTCTCGACCTTATGCTGCCAAAAATGGATGGGTTAGCTGTTTGTAGAGAACTTAGGGAAAAGGTGAATTACCTACCGATTCTGATGCTGACAGCAAAGGACGACGTAGTTGATAAAGTGCTTGGCCTGGAGATGGGCGCGGATGATTACATTACCAAGCCCTTCAGCCTGCGCGAACTTGAAGCCCGGATCAAGTCAGTGCTCCGTCGGAGTAGGACTCCGTCACACGTCGATGGCGCCAAGGATGAGGTGCCGATCATTCGCGGCAGACTGCGTATTGATCCGGCCAGACGTGAAGTTACAATTGGGGACCGCCAGGTGGATCTAACTCCAAAAGAGTTTGACCTCCTGCGACTCTTTGCAGCGAACCCGGGTAGAGTTTTCCCTCGCAAATACCTGCTTGAAAAGATCTGGGACTACTCTTATGAAGGCTACGACCGAACTATTGATTCACACATCAACCGGTTGCGAGCCAAGATCGAAGAGAACCCGGAAAACCCTCAAATGGTCTTGACCGTTTGGGGAATTGGCTACAAGTTCAGCGACGAACAATAACTTTCGCTTCGTCGTCTCGCCGAACGCAAGGCTGCAGCCTTAATTGCCTATAACGGTCTTCAATAGAGTTGGCTGCAATTGGCTTTCCTTCCAGTTCGCCCGTCGGTCATCGCTGGCGCGCGAGGCAAGCACGTCGATTCGGTGCGGCTGGCCAGTTGGCCTGGGCTAAACCAAGCCCAAAGCCCCCGGCGCACATTCATAATCATGAAGATTCTTTTCAGATTTAGTAACTCTTAGTCGTGTCGATAGGACTGCTGCGCGACTAGCCGAACTCAGACTTGTCGTCGCCTTGCTTTTGTTCGCCACAGTTTATGCTTCAGGCCTTTCTAACCATGGACTCCCGTGCCGAGTCGGAATTCGAACTGGAGGTCGAGCCGGAGGGCGAGCTTGAGTTTGAAGCGAAAGTTCAGTCGAACCTGGATGAAATTGAATTGTGATCCTCTGGACTGCAAGCGCAGAGGAGCGGATAATGCGAGCGGGAACATCTCCTTCATTGCCCCGATGAAACTCAAGTATTTCAAGGTGGAAATTCTCAAGGACAGATGGCGTTGCGGCGTCGTGCTGTTGGAGCTCCTATTCTTAATCTCGTTTGCTACTGTGCCGGGTTGGGCGCAGTTGAAAAATCACAAGCGCGTCACTGCCCTGCAAATGAGTGGGGCCGCGGAAGGATCGCGAGTAACAATAGTTTCGGATTCGGCTTTGAACGATTACGAAGCATTCCGGCGCGGGGATAGATTCTACGTCAGAATACCTCTTGCCGAGTTCACTTCGGCGCTACCTCGCTTTCATGGGGACGGATTTGAAGATGTCCAGGTTCAAAAAGTCGGAAGCAGCGTCATTGTTTCTTTTAAGCTACAGCCTGGAGCCGCAGCCCACGTCGATCAGCATTCAAATCGATTAGACGTGATTTTTTCAGCGCCTAACAGAATGGCGCGCCGTAATAAAATAACGACGGCTTCCAATCGCGCAACGTCTGGTGCGAACGCAGGAATAGGCGCGTTCGAGAATCCGCAAACCCCGCAACGGCGGGAACGTATTACAGCCGGGCCCATGCCGCCGGCATCGCTCCAGCCTTATCGTGAAAGAGTTGTTACGAAAAGGTCGAGCGAGCGTCCAGTGACGCAAGATAGGCGCGGGCAGATCAAGGCTGTCGGCGACTCGCGCAAGAGCGCAGACGATAAGGCAGCCAGGGCTGCTGCCGCTGCCAGCAAGCCTACTCCTACACCGACCGTTAGGCCCTCCCCAAGCCCTCCGGGCTACCCGGCATTAACCACGGACACACCACCCATCACCCCCGCCAAAGCTGCTAATCCTCAAGCATTGGACAGCTCGGCAAACTGGAGGAGCCGGATTAATCCCTTGCAATGGGTTTCCGCTCATCGGCTGACAACATTGCTAGCCGCGCTGGTTTTGTTGGGTCTGATATTGTTCCTTGCGTGGTCCGGCAATCCTCGGCTAAAGAATGGGGTTAGGGCGAAACGCATGAGAGCGCGTTTTCTTAAGCCAAAGTACGCTCGCGATCTTGCAGTGAAAAAGGTAGGCGCTGCTGATCCAGTTAACAGTCGAGCTGCAAGTATCGGCTCGAGAGAAGCTGTTAGTGAGTACGCAGCCCATCCCAGGCAGAACGAGCAGTCTGGATCGCCTGGTCCTATGGTTTCGGTCAACGGTTCAGGAATAAGCGCAACTCAAGAAGACTCAGAGCGGGGCAGACGAGTGATGGAACCGGCAATCGGGCCATCCGTTGGAGTCCTGGCGCCTCAGAATCACGCTTGGGTTCTAAAGCCTACAATCGGCGCATCACTTGCGGGAGACAACGAAGCAAGTGAGGAGGATCAGGAGCGGGAGGTTTTCGAGCTATGACCGGGGAGTCGTTACTGGGCATTTGCGACGAGCTTGGGATCAAGCTGGCGCTTAAGGGAGACAAAAATGATCGCCTACAGGTAGACGCGCCAAAGGGAGCATTAACCCCATCCCTGCGCGAAGCCTTAACTGCAAACAAACCTGATCTAATCGCGATACTAAAGAATAGAGACCAAGCGGACACCTCGGAGGAAACTCTGAGTAGCCCTCAGATTTCAGAGGTCAGTGAAAGTCGGGCTCCCTCCAGCAGTACATGGAATTCCGCGGAACTAAGCCAATTAAGTCAAGAACGGTTTTTATCGGTTAAGCCGTTGCAACTCGAGCGCACGGACATAGAAATCAATAAGCTTCTTTCCGGAAGTCACTATGACGCGGAGATAATCGACGCCAAAGATTCCGAAACCCGTCAGATCATTGCGGCTCAACTACTCGCAGCCCTCGCTGGGGGAAAAGTTGGCCAGCAGGAACATGCCCGTCGCGGTTTCATGAATCACGGATATTTCGACGACGTGACCAGGCAATTGAGAACCGCGGATTCTTCTGCAGAACGAGCAGCCGCAGCGCGCAAGCTTGGAGTCGTTCGGGATTCGAAGGCGACGGCTCACCTCATCGGCTCATTACATGACAGCGCTCCCGAAGTGCGCAAAGCCTCAGCGGAATCTCTGGGGCGAATCGGAGATCGCGCCGCGATTCCGTCGCTCAACGATCTACTTCTCCGCGAAACAAGCCGTCAACTACCTCAAGCTGTAATTCGGCATGCAATTGATTCAATAACAATAGGCGAAGCGAAGACCGCGCCCGTGCCGCAAAAACCAGCGCTTCACATCGTGGAAAAAACGGTCGTAAAACCGGAACCAATTACCAAGAAGCGCGAAATCTTTGCCGAATATCTCAACTCTTTCGAGAAACGGGAGTCATCAGCGGCCACCTTCGGACCACCAGTGCAAACCTCGACTGACAATAGTTTACAAGCTGCTGAGAAGCAGTTAGGTCAGGAAGAGGAAGCGTTAAGAAACGCCGCAGACGCGCTGGAGCGGAAACGACTTGAAGTCGCAGCTGCACGAACAGCAGCCGAAGATCAAGTTCGGATGGAAGCGGAAAAAGAAGCGCAGGTCCGAATTGAAATCGAAGCGCGACTTCGCGCTGAAGAAGAAGCACAGTTCCGCTTGGAAGCTGAAACTCTGCGGAAGGCAGCTGAAGAACTGGCGCGCAAACGATCAGAGGCCGAGGCCGCTCGGAAGCTTGCGGAACAAGAAGCACATCAACGAGCAGAAGAAGAGATAAAGCGCCGGTTAGAAGCGGAAGCTCGCGCACGAGCGGAAGAAGAGGCTAAGGCTCGGGCCACGGAGCAAGTTCGTATACAGGCGGAAGCAAGAGCGCGTATCCAAGCCGAAGCGGAAGAAGAACTTCGAGTTCGCGCAGCAGAAGAAGCTAATCGCCAGGCTGAGCAACATCGGGTGCGCGGAGAGGCCGAGGAACTTCACTTCGCGGAGCAAGCTCGTCTTCGCATGGAACAGGAAACCCTGCTTCAGGTTGCGGCTGATCTCTCGCGGCGTCGCTCCGAGTTGGACCAAGCCAGAGAGAACGCCGAAGCTGAAGCCCGGTTACTGGTCGAGTCGCAGGAGCGTGCGAAAGCTGAAGAAGATGAGCGCCGCCAGATGGAAATTGAACGCCAGCGGCTTTTACTTGAGACAAGACGCCGCGCAGAAGAAGAGCAACTGGCCGAGTTAAGACGCCGCGCAGAAGAAGAGCAGCACCTCGCTTCAGAGCAAGCTCGCATCCGGGCAGAGGAAGAAGAGCGGCATTTTTCCAAGCTCGAGTCAGTGAGGAAAAAGGCAGAAGAAGAGGCGAGAAGAAGGGCGGAACAAGAGGAGCGCATCAAGGCTGAGATCTTCGCGCTAAGCGCAGCTGAAGAAGAGCAGCGCCGACGCATTGAAGCGGAGATCACACGTCGCAATGAAGCCGAAGCACGTTTAAAAGCACAACAAGCCAGGGCCGAGGAAGAGGCCCTTAAGATGGCCGAGGAACTTCGTTCCCAGGCTGAAGAACAAGCTCGTCGCCGCGCGGAACTGGAAG
>CAAGKR010418299.1_pt1 | contig 24240 bp, 22 predicted proteins | sample 2556971 | NCBI WGS metagenome assembly CAAGKR01 (sample SAMEA5207829, study PRJEB30636) | soil metagenome | biome: forest; feature: boreal; material: soil | place: USA | collected 2011-09 | depth 1 m | reverse complement strand
TACCAATTGCCCATGCCGCGATCGCAGCCTACGTGGCGATTCCCGATTGCGTCTACATCGCTTCTTCCGCCTTCGTGCCCCGCTTTTGCAGGCTCCGAAGTGGGGGCGGCGGCCGGGGCCGCAGTGCTCGCCGGCGGTACCGAAGTATTCGACGACGCGACCGAAGGAGTTTGACCCGCCTGGGTTTGACTAGCTTGGGTTTGCGCCGAAATTTCTGCTGCACCGCAAATAACAGCCAAGGCTGCCGTCATCAAAATTGTAAAGTGTGCTTTGATCATGATTACTCCGTTTTGCTCAAAGACGGCGTTCTAACTGGATTATACGCCCGCCGTGGAAGCGCGGCTTCTCGCTGGATTCCCTGCTAGTTGGACGCACGATTGCAAAGGAAGGTTATCCCTGGCAGCAAATCAGTTAAGCCGCCGTCGGAGGTCGAATCACGATCAATGGCCGGAGCGCCGCAGATCAGTCGTAATACTCCAGGCCTAAATGCGTGATTAGCTCTTCTCCTTTTAGATGCCGGAGCGTGTTCTTTAGCTTCATGGACTGGATAAACAAGTCGTGCTCAGGATATAGGCCAGGAGCGGTCATTGGAGACTTGAAGTAGAAGCTCAACCACTCTTGAATTCCCAGACCCCGCAGCTCAGAACTACGCTGCGCAAGATCCATAAACAGAAGGAGATCGAGGACGATGGGAGCTGCGAGGATGGAGTCGCGGCACAAAAAATCCACCTTGATCTGCATGGGATACCCCAACCAGCCAAAGATATCGATATTGTCCCAACCCTCTTTATTATCACCACGTGGAGGGTAATAATTAATGCGAACCTTATGGGTAAAATTGCCGTACAGATCGGGATAAAGCTCTGGCTGCAGGATGTGCTCCAAGACCGAGAGTTTAGATTCCTCCTTGGTTTTAAAAGACCCTGGATCTTCCAGCACCTCGCCGTCGCGGTTCCCCAAAATGTTAGTGGAGAACCAGCCGTTCAGCCCCAACATGCGAGCCTTAAACCCCGGAGCGAGAATAGTCTTTATCAGCGTTTGTCCGGTCTTGAAATCCTTGCCGCAAATCGGCGCATTGTTTCGCCGCGACAACTCGTGCATGGCGGGAAAATCCACAGTGAGGTTCGGCGCTCCGTTCGCAAATGGCACGCCCTCAGTCAAAGCGGCGTAAGCATAAATCATGGATGGAGCAATGGATTCATCGCTGCGAGTGAGAGCCTTCTCGAAAGCTTTTACTGACTGGTGCGCTTCCGTTTGAGTGAGGAAAATTTCCGTCGAGCCGCACCAAATCATTGCCAGACGCGCCGCGCCGGAAGTCTTCTTAAATTCGCGAATGTCGGCGCGGACCTGTTCGGCGAGGTCCATCTTGTTCTTGCCCTTTTTCACGTTCGATCCGTTGAGCTTTTTTACATAACTGTGGTCAAAAACCGCTTTCCGAGGCTTAATCGAACTCAAAAGAGGCTTCACCTTTTTCAACAGCTCGCCCTCTAACACTCCTGCCTTGGACGCCGCCGTGTACATGTCATCCTCAAAGATGTCCCATCCCGTGAAGACCAGGTCTTTCAGTCCCGCGAGGGGCAGGAATTCGTTAATCTTTGGCGACCGGGCATCGGTGCGCTTGCCGAGCCGAATCGTTCCCATCTGAGTCAGGGATCCGATGGGCTTGGCGAACCCCCTGCGCACCGCTTCAACTCCAGCCACAAACGTGGTCGCCACGGCGCCCATGCCAGGAATCATGATTCCCAGCTTGCCTTTGGCTGGCTGAATTTCGGTGCTGGTTGGTTGGGAGGATTTTGTCTTTGTGTTCTTTTCAGCGTTCTGCCGCGTCGGCATTTTTGGTTGCGTCCTTATGAGCGCTCTCTTAGTTGAGGGCCGGGGGGATTTAAAGCGAACGGCTATATTCTCGTATCACGTGAGGATTTGCAACCGTCTCCTGCCGGACGAATCCTTTCTTTCCCGTCACCCGAGATACAAACGAGCTCGCGCAAAGGGCATCTCATCAGAGTTGCAACTGAAGCTTCAGCCAAGTAGAGTATTGGCGATATGCCTTGCCAACGAATCTGCAGTTTCCTGGTAGCTCTGTCTTTTTCTGCGGCGTGTCTGGCACAATCCAAACCGCCCGATACCGCGAATCGTCCCGCAGATCAGACGCAGGCGCAACCCCAAGCTCCCGCTGAGAACTTGCCGGACGCCCCCTCGAGTAGCAGCGCCGAGCCTTCGCTTCAGGATTTGGGCTTCCCTTCGAATCAAACTCAAGGAAACGCCAAACAGCAGGCCTTGCTTGATAAGCGAACCCACATGCTGAAGATCCATCAACGGCTGGGTTTGATTACGACAATTCCTATGCTCGCTGCCCTCTTCAGTTCCTCTGGCGCCGCCGGGAAGAGTACGAGCACGTCTTCGCGCGATCTGCATGTAGCTTTGGGGGGAGTCGCCGGGGACCTGTATTTCGCGACAGCCTATTACGCCATCCGTGCGCCCAGAATACCGGGAACAGAAACTCGCGGGCCCATCCGTTTCCACAAGGCCATGGCTTGGATTCACGGCCCGGGAATGATTCTGACGCCAATCCTTGGGATCATTGCGTTCGATCAAAAAAGCCGCGGCGAAAAGGTTCATGGACTCGGCGCGGCGCACCTGCCGGTTGCCATCGCGACGGCTGGAGCGTTTGGGGCTGCCCTTTTGTCCGTATCGGTTAAATTCTGATCTTTTCTTATGAATACGAAAACCCTGTTAGCCGTCTTGCTTCTGTCGCTTCCGCGGCTTGCCTTCGCGGCAGATAGTCAATGGGTTCTTGGCCAATCCACTCTCACCTATCACGTCTCTCACCCGCTGCACGAAACTGAGGGTGTTAGCCATGGGGCGCGAGGCAAGGGTGTTTGTCACGACGGACAATGCGATTTCCTGATCGCGGTACCGGTTAAGTCGTTCGATTCGGGCGATAGCAATCGCGACCTTCACATGCTTCAGGTGACGCGAGGCGCACAGTTCCCGATGGTCACGGTGCGCACTCGATTGCCCGAAGCGAACTCCACATCCGCAACCGTCGCTGCCGATCTGGAGATTCAGTTTGCCGGGCAGACCGCTCAGTATAAGCAGATTTCATTCCAACTGGTGACGCAAGGGAACGAGACCCATCTCTCAGGAACAATTCCGGCGACGCTCGCGGATTTCAAGATCGATCCACCATCGCTTCTAACGATGCCCGTTAAGAACGCGATTCCGGTGCGCGTGGATATGACGTGGCGCCGGCAGTGAGGTGGGGTTGAGCCGGATTACCGTGCAACTCTGGGCAAGCGCAGACTTGCGGACAAAGCAATTAGAATAGTCGCCGACATGTCTTGCGTGCGAATCTGCGCTATTGCAGTAGCCGTGTCTTTTCCTGCGGTCTGCCTGTCGCAATCCCAAACGACCGACACCACGAAGACAGATCCGATCGCGTATCTGAACCGCGCTCTGGATGAAATGCAGGCGCACGCACTACGGCGAGGAACTGTAGATTGGCCCAGGCTTCGAGCGGAGGCGCTTGCGCGTGCGGCCCATGCCGAGAGTACGGTGGACACCTACGATGCGATTCGCGTTGCTCTCGCCAGCCTGAAAGATCATCACAGTTCGCTTCATCTCACCACTGCGCTGGAAGATCTCGAATTACAGCGAAGGGCGCAGCGTCCGTCCGTTCGGGAACCTGAGCCGCCACGGACACCCCACAGTCCCTTTGTCGGGAGATACGAACCTGAAGGGCGGATTGAAACGCTCAATGGCAAGACTTTCGCGCTCGTTGTGGTGACCAAATGCTTTCCAGAAAATGACTATCAGTTCGTCGCGTATGAAAGCAAGCTACAAAAAATCGTTGCGGATCTAGACAAAACCCATCCTGCTGGCTGGATTGTGGACCTGCGCGGCAACGTTGGCGGAAACATGTGGCCGATGCTTGCAGGAATCGGCCCGGTGCTGGGCGAAGGTGATGACCTCGGCGAATTTTTCACGACAGAGGGCCACGCGGTTTGGCGATATCGCGATGGTGTTGCCTCCGAGGTTGAGAACGGGAAGGAAAATCCGTACCCGCGAGTCGAGGGCGTGCCTTATAAGCTGGCGACCGCTCGTGATGTGGCAGTGCTAATCGACGGTGGTACTGGCAGTTCCGGAGAAGCAATCGCAATTGCGTTTCGCGGCCGTGTACGCACTCGGTTTTTCGGAGAGCACACCGCAGGGGTTTCTACTGTCAATGAAACCTTCGCTCTTTCTGATGGTACATCTATGTGGCTCACCATAGGCGTGCAGGCCGATCGATCGGGAAAGCAATATCTGGAGGGCCTCGCGCCCGATGAAGTGATTCCGCTCGGCGATAAGATTGTTCCGGACCCGCAGGACCCGGTATTACAGGAAGCGCTGAAGTGGTTGAGCCGCGATGCCAGAAAGATACTGTGATGTCGATTACCGACAATCGGCGTTCTACGCATGATCCTTATTGTTTGAGTATCCAACTCGAAATCTTCTCTAGCGGCACCGGCGAAATCGTCTCTTCGATGTCCGCATACTCGCTCGGCGCACCAGTCTTCGCATCTTGAAAGAGATGGTTTAATCCAGGCAATTCATCGACCTCGAAGTTCTTGTTTCCGGCATCCTCAAGCGCTTTCCGGATGGCAGGCAAATTTTGCTTGGGCGGGACCTGCAAGTCTTTTTCGCCGTTAAGAGCTAGTACCGGGCATTTCACCTTCTCGAGCGCCGTCGCGGGGTCATAGGCGAGAAAATACCGAAACCATGGCGACGTTACGGCATTGATCTGCGCCCCCATCTGCGGCTCAGTCATTTGATCTGCAAGTTTTTCGTGCAATTCCTTCCTGAGTACTGCGTCATCTTTTTCGTTCATAACCAACGCAAGCAGTTCCGCCTCTGTAGCAGCGTTCTTCTCGGCTTTGTCCTTGCTCATTCCTGCGGCTTCGGAGAGCAGCAACGATTGCTCCACCAGTATCTGATCCCCCGGCACGCCCGAACCCGCCATCATCACGATGAATGCCACATCATGATTGCGAGCGGCCACCATCGGCGCGATAATACCGCCTTCACTATGTCCGATCAGACCGATCTTGTGAGGATCAACCTCGGAGCGTGTCTTCAGAAATGCGACTCCAGCTTCGACGTCAGTGGCGAAGTCGGCGGTTGTGGCCGTGGCGAAGTCGGCGGTTGTGGCCGTAGCGAAATCTCCGGTGGATTTGCCTGTTCCCCTATCGTCGGCCCGCAGCACTACGATTCCCTTTCGAGTCAGCCAGTCCGAAAGCACCAGAAATGGCTTATGGCCCATAAGGCTCTCGTCACGATCCTGTGGGCCTGATCCGGTGATTAGCAGCGCCGCGGGAAACGGGCCTTCACCCCGTGGGATCGTCAATGTGGCTGCGAGCGTATCGCCCTGCACTTTATTGCTGTAAGACACCTCCTCTTCGCGACATGGATAGGGCCTCGTGGGATTTTGCGGATGCCGCCGCTCCAGTTCCGCTTTGTCCTTAACTCTCGTTAGCGCCAGCGGCACAGCGATTCCACGTTGCGACCATGTGCCGGTGATTGAAGTAAGGTCTTTGCTGACGGTGCCGTCGAACACGCCGCCAACCTGCTTCATCTCCAGTTTCAGGGACGAACCGTTTCGCGTAACACTTGTAACCGGCATCCCGGTCGCGTTCTGGTCGGGACTATCGGCCGTAGCCATGAGGCCGTCTTCAGTATTGGCGATATGAAATACCATCCGCAGCTTCATCGCACCAAAGTCCAGCGTGCCCATCCATGCGCCGTCAATGTCGGATGGCGCAGCCGGTTTGTGTTGGGTTTTGATGGGATGGATTGCGCGAGTGAAATTGAGATTGAGCGATTGTCCTTGGGACCACGTGCCTTTGATTTCGGAAGCGTCTTTATTGACCGTTCCTTCGTATGTACCGTGAACGGCATCAACCGTTAAGTTCAACTTGGAATCCTTGAAAGAGATTGCAGTGACCGGAATACCGTTGGCGCCCTGATCTACGCTATCGAGCGAGGCGGTGAGGCTCCCGTCCTTCGCACTGTTGATGTGGAGCACGAGACGCAGTTCTCCCGTACCGGTATTTAGCGTTCCCTGCCAATCGCCTGCAATCTGCGTTTGTGCCAAGCACGTTGTAGCAAGAGCTGCCACCACGAGCATCTCCAGCACGAATCGTTTTGTGATTGCCTTTTTCATCTGCGTAACCTCCTGAATCGGTTGAAGGTAGAGTTGAGTAACATTTTAATCGTTCAATTTCCCGCTTTGGGACCGTTCCCTTCTGGGACTCCTCGCGTTACTTAGGTACACGGTCACCGGACACATTTACGCATGTACCCAGCTACTTTAATTTAGAGACTCCACCCGTGCATCCCCCAGGCCCGGATTCCCTTTTTGGAGCTGATGCACTTCTATGTCTGACAATTTTCAGCTTGGCTTATTGCCCGAGAGGAAAATGGGTTGGCGAACTTTAGTCACCAGCTATGGCTTGGTTGCGCTCGTACTCTTATTTGTGCTCTTTGCCCGCTTGCTATGGCCAGATCAGCTTCAGCTTCGCCAAAGGTTTACCGTCACCGAGATTATTCCAATACCCGACTTGCGGCCAGAACCGGCAAAGCCTGTGATATTGCCTCCGAAGATTATCGCAAAATTGCCTCCAATTGAAATACAGACTCCCAAATTAATTCTGCCGAAGATCGCGCAGATTCCCAAGCCGCTGCCTAAAGAAATAGAGCCTCCAAGACTTGAAGAGCGAATTTCGAGGCCAGTCCTGGTTTCGGTTTCGGCAGCCCGGCCGGCAAGATTGTTATACACAGGACCTTTTGGAAGCTCATCGGTCGCCACCCTGAATGCGTCTGCTGAAAAGGTGCAAACCGGAGGCTTCGGCGATCCCAACGGCCTGAAGCCTCAGGATAAAAGCGCCCGTGTAACCTCCGCAACACTGGGTTCGTTCGACCTTCCGCAGGGAGCGGGACACGGAAACGGCACAGGCGGCGCTCGCGGGCTTCAGGGAACCATTGCCAGTGCAGGATTCGGAAACGGAATTGCCCAGCCAGGGCGTGGAGATGGACGCGCGCCAGGCCTGGTTGCGTCCACCGCATTTGCCGCCCCATCCATCGACAGAAGTGTTGCGAAGCACGCAACAGATGACGGTCCAGCTACTTCGCCCATTGAAATCACTTACAAGCCCAAGCCGGTTTATACCGAGGAAGCTCGCAAGCTCCAATTGCAAGGCGAAGTGCTGTTGGAAGTCACTTTCGGAGCCAGTGGACAGTTGCAGGTGAATCGCATCGTTCGCGGTCTTGGCCACGGTCTGGATGAAGCCGCCGTGGTCGCCACAAACAATATGCGATTCAAGCCGGCCCAACGCAAGGGTTCGCCGGTGGATTTCACCGCGGTCGTGCATGTGATGTTTGAATTGGCGATGTGATCGCAGGACAGTGGGAAATCCGAGATGGAGATTCAAGTAGGGATTCGAGGTTAGGTAATGAAGCGAGGGTTCATGACGATTTTTAAAAGCGGGTTGGTTGCTGTCCTGATGATTTCGTTGAGCGCGGTAGCACAAGAAGCCGCATCGACTGCGCCGGCACGTGCGCAGCCCGCAGAAATTGCCTCAACTGCGGCGCCATCCAATACCAGTGCACAGCCCACAACTGAGAAGCAGCCCGACGTCTTGGCTTCCCCGGCGACAACCATGGATGACGTGGTAAACCGCGCAATTCTGCGAGAACACGCGCTGATGGATTTCTTAAAACGCCGCACTCCGCTGGTGGAAACGTATTTGCAGGACCTTAAGCGGGATGACCTGCTTGGCGATGTTCCGAAAGATGACCATTATTTCCTTGGGCGCCTCGACCTTGGCGAATCGGTGGGCCGCGCCGATTATCTTTCCGACGGCAAGAGCATGCAAAAGAACCTTCTGGGTGGGGTTACAAGGCTGTTTAAAGTTCAGTACGACCCAATGGGTTTCTCCTGGATGATCTTCGTGGATCGTCAGGACTTCGATCGCAATCATTACGAGTTTAAGTATGTGCGTCGCGAATTTCTGGGCGACATCCGCTGCCTGGTTTTTGACGTGAATCCCAAGAAAAATGCAGGCCGGGGACGGTTCCTGGGACGGATCTGGGTAGAGGATCAAGCGTACAACATTGTGCGTCTGAATGGGACTTATGCGCCACGGCCTAAGGGGGCAAACTATTTCTTCCATATGGATAGCTGGCGTCTGAACCTTGTACCCAACTACTGGCTGCCTTCCTACATTTACAGCGAAGAGGGAGACTTTAGCTACGGAGTAAAGAGCAAAGTCGCTTTCAAGGCTCAGACTCGCATCTGGGGCTACAACTTGAAGAGCGAGGCCAAAGAGGATGAATTGACACAACTGAGAGTGGACTCGGTAAAAGATGACAGCGCTTCGGCGCAGGATGCCTCTCCACTCGAAGCACGGCGTGACTGGCAGCAGCAGGCTGACGATAACGTCGTGGCACGACTGGAACAGGCAGGCTTACTCGCGCCGCAAGGCGATATCGACAAGATTTTGCAAACCGTGGTCAATAATCTGATCGTCACCAACAATCTCGAATTGCCGCAACCGGTTCGCACGCGCATGATGCTCACTTCCCCGCTTGAAACCTTTAGCGTCGGTAATACCATCGTGATCAGTCGAGGCCTGGTTGACGTTCTACCGGATGAATCCAGCCTGGCCATCGTGCTTTCCCACGAACTGGCTCATATCGTTCTCGGCCATAATATCGAAAGCAAGTTTGCCTTCAGCGACCGCATGCTTTTCAGCGACGAGGCCACCTATCGCAATTTTGGATTCAAGCATAGCCCGGAGGAGGAAGTTGCCGCCGATGCCAAGGCCATCGAAATGCTTAAAAACTCGCCTTACGCTCAAAAAATGGATACCGGCAAGTTGTTCCTAAAGCAACTGGCCGACAGGGCTCCATCGCTCGGTGCGTTGCTAACGGCTCGCTTAGGCGATAATTTTGTGGACGCAAAGGGCAGCCTCATTCGGCTCAACGCGCTCACGACCTCAGGCCCGGCGCTCGATATAAAGAAACTTGATCAGATTGCGGCGCTATCCCTGGGGGGCCGAGTCAAACTGAATCCCTGGAACGATCAAGTGGAACTTACCAAGTCAGCTCCGGTGGCGATTATTACAGCGCGCGACAAAATGCCATTTGAGGTGACTCCATTTTTCCCGCATCTCAGCCGCCTCAATGTTGCTGACACGTCTGGTAACACCACGGCGGCCGCTAACACTACGCAAACTCACTAATTCCGCGAGCAATCTCGAGTTGAAGTAAGCGCAGGCTGGAACCGGGAATCGGCTTCCGGCCTTCGTATTTTCCCGCGCCTTTCAACTTTTGCGCAGTACGAGCATTTCGCATCCACCCTCTGTGCAGCGCAGGAAGCAGAGAGCCGCACCAGAAATCCATGGGCCGATCAAAGGCCATTGCATCATCCGGTTCACCGCCCGGGCTCGAAAACTTAAAAATGCCCGCTGCCTGGACTTTTTGAGAAACTGATCACGATGCATGTCACTGGTCATATAGTTCGATCCGAGATCTTCGGTCAGCCTTCTTAGCCGGGCATTCGTTGTGTAAATAATCTGATTTAATAAAACTGGAGTTCGTCCGCGAGCCCGCAGATACAGACGCCCGAGAAACTTCGGCAATAGAGGGAGCCAGAATATCTTGTAGTGAGGTTCGTAGAAGCGGAGGTAATTAGGACAAGCGACATAAATGGCGCCACCGGGCTTCAGCACCCGTGCCGCCTCGCGGAGGACGATGGCCTGGTCAGAAACATGCTCGATCACCTGATTCATGGTAACCAGATCAAAACTTTCGTCGCGGAAAGGCAATTGTTCACCCAGTGCCACTGCGAACGCTGCATTTTCCATCCGGCGCTTTGCAATTTGAATTGAAGTGATAGACCCGGCCTGACCGATGCGGTCCGGCTCGATTCCGAAGGCATGCAATCCACGCCGCCGGCATGCTAAAACGAACGTGCCCACGCCGGAACCGACATCGAGTACAGTTGCGTGTTCGGGAGTGTCCCAAATCCCTGCAAGTTCTCTAAAAATGCCCTCGCCATCGTCACGGACAATTCCGTCAACGATCTGGGCTTGCCACTCAGGCGTTTGAATGCCATGCCAATTTTCTTTCCGGTATCGTTCCAAAAAAACACGCAGTTCCTCCTCAGTAAGAGGTGCAGAGCTATGGGAGGAAACGGGCTTCATTTTCGCGCGAGCACACTGAAGTTGGCAGTAAAACTGGTATCACTTGTAATTTTCAGTGCTTCCAGGAATGCGCCCAACAAATTGAGTGCCGGGACAATAGTGGCACAAACAAGCTTTCGAAAGACTGTAACCGTTGTGAAAGCGACCAAACATACATTGATGGTTCGAATAAACCCGGTCACGCTGCTGCCTTCCGCAGCCACTTCGATTTCCGCAAAATCAGCCAACAATTCCCGGAGCCCACAGGGTAAAAAACGCCAGTACTCTCGTTCCGAATCCTGAGGATACACCGCAGGCGCGCTCATAAGAAGAAATGCGCCCGGCTTTAATACTCTGTAAATTTCTGAAATTACACGTCGCGGGTCTCTGGCATACTCCAACATTTGCGTGCATAGAACGAGATCGAAGCAGGCATCTCCCAGGGGCAGCAGCGCGGCGTCTCCGACAATGTCGACTAACGGGGTTCGTCGAATATCGACTGCAGTGTATCGTAACGCGGAGCAATCAATCAGAGGGCGATACGGCTGTACGCGACCGCCAACATCGAGCACCCTTGGATTTGCATGGTTAAAATCCTTCAGCCACCTGGTGAAAATCTCGCGGCGGCTACGCAATACGAGCCAACTGGGATTAGTTAGAGCCGGATAGAGCCTTTCCATTCCCTCTCTCTGGATTCGCTCCAAATTCCTAGCACCCTCCATGCCGCTCACCACACCAGTTTGGCCGTCAAATATATCCCAAATCCTTCAACCGCTCTTCGATAATGCGCTGTTCCTCCTGGTCCATTTTCAAGGCGTCGTCGCGAACCAGTTGCTCTAGAACGTGTGTAAGAAATTGCTCGAGAGTGCCAAAGCGATTTCCGTACTTTTCCTCCGCCGACTGGCATAGACGGAATGGCAGTCTTAAATCGCGCATTTCCTCCGGCATCAGACATCAGCTCCGCGAAGAGAAAACTTCCCGCCAATCTTCGACCAGATAGCGTCCCGAATGATTCGATCATCTGCATTGAGGCCGGAGACAAGCGCGAGGCCAATGAATGAGCCGTAACCCGCGACCAGCGCCGTCCCAGCCAGAAACCAACCCGAAAAAACCCCAAGAAACAGTCTATGCTCAAGAAACAGTACGCTGACCATCCCAGCCAGAGGCAACAAAATGCGGAAGTAGCTCATATTGTACGGCGACATTTCAAGCTTCTGGCGCACTTCCCAGAGATACCATAAATTCGATACCAGGTTGGAAAGCGCCGCAGAGGCTGCCGCTCCGACCACACCCCATCTGGGAATTAGCAGGATCCCAAGAGCCACCATGACAATCGCCATCACGCCCTGAATCCTAACCAAATCGCGCTGATGGCCCGACATGAGCAGCAAGTATCCTACCGATCCAACCCCACAGTTCACGATCTGTCCAACCGTGCCAATTACAAGAATAGGCCAGCCAATTTCAAAATCGTGTCCAAAGATACTCATGAACACGGGAGCAAATATTATCATTACTGCGGCCAGCGGAAGAGTTAGCCCCAAAGACCACTTAGTCAACGTCTGAAATATCCTGGCAAGCATCGCGTGTTCACTGCGAGCGTACAGATCCGCGATAACAGGCGAAAAAATTTGGTTCACCGACTGAAGAACGATTGCAACGAATGAAACTAAAGCCATCGCAACCGCATACACTCCTACATCACGCGCGCTGAGATAGACCCCAATCAGGACCTTGTCAGATTGGGCCATTACGAATTCCAACAGGCCAACCGCAAAAGCGAAGGCGGAGAACGAAGTAACCTGATTCTCCAGCGGTGAAAACATGGAGATCATAAAACTCCGGCCCGCCGGAGTTAGTTTCACAACCGAGATCGTCAGGAGTACAAGCACGGCGGCTGAGCCCAACACCTGTGCCAGAATGTAGCCTCGCAATCCCAATCCCAACATCACCAGGCTGACTGTCAACACCATCATTAAAGGAGTCCCAATAAAGTTGGTGATCACTGTTCTGCGCGTCACATCTTTGTAACCCGCCAGCACCTGCCCAAGGAATGTGGTCAACACTCCTAACCACATACTCATGGCGAATAGTCCAAAATATTTGCCCAAAGCAGGGGTGTGGTAGAAGCGAACGGCGATCGCAGGCCCAATTAGTAGAAGCAACCCTCCCAGCAATAAGTTAGAAATCAACAGGAGAGAAATGCAACGAGCGATGAATCTTCTTAGCAGTTCGACCCTGCCGGTTGCGCAATACGCGGCCACGAATCGCACGGCTGACTGCGGAAGTCCGAATGCGTTGAATACTCCCAGCAATCCCGTAATCGTCATTCCCAGGGCGTAGATGCCGAGAGCCTCAGCCCCCAATTCTCGTGCCAGGTAAACTTTGAACAGATACCCTGCCGCAGCCGTGAACATGGTCCCCAGAAAAAAGACGAAGGAGTGCCGGGAAATGTGCCCCATCTGGCGCTGGAACGCCGCATTCGCCAATGAGTCAAGGGAAGGCGCTGGGATGACCTGGCCAGGAAACGATTCTTTTATGGGGGATGTCTCTTGCATGCAAGCAACTAACTTTGTCGTGCAACTGGCAGGCACAAGGGCGGAGCCAGCAGTTCCCTCAAAGTTTCAGCGCCCATCGGATCCGGATGATTCGGTCTTGCGCCAAACTTTGCCGGCAGCCATTCCAGGAGCTGTGGAATGTCGTTGATCTGCGCGGCAGTTTCCAATAGATGTCCTACTCCGAATCTCTCGTATTGCTGAATGTACCCTGAGAATGAATCTCCCAGCCAGCCGCACAAGAATATAGGGATGGACCGCGCCGCACATTCCAAAGCAACGCTCGATTGCACCGTCAGTGCAAAGCGAGTGTTCTGCCAAAGCTGCTCGGAGATTGGGCCAGTCATGACTTCAATTTGCCGCACCTTTTCCGCAGGAAGATGTCGCAGCAATATCTTCCTATGGCCTTTGGCGGTCTCGAACGGATGCAGTTTGAATATCAGCTTGAGTCCGCAGGTTTCGGCTAACGCGCACAAGCGAGGCAACAATTCACGATATACCTCGTCTATGCGCCAGGACCACGCACTGTAAGGCTCTGAGAAGAAAACGAGCCACGGTCTCTTCTTTGAATCTGAAAAGTTTGAGGTCGGTTCCGCTGAGCTGCGCTCGGAGATGCAAAATACTTTCTGCGAAGAAATTCCGCATATTCGGGTCATATAATCGCGTTCCATCTCGGTCTTAGCCACGTAGAAATTGGCGTCGCGCGTCGTCAGCGCCATCGAAGCGTCCAAGGCGCCGTGGTGGCACGCCACCGCGGGGACTCCCGCGTGCTTTGCCAGCAGGAGCGGAATCCTCGTATATGGATTGGCATGATCGGCACAAAAACATGAGCGGATGTTTTCAGATTCGAAAAGCCGTTTCCAGGCGTCTCTTACCGTGATTTCCCACCGGATCAATGATGGAATTTGATCGAATACGCCAACGGCCGAGGCGGACTCATATTCTGGGGTAAACGACATCAGGCGCATTTTTAATTTGGCCCACATTTCCACCAGAGACGAAATCTCACCCAGGTTTGGCGAAGAGAAATACGGGTCCAACGATATCATTTGAACGTTCGCGGGCAATTCTTGCACTTTTCCGCTGTCTCGAGCACAAACCAACAAGAACTGCTCATCTGGCAGCAATGCCGCGTAAGAAAGGGCCATGCGCGAGACATTGGTGTAAGCGGTGGGCAAAAGAATCGAGGGCCGATTGGAAGTTGCGCTACGTTTGGCAAACCGGCGGCGAATCGAGTGTCCCCGGTCAAATTTGTCCTGGGCTACCTGAAAAATTTGACTGGAATCAAATTCAGAGACGAGTTCGGAATAGTGCCGCAACCGCCGTGTCGCTGCATGAAAGGGGGTCTCCAAATTAGTCAGCTGACCGCCGAGAATCCGGTGCAGCGCAGCAGATCTGTAGTCCGAGCGGCTGGAAGATATGTCACACTCCTGGTTCAGGTACTTCGCAAGCCGATGGACCAGGATCAACTGGTGAAGCTGGGGCACAATTTCCACCGATAATATGCCCCACCAGTCGGTTTTCCACCCGTCTATGAGGTAGCCCATGCCCGCCTGGAGCGCACACTTTACGTCAAGAAGATCTTCTACTCCTTTCGCAAACTCGTAAATGCTGACTACCGGACAAGCATCCCTGCCGCTCAATGTCTCGTAGACAGAATTTGGCGCGCGTCCCAAATCAACGATCAGGTCCCAGCGCGAACCTTTTCGGCGCAGATGAAAATTGTCCCGGGGGTGAAGCAGCAACACCTTCATGTCTGCAGATCCTCTACGCAGCAGTCGAAACACTTGCCTCTGGGGGAACGACTTTCAAGCCTGGCGAAGCATCGATTATGTTGCGAACCAAATGGTGTTTGCCGGTGGCTGAGAATCGGCGGACAAAACCGGCTTCTTCCATCTCTTGTGCGCGCCCAACATCCCGAGGGGGCACGGCCATCCAAGTTCGCTTTCCTGCCGCTCGCAGGCGAGATGCAAGGGTGCGAAGCGCCGCCTGCTTGTACTCCTTGTCCCGGACCGAACCCGGCGTCCAACAATTGGAAATAAAAACGCAGTCGGAATTCTGATTGCTTTTTAATCGGTGATCTAATTGCTGAAAACAGGATACGTCGAAATCGGTAGTCCAACAAAAATGGAGAGGTATCCCTGCATCGTCCACCGATGCAAGCCCGCTTGCTTTCGCGGCGAGAAGTGCCGATGCGCGCAATAGATAGTTCAGCGTTTCTGAATCGCCCTCATAATGCATCGCAGCCTCAGCAAGCAAATTGAGATCCACAGGCACGATGTTCGCAGTGACAGGGATTGTACTTTGCGAACTTGATCGGTTGTCTCCTTCCCACTCAAGCAAAATAACTTGGCCGCTGCCTGGTGAGAATCTCGCCCCCATATGTCTCCAAAACTTTAAGAGGCACTCTGTTATCCCTTCATTTTGCAACCTTGCACGCGTTGAACATGCGATTGTTCTCGCAGATCGAATGAATAATTCCACGGGCGGCATTGACTTCACAACCGTGGCGGCGCCGTATCTAAGCAGCCCCCCTAAATGTACGAAAAGCGATCTCGACGCTGTGATTTGCAAAGTTTGGCGAAAACCATTCGCCAGCCGCTCCTTATATCCTTCCGCGCCCAGACCAAGGTCAACCCTATTGATTGCTGGGGACTCGACAGCTTCTTTTGCAATTGCCGTCAACAACCATACTCCCGGCGAATATTGCTGGAATGCAGTATCAAAAGTAGGCTGATACCAAAACCAGCTTCCGCTGAATTGAAATCCGAAATTCCAGGCAATGGGACGATCTCCCAGCATTAAGCGGGACAAACCAACCGATTTCGACGGAGAAAGCAGCTTGGCGAGTTCAATCAGAAAATCGCGACGTGCCGCCTGGGCCAGATTACTGATTCGACCCGTCGACAAAAACCGCGCCACGTGAGCCGTTGCGAAACCATGAAACGCCCGGTCAATTTCGTCGAAGGACTTTGAATGCCTGACACTGATCTGTAGATTCTGTCCCATCGCTTTTCTGAAACGACGCAGACGGCGACGTGCAGATTGCCCCGTGTTTTCCCGCTGGTCCTGTGCGCAAATCGCGACTTGGGCGCACAAATATGCTTGGCGGGTAAATACGAAATATCCCTGCTTTCTAGCACCTCCCAAGGCCGCAGGGGTCGCTGAATCCGCTGGCAGATTCGCCAGTACGAGGCTCCCGCATTTGCGGTTGCGCAATTCGGCAAGGACCGCATGCACGAATTCGGGTCGCCGCTCCGGGCTGCAAATGAAATCGCAATAATCAGCTGTAGCGCTGGCTAGAAAAAATATCGCTTTGTTCTGAGCGTCGGTGGCCAAAGCTACAACGCCAATCAGCGATGCTCCCTCATAGGCAAGGAACAATAGTGGCGTGATTGCAGCGCCGTAAGCCCGGGATACGGCTAAGGCCCATTCATAAGTGTAGAAAACTTCCGAGCACTCCATCTGATGAACCAGATCGTTCCACTTCCCTGCGAGACAGTCATCCGCTGGGATGTCGCTGTGTGAAACTAAGCGCACGGCGCCTCGCAATCGGGCGATTTATTAACCTTTACGAAAACGTAGTAATACCAGTCCGTCGTTAAGATCCAGCTTCGACGTGGATAATCGTCCCCCATTATCTTTTCCGGACGGAAACCAAGTCTGGATAGTTCGGCGGCCACTCGGCGCGGGATCCAATAATGAGTTATAAGCCCCCCGTGTACAGGATCAATGAGGTGGCCTTCTCCTCTCCAGAATACCGATTTTGTTATGCGCCGCATGACTCTTCCCAATGATGCAGCAACTGCGCGGGCGCTCGCATGCATGGCCTTCAATACCGCAATCGCAGAGATGGCAAGCGGAAACAAAACACTCGATTTGGAAATCAGCCTCTCCGCAAACGACCGCACATTCTGGGGATTCCAGCCGGGACGGACTAACACCGAGCGAGGATTGTGAGAGGAGAATATCAAAAGCCCGCCAGGCCTAAGCACCCGCCAACATTCGCTAAAGCACTGCCACCGTCGCTCCGCCGGAACGATATAGTCCGCGGAATTGAAGGCCATGACCACCGCGTTGAAGGAGCGGTCGGCAAATGCAGACAAGTCAGACGCATCGGCAACAAGAAAATCCAGCTTAGGAAACCGGGCGCGACATCTCTCCACCATTGCTTCCGAGAAATCAATCCCAACGTAGCGTTCTGCGCTGCTGGACAGGAGGGGTGTGGTCCGGCCCCCTCCGACTCCGGCGTCGAGAATGGCCATCCCAGGCGTTAAGTATCTGCTAAATAAAAAGCGCTCGCAGGCCGTCAGATAATTCAAAGATCCGTAGTGCTCCGCGACTGCCGGAGAACTATATACCCGAAAATTGTCGATGCTCTGGGAGGTACTCATTCGCTTGTCACAAAACCTGAATTTAACAACTTTGGCGGGCGCACAAAAAGACCGCGCACCGACCGGAAGAAACCGGAAACATGAGCTTCAAACTCCGAAAGGGCCATTTCGGCAGTCACATGGATCCGCGGGAATGCAAAGAATGACTCAATACAAGTACTGTTCTCTATATTGAGGAACGCGCACTCAAATCCGGCGCGCTCCGCCATTCCAAGCTCCCGCTCACGAACCGACGCAGAATCTCCGAACGGATATGCCAGCGCCCAGACCTTGCAATTTAAGGACTGTTCCAGGGCGTGCCGGCTTTCTGAAATTTCCTCCCACGAGAGTTCCGAAGGCTGCTGAGACAGCATCGGGTGGGACATCGTGTGGGCGCCTATTGACATTCCGCTATCGACCAGTTCGCGCACCTCAGGCAGCGTCAACATGCAAAACCGGCGGCGGGAAACAGAATCTGTCATATAAGCGGAATTCCATCGCTCCGGAAGGCCCAGCCGAATTCTAACCTGCTGAAGAAGGACCGCGCGGTTCCGCTGGTCAACCTGGGAAAACTTCTTGACCAAATTCTGCCACAAGCATCTCTTCTGCTGATGTCCAGAAACGCGTACCCGCATATCGATTTCGAGCAACTCCAAATCGCAGACCTCGGGGCCGTCCCGAAGCATCAGGTAAAGTTCTTCGTACCAAAGCATTGACAGCTTGTCGCTGAGCGAAGCGCCCGTAATGAAGAATAGACACGAGAGTTGCTGTTCGTGCAGCAAGGGAAGCATAGAAGTCAAAACATTTTGCAGTCCGTCATCGCAAGTTAGCAGAACGGAGCGCGGCGGTAACGGTTCTCGCGATCTGCACCAGGAGAGAAATTCTTCCGGGGAAATCACATTGTAATGAGCTTTGAGTAGTTGGAGTTGGCGACGCAATGGGCCTGTAGCGATCAGATTGCCATCCAAAAAGGAATCCAGTTTCTGATAGTTGTCTGGAAAGACGCCGTGATAGGTCACCACAGCCGGGCCATCTGGCGCGCGACGGCGAAAATATCCTATTTCGGCCAGGGTTGGGTACACCACGTGCTTCAGCACCGGGGTGACAAACTTCATTTGTCATCCACCAAATCCCAAGCTAATGGCGTTCCTCGCTGGATATCGCTCGCAGCCCGCCTTCCAAGAATTTCCTTAAAATGCCGTGTGTGCAAGCCATGCCCAGGCCGGATTGAGCGAATGTTTAGTTCGGTAAACGCCTCGCCGGATTTCACGTCCTCAACTACAAACAGAGATCGGCGGAATACAAGGCTGCTTTCTTCCTGTGCGCTAACTCCGAAATGTATCTTTCCCATGGATCTCTCCGCTGTTCTCACAGCTTCCACCATCGCTCGAAACTCATCAGGCTCAAGAGAGAAGGCGCTATCAGGTCCCTTGTGACTTCGCGACAACGTGATGTGCTTCTCAATAATGCAGGCGCCCAAAGCGACCGCGGCCACGGGAACCGCGATATCGGTGGTGTGATCAGAAAGTCCGACCGGAACTTCATATCGGCGCGCCAACTCAGGGATTGTTCTCAGATTCATCTCATCGGGAGAAGCGGGATAGGCACTGGTGCATTTCAGTAGCGCGATCTGCGTGGCTCCAGCCTGCCGTGCCACACTCACGGCTTCGTCAATTTCTTCTACCCTAGCCATGCCCGTCGACATGACAATCGGTTTTCCCGTTTGAGCAATATGTTCGATCAGAGGAATGTCTACCAGTTCGCAAGAGGCCAGCTTGTAAGCCGGGACATTCATGGTTTCAAGAAAATCGACTGCCGTCGCGTCAAAAGGAGAGGAAAAGAGGTCAATCCTCAGATCATCAGCAACTTGTTTAAGTTTGGGCTGCCATTCCCACGGCGTATAGGCCTCGCTGTAGAGCTCGTACAGCGTACGGCCGTCCCAAAGCGTTCCGCCGCCAATACGAAAGCAGTCGCGATCGCTTTGGATGGTAATAGTGTCGGGAGTGTAAGTCTGCAGCTTAACCGCATCAGCGCCAGCTTCCTTGGCCGCTTGGATAATGCGGACCGCCTGGTCGAACTTCTGATGATGATTCGCGGAAAGCTCGGCGATGATGTAGACAGGCTGCCCCAGGCCGATTTTGCGGGCGCCGATGTTGAACGCTGACATCATTGGGTGGATACATGCAAAAGGCCCTGAGCAGCGACTTCAGACGACTGAAGCGGCTCCCGCCGGCCGCTTCGAATGATTTCGAGCGAGCGATCTCCTTCGTTGAAAATAAGATCGAGAATGGACGCGTAGGGCAGAAATGGCGGAAACAACTGCGCGTATTCTGGGTGGTGATAATTTTGGAAAACGAGATCGATCCCCTGGTCCAACAGCATGCCTTGCTCTTCGAGCAAATACGCCGCCGACCCTAACGGCGAAATGTATTGGGTAGCACCAAGTGAGCGGCAAATATTCGCCAACAGCTCCGTTCTCTTGCCTGTGAGTTTCAGATCGGATGAACCTACCAAGCGAGTTTTGATTCCCAGCAGATCCATGAACCATTCGATCAGCTGAACGTTCGACTCAACCAGCCGCGTGCTATCCGTGATTGTCAGCTGCGATGTCAGGGCGCTGAAATAGTTGTCGAAAAACCGGCACCGGCGATAATTCAGTTCTATGGCTCTACAATGGTCGCGCCAGAATTCTATGTCCCTGATTTCGACGTCCTTGATCAGCTGACCGAGACGTCCACCAACCACAACTGGGACGGTTAGCCATTGCAATCCCACCGGTGTCTTAATCCGATTGCGCTGCTGCCATGAGCGTTTGTTGAATTGCACATCATCCAGCAACACGAATGCATCGACCTGGTCAATCAGGTCGAAGTAGCCAATCCATGGAAGATATGATGGCTGGGAGATCGCGACTTTCATTTCCATGAATCCGATGGCATTGGAATAACAAAACTTTCCGCGGTTTTCTGGAATCCTAGGGATTTCCATAAAGCGACCGCGGGCTCATTGCCGCTAACCACTTCCAAGCGAATCTTCGATGGTGATAACTTCGACATTTCTTCGATTGCCAACTGCGCACATTTCCGGGCGACGCCCTTCCGGCGTTCCTCCAGGACGACGTACAATTCCCAAATCACGCCCGTTTTTCGCGGCAGGAAATCGTGATCCTCAATCCCGAAGAGAACAAATCCAATATTCTGACCACCGCTCACAATCCAGCGCAAGGAATAATTCGGATTTTTATGAATATTTTCGAAATAGATTGCTTGCCAATCCACGCATGGGCAGAACGCTGGGTTGAGTTCCCGAAAGTATTGCACAGCCATTTGCAAAAATTCATCGCGCTCCCCTTGCACAATCGGTCGCATGCTCACCGATGCGATCATTGAACCGGTTCCGTGGCGAGGGCCTGGAGCACTCGACTGGTCCCTCGACCATCCACTACTTCCCTTCCTTGTTGGGCCATGGATTGCCGCAATTGCGCGGATGAAATTAAACGCTTTACAACCGCCAGAAGCCGGGGCTCATCGAACTCTTCGACTGGCCCCAAATCGAGTACCGCTCCAGCGGCGCTGAGGTTCCCAATAATTTTTTCTTGCACGCCAGGCCGCGAATAAGTGAGGGTCGCGCAACCCATATATAGCCCTTCCCACAGCGTACCGCCGCCGCAGATAACTGCCAAGTCAGAATTCGCCATCACCGTGGCCATGTCACGCATATCGGTTAACAGTTGAACCTGCGGTCCCATTTCTTTCGTGGCGCGATGTAATTCGGCAATGCGAGGATTGCTGCCTCCCGCTATAACGGTTAATTGGAATCGGAAGTCGCGGATTTCCGCGAAAGCTCTAATCAAAGGCAACGTTAATGCATCTGGATCGCTGCCCCCCATCGTAACTAAAATTCTTTCTGCGACGATCGGAAAACCACGCTGCCATTCATGCCATCGCTCAAACTCCCGCCTCAACATGACATAGTCAGCCCCTAGTAATAGTCTGGTATAAGCTTCACGCCGCGGATACATTCCTTCACGGGCGGTAACATTCTGATTGAGCACGATATCGGCAAAGTAGTGGCCGCATTTTCCGGTATCGTCCACAAACACCAACTTCAGATCTGCCTGTTTGATGGCAAACTGATAACTCTCATCAAACTGATAACCATCCACAACGATCCAGTCGGCGTCGTTTTTTCTAGCGATTTGCGAAAGATATTCCGCGTCCTTGTTGCTGCCAGGCGTCTCCGAGAGGTGGATTAGTCCCATGCCTTCATCGCTCAAACTTTGTTCAATGGCCGGTGTTGATTGTGTCATCATAAAAATCACGTCTCCGCCCTGATCCTGCCACGATTGAGCGAGCGCTAGACACCGGATGACATGGCCTGTGCCGCTGGCGACACTGGAATCTGCACGAATGACGAGGGTCTGGCTTGGCATCGGTATCACTGCAATGACTTCTGGCGGACATTGGAATTAAAGTCAAAAAGATATGGTTCCCGCTCCATCAGTGCGATCACTTCCCGCCAAGTGAATTTGTCGCTATCGGCAAACCTTCCATAAATGGCAAGCAATAAGTGCAAATCCTCATGAGTATCTAGAGTCCAGCGATATCGGCTGTAGTCGGTCGCCCCGACCAAAGATGCAAGACGAAAGAGCTCTGGATGTTCATAGAAGTAGGGGGTCACGTGTTCCCTCTCATGGGGATGCGTTGCAGCTTTCCAAGCCAACTTCAACGACGCCATCGTGAATACTTCCACGTCCAATCCACGCGGATATGAGCGCTGAATCGCGTTGCTGGCGTAGTCGGCACTCCGATCCTGAAACTTCCTGATGGTTTCGTCCACGAGGTCAGGATCTATCAAGGGGCAATCCGATGTAATACGGACCACCGCGGCGGCGCCAAATGCCAGCGCAGTCTGATAATAGCGATCAAGAACGTCAGTTTCGGATCCTCGGAACCAAGCCACTCCGAGCCTTCTGCATTCAGTAACGATACCATCGTCTAGAGCGGAGTCGGTCGTGGCGACGACGATGTTATCGATCAGGTCGGCCCGGCGTAGGCGGCATACCACACGGGCGAGAACCGACTCTCCGCCGAGGTCAGCCAAGACCTTGCCGGGCAACCGGGTGGATCCCATGCGGGCCTGGATGATTGCGATAGTCCTCATGCGCATCGAATCACGATTTTTTCTTTCGCAATAGAAACATGCAGTCCTCGTTGTCGCTGTCCGGATAGTGCAACCGTTCACACCGCGACAATTCCAGATCGCTGAAGCGCTCCAAGTAAAGTTTGGCGTAATCCATTTTCCAAAGCAGACCGTTGTGACCTCGATAGTGCACCTCTTTCGTTTCAGGCGCGTAATACTCCAGTCCCCAAATGTAATTCCGTGTGCAGCGATGTATTTCACTCATTGCCAGCGAAAGATCTGATGGAGAAATGTGGATAAGAACGCCGGATGTAAAAACAAGGTCAAAGTAGCCATCCTGGAAGGGTATTTCCAGCGCGGATGCCTCAATTAGGTGGGCACTCCTGAGTTGACGCCGCGCCCGAACAAGGGCGTAGTGTTGAAGCTCAATGCCATAAAGATTGGAGTAGCCCATTTTATCGAGCAATAAGAGTTGGCAGCCGATATTGCAACCCACCTCCAGAACGCGCGCTTCGTGGGGCACGGTATCCAGGAAGCGCTCATTAAGATGTTGTCTCGTTACGCCATAATTTTTCGTGTACAGGGCATCAAGTTCCTCCGGGGTTAACGAATTTCTATCGGTGTACCTGCGGCCAAATTCGGCACTCCACCTTGACATCTGCGATGTCTTCACGGCGCATCCTGTCCTGCTGTGAACTGACTCATACCTTCGCACTCCGCTCGGCGGGCCCTCAAAAATCGCCGCTCGTGCCCCTCCGTTGCCCCTTACTTCCTAGAGGAAGACAAAACCGCTCTCGCGTGATAAGCAGATCAGGGCATATTGGTCAGCTGCCTCTTCTGCCGCGGGGTCGAGTTCCATCCTTTGCCAGGTTTCCCTTCGTGGGGAGAGCTGGCTTGAGCTCATACGCCGATAAACTTCAGCTACAAACGCATGGGTTCCATTCTCTTTGGGGCCTTAGTTGCTAAACGCTGCCATCACCTTGTTTGTTGCCAGAATCACGTCCTTTACATCCTGATCACTCATGCCATGAAACATTGGCAGGCTGATGAGACGCTCATAAGCATGTTCAGCGACGGGATACGCTCCTTCCGTGTACCCAAAGCGGTCGCGGTAATACGGATGGCGATGAACGGGAATGTAATGGACGTTGACGCCGATGTTCTCGGCGCGCAGGGCGCGAAAGACTTGGTCCCTTCCAGCCCGCAGTTGTTCCAATCGCAAGCGAATGGGATAAAGGTGCCACGCAGGATTAACCCCGTCGCAGACCTTCGGCGCAATTATCTCAGGCGCATCAGCGAAGGCTGCGTTATACCGCTTAGCGATTTTTCTTCGGCTTGCAAGATTCGATTCGAGCTTCTGGAGCTGCTGAATCCCCAGGGCGCACGCAATGTCGGTAAGGCGATAATTGAATCCCAGCAATACCATTTCGTAAAACCACTCGCGCTTACCTTGCCGCTCCCGGGCATCGCTGCTGATCCCATGATTGCGAAACCTGCGAAGAGTCTCGGCGTATTGCGGATTGTTCGTGGTGACCATGCCGCCTTCCCCTGTGGCTAAATGCTTGACGGGATGAAAACTGAAAGCCGTCATGTGCGAGATACTTCCGACCCGCCGTCCCTTGTACTCCGCGCCAAGGGCGTGACAACCATCCTCGATGACGACTAGGCCGTTGACTTCGGCCAATTCCGCGATCGCATTCAAATCTGCTGGGTGACCTCCGTAATCCACTGGAAGGATTGCCTTAGTTCGGGGCGTGACTTGGCGGGCACAGTCTGCGGGATCAAGATTGAGTGTATCGGGCGATACGTCGGCGAACACCGGCGTGGCACCCTGGTACAGAATGCAATTTGCTGTGGCCGCAAACGTCAAGGGCGTCGTGATCGCCTCGTCCCCGGGCTTCAAGCCCGCCGTGTAAGCGGCGCCATGCAGGGCCGCCGTACCTGAAC
>CAAGKR010381962.1_pt1 | contig 24241 bp, 22 predicted proteins | sample 2556971 | NCBI WGS metagenome assembly CAAGKR01 (sample SAMEA5207829, study PRJEB30636) | soil metagenome | biome: forest; feature: boreal; material: soil | place: USA | collected 2011-09 | depth 1 m | reverse complement strand
GGCAGCGTATGCCAGTGGTCGGGCGTGGCCACAATGACGACGTCGTGGCCGCCGGCATCGAGCATCTCGCGGTAGTCAACGAATGTCCTTGGCGCCGTCGCCTGGAATCTGGAGATGGCCTGGAGTGTCTTTTGGATGGAGACCTCGTTGACATCGCAAAGCGAGACCACGTTCAAGTCCACGTTGCGCCTGAACGCCTCAAGGTTCACGCCCCCGTACCATCCGCAGCCTATGATTCCGACTCTGGCACGCGGCTTCGACCCGTCAGCAAGCAGTCGCGAGCCCGTGACGATCACGGCTCCGGCCGCGGCTAGGGAGGACACAAAGGTGCGTCTGTTCATGGGGTGCTTTGGAACGGCTCCTTTGACATTGAATCTTGGATTCGGCCGGGTCCCGCAATCACCAAAAGTGGCGGAATCGCGGACGAGGGTTGACCGCCAGAGCATCGGGAGCATAGGGATGCCTCTCGTCGAAAGGCTTCGGCAAGACATCGGCATGCCCGAGCTAGACGTACCGTTAAGGAAATTACCGGCGAGACCATAAGGTGGATATGGAGCGGCCGCCAGCTCGGTGCAAATGCGTTTCAAAAACCCACCCAATTTGGGCGTTAAGACACGATTTTACGGATGCGGCCCTATTGCTTTGCTAGGGGCGTCCGCGAGGCTAGGGTGTGAGCCGCGATGAAGTACGCGCTTCGGAAGCTGGCCGGGAGTCCGGGATTCATGATCGTGGCGCTTGTGACGCTGGCGCTAGGCATCGGCGTGAACACGACGGCGTTCACGGTCCTGAACAGGCTGATGCTGCAGTCGCTCCCATTCCACGAGCCGGCGTCGCTTGTGCAGCTTTGGTCGACGGCGCCCCGCGACGGGAACATCCCGAACGCCCCGGCGGACTACTTCGACGAGCGGGAGCAGAACACTGTGTTCACGGACGTGGCCGCCTACCAGCCCTGGGTGTCGGTGAGCTACGCCGAGGCCGGGAAGCCCCCGATCCAAGTGGGCGCCCTGTACATGACCGCCAATTTCTTCACGGTACTCGGTGTGCAGCCGCAGCTCGGGCGGCTGCCGAACGAGGCGGAGTCAAAGTCCATGGCGTTCGTCACGCTCATCAGCGACTCGTTTTGGCACGAGCATTTCAATGCCGACCCGAACGTCCTCGGGCGCCCCGTGCGCCTGAACAGCCGCGTCAGCTCCGTCATCGGCGTGATGCCCCCGTCACTCAATGATCCGGCGCTGTTCAACAGCCGGCCCGCCTTTTTTTACCTGGACCCCGTCACGCACAGCCGCGGGGTCCGCAAGGTCGGCTGGTACGCCGAGGTCGGCCGCCTCAAGCCGGGCGTGTCGGTCAAGCAGGCGCAGCTGCAGATGGACGTTGTCGCGAAGAGACTGGCGCACGACTACCCCGATACCAACAAGGACCGGGGCTTCGCCGTCCTCCGCTACCCGACGAACCAGCTAGGCGACGACGGCGCGCAGCTCACGTGGATGACGCTGGCCCTGTCGGGACTCGTGCTCCTGATCGCATGCATCAACCTGGCCAACCTGCAGCTGGTCAGGACGACGCGGCGCAGCCAGGAGATCGCGATCCGGATGGCCCTTGGGTGCCCCAGATGGCGGCTGATCGGCATGCTCCTACTGGAGAGCGTTATCGTCTCCACGATTGGGGGAGCCCTAGGGATCGCGATGGGCGTCTGGAGCAACGGCTTCGTCGTCCGTTTCTTCAACATGGATATGCCCCTGAATTTCCGGGTGATCGCCTTCACCTTCGGGATCGCCCTGGTCTCGGGCGCGTTCTTCGGGACGGTCCCCGCCTGGATGGCCACGAGGCTGGACTGGGCGGCATCGCTGAAGTCGGGCGGCCGCGGCTCGACCTCGGACCCTTCGCGGCACTGGCTGCGCCAGAGCCTGGTGGTGATCGAGCTTGCAATGGCCGTCATCCTGCTGGCCGGGGCTGGATTCTTCGTGAGCGGCATCTACCGGCTGACCCACCGCGACCTCGGTTGGAAGCCGGGCAAGCAGCTCATCGGGGAGATCTCGCTCGATCAAGACACCTTCGGCGGGGACAAGAACCATCCCAAGGTCCTTGCGTTCGGGGAGCACGCGCTGGAGGCGCTGAGGGCACTCCCTGGGGTCGAGGCGGCATCGATTTCGAGCGGCTCCCCGACCTGGGGCAACCGCACGGCGCCGTTCAAGATCGAGGGCCAGCCGATCCCCGAGAAGGGCCACGAGCCCGAGGCTGGCTATTTCAACGTGAGTCCCGGCTGGTTTGAGGTCTATGGCATCCGCCTTCTGCAGGGGCGCGAGTTCATGGATTCGGACCGCTTTGAGTCGGAGCAGATCGCGATCGTCAGCGAGGCGATGGCCCGCAAGTATTGGCCGGGCGAGTCGCCATTGGGAAAACGCCTCGCCGAGACCGACCCGGGCGACGGCAAATGGGCGACGGTGGTCGGCGTCATGCAGGATTTCAAGGGCGGGGCCGAGTTCTACAACCCGAGCATGTCGAGCCTCAGGTTCGTTCGCCCCTGGTCGCAGGACTCCTGGGGCGTCGTCGTGTTCACCGTGCGGACCGCGGGAGATCCGGGACTGCTGAAAGAACCGGTGAGGAAGGCGGTCGCCCAGCTCCTGCCCGACCTTGCAATCGACTATATGGCGACGAGCGACGAGGACGCCGCCCAGACCTATTCCTACTTCACCTTCCTGCGCCGCATCCTTGTCCAGATCGCCGTCCTCGGGCTCCTCCTCTCGGCCGTGGGCATCTACGGCGTCGTGGCCAACCTCGCGTCGGAAAGGACAAAGGAGATCGGCATCCGCATGGCCCTCGGGGCGCAGCCCGCCGGGCTCATATGGCTGTTCGTCCGCAACGGCATCGTATTGGCCGGCATCGGCGCTGTGGTCGGCCTCGGGATTTCATACTTCCTCGTCACCATGCTGGGGCGCCTACTTCCCGCGCTGCCGGGCAAGGACCCTGGCATCATAGTCTGCGCGGCGTTTCTGCTGGTGGTGGTGGCCCTGTTCGCCTGCTGGCTGCCGGCGCGAAGGACGACGAAGATCAGCCCGACCGTGGCCCTCCGCGCGGAGTAGGCGTGTGGTGCCGCAAATCATCGATCAGGCCTAGATTCTATGTTAGCACTAACCTTCAGCGCGCCTTCCTTATCCTGCTTGCCGGCGCAGCCGTTTCCATCGCCTTACTTCCTTTGGATCGAATTTCCTGGGCTGTTCAAATGCGCGCCCAGGAGCAACTTCAGTCTCAGGCGCCTGCACCTCGAATGTCCGACCCGGACAATCGTCGCGTCAAGCGAAGCCCAATCGTTAGAACCTTGCAGCCTTTCTTAAGGTTTGCCGTATTATCAGCCGCGCCCGGATGCCTTACCCTCGCAATTCTGGCGGTCGCTCGCCGCAGTCCTCGCGGAGGACTTCCCAAAGAGTCGGGTAAATCAAAACGCGTCATATAGGCTGGGGAGCCCTACGTACTCAAAAGAACCATTTGGGGACACTCAAGAGGCTTGCGGGCGAGCATTCAACGCGGGATGGGACTGGGCTCCGAGCCGCGCAGAAGGATCGAGCTCCGATTGAGATCTAGAGACTTGCGATCGCACGCTCCGCCTGCTGGTGACAATCGGAATCGTAAATTTCCCTGCAGGGCATGGCCATTACCTGTTCGAACGATCGACGCGCCTTCGCGGGTTCCCCGTTCGCAAGGTAAGCGAAGCCCAATGCCAGGCGGTGGGTGGCCGTGTTTGGCTCCAGCTGAACAGCCCGCTCAAGATGACGGACGCTTTCCTGCGTGGAGGCCGGTGGGAGGCCGCCGAAAACGAGGGTGACCAGAAATCGCTTCGTGCGCCCGAGCGCGGCCACCTCGAACTCCCACTGGCCGAGTACGTCGTGGGCGTAGGCGTAGTCAGGGTCGATCGCGAGCGCCCGGTCCGCGTAATCCTTTACCAACCTGGCGTATTGAATCTTTTCACGGGTGTCGCAGAACTCTCCCAGTTTTCCGTAACAAATGGCCTGTGAAAGGAGCGCCAATGGGCTGCGGGGATCGAGCTCTGCTGCGCGCTTCGCGTATAGGAGTGCTTTCTCAATGCGGCGCCTGCTCTCTATCGGATCCGAAATGGCGATCGTGGAGTCGGAATACTCCTTCGCGATCTTCAGAAGTACCTGGGGATCCTTCGGGCGTTCAGAGCTGGCCTTGAGATAGAACTGGAGGGCCCTCTCGGGGTTGAATTGGGCGTCGGCAGCCTCACCTTGTCGGACAAGGTCCTCGAACCCGGAGGGTCCGGACGGCACCGAGTCGGCCCCCAGGGCCGAATTCCCGGCGAAAGAGAAAGCCAGCGCTGAAAACGAGCAGGCAAATGCCCTGAGAATCCCTCGGTTTGTTCTCACTGTTGGCATCCGTATAAATGTTACGGACGCCCGCTAAGCAAGGATGCTTTACTCCGCCTAATTCCCCAAGAAGTCGGGTGGACCAAAAAGTGTCTTTATGGCCTGCGAAGCCCTGTGTACCCAAACGGACCCTTTTGCGAACGCATGTCACGTTACCGATCTTGCGGATTTCGCCGGCACAGAGAATGTACCCAAGCGTTGTCGCATTATTCGCGAGGCCGGACAAATCGGCGAAATGAAAAATACGACACCTTGCGGTGTCCATTGAGCCTCGATAAGGCATTGGCCTTTGGAATGCACGACATCTTGTGGTGCCAATGGCCAGACAAGCCCTGATAATTTCACCAAAATAGGAACCGAACGTGACGCTACTTATGGCGTCGTGTATAGAACCGTCACGTGCAACCCAGCGTCGCATCCCGGTCCCGGTGGTGGCTGTGGCCTACGATCCTCTCGCTCGATGCCCCGGCGGTCGTCGTCCTCTGGCAGGTGGTGATCGCGAGGAGCGCCTCCGTCGAGACCAGCGCGACCGAGATCGTGGTCCTGGGATCGTCGGTCTGGCTCGCTTATGCCGCCGACCGATGGATCGAGGGATGGCGCCTCATTCCGGACGACATCCGCACGCACAGGCACCGCTTTTACCAGAGACGGCGCTGGCCGATATTCGCGCTCTGGATTTCCGTCCTCGCGCTGGACGTTGCCATCGCGATCCGCTGGCTTTCGCCTGCTGCATTGAGGGGCGGCTTGCTGATACTGATTCCGGTCGCGGCCTACTTGCTCTCGCACCAGCTGGTCCACAGGAAGATCCCGCTGAGGGCGCCGAAGGAGGTGTGCGTCGCTCTGCTCCTCGGCGGCGGCGCGGCGGTTTTCGCCGCCAGCCGGCCGGGAGCGGATGTCCGCGCGATGGCGATCCCGCTGATCCTTTTCGTGCTCCTCAGCTTCGCCAACTGCGCCCTCATCTCGGTGTGGGAGAACGAGGTCGACCGCAGCCACGGCCAGACCTCGCTCGCGCTCCAGTTCGGCCGGGCGGCCGCCGTGAGCCGCGCCCTTCCCTGGCTCATTTTCGCCCTGTCGGGGGCGGTCTGGCTTGCGGCTGTGCCCCATGCCCGCGCCGCGGCGGCATGCGCGGCCACAAGCGGCGTGCTTCTGGGCTTGGTCGACTTTGCCGAGCGCCGGATGGGACGGATCGCCGCGCGCGTGCTTGCGGACGTCGCGCTCATGACGCCCCTGGCGTGGCTGCTCGCCGGAATCGGCCGATGAATTCAAACCGATCGGGATTCGACTGGCTGGCGCGCTGGTACCGTGTGCTGGAATTCACTGCATTTGGCCGCGACCTTGAGCGCGCCCGCTTTGAATTCCTGGGCTGCCTCTCCGGATGCAGCGACGTCCTCCTCCTCGGCGAAGGCGACGGGAGGTGCGCGTCGCGGCTTGCCGATCTCGCCCCGGATGCAAGGATCCTGTGCGTCGATTCGAGCCCGGGAATGATCGCGCGCGCTTCCCGGAGGATTCCCGCCAATGCCGCGGGGCGCGTGTCCTTCGTATGCGCCGACGCGCTGTCGTTCACCCCGGAACCCGGGAGGTTCGACGCCGTGGCGACCCTCTTCTTCCTCGACTGCTTCGACGCGCATGGGGTTGCTTCGATCGTCGGACGGATGGGGCCGGCGCTCCGGCCCGGGGCGCCGTGGCTTTATGCCGACTTCTCGGTGCCCGATGGCGGCATTGCGCGAATGCGCGCCCGCGCCTGGCTCGCCGTCCTCTACTTCTTTTTCAGACGGGGAACGGGCCTGCGTGCGTCGTCGCTTCCGCCGTCGGAGGAGACCCTGGGGCGAGCCGGTTGGTCCCGCACCCACTGCCGAGCTTTCCAGGCCGGAATGATCCGGAGCGCGGTCTTCCGGAGGCCGGCCGATCCCGTCCCTACTGGAGCTCCGTAGGCATCGCCATGACACGGCCCGAGAGCGTGTCGAGCATGCTGCCCGTGTGAAGGTCCTTGTCGTCCCCGGCGGGGATCGTGGTCATCGGCGTGAAGTCGCCCAGGAGGACGCAGTAGTCGCTGTTCACCATGATCCCAAGGAGCTCGCCTGTCTTGCTGAAGACGAGGTCTCCGCGCGAGGTGGCGAAGTCGCCAAAGAGCCGCTTGAAAAGGCGGTTGTCCACGCGGACGTATCCCGGGTGCGCAGCGTCGAGCTTGAACCCGAGCTCGCCGTACCCCTTGCCGCCCCCGCTGATCAGGAGCGCCTCCGGAAACTTGAGTGGATCGGCTGCGAGCGGGTACACCTTCGCACCCAGCGCGGCGACCTGCTGTGCGTCGACCGGCACGACGACGACCCGCGGGTCAACCTGCAGGAACTCTATCTGCGTCCCGGTGGACTTGTAGTCGGGCGGCCTGTCGAACCGAACCGAGATATGTTCCCAGTCGGAGCCGATCTCCCTCAATGAAAACGGCGTGTCCTCCACCTCAAGGAGGGCGTAGACCTGCTTCCCGTCAGTCGTGAACACGGTCTTCGCGTCCCTCTCCTTCGTGGTGTTTCCGAAGATTCCCTTGCGGGATGCCTCGAACGTGGTCTGCACACGATTCGCCAGGAAATCATTGAATAAAACGTTCGCGGAGATCGGGCGGTTGTCGCGGATCTCCTTCGTCAGCTCGCCGGAATTCTGGGCAAGCTGGCCCACGCCCTCGGCAAGCTGGTTCGTGGCCTGCTCAACCTTTACGCGCTCCGTCCTCTCGGTCTGCACCTGGCCCTCGAGCTGGTTTGTCTGGGCGGCGAGCCTCTGGTTCTCATGCTGGCCGACCGCCAGTGAAACGGTGAGGCCCTCGATCTGCTTGCGCGCGTCGGCCTGCTGTTGCTCCAGAAGGGTGAGGGCCTGCTTCTGGCGCTCGGCCTCCGCCTTCTTGTCCTCGAGCTCGCGTTGCAGCTGCGCAAGCTGGCTTCGCGAGAGGGCATTTTCCTGCGTCTCGGACTGGTACTTGAGATTGAGGTCGGCCTGGGACTTCTGGGTGTCCACCAGCTGGGCGGTCAGCTTCTGGCTGTCCGTCTGCAGCTGGCCGAGGCTGTGCTCGCGCGAGGCGAGCGTCGAGTCGGCGGAGTTGAGCTTCTGCTCTAGCGCCTGCCGCGACAGCTGCTCCTCGACGAGCGACTGCCTCATGGCCTCGACGAGGTCCTGGTCCTTGGAGACCGTGTTGGCTGAAATCTGGTTCACGGGGGGCTGGCGTGGGCGCGCAGGCTCCGCCCTTTCCCACCTCGTCAGCGCGATGAGGTTCAGGAACAGGAAATCGACGATGAAAAGGAGGAGCGTCCTGTTCATGCTACGGCAATGGACCTCTGTGCCTCGAGGATCAGACGGCGCTTAAACCCGCGAACATGCCGGATCTTCACCAGCGCGACGCAAATGATGCCAAACAGATTGGACGAGTAGGCCGCCAGGAGATTCGGCTCGATGACCCCGAGGACCTGTAGGACGAGGGCGGCGGCGGTGCCCATCATTCCCACGTACAGTCCGCTGTCGAAGAGGTTCTCCTCATTCTCCATGAGGCGGAGCTTCAGCTGCGGCGATGCGTCCTGCATCTCTATCTCGCGGATCTTGCGGAGGCACGCCATATACATGCCGACCTGGAGCGCGGCAAATATGCCGATTGATACGAGTGTGGAGGTTTCCATAGTGACCGGTTTTGATGTTTGGACGGATTCTGTTTGAGTGGAAGTAGCCGCGAGCATCGGGATCGCCAGATGGACCCTGTATTCGGATGCGGGTGCGGCCTTTAGGAGGAAAGGTTCGGTGGCGACGATGAGAAGTGCCGACATGACGATGGCAAGGATGCCCGCGCGGGTGCGCTGCTGGGCGCCGGCCGAAACGCTGCCCCCCGGAGGGACCACCCAGATGTCGAGCCCGCGCAGGAGCATGAAGAGCCCCAGGATGTAGCCTGCGTACTTGGCCGCCAGCATGAGCCTCGGGTGCTCGAGGACGAGCGCTGAGGCCGCGCCCATTGCGGGCCCCGGGGAGCGGTTCACCGGCACCGCGCGCTGCAGGAGCAGGTTGACTGCGCCCTGCCCGTCCGAGATCGCCAGTCGAAGGTCCTCGGAACCCGCCTTCCCGTAGCGGATCAGGTAGGCGGCAACGCGGTCGGCGGAATTTGAGAGGAGCGCGGCCGAATATATGTAGGGGAGCTGGTCGGGCGCGACCCGGCTGAGCTGTGCGTATTCCTCGACCGTGTGGACGCTATCGGTCCGCTTCGTCAGCTCCGCGAGCTGCGTCCAGTCGAGGCGACGGCCGAGCGAAAGGAGATCCATGTAGAAACCCTCGAGGTCGCCGAGCTCGTTGCGTTGGACGGCCGTCTCGGCCAGCGCCCTCACCTCGCGCTGCAGTGTCGGCGACAGATGCTCGCCCTGATAGAGGAGGCCCGTGAGAAGGATAAGGGCGTCGAGCGGCTGGCCTCCGGCTCGGCCGGCCGGGACAAAGCGGCCGGTCGACGTGACTTCATGCGTCTTCAGGATCGCCTGCACGCCCAGGGACCCTGAATTCGCGAGGTAGGTTCGGACGACGTCGCGCGCGTGCTCCGGGATGAGGAACATCATCACCGGCGTGCTCGACGTGTGGTCCGTCTTCTGGCGAAGGTTGAAGAGAGGATCGAGCGCGGCGTCCCAGCCGCCCCAAGTGACAAGAGCCGGCTGCTTCACCGAGGCCTCGGCCAGCGCCCGCTCCAATGCGGGCGCGCGGGGATCATCGACTCCCTTTGCGGCCTGGAGCAAGAATATCGCGGGACCGATCTTCTCCGAGTCAACGAGGTCGCGGCCGAATGCGGCGACGGACAGCGTGCCGGCGCCGGCCGAGCGCAGGAGTCCCCTGCTCACCGATTTCAGGCTAACCGGAAGGAGCCACGCAAGCACGGCTATCACCAGGCCCGCGAATACGAGGGCTGGGGCGGCGACGTTGGTTTTGTGGGCCTCTTCAGATCGACTCATTAGCAGCTATCGAAAGTATTGATTGCGGGGCCCACTATGGGTAATCAGGCTGGATAGTCTCATCGACCGATGTATCTGGAAATTGTTCACTACAACGATCCAGTTTTGCGCAAGAAAGGCGAGAAAATCACGGTATTTGACGATTCGCTCGCCCTGTTTGCCGCCCAGTTGGTAAACACGATGCACGGGGCCCATGGAATCGGCCTCGCCGCACAGCAGGTCGGCCGGGCCGTCCAGGTCTGCGTCGTGGACCTTCGGGAAATCGAGGCCGAGTTCGAATGGAAGATCGACGGGGCCAGAACGCCGCTCGAGCTCTTCATGCCGATGGTGGTCGTTAACCCCAAGGTGACCGTCCCGCGAAAGACCCCCAGCGTCACGTCCGAGGAGGGATGCCTCTCGTTTCCGGAGATCCGGGGCGACGTCGAGCGCTCCGGCGCCCTTGCAGTAAAGTTCCAGGACGAGAAGGGGCTGGTCCACACCCTTGAGTGCACGGGTCTTTTCGCGCGGTGCATCCTCCACGAGGTCGACCATCTGAACGGCGTCCTTTTCATCGACCGGATGGAAAAGGAGGTCCGGGCCACGATCGACGAGGCAGTAAAGGCGCTGGCCAAGCGGACGAGGGAAGAACGGACAGCGGCTCCAAAGTGAGCATCGCGACCCGGACGGGAGACAAAGGCACGACCGGCCTGCTCCATGGGCAGCGCGTCCCGAAGGATCATCCTCAGATCGAGGCTGTCGGGGCCTTCGACGAGCTCAATGTCGAGGTGGGCGGCGCGCGCATGCTGGCGACCGATCCCAGGGTGGTCGGGCTGCTGGCCTCCATCCAGGCTTCCCTCGTCGCCCTCATGGGAGAGCTTGCGTGCGCCGAGGCGGATGCCGCGGGCCATGCCACGTCGAGGTTCGCGCGCCTGTCCGAGTCGGATCTCGAACGGCTCGATGCATGCGTTGCCACGCTTGAATCCAAGGGTATCAAGCTGGACGGGTGGGCCACGCCGGGGGCCAACCCGGAGGCATTGGCGTTTGACCGGGCACGGGTCGCCGCGAGGCGGGCCGAGCGCGCGCTGGCCGCCCTTCCGGCCGATGTTAGGACTGTGAGGCCGCTCCTCCTCCAATGGACGAACCGGCTCTCGGACCTGCTATGGCTCTTGGCCCGCGAGGCGGAATGTCGGGGCAAGTAGGGGCCGGCGCAAGCGAGGTTCCCCGGGGAATGAACCTTTTTGACGGTCCCCCCCAGGGACTTGAAATTCACGCTGGCACTGGCCAGCATGCACGGATGCCCTTTGCGATCCTCGTCCTCGTCCTGGCCGCCGGCTGGCGCATCTTCACGCTCCACGTGCCCGCGCTCAGCAATTTTTCGCCGGTCATGGCGCTGGCATTCTGCGCGGGGGCCTACACGCGAAACCAGTGGATGCGGCTGGCGCCGTTCGCGGCGCTCGTCCTTTCGGACCTCTACATCGACCATTTCTATGCGGTCACCTACCACTATGAATGGAGCGTGCGGGGGGCGGCGCTGAGGATCCTTTGTTTCGCGGCCGCACTCGGGATCGGCGTCGCCATCTCGCGCCGCCGTAGCTGGCTTAACCTCCTCGCGGGCGCGCTCGCCGGGTCGGTCCTTTTCTACCTGGTCACAAACACAGCGTCGTGGTCCGGCGACATGGGCTACACCCATGACGCCGCGGGATGGTGGCAGGCGATGACGGTCGGTCATCCGCAGTATTACCCGACGATCTTCTTCTTCCGGAACACGCTCGTGAGCGACCTGCTCTTCACCGCGTTCTTCGCCGTCGCGATGGAGTACGCCTTCCTCCGGCGCGGCGACCCGAGCCTTCTCGGGCTAAAGCAGGTCGGCCGCTAACTCGGCGAGCTCGGAGCGCTCTCCCTTCTTGAGGGTCACGTGGCCGGCGATCGACTGGCCGCGCATGCGGTTGTGGCAGTAGACGAGGCCGTTGCTCCGTGAATCGACGTAGGGATTGTCGATCTGGGCGGGATCGCCGATGAGGATGATCTTTGAGCCCTCGGAGATTCGGGTGATGACGGTCTTCACCTCGTGCGGCGTCAGCTGCTGCGCCTCGTCAAGGATGAAGAACCGCCGGGCGATTGAGCGGCCGCGGATGAACGCCAGGGCCTCGATCTCGACCAGCCCGCTCTTGAGCAGGCGCTCGTAGGGCTTCACCAGGCCGACGGGGGCATGGCCGTTGTGGCCGTTGGAGGACTGGGGCGGGCTCATCGCGCTCTCGCGCTTCCAGTGCTTCTTCTTCGAGACCTTCTTCGAGGCGAACTGCGGCTCCTTGGGCAGCTTCGACGGTATGAGGACCTCGAGCGCGTCGTAGTAGGGCTGGAGCCAGGGCCTCATCTTCTCCTCGAGGGTGCCCGGCAGGAAGCCGATATCCTTTCCTAGAGCGATCACCGGGCGGGAGATCGAGACGCCATCGTAGCGTGAATTCTCCTCGAGCGTCTGGTGCAGCGCGCAGGCCATCGTGAGGAGCGTCTTGCCCGTGCCGGCCTTTCCGAAGCAGGTCAGCATGTGGATGCTGTCGTCCAGGAGCGCGTCCATGAGAAACTGCTGCTCCAGGTTGCGCGCGCGGATGGGGATGCCGCCGGGTGCCTTGACGTACTCGGGTATCTTGAGGCGCTGCACGGTGTCGTCGCCGTAGTAGCGCGCAGGCATCGTCTTTCCCTCGTCCGAGCGCAGGAGGATGTATTCGTTCAGGAACAGCAGGCGGGCCGCCTTCGAGTCGATCTCGAACCGTCCCTCCGAGCAGAAGCGCTGGAGCTCGTAGATCGACAGCGCGATCTCGCGGTAGCTCGCCTCCTCATTGTCCTCGGGGACCTTGTCGTTGAGGTAGTCCTCGGACTCCAGGCCAACCGCGCGCGCCTTGAGCTGCACGTTCACGTCCTTCGTGACGAGCACCGTCGGCGGCGGGTATTGTTCCTGGACATAGAGCGCCGAGGCGATGATCCGGTTGTCCTTCTTCGTGATGTCCGGGAGGACCGCCCTCAGGCGGTCCATCGCTGGCGAGCGCCGGTTCGGGTCCGCCAGATAGGGATTGATGATGACCGAGAGGGTCCCCCCGTTCGGGAGCTCGACACCCTCGAGCATGGAACGGGAATCGGGGAGCAGCTCCTGCAAGATCCGGTGGACCCGCCGGGCGTTGCGCCCCCGTTCCGTGGATTGCTCGGTCTTTATCGCGTCAAGCTCCTCGAGTACCTCCACGGGTATGGCCAGGTTGTTCTCCTGGAATTTGTAAATGGATTGCGGGTCGTGTATCAGGACATTCGTGTCTAGCACAAACGTCTTAACCTTGGCCGTGACCCGTATCCGCGAATTTGGGGCCGTAGCCCCGCGCAGGTTTTCCATTTAAGGTGTTGGGAATATCCTGTTAATAAGTGAGCATCTTCCTGCCCGCCTGTCCATTAAAGAATCTGAGGTATGTGTTACAAACCCAGACGGAGCCGCCCCTTAGCGACCGGCGCCCTTGACCCCGGATATCTCGATCCGGTTCCCACCCGTGGCCGCTGACTTATACACAGCATCAATGATGGCCATGTGATCCCGCCCCATTTCGCCGGGGAGGGGGGGCTTTCGCCCCGCAAGGATGCAGGAGCCAAAATCATCCATCTGAAGCGACTGCTGGGGGACCTCCGGGTAAGCGAGGGGGCCCCTGGACGTCGTGGCGACTATCCCTCGGTAACCATATGCGGGGTCGAGCCTTATCCATCCCTGAGAGCCCTCGGCCATGAAAAAGTCGCTGTTCCTGGCATAACTGGACGAAGCCATGCAGGTCACGCCCCCCGGGAATTCCATCGTCCACTCGATCGCCTCCTCCACCTCGTTGAAAAGGCTTGGATTGGTCTTCGGAAGCTCCCGCGCGGTGACCGCGACCGGCTGGGCCATGGCCGCCCGGCACGCGGCCTGGATCACATAGATTCCGACATCCATGAGCGGGCCGCCGCCGGAGAGCGATTTCTGAATCCGCCATGCCCTCCGCCTGAACACCCAGCTGTGCTCGCCTGTAAGGTTCGTCAGCGCGCCGAAGTCTTTTTCACGTGCAAGCCGGTCAAGCTCGATGTGGTTTGGGTCGAAATGAAGGCGATAGCCAACCGACAGCCTCACATTCGCCTTTTGGCAGGCTGCGATCATCGCGTCGCAGTCGGCCGCGCTGTTCGCCATGGGCTTTTCACAGATCACGTGCTTGCCGGCCTGGGCGACCTTGATCGCGTGCTCGGGGTGCAGTCCGTTCGGGGTGACCACGTAAACGATGTCGATGTCCGGATTTCCAGCTATCTCGTGGATTGTGTCATAGTTCCAGATGTTCTTTTCGGGGAATCCGTACTGCTTGCTCCACGCGACTCCCTTGTCGCGGGATCTCGTGATGACGCCGGCAAACCGGCATACCTTGGTCTTGAGAAGCGCCGGCCCGAGCTCGCCCCTGGCGTAGAGCCCGAGGCCCATGAGAGCCACGCCCGGCCTGCGCTCCCCTCCCTTGGTCGCCTCGTCGACCTCGGCCGCGAGGCTGCGTGCCGCGGCGGTCCCAAGAAAAGCGGCGCCGAGGGTCATATTGCGGACAAAGGTGCGGCGGGAGTGCATGGGGTCATCGTTGTTGGACTGCGAATCCTAGCGAAATGGAGTCGGCCCAGGGCGCAAGCACCGTCGTTACTGCAGAAGGATGGCGGTTGGGGGGGACACTCGCTCGAGCACGTCGGCCATGTGGCTTGTGAGCCTCCCATTGCTGGGCAACATCGAGTGGAATGGACACCAGACAACCACCTCGGTCGCGGACGCAAGACGCGTTGTCCTCGCCGGGATGACCATCAGGTCAAATGGCGTCCTGTAGGTGAACACGGGCAGCCCGGCGAGCGCTCCCGGGTTCGCGTCCAGCTCGCCCAGAAATGCGCTTCCCGGCCGCATCTGGCGGGTGCCCTTCCCGGGGTAGAAATAGGCGCTCCAAGTGCCGCGGTGGGGACCCGCGATTGAGAAAAACGCGCGGGCACTGCGCGCCCCGCTGCTCGTCTGGAGATAGTGCCGCGCCACGAGGGCGCCCATGCTGAAACCGACAAGCGCCATGGGCTCCGCCGGGTGCACGTTTTCCAGGATGAAGGCCGCCAGCTTCGCGGAAAGGTCGGGTATCCCGAGCCTTGCGTCCCGCGGGTGGAGGGTCGGCGCATGGCAGGCGTGTCCCCGCGCCTCAAAGCTCCGGCCAAGCGCGCGGAAAAGCCGCCCGGTGTCCGCAAAGCCGTGGACCATGACGATATTCACGGGTGAACGCCCGGCATTAGGAGGTCCCACTTGTTCCCGTACAGGTCCTCAAAGACCGCGACCGTTCCGTATTCCTCCACCCTTGGCTGCTCGTTGAACTTCACGCCGCGTCGCCTCATCTCCCCATGGTCACGCTCGAAGTTGTCCGTGTGGAGGAAAAGAAACACGCGTCCACCCGCCTGGCGGCCGACCGCCAGGAGCTCCTCCTCGTTTTTCGCGCGGGCCAGGAGTATTCGCGCCTCATGTGATCCCGGCGGCGCAAGGATTACCCACCTTCTCCCGCCACCGAGATCCGTGTCCTCGACGACGTCGAACCCAAGCGGTCCCGTGTAGAACGCGATCGCCTCGTCGTAGTCTCTGACAAGGATGGAAACGCCGCCGATCGCCTGCTTCATGGGTCAGGCGCCTTCCCCCCGCGCCATTCCCTCGAGCGCGGTGACTGTCTGCCAGTTCCGGGTGGTCGCGCTCACGGAGAGCTTCCTCTCGAAGAAGGAGTTGTTGATCTTGGTATTTCCGTATCCGAGTGGACAATACAGATAGACGACGTCGCCGATCAGGACCGCCGCCTCTCCCTTGGCGAGCGGGATTTCGATGCCCGCGAGCGACGCCTTTCCGGGATGCCGGATGAGGAAGGTGGCGTGAAGGAACCTTGGGTCGATCGACGGGCGGCCGACGAATGGGTTCAAGCCGAACGCGGCCGTCATCTCCTTCGACGACCTGACTGCGACGGCCACCTCGAAGCCGCATTCGCGGAGGATCCGCCGCTCGAGTGCCAGCGCGTGTCTGTCGGCGTTGGACCCGGTCGACTCGAACACGGCATTGCCGCTCTGCAGGTATGTGCGAAGCTCCCGAAACCCGAGGCTCTCATGGATGCCCCGCAGCTTGTCCATCTTGAGGGGGCGGTTGCCCCCGACATTTATCCCGCGGAACATCGAAACCAAGGTGTGCATTTTCCGGCAGTGGCCAGGGAAAGCATCCCGCCCCGCCCGTCGTGATCAACAATAAGAATTCGCGGGCTGGCAGTGGGTTGCGGGCCGGGCGGCAGGCTCGGCTATGACACGAATCCCCCTAGCAGGGCTTGTAAAAAGCGGGCCAATGCTGCAGATTAACCCCTCGACCTTGATGAAACCAGCCTCCGCATGGGCGATAGCAACCGACGCAAGCTGCGTGTGTGCTTGCTGCTGCCCCAATTAGATAATGCCGACTGCGGACACTGTCACTCCCGCGGTTGATCCGGCCGCGGTGGACCGGAGGCTATCCGATGCGTCGGCTTCCGAGCGGATTGCATGGGCGGTGGGGGAATATGGAAACTCGCTGGTCCTCAGCACGAGCTTCGGGGCGCAGTCCGCCGTCATGCTGCACCTCGCGACCCGGCTCGCGCCCGACATCCCGGTCGTGTTCATCGACACGGGCTATCTCTTCCCCGAGACGTACCTCTTCGCGGACCTTCTCACCAAGAGGCTGAAGGTCAACCTGAAGGTGTACCGGGCGGCGGAGTCACCCGCCTGGATCGAGGCGCGGCACGGAAAGCTCTGGGAAAAGGGCGCGGAGGGGATTGCCGCGTACAACCAGATCGCGAAGGTCGAGCCCATGCAGCGCGCGCTCTCAGAGCTGGGGGCCCGCGCGTGGCTCGCCGGCCTCAGGCGCGTGCAGTCAAGCACCCGCGAGCAGCTGCCGGTCGTCAGCATCCAGGACGGGCGCGCGAAGATCCTGCCGATCGTGAACTGGACGGACAAGGACATCTACACCTACCTTGCCGAGAACGACCTTCCCTATCACCCCCTTTGGGAGAAGGGATATGTGTCGATAGGGGACGTGCACACGACGCGGCCGCTCACGGCCGACATGACGCCGGAGGAGACGCGCTTCTTTGGCCTCAAGCGCGAGTGCGGCCTGCACGACTCTCCAAACACCTGAAAAGACCCCGATGACACACCTGGACGAACTCGAATCCCAGAGCATCTACCTCATGCGCGAGGCCTTCCACGGCTTCGAGAAGCCCGCGATGCTCTGGTCGATGGGCAAGGACTCAAACGTCCTCCTCTGGCTGGCCAAGAAGGCATTCTGCGGCCACATGCCCTTCCCGGTCGTGCACATCGACACGACTTACGAGTTCCCTGAGATGCTGGATTTCCGCGTCTGGGCGCAGAAGCATTACGGCTTCGAGCTGATCGTGTGGACGAACTTCGAGGCGCGCGAGCGCGGCATCGGCTACGAGACGACGGATCCCGTGACAGTCACCCACGAGCTCAAGACTGTCGCCCTGCAGCAGGCCCTCTCCGCCTACAACTTTGACGCGCTTATCACCGGCATCCGGCGCGACGAGGACTCAACGAGGGCCAAGGAGCGCTACTTCTCGCCGCGCAACGCGGAGTTCGAGTGGGACTACAAGGACCAGCCGCCGGAGTTCTGGAACCATTTCACGACCGAGTCGGGACCCGGCGAGCATGTCCGCGTGCAGCCGCTGCTCGACTGGACCGAAATCGACATCTGGAGGTACCTCGACCGGGAGAAGGTGCCGCTGCCGGGGATGTATTTCTCGCGCAACGGGCAGCGGTACCGCTCGCTCGGCTGCATGCCGATTTCGAAGCCGGTGAAGAGCGATGCGAAGACGATCGATGACATAATCGAGGAGCTCAAGGTCACCAGGGTGTCCGAGCGGGCCGGTCGAGCGCAGGATCACCACGAGCGCAACGCCATGCAGAAGCTTCGCGCCAAGGGTTTCATGTGACGATGACCGCAATCCCGGACACCACCCTCCCCTCCCGCACTGCATCCGAAACACGCGCTGCTCCCGTCGCCGTCGCCGCGAAGCCGTCCGTCTCCGACCATCTGCAGCTGGTCGTCGTCGGGCACGTTGACCACGGCAAGTCGACGCTGATAGGCCGCCTCCTCTTCGACACCCACTCGGTGCCGGATGGGAAGAAGGAGCGCATCGAGGCTGCCAGCAAGGCCGAGGGAATGGAGTTTGAGTACGCATTCCTCCTGGACGCCCTCCTTGAGGAGCAGGCGCAGAACATCACGATGGACACGACGCGCGTGCCCTTTCGCACGGAGAAGCGGTCGTTCACGATCATCGACGCGCCCGGCCACAAGGAATTCCTGAAGAACATGATCACGGGCGCCGCGAGCGCGGACGCCGCGGTCCTCCTCGTCGACGCCCTGGAGGGGCTGCGCGAGCAGACCCGCCGGCACTGCTTCCTCCTGTCGCTCCTCGGCCTCCGGCAGATTGTCGTCGCCGTCAACAAGATGGACCTTGTCGACTACCGCCCAGAGGTGTTCGAGGCCATACGCAAGGAGCTCGGCGAGTTCCTGGCCAAGCTTGGGGTCGAGCCCGCGCATTTCATCCCGATCTCGGCCAAGCTTGGCGAGGGGCTCCTCAAGGGCAGCGACAGGATGACCTGGTACCACGGCCCCACGCTCCTGCAGGTCCTCGAAACCTTTCGCGCCAATCCTCCGGCTTCGGGCGGACCGCTCAGGCTCTCCGTCCAGGACGTGTACAGGTTTGATGCCCGCCGGATCATCGCAGGGCTCGTCGAGTCCGGGAGCGTGTCGGTCGGCGATTCCATCGAGTTCGTTCCCGGCGGCAAGCACAGCCGTGTGAAGTCCATCGAGACGTGGCCCCAGTCGGATCCCGCGCCCAGGGGCCCGATCGGTGCAGGCAGCGAGGTTGCCCTCACCCTGCAGGATGAATTGTTTGTCGAGCGCGGCCAGATCGGCGCCCCCCCCGGCGACAAGCCCTACGAAGCGAGGACGTTCACGGCGCGCGTCTTCTGGATCCACGACACCCCCCTGCGCTCCGGCGAGCTTATCCCGCTAAAGCTTGGGACCCAGCAGGCAGAGGCCCGCGTACTCGGGATACAGCGCACGCTCGATGCCGTGACGCTCGAGACGGGCACCGGCACGACCGGCGAGGTCAAGGTGCACGAGGTGGCGGAGATCCGCCTGCGCGTCCGAAGGCCGATCGCGTTCGACGTCGGGGGCAAGGTGCCGGCCCTCGGCCGCTTCGTCCTCATGAGGGGCCGCCGAATCGGCGGCGGCGGCGTGATTGATTCCGTGGTCGACGAGCCGCAGGAAACCCAGGGCATCAGCCCCGTGAGCCGCTCGGCGATCCTCGGCCACCGCGGCTGCATCATCTGGATGACCGGCTTGTCCGGCTCCGGCAAGTCGACGCTGGCACAGGCCCTCGAGCACCGCCTCCTCGGCTCGGGCATCCTCTCGGCGATCCTGGACGGCGACGTCCTTCGGACGGGACTCAGCAGGAACCTCGGGTTCACTGCTGATGACCGGAGCGAGAATCTCCGCCGTGCGACCGAGCTCGCGATCCACCTTGCCGATGCCGGCGTCGTGGTCATCGCCGCGCTCATCTCCCCCTTCCGCGCCGACCGCGCAATGGCGGCCGAGCGGGCCAAGGAACGAGGGGTTCCCTTTGCCGAGATCTTCATCAACGCGCCCCTCGCGGAGTGCGAGCGCCGCGATCCCAAGCAGCTCTACAAGAAGGCCCGCTCGGGGCAGATCAAGCAGTTCACGGGCATCGACTCGCCGTACGAGGCGCCGCTCGCCCCTGACCTCGAGCTCAGGACGGACCGCATGTCCGTGAACGAATCGATCGAGAGCCTGACCCAGCTTGCCCTCGGGCTCGCGCGGCCGCTCGAGCAGGCGGGCGCCGGCGCCGGCGCGCACATATGACCCCAGGGACCGTATATCTCGTCGGGGCCGGACCCGGAGACCCGGAGCTGATCACGGTCAAGGGGCGCCGCGTGCTGGGAGAGGCCGACGCGGTGGTTTACGACCAACTGGTCGATCCGGAGCTCCTCGAGCTCACGCCTGCGGGATGTGAGCGGATCTTTGCCGGGAAGAAGGGCGGGCAGGCCTGCGTCCCGCAGAACGACATCGACGGGACGCTGGTGAGGCTTGCCCTCGAGGGAAAGACCGTCGTCCGCCTGAAGGGCGGCGACCCGTTCATCTTCGGCCGCGGCGGTGAGGAGGCCTCCGCGCTCGCGGCGGCCGGCATCCCCTTCGAGATCGTGCCCGGCGTGACCTCGGCGCTCGCCGCCGCGGCCTACGCGGGAATTCCACTCACCCATCGGCTGCACAGCTCGTCCGTCATCCTGGTCACGGGCCATGAGGATCCGTCGAAGCCCGATGCGACCGTGCGCTGGGAGGACTATTCCAAGCTAAAGGCGACCCTGTGCGTGTACATGGGCGTGAAAAACCTGGCCGACATCACGCGCCGCCTCGAGGCAGGCGGACTCGCCCCGGTGACGCCGGCGGCAATCATCCAGTCGGCCACGGGCAGAGGTCACCGCAGAATCCTCGGGACGCTGGCGACGATTGCAGGCCTGGCGTCGCGCGCGAACGTGGAGGCGCCGGCGATGCTCATCATCGGCGAGGTGGCCGCATTTTCAGACAAGCTGGCGTGGTTCGAATCCGCGAAGCAGCTATCGGTGGCCCAATGAAGGTGGTGCTAGTCGACAACGGATCCCTCGACCCCTCGGCACACGCGGGCCTGAGGGCCGCCGCTTTCGCGATTGGCCGGGCTCTCGACATCCAGATCGAGGCCGTCTCATGGAAACACAGCAACCGGATCCCGCCCTTTGCCCTTGCGGGCGGCCCCGCGCTCACGTTGGCGCCCTGGATCCGCGCGCAGGTATCGGCAGGCGAGCGCGATTTTCTCTTCGTGCCGTTCTTCATATGCGCGCAGGGCGCGATCGGGTCCACCCTGCGCGCCGACCTCGGCCGGCTCCAGGATGAAACCGGTGGATTTGATTTCTCGTTCGCGGACGGGCTCGCCGAGAGCGGGCAACTGCCCGCGATTGTCGCCGACCGCATCAGGGAGACAACCGCGACTTTCAGCCTGCGTCGCCCCTCGATCGTGATCGTCGACCACGGCGGTCCCGCGCGCGCCTCGGCCGAGGTCCGCGACCGTGTCGCCGACGCCGTCCGCGCCGAGCTGGGAGATTCCGCCGCCACATTGAAAGCCGCGTCGATGGAATCGCCCGATGGCCCCGGATTTGAATTCAACCGGCCGCTGCTCGCCGACGCGCTCGCGGAACTGGGCTCCGGCGACGTTCTCATCGCGCCATTGTTCCTCCTGCCGGGCCGGCATGCCGGCAAAGGGGGCGACTTGGAGTTGATCGCCCGCAAGGCGCAGGCGCGCGCGCCCGCGCTCCGCTGCCATTTCACCGAACTCGTCGGTTCGCATCCCGCCGCAATCGAGTCCCTTGCAGGGGCCGTCACCCGGGCGCTCGGCGCCGCAGCCATTCTATGAGCGATACCGCACCAGCCGCGCCCAAGGCGCTTCACAAGAACGAGCAGCTCAAGGCGGAGAGCAATTTCCTTCGCGGCCACATCCTGCGCGACCTGGAGGACGCATCGTCCGGGACTATAACCGAGGACAGCGCACAGCTCACGAAATTTCACGGGATCTATCCGCAGGACGACCGCGATCTTCGCGCTCAGCGGCGCAAGGAAGGCAAGGAGAAGGCCTTCATCTTCATGGCGAGGATCCGCGTGCCAGGAGGGGTTTGCTGCCCCGAGCAATGGCTGGCGATGGACGCGATCGCGGACAAGCACGGGAACGGGACGCTCAAGATTACGAACAGGCAGGCCTTCCAGCTTCACGGGGTGATCAAGGGAGAGCTTCGCCCGGCGATTCGCGAGGTGAACCAGGCGCTCCTGGACACGCTCGCCGCATGCGGCGACGTCGTGCGAAACGTGATGTGCAATCCGAATCCGCACCTGTCTGCCCTGCACGCGCAGACGCTTGAGATCGTAAAGTCCGTCTCGACGCATCTTTCGCCGCGCACCAAGGCATACCATGAAATTTGGGTGGGCGACGACCTGGCCGCAGGTGGCGAGCCCGACCTGGACGAGGAGCCGATCTATGGGAAAACCTACCTCCCGAGAAAATTCAAGATCGTGTTCGCGATACCCCCGAGCAACGACGTGGACGTATACGCCCACGACCTCGGCTTCATCGCGATCGCAGACAGCGATGGAAGGCTGACGGGCTTCAACGTCACGGTCGGCGGCGGAATGGGAATGTCCCACAACCAGATCGAGACCTATCCCCGGCTGGCGGACGTTCTCGGCTTCTGCAGGCCGGAACAGGTCGTGGACGTCGCCGAGAAAATCGTGACCGTGCAGCGCGACTTCGGCGACCGCACCGACAGGAAGCACGCCCGCTTCAAGTACACGGTCGCAGACCGCGGCGTCGTCTGGATCCGCCAGGAGGTCGAGCGTCGCCTGGGCTGGGAGCTCGGATCGCCGCGGCGGTTTGAATTCACCGACACCGGAGACCGGTACGGCTGGACGGAGGGCCCGAACGGCGACTCGCATTTCACGCTCTTCATCGAGAACGGGCGCGTGAAGGACGGCGCGAAAGCCGCCCTCCGCGAGATCGCGAAAATCCACAAGGGTGATTTCCGGCTGACGCCGAATCAGCATCTCATGATTGCGAGCGTCTCCCCTGCGGAGCGCCCGCGGATCGTGGCGCTGCTCAGGGAGCACGTCCTGGACACGGCCCACCGCGCCACAGGCCTCCGCCTGAATGCGATGGCCTGCGTCGCTCTACCCACCTGCGGGCTGGCGCTTGCGGAAAGCGAGCGGTACCTGCCCGACCTGGTGACGCAGCTGGATGCGGAGGTCGAGGCAGCGGGCCTGCGGGACGACGCCATTGTGATTCGAATGACGGGCTGCCCCAACGGCTGCGGGCGCCCGTTCCTCGCCGAGATCGGATTTGTCGGGAAAGCGCCGGGCAAGTACAACATGTACCTCGGGGCCGCATTCAACGGTTCCCGGATGAATGCGTTGTACAAGCCGTCGGTCGCGGCCGCGGACATCGTGCCGCTCGTGCGGCCCATGCTGCGGCGCTACGCGACGGAAAGGCTGCAGGGCGAACGCTTCGGCGATTTCGCGATCCGCGTCGGCCTAATCGCGCCGACCGGGAAGCCGGCGGATTTCCACGACAAACCTCACGAGAAGCACGCGGCTCAGCCAGCATCCGCCTGATCGCCCACCCTCTCGCGAACGGCCCAATGAAACGGGCCGCCATTACCCATGACGGCCCGTTTGCTGTACTTGCTTACCCTATTAACCCTATTTACTGCGCCCTCGTTTGCGGCGGGGCGCATTTGATCCACGCAAGCGAGACGCACCGGGCGCGCATTAGTTTCAAAATCTTGTTCCGGACCGGACCATTCCCTTATTATCCATTGGTTTATAATTGTCCCACCCGAAGAGTTTCAGGGAAGGGACTCGAACTCCGTCGTCGTGGATTTCTTTGGACGCGGCTCCGTCCAAAGTCTGATGAGGTATTCCGCGAGGTTCTTCATGCTGGTTCGCTTCAGTCCGTAGGCGCGCGCGGCCGCTATAAAGACCGGTGCTACCTCGCTGCGCTCCAGATAGTAACGCCATAATTCGGCATCGAGCTGAGAAACGGCAACCGGGATTTCGGCGGCCTCTGCTACGATCGAGTGAACTTTATTTTGCCAGTAATGTCTCTCATCGATCTGCCCTTGCACGTAGTCATACAGCATTTGCTCACTTCTGTTGAGGCTCATGCGCCCAACGTGCTGTGGGAATTGTAAAAAACAACGGTAAACCCAAGCGACAGCATGGCATTGCATTTTGTCGCCGCTAGTGGTTAGCCTCCATCCTCGAAAAGCTTCACATCCCCCCTTCCACCATGTGGCCAAAACTTAAAGAGCAGTTGCCCGCGATCATCCTGACAGCCGTCCTCATATCGGGCGCGGCCTTCTGGATGCATACTCAGACCGTGTCCGAAATGGCCGCGAAGCAGGAGGCAGAGCTCGCCCCCCTGCGCGAGCAGAACGAAGCCCTCAAGGCGTCGGCAGAGGAAAATCGGATCAACATCGAGGCAACAAACAAGATGCTCAAGGATGCGATCTCGAAGCGCGAGGCGGATATGTTCCGCACCGACGAGGAGCTTCAAAAGCTGAATGGAGAGCGCATGGATGCCCTCGCCGAGGCGATCGCGAAGAAGGTGCAGCCCTACAACCCACTCCCAAAGAGCCCGGAGGAGGCGGAGAAGATGCAGAACGAGCAGGTCGACAAGGTTTCCTCTAGGCTGACGATGAAGATCCAGCCGATTCTCAGCGAAATGTCCAAGGACCAGAACCTGACGCGCGCCTCAATCGAGCGCTACAGCGAGAGAATCTCGGACCAGGTTGGTACCGCCCTCACGGGCGAGATGGCCCGCAACCAGAAGCTGAACAATAATCTCCAGGAGACGCAGTCCGCCGCGTCCGACGCGCTCAAGCTGAACCACGAGCTCACCGCGCTCTATGTCGCGTCGCTCAAGGAGGACGGCATCGTCACGCGCCTCCTCATGCTCCCCGCAAACGTCGTGAAGGATGCCGCGAATTTCAGCATCATCACCAGCAACGACCGCAAGAAGATCGAGCAGGACCTGGTGACCAGGGAGAACGAGATCGAGAAGCACCTGGCTGATATCCAGGCGCAGAACCCGAAGAGCTGAGGCGGGGAGACCCGCTAATATGGGGAGAATTCGGTCAAGTGCCTTTTAAGGCGGTTTGTACATTGGGAGGGACATTGGGTTTAGGTGGAAGCGGCTCCTTCGCGAACGGCGACGGTCGGGCGACCGGGCCTTAGGCTAATATCCG
>CAAGKR010273966.1_pt1 | contig 24241 bp, 30 predicted proteins | sample 2556971 | NCBI WGS metagenome assembly CAAGKR01 (sample SAMEA5207829, study PRJEB30636) | soil metagenome | biome: forest; feature: boreal; material: soil | place: USA | collected 2011-09 | depth 1 m | reverse complement strand
GTGGTGGACATCCACAGCCGGTTCCTCTTCGAAACCGAGCTCTGCTCGCGGCGCCGACGCACCAGCTTGTCGGTCGCCGATCTCAACGCGGCGATGCTCGACGCGCAAGAAGCCGCGTACGGCGACGGGCTGCACCCCGAGCACCGGCACGAGTACATGTGGGCGGTGAAGCCGCACTACTTCACGCCCTTCTACAACTGGCCCTATACGTTCGGCCTGCTCTTCGGCATCGGGCTCTACGCGCGCTATCTCGACGATCCCGAGCGCTTCCGCACCGGCTACGACGATCTGCTGTCGACCGTCGGGATGGCCGACGCGGTCACCCTGGCCGGCCGCTTCGCCATCGACGTGCACGACGGCGGGTTCTGGGCCGAGAGCCTCGGCGTGCTCGCACGCCATGTCGACGACTACGAGCGCTTGGTCGCGAGCCCCTTGGCGTGACCGGCGCCGGCGTCAGGCCGTCGTGCGGAGATCCTTCACGCGCTCGCCACCCTTGAGCACGAAACGGATGCGGTCGGCGTCGGCGAGGAGTGCGATATCGGCGAGCGGATCGCCCCGTACCGCGACCACGTCGGCCAACTTGCCCGGCTCGAGGGTGCCGATCTCGCCGTCGCGTCGCAACAGTCGCGCCGGTGCCAGCGTGGATGCCGCGATCGCATCGAGCGGGGTCATCCCGCCTTCGACCATGAGGGCCAACTCGCGCAGGTTGCCGCCGTGCGGGCCGACCGCCGAATCCGTGCCCATGGCGACATTGACACCCGCCGCGACCGCCGCGCGGAACGACTCCATGTGCCGCACGCTGATGTCGCGCGCCTTCTCGACCATCGCTTCGGGAATCGTCCGGCCCTGGCCCGCGGCGGCAACGACGTCGCGCGGCGCGACGAGGGTCGGCACCAGCCACGCGTCGCGCTCTTTCATCAGCGCGATCGCTTCTTCGTCGAGCAGGCAACCGTGTTCGATGCTCGTCACTCCGGCGCGCAACGCGTTCTTGATGCCGGCGGTCGACATCGCGTGGGCCATCACCCGCTTGCCCTGCGCCGATGCCTCCTCGACCGCGACCGCGATCTCCTCGATGGTGAACTGTGCGGCATCGGGATGGTCGGCGGGTGAGAGGACACCGCCACTCGTGCACAGCTTGATCCAGTCGGCGCCGGCCGCGAGCACCTCGCGCACCCGGCGCCGCATCATCTCCGGGCCGTCGACGACGCTGTCGGGTACGTCCATGCCGCAATCCATGTAGAGCTCGCAGCCACACGGCATCGTCGGGTCGCCGTGACCACCGCTCTGGCTGAGGATGCTCACCGCCATGTGACAGCGCGGACCCGGGAAGTAACCGGCATCGATCGCATCTCGGACGCTGGCCGGGCTCAGCCCCGCGTCGCGCACCGTCGTCACGCCTGCCTGCAAGGTGACGCCGGCGTTCGGCACCGCCATGAGCAGCAGCATCGACCGGCGGGTCATGAGCAGGCGGGTGAAGTCGACGCCCGACTGAACGGCGAGATGGACGTGCGCGTCGATGAAACCGGGCAGCAGGGTGAGGTCGTCGCCTTCCACGACCTCGGCCGCATCGGGTATCCGCACCGACGAACGCGGCCCGACCGCGCTGATCCGACCCTCCGCGACGACGAGCACCGCGGCCTCGACGGGGTCGCGGCCCGTGCCGTCGATCAGACGGTCGGCGACGATGGCAAGCGGAGCGTCGGCCACGAACCCGACGCTACCCAAACATTCGGGGCTACGAGGGGTCGAGGTCGAGGCGGATCATCGTGCGGGCGGCGTTGAGCTCTGCATCGGTGGGGACGTGGCCCTTGTCGACGACGAGGCCGACGCCACGCGGGCTGCGCAGGCCCGCGAGCACCGCGCGCAGGCCGTCGGCCACCTCGCGCGGGTCGGCAACGACGCGCGCGACCCCGGTACGCGTGTGGCCGCGACGGCGCACGACCACGGGTGCTCCGCCGCCGAGGTTCGCGGCCCAGCGGGCGTCGGTGAACACGACCGGCGCGCCGTCGAGCTCGTACGCCATCACCGGCACCGCGTAGCGCCTTCCGCTGCGCCGGCCGTCGAAATGCAGAACGGTGAGTGAGCCGAATCCGCGGCCGAGCGGCGAGCCTGCGACCGCGCGAGTGACGGGGTTCGCGAGGCGCATCAACCAAGCCGGGGGGTGCGCGGAGCGGACATGCTGCTGTGGCTCGACGTGTGCCCCGGTCACGATGCGCCCACCTGGTCACGCACCGCCGTGTCGACGCCGATTCCGTCGTCGTCGACCGGTTCCATGTAGAAGCGCGCCCAGGCGGCTCGGCCTTCGGCGACGCCGAGGATCGTGACGCCTCGCATCGCGAGCATCGCGCCGTCGGGCCGGGTGCCCGACCAGTGCCACTCTGCCCACTCCGTGCCTCCGTCGCCGTGCGCGCGCACGACGACGGCGTGCAGATCGGGGATCGCGCCGAGAATCTGCACCCAGTTGGCGCGCACCTGCTCGCGACCGACGAAGCCGCGGCTGGGGTGGACAGGGGTCTCGTTGCGGTAGTCGGCCGCGAAGCAGTCGACGAGCGCCTCGAGGTCGTGCGCGTTGATCGCCTCCCCGATCCGACGCACCAGCGGTGGCGTCACTGGAGTCGTCTTCGCCTCGACCATGGCCGGCACCCCTCATTCGTTCTAATAGGTTAGATCGAATCATGGCCCACGAACCTGGCCGAGTCAAGCGCCGGCCCTACGACGCCACCGGGCGACGCGACCGCGCCCGGGCACGCCGCGGCCGCATCATCGACGTGGCCCGGCGGCGCTTCTTGGCCGACGGCTACGCGGCGACCACGATCGCGGCGATCGCCGACGAGGCGGGCGTCTCGGTGGACACGATCTACAAGGCGGTCGGCCGCAAGCCGCGGCTCGCCAAGGCGGTGTTCGACGACGGAATCACCGGCCACGGTCCCGTGCCGACCGGTGTACGCGCGACGGAGGTATCGAGTCGCGAGACCGATCCACGGCGTCGACTCCGCGCGTTCGGCAGCTTCGTCGCGGAGGTCACGCCGCGCGTCGCGCCGCTGATGCTGCTCGTCCGAGCTGCGGTCGACAGCGACGACGATGCGGAGCTCGCGGCCGTGTGGGAAGAGATGAACGCCGAACGGCTCGCCAGCATGACGATCCACGCGCAGCGGCTCTTCAACGACGGGCACCTGCGCGCGGGCGTCACCGTCGAGGAGGCACGCGACGTGCTCTGGACCTACAACGCACCCGAGGTGTACGACCTGCTCGTACAGCGTCGAGGCTGGGATGTCGAGCGCTTCGGCCGCTGGGTTGGCGAGATGTACATCGCCGCGCTCCTGCCGTGGCGGCAGCTCAACCGGGCTCGTCGAACTCGACGGTTATTCGTTGCTCGCGACGGCGCTCCTCCTGACGAGCCATCGTCTGCACCATCTCACGATCGGCCCGAGTGAACGGCGGTTGAACGATGCTGCGCGGCCACAAGCGCAACGCCCGCACGACGTTGATCTCGATCCCGTACAACGTGAGATGGGAGACGAGAACGAGGAACGAGATCAGGCCGAGCACGACCCCGGCCGTGCCGTAGAGCTGTGACGAATGACGGAGCTGGTGTTGCACCAGCTGCACGCCGACCAGCTCGAGCACGTGCCAGCCGACGCCGGCGACGATCGCGCCGGCCAGGAGATCCGACCATCGGAGGTGCTTGGGGCTCAGCATGCGGAACACCGTGAGGTAGAGCGCGATGCTCAGCGCAACTCCACCTACGAAGCCCGCCACACCCGCGACCAGAGAGTGACCGAGCAACGTGCCGAGGGAAGCAAGGCCGGCGGTGACCACGACGCCGGTGCCGAGCAGGACGAACAACGTCAACCCCCGGAGCACGCGCACGAGGAACGGCGGACGATCCTTGTAGGGAACGTGCCACACCTCGGCGAACGCGTACTGCACGCTCTGGGTCACGCCGAGGGAACCCCACACGAGCCCGGCGAGGCCGACGGCGAGACCGAGCCCACTGCCGGGCAGCGCCTTCTCGTGACTCGCCAGGTCGGGCCCCACGACCGGAAATTGGCTGAGCGCCGAGTCGCGTATCTGGTTGGCGAGGTGCGCGTCGCCGTGCGCGAGGAACGCGGTCAGGGTGACGAGCACCAACATCAACGGAAAGAACGACAAGAACCCGTAGAAGGCGATGAGCCCGCCGAGCTGACTCCCCCGGTCGTCGCCGAACTTCTTGACGACGCCGTAGGCGAACGCGAAGGGCTCGTGGGTCTGCTGGAAGCGATCGACCCGCCGGACCACGCGCTCGATCGCCTTCCCCCGCTCGCCGGCCACGGCTACAGCATTGCCGTTATCGTCTTCCGGCGTGGACGACGACCTCGTCATCGAGACGGTCGATCCGCGTCGACCCGACGCCCGCGACGCGCTGAGCCGGTATCTCGCCGAGATCGTGAGCCGCGTCGAAGGCATCTCGGTCGCCCCGAGCCAGGCCGACGACGTCGACGACTACACCGCACCCGGCGGACGGTTCCTGCTCGTGCAGCGCGGTGACGCCGTGATCGGGTGCGGCGCCGTCCGCAGCCTCACTCCCGAGATCGGCGAGCTGAAGCGGATGTGGATCCGCCCCGACGCTCGCGGCGCGGGCCTCGGCAGCCGGCTCCTCTCGGCGCTCGTCGCGGAAAGTCGCGCCCTCGGGCACACGACCCTCCTCCTCGACACCAACGCGGCGCTCACCGAAGCGCTCGCGCTCTACCGCAAGCACGGGTTCGAGCCCGTCGAGCCCTACAACGACAACCCCGATGCCACGCACTATCTCGGAAGGCCGCTGTGATCAGCCTCGCGACGCGCGCTCCGGGGCTCTGAACGACCGCACGGCTTGGCGCGGCAGGCGGGCCGCTTCCGCGACGACCTCGGCGGGTACCGGCCGGAGATCGTGCACGATGCCGAGCAGGCTGAGGCCGCGCAGCACGTAGTACGTGGTGTCGATCTGCCACCAACGGAAGCCCTGGCGGGCCGCGAACGGGTAGCGGTGGTGATTGTTGTGCCAACCCTCGCCGCCGGTGGCGATGGCGACGAGCAGCGTGTTCCGGCTCGTGTCGGGAGTGTCGTAGACGCGCCGACCGAAGACGTGCGCGAGCGAGTTGACCGTGAACGTGATGTGCCAGAGCAGCACCGTCGACGCGAAGAAGCCGATGAGCAGCCCGCTCCAACCGCCGATCAAGTAGCACACGACGGCGAGCGACCAGGGCCCGATCCAGTCGTGCTTGTCGAGGAACCGCAACTCGGGGTACTTGGCGAAGTCGCGGATCTTGTCGTGCCGCGACTCACCGAACTTGTCGCACAGGATCCAGCCGACATGACTCCACCAGAAGCCACGCTGCGGCGAATGCGTGTCGCGTTCGGTGTCGGCGAACTGATGGTGGTTGCGATGGTGCGCGGCCCACCACAACGGGCCCTTCTGCGCGGCCATCGTGCCGCCGAACGCCATCACGAACTGCGGAACCCGCCCCAACCGGTAGCTGCGGTGCGAGAAGTAGCGGTGATAGCCGCCGGTGATGAAGAACATCCGCACGGCGAAGGTGACGAACCCGAGAACCACGACCTTGAGCGTCACCCCGGTGAACACGGCAAGGAAGGGCAGGAAGTGCACGAGCAGGAACGGGATCGACGAACGGACGTTGATCCGCTCGTCGGGTGGCTGCTCGGCGCGCGGGCCCCGCGGACTCGGCGGCCGGCTTGGCACCCGGGCGTCGGTGACGACCGCCGTCGATGAAACCACGATGGGGTGCTCCTCGGCTGACGGTCAGAACCGGCGGGTCTGCCTGAAGACCGTCAGCCTACCGCGCGGTAGGCGCTGCTGCCTACTCCTCGGTAGGCAGTTCAGGAACTCTTCATCGCGATGACGCTGAACATGGCGCCGGTCGGGTCGACCGCGATCGCGAAGCGCCCCGGTTCGATGTCGCGGGGCGCCATCATGACCGTGCCGCCGAGCTCGCCGACCCGCGCCGCGGCGGCGTCGGTGTCACCGACCGCGAAGTACACGCCCCAGTACGGCGGCGCCTCGGAGGGCATCTCGGCCGGCCTCGCCATCATCCCGGCGATCGAGCGCCCGTCGATCTGGAACTCGGTGTACGCGCCCGCGCCCTCACCGTGGCTCATCGCGGCCCAGCCGAACACCTGCTCGTAGAAGGTCGCCGCCGCGTCGGTATCGGTCGTCACGAGCTCGTTCCACGTGAGCGTGCCCGGCTCGTTCACGATGCCGGCGCCTTTGTGGACATTCGGCTGCCAGACGCCGATGACCGCGCCCTGCGGATCGGCGAAGAACGCCATGCGGCCGACGTCCATCACGTCCATCGGGGCCACGATCACCATCCCACCCGCGCCCGGAACCTTGCCGACCACCGCGTCGGCGTCGTCGACGTTCACGTACGTCGACCACACCGGTGGGCCGGGATTCTGCTGGGGACCGATCCCGGCGACCGGGCGGCCGCGCAGCTCCGCGATCGCGTAGCCGCCGGCCTCCGGCGGGCCCTGTTGCACGCTCCAACCGAACAACGCCGAGTAGAACGCGGCTGCCGCAGCCGCGTCGGGTGTGCCGAGATCGACCCACGACGGGACACCGTGCTCGTAGGACTCGACTTCCATCGTTGCTCCTTGGGTATCGGGCTAGGAACCAGCAGGGCCGGCGTCGGGACCGGCGTCGCCACCGCCACCGACGATCGCGAGTCGCGCGAGGTAATGCTCCCAGCCGCGTGTGTGATCGGCAACCGCGTCGTCGGGAAGGCCTCGGTGCACGAGGCGCAGGCGCGTCTTGTCGCCTTCGGCGTGCAACGTGCACTCGACGGTGGTCGAACCCGCGGGGATCGGATGGTCGGGCACGTCCCATCCGAACGTGAACACGACCTTCTCGTTCGGAATCACCTCGACGAACTCGCCGACCGCCCGGTGATTCCCACCGATGAGCACGCGGTAGACGCCGCCCGGCCGCGCGTCGAGCTCGGCCTCCGTCCCCTCCCACTCGATGTGCCGGCTCGGCACGGTGAGGAACTCGAAGACCGTCTCCGGTCGGGCATCGATCAACACCTCGCGTACGAGCTCACCCATCAGCGGTCACGTCTCCTTCGCTCGGCGGCCTCGGCGGCGACCCGAAGGCGGCCGAGCCCGGTCGTCCAGTAGTCGTCGAGGAACGCGCGCAGCTGCGCGACCGTCTCGGTCTTGGCGCGGTAGTAGCGGTGCGTTCCCTCGCGGCGCTCCACCACGAGGTCGGCGTGGCGAAGCACCGAGAGGTGCTGCGAGATCGCGGACCGCGTGACGTCGAAGTGAGCCGCGATGTCGCTGGCCGCGACCTCGCGATCCCACACGATCCGCAAGATCTCGCGCCGCCGGGGTTCGGCAAGAGCCTTGAGCGCGGCGTCCACAGCGGTGTATTTAAGCAGTTGCTTACGCAAGCGTCAACCGACGCGATCGGACGTGTAGCGTCGAAACGGGCGGCAGCAGCAGCCGCGCCGGGGGGCAGCACGAGATGAGCAGGGCATGACCGCGGACGTCTCGATTCAGCTCTACTCGCTGCGCGAAGAGGCCGCGGTCGACTTCCGGGCCGTGCTCGCGCGCCTCGGCCGGATCGGGTTCGTCGGGGTGGAGACCGCGGGATTCCACGGGCTCACCGGCGCGGAGGTCCGTCGCACGCTCGACGACGCGGGGTTGGTCGCGTCGAGCGCACACGTCGGGCTCGCGAAGCGCGACGACTACGACCGCGCGCTCGACGACCACCAGGAGCTCGGGTGCTCGACGGTGGTGATCCCCGCGCTCGGGCCCGCGTCGTTCGCCGATCTCGACGCGATCCGCGCCGCGGCCGACCTCGTCAACGCGACGAACGAACGCGTCCGCGCCCGCGGTCTCACCCTCGGCTACCACAACCACTACTGGGAGCTGCAGTCGGTGATCGACGACCGACCCGCGCTGCTGCACCTCTTCGACCAGGTCGACGGTTCGGTGCTGGCCGAGGTCGACGTGTACTGGGCGCGCGTGGGAGGCGTCGACCCCACCGAGCTCGTCGCGGAGCTCGGTGAACGCGCGGCGTTGCTGCACGTGAAGGACGGCCCGGCCGGCGATCCCTCGCAGGCGATGGTGGCCGTCGGCGACGGCGCGATCGATGTTGCCGCCGTGGTCGCGGCGGCGCCCGCGGCCCGCTGGCACATCATCGAGCTCGACCGCTGCGCCACCGACATGTTCGAAGCCGTCGAGCGCAGCTACCACTACCTCGTCGAGAATCAGCTCTCTCGGGGACGGTCGTGAGCGGCGTCGCGATCGTCGGCTGCGGGGTCATCAGCCCGGAGTACGCGTACACGCTGAGTCAGCTCGGCTTCGTCGACCTCGTCGCCTGTGCCGACGCGATCCCCGAACGGGCTGGGCAACTCGCCGCGGCGCACGGCATCCCGCGCGCGCTGACGTTCGACGAGGTGCTCGCCGACCCCGACATCGAGACGGTCGTCAACCTCACACCGCCGTTGATGCACGCGGCGGTCACGAGCGCCGCGCTCGAGGCCGGCAAGGCCGCGTTCAGCGAGAAGCCGCTCGGCGTCGACTTCGAAGAGGGCCGCGACCTGGTGGAGCGCGCGACGACTCTCGGCCTGCGGCTCGGCTGCGCTCCCGACACGTTCCTCGGAGTCGGCTTCCAAACCTGCCGCGACGTGATCGAGCGGGGGTTGATCGGCGAGCCGATCGGCGCGAACGCCTTCGTGCTCGGCGCCGGGCCCGAGAGCTGGCATCCGAACCCCGACCTCTTCTACCAACGCGGCGCGGGGCCCATGTTCGACATGGGCCCCTACTACCTCACCGCGCTCGTGTCGCTCCTCGGCCCCGCGCGCCGGGTCACCGGATCGGCGCGGATCACCCACGCGCAGCGCACGATCACGTCGGAGCCGCGGCGGGGGGAGGCGCTCGACGTCGAGGTGCCGACGCACGTCGCGACCGTGATCGACTTCGCATCGGGCCCCGTCGCCACCCTCGTGACGAGCTTCGACGTGCAGGCCAGCCGCTATCGCAACATCGAGATCTACGGCACCGAGGCGACGCTGTCGGTGCCGAACCCGAACACCTTCGACGGGCCGGTGCTGATCCGCGGCGTCGCCGACACGAGCTGGACCGAGATCGAGGTGCGCCGCCCGTACCTCCCGCAACATCGGGGCATCGGCCTCGCCGACATGATCTGGGCGGCGCGCAGCGGGCGCGTGCACCGGGCGTCGAGCACGCTCGCGTTGCACGTGCTCGAGTTGATGACCGCGTCGATCAAGGCGTCGGAGCAGGGACGCCACATCGAGCTCGAAACGACCTGCGAGCCGGCCAAGACGCTGCCCCCCGATCTCCCCGAGAACACCTTCGACGACGAGTAGGCGGTCGCAGAAGAACGCCATGGAGACGCTGCGGTACGGAATCATCGGCGGAGGCTTCGTCAGTGCCTTCCACCTGCGCGCGCTCGAGAGCGTGCGCGGCGTCGAGGTGGTCGGCCTGACCTCGCGGACACCGCCGCAGGCGCTGGCCGAATCGGTGCGAGCGCGCGGCCTCGGCGAAGCGCGCGTGTTCGCGAGCGTGCGGGAGATGGCCGCCAACGTCGATGTCGTCGCGATCTTCGCGCCGAACTTCTGCCGCGTTGCCGTGATGGAGGAGATCGCGGTCGCGGTCGCCGACGGCGCGCGCCTCACGGGCATCGTGTGCGAGAAGCCGCTGGCCCGCAACCTGCCGGAGGCCCGCCGGGTGGTCGAGCTGGCGAACGCGATCGGCGTGCCGACCGCGTACTTCGAGAACCAGATCCACATGAAGATGCTCCAGAACGCGCGGGCGCAGCTCGCCGGTGTCTCCGACGCGATGGGCGCGCTGGTGCTCGCGCGGTCGGGCGAAGAGCACGCAGGGCCGCACAGTGCCTGGTTCTGGGATCCGACGCTGCAGGGCGGTGGCGTCCTCTCCGACATGGGCTGCCATTGCCTGGCGGTCGGTTGGTACCTCCTCACCCCCACCGGCCGCTCGCCGCGCTTCCTCGAACCGCAGACGGTGTCCGCCGACGTCGGACTCCTCAAGTGGGGACAGCCGCGGTGGCGCGCCGAGCTGCTCGAGCGTCACGGCGTCGACTACGCGCGCACACCGGCGGAGGACTTCGCGACCGGCATGGTCACCTACCGCAATCCCGAGACCGACCAGCGCACCAAGGCGCAGTTCACCGTCTCGTGGATGTACGACAAGCAGGGCCTGCGGCTGCTCGTCGACGGGATCGGACCGGGCTACGCGCTCGAGGCGAACACGCTGCGCTCGCCGCTCGAGGTCTTCGTCGGCGATGCCGCGGCGGCGTCGGTTGCCGATGCCGAGCTCGCGCTCGAGAAGGCCACCGCGACCCACGGCCTTCTCGCGATCCAACCCAACGAGCCCGATCTCTACGGCTACACCGACGAGCACGTCGACGCCCTTGCCGCGTTCCGCGAAGGCCGTTCGGCGCTCCTCGACTTCGACTACGGGCTCGAGATCGTGCGGCTCACGATGGCCGCCTATCTCTCGGCCGAGCAACGCCGCGTCGTCGACCTCACCGATGCCGCGACGCGCGCCGAGCTCGACGACTACATCCCCCTCATCCAGCAAGGCCGCGGCGGCGAGACGCTCTAGCGTGTCGGAGCCAAACCTTTCGGGTGGCTGCGGTGTGTACTGCTCGTGGGTGCTACATCAGCGAAGGACCTGCCGGCAGTGACGGAGCAGTCGGCTCGAAGCTTCGACGAGTTCTACCGCGTCGAGTATCCGCGGTTGTTGCGGGTGTTGTCGGCTGCCGATCTCAGCTCGGCTGACGCGTTGCAGGAAGCATTCACGAAGGCCGCCGCGGCATGGTCGCGAGTCTCTCGGTACGACAATCCTGCGGCGTGGGTCCGGCGGGTGGCGGTTCACCGAATGCTCAACGAGCGGAGATCGGCGCGTCGGCGGGATGCGGCGGTCGAGACGCTCGGTGTCCTGTCGGGAACCGAAGTCGTCGACCGCGAGGAGTTGCTCGATCTCGCGGTCGCGATCGATCGACTACCGGCACAACAACGCATCGCCCTGACCTTGTTCTACCTGGGTGATCTGACATCGGCGGACACTGCCGACGCAATGGGCATCAGCGCCGGCGCGGTGCGCTTTCATCTTCACCAAGCCCGCAACCAGCTGCGGGAGATCTTGGGAGTACCTGATGAGTGATGACGAACTTCGTGATGAGTTCGGCGCCCGGCTCAATGCTGCGCTGAACCTCCGGTCGCGGGCCGACGTCCCGACTGTGCCCGCGCTCACGGTGCAACGGCGCGCACATCGTCAGCGATCGCGCCGCCGGGTCCTGGCGGGCGCCCTCACCATCGCGCTGCTCGCGGGAGCAACCCAGATCTTGGTCGGCCGCACTCGCAGCACGATTCGAGTCCGCACGATCAACCCATCGGGCCACACCACGAACCCGGCGCCCCTGAGCACGACCTCCACGAGTCAGCCGTCGACGTCGACCTCCACGACCGGCGATTCTCGGCCCAGGAACCTCCCCGTGAACGACTCCGTACGGGCCGCGCTCGTCACCGCCTTCGCCGCCGGCCAGCACATCGATCGCAGCTACGTCGCCAACACGGTCGGCCGCGTCTATTACGCCTACGACCCGGGTACGCGCGCCTATTGGGCGCTCGCGAACTTCTCGGCCTCTGACGCGGCCCGGCGGGCACACGCGCGCCTGCAAGGAACGCCAAACGATCCGTACATCCAATTCCAGGACGGACCCATCGTGTTCTCTCGGACCGAGCGTTCCGCGTGGAAGCTGGTGACCGACACCGGCGGACTCGTCTGCCCGCCGTTGCTGCCCGCGCCGGTGATCGCGTCGTGGGGCGTCGGCGGTGGGAAGAACTGCCCCTGATCATGCGGCAGCCGTTGCGAGCCGACGCCACGCGGGTACAGCTCGAGCGCTACTCGACGACCGGGTCGTGCCAGCCGCCGTCGGCCTCGATGAGGACGTCGGCTTCCTTCGGACCCCACGAGTGCACGGGGTACGCGACGACCCGCGCGTGCTGCTCGAGCACCGGCTCGACGACCGCCCACGCGGCTTCGACACCGTCCTCACGCGCGAAGAGCAGTGTCTCACCGTGCATCGCGTCGCCGAGCAGCCGCTCGTACGGCTGCATCTCGTCGGGATGCTGGTCGCACAGGTAGAGCTCGAGTTGGCTCCCGGTGAAATCTTCGCCCGGTGTCTTTGCGCGCGCACCCAAGGCGATCGCGACCTTCGGATTGAGGCGGAAACGCAGGTAGTTGGTGTCGCCCGGAGTCGGGAGGGCCTCGGTGAACACCTGTTGTGGCGGTGACCGCAGCTCCACTCGCACCTCGGTGCACGTGACCGGCAGGTTCTTGCCCGCGCGGATGTAGAACGGCACGCCACCCCAGCGCCACGAGTCGATGAAGAGCCGGAGCGCCACGTAGGTCTCGACATCGGAGTCGGCCGCCACGCCGTCGTCCTCGCGATAGCCCTCGAACTGGCCTCGCACCAGGTCGTCCGGCGCAATCGGCCGCATGGCGCGGAAGACCTTCTCCTTCTCGTCGCGCAGGGCCTCGACGCCCATGCCGACGGGCGGCTCCGCGGCAAGGAGCGCGACGATCTGGAGAAGGTGGTTCTGCACGACGTCGCGCAGCGCGCCGACCTCCTCGTAGAACCGGCCCCGACCCTGCACCCCGAAATCCTCGGCCATCGTGATCTGCACGTTCGCGACGTAGTTGCGGTTCCAGATCGGCTCGAGGAACGAGTTGGCGAACCGGAAGTAGAGAAGGTTCTGCACCTCCTCCTTGCCGAGGAAGTGATCGATGCGGAAGATCGACGGCTCGGCGAACACCGAGTCGAGCACGGCGTTGAGCTCGCGTGCCGAGGCGAGGTCGCGCCCGAACGGCTTCTCGACGATCACCCGCGCGTGATCGGCACAGCCCGACTTGCCCAACCCCTCGACGACGGCCTCGAACAGACTCGGCGGGATCGCGAGGTAGTGCGCCGGGCGTTTCGAGCCGTCGAGCTCCTTCCGCAGCGCCGCGAACGTCGCCGCGTCGCGGTAGTCGCCGTCGATGTACTGCAACCGACCGAGCAGACGATCGAATGCGGGCTGATCGTCGATGCCGCTGTGCTCCTCGATGCTGGCTCTTGCGCGGGCACGGAACTGCTCGATCCCCCACTTCGACGACGCAACGCCGATGACCCGCGAGTCGAGCCGACCGTGCTTCGTCATCGCGTAGAGGGCCGGGAAGATCTGCTTGTACGCGAGATCGCCGGAAGCGCCGAAGAAGACGAGCGCGTCGGCCGGGTCGCTCATGCGTCGGGCGCTCCGCTATTCCGCGGCGACGTCGGGCGCGCGCACGAGGTAGTCCTCGGCGGTGTCGTCCCAGTCCATCGCGATGATCCCGCGGGCCTGCGCGGCCTTCGCGAACTGCAGGAAGGTTGCGTACCCGAAGCGCTTCTCGGTGAACTCGGGCTCGCGTTTGCGCATCCGGTCCTTGAGCCCCGAGAGCTGCGGACGGCCCGAACGCTTCTGGAGCTGAGAGACCACGTCGGCGAGGAGTGCGAGGGCCTCGTCTTCACCGCCGACCCGGTCGGGCAGGGTCACGTCGGGGTCGCCGGCGGCGCCGCCCGGGCGGAGCGCGACCGCACCGCTCGCCTCGAGGCTCCGCAGCAGCTCACCGAAGGCTCGGAAGCCGTAGTCGGCTTCGTTGAAGGTGGGATCGCGCCGCAGGATGGCGCGCTTGAGCGACGACGCGCGCACACCCTCGGTGCTGCTGCGCTCGAGACCGGTGAGCGTGCGCGTCACGAGCGTCTGGAGGGTGGCGGTGTCGGGCGCGGCAACGTTCGCGCGCTCCTCACCCGACGCGTCGGCTTCCGCCTCGGCCTCGACGGGCGCCGCCGCAGTCTTGGTGCCCCGACCGCGAGGCCGTGAGGGCTTGGCCGCCGAGCCTGCACGCTTGCGGCCGGGGCCGGGTTCGATGCCCTCGAGCCGGTCGTAGAACAGGAACTCGTCGACCGAGGGAGGAAGCAGCGCGGACGTGGACCCGGCCACGCCGATGCCGATCACCCGCTTGTTGAGCTCGCGGAGCTTCGCGACGAGCGGGGTGAAGTCGGAGTCGCCGGTGCAGAGCACATAGGTGGTGATGTAGTCGCGCTCGAAGGCCAACTCGATCGCGTCGACCGCGAGCTTGATGTCGGCCGCGTTCTTGCGCACCGCGCCGAGCTTCTGCGGAATCTCGATCAGCTCGACGTTCTGCCGCGCGAGCATGCGGCGACCGTCGTCGAACATCGTCCAGTCGGCATACGCGCGCTTCACGACGATGCGACCGCGGTCGGCGATCGCTTCGGCGATCGGGCCGAAGTCGAACGCCGCGCCCCGCAGGTGCTCGCGGGCGCCGATCGCGAGGTTCTCGTAGTCGAGGAACAGCGCGATTCGTTCTTCTTCCATCGGCGCACTGTAGGGCGGCGGCGATGCCGTCACACCGCATCGGCTGCGGAATCGGCGCCGGCCTTGTGCGTCCCGAGCGCGGCGGCGACCGAGCCGAACGCCCGGCCGATCGCGGCCAGGTCTCGACTCGAGCAACGATCGACGAGGTACGCGACGACACCGTCGACGTGGGTGGGCGCGGCCCGTTCGAGGCGGCGACGGCCGGTCGGAGTGATCACGGCGAGTGAGCCTCGCCGATCCGACGCGCACGGGCGCCGCTCGACGAGACCCTCGGCCACGAGCCGGTCGAAGCGGTAGGTGAGCCGGCTGCGCGACACCAGCGCCCGATCGGCCAACTCCGACATGCGCAGGCCGCCACGGGGCGCCTCGGAGAGCCAGGCCAGGATCTCGTAGTCGGCGAGGCTGAGCCCGTGTGCCTCGGCGAGCTCCGCGTCGAGCTGCTCGAGCAGGAGCGCCGACCCCCGTACGAAGGCACGCCAGGCCTGCTGCTCCTCGGGGGTCAGCCACCGAACCGGTTCCATCGACTCCGCAGTGTAGGGACCCCATCCGGAATATCCCGGCTCCCCCCCTGGGTTGTCAAGGATTGTATAGTTCAAATCAGAAGGATCTTTTCCCCGGGTGGCGGTGTCCTGCGATCCGCTCCCCTCACCGAGAGGAAGCCCACCATGGCTGACACGAAGACCCTCGAACTGACCCGCGTGGTCGACGGCCACACCCTCCCCGCGGCCGGAAGCTGGAGCGTCGACCAGGCGCACTCGACCGTCGAGTTCGTCGCTCGCCACTTGATGGTGACGAAGGTGCGTGGACGCTTCAGCGACTACGACGCCTCGATCACGATCGCGGAGCGCCCCGAGGACTCGAGGGTCGACGTCACGATCCGACCGGCCAGCATCACCACCGGCGACACCGCCCGTGACGGCCACCTCGTCGGTGCCGACTTCCTCGACGTCGAGCGGTACCCCACGATCACGTTCGCGTCGAAGACCGTGCGCCCGACCGGCGCGACCACCTGGAACGTCGACGGTGACCTCACCGTGCACGGCGTGACCAGGCCGGTGACGCTGGCCGTCGAGTTCGACGGCGTCGCGACCGACCCGTGGGACAACACGAAGGCCGGCTTCTCCGCGTCGACCGAGTTCGACCGCGAGAGCTTCGGCCTCACCTGGAACCAGCCGCTCGCAGGCGGTGGTGTCCTGATCGGCAAGAAGGTACGCGTCGAGCTCGAGATCCAGGCGACGCCCAGCGCGATCTGAGGAACGGCGCTGAGCAACGGCCACGCCGACCTCATTCCCCTCGGCTCGGTTCGGGTCGGCTCCGGTACACTCACGGGCCGTCCTGGTGGCTGTAGCTCAGGTGGTTAGAGCGTCGGGTTGTGGTCCCGAAGGCCGGGGGTTCGAGTCCCCTCAGTCACCCTCCACGATGCCGGCCGGCTTCACCCGGCCGGCATCGGCGCGAGCAGCGACTGCAGCGCACCTGCGAGATCGGGCTGCGCGAAGGCGTAGCCGTCGTCGGTGAGGCGGCGAGGCAGTACCCGTTGGCCACCGACGAGGAGCGCCGCGACCAGCTCGCTCCCGAAGAGCAACTTGAGGGGGAGCAGCGGAGTGGGCAGCACGGTCGGGCGGTGGACAGCGGCACCGAGCGCCTTGGTGAGCTCGGCGTTCGTCACCGGGTTCGGCGCGGTGAGGTTCACCGGGCCGCGCAGCGTGTGGTGATCGAGGGCATGGACGATCGCGCCGACGGTGTCTGCGAGCGCGATCCAGCTCATCCATTGCTTGCCCGACGCGACGCGGCCGCCGAGGCCGAGCCGGAACGGACGCAGCAACCGCGCGAGCACCCCGCCGCGCGGATCGAGCACGATGCCGGTACGGATCGTGACGAGCCGGATTCCGGCGTCGGCTGCCGGCACTGCCGCGGCCTCCCACTGCCGGCACACCTCGGCGAGGAAGTCGTCGCCGCCGCTGCTCGTCTCGTCGAGCACTTCGTCGTCGCGGTTGCCGTAGTAGCCGATCGCCGATCCGGATACGAGCACCCCGGGCTTCGTCGGCAGTTCGGCGAGCGTGCGGGCGAGCAGCGTGGTGCCCTTCACGCGGGAGTCGAGGATCCGGCGCTTCTGATCCGGCGTCCACTTCTTCTCCGCGATGCCTTCACCGGCGAGGTGAACCACCGCGTCGACCCCGTCGAACGCGACGGTCGAGATCGTGCCGGCATCGGGGTCCCAGGTCGGACCTCCCGTGGCGCTCGCGCTCCGGCCCAGCCGGACGACCTTGTCGCCGCGCTGGTCGAGCGCGGAAACGAGCGCGCTCCCGATGAAGCCGGTCGAACCGGTCACGAGCACGCGCACGAGCCCACCTCCGCGACGGGTTGCTGTCCGCCCACGGTACGACTCGCCGTCGATCGTTGCGCCATCGGGTCGCGGGGCGGTGAGTTGCTAGCATGAGCCGTTCGATCCGGGAAGCCGGATCCGAGCGCCCCTAGCTCAACTGGTTAGAGCGTCGGACTCTTAATCCGCAGGTTCCGGGTTCGAGTCCCGGGGGGCGTACTACAGGTTGCGCCCGCCTTTCCCCCGTCTGGTCGTGGTGCCCGGGTGCTCTTGTGCCCGTGGCTTCCCTATGGGGGCATTCAATGGCACAAGAGTCGCCACTCGGCATCCTTTCGGGGCTCAGTGCGCGGTCGCTCGGCGTCTTTCGTGGGCGGGCGGCGGTGGAGCTCGGCCTGAGTCGCAAGCAACTCACTTCGCTGTGCAAATGCGGTGTTGTGGTACGGGAGCTTCCCGACACTTACCGCATGACCGCCGTCCCGAGATCCGGTGAGCAGCGAATCCGCGCCGCGCTGCTGTGGGCCGGTGACGATGCAGCAGCAGCGGGGACGTCGGCCGGTGAACTCTTCGGCCTCGAAGGGGTGTGCGCTCCGCAGCCGGAGATCGTGGTATCGCGTTCGAGCAGGATTCGGTCTCCTCGCGTCATCGTGCACCACAGCGACGACCGCGCTGCGCTCATGGTGCGCAACCTCAGAAAGGTCATCGGCATCCTTCGCTCTCCACCCTGGAGGTGAAGGCGCGTCGGCTGCTCGAGGCGCACGGCTTCACTGACTTCCAGCGCGAGTTTCCGCTTGAATGGAACGGTCGCGTGCACCATTTCGACTTCGCCTTCGAGCACACGCGCACGATCCTCGAGACGAACGGCCGGCGCTGGAACGACGACCCGACGGATTACGAGCACGACAACGAGAAGTGGAGCGTTCCCGGCCGGCACGGTTACCGTCTCGTGCTCGCGACCTGGGCCAAGGTCACACAGCGTCCGGACCAGCTCCTCGAGGAGCTCGCCGCGACACTCGCCGCGTGAGGCGGTCGGGTTACCCGTTCAGTTCGCTGATCGTGTCGGGTCGTTCGGCCCGGCGGAAGTGTGACCAACGCCCCTGGTCCCACGTCGAGGGGCGCCCGATCAACAGTGCATGATCCTCACGCGTCGCGGCCCGCTCCGCGGTTCGGCAGTCTGCAGGTGGCGGGTTGCCGTTGCCGTCACGGCCGTCGCCGGCTGCGTGGCGCTGTCACCCGGGTGGGCCCCGGCTGCGCCGACCACCCACGCCGTGCCCGCCGAGCGCTCGGCGCCGCTCGACACCGGTCGGAACGCACCGATCTACCCGCTTTTGACGGACGCCACGGGCCGCGCTGGTTCCGCCTCCGGGTCAGACACCGTGACCGTCAAGGTCTCCTGTCCGCGAACCCACCGCGGCGCGGGGGGACTCCCGTATTGCGACCGAAGAGACCGTCGCCCCTGAGCCCTGCTCAGGTGAAGATGATCTGGCCGCCGGCGGCCTTGTCATAGAACTCGCCGACCGTGATGACCTCGTCGATCTCGTCGATGAAATCGTCCTTCGTCAGCTCGAACATGTCGACCGATGCCTTGCACGCGTACAGACCCGCTCCCGAGTCGTGAAGCAGCTCGAGGAACTCCGGGATCGACGGGAAGTCGAGCTCCTCCATGCGCTTGCCGAGCTTGTGGGTGACCATGGCCGACATGCCGGGCACACCACCGAGCCAGGTCGCGAGGTGCAGGCCCGGGTTGCCGACCGACGCGACCTTGACGTGGTCGTTGCGCGCCTTGTTGATCGCATCGAGCCCGAAGAACGTGAAGAACACGTTGGCCTCGATCCCTTCCATCCGCGCTCCGTTGGCCATGATCAGCGCGGGGTAGATGCCGTCGAACGAGCCCTTCGACACGATGATCGACACCTTCGCGATGGGTTCTGCGCCCATGGTTTGCTCCAGTCGTCGGTGAGACAGGTTCGTCGCCGCTCAGATGCACCCGCGTGGTTTGGGGATGCCGGCGATCTTGGCGGCGAGCTTCGCCGGTCCCTTCGGGAAGAGCTGGTAGAGCTCCTTGACCGAAACTCCCGATGCCTTGCCGAGGGTGCGGATCGATGGAGCCGTGCCGTGGTCGAGATACTGGCTACGCATGTAGTGCACGACCTGCCAATGGAGATCGGTCATCGGATCGATGCCCGCCTCCTTCGCGACCTCGACGGCCATCGCCTCGCTCCACTGCTGGGGGTCGACGAAGAACCCCTCGTCGTTGAGCTCGACGTCGGCGCCGGCGATGGTTCGGGTGCTCACGATGCGACCTCCTCGCTCGGACGGCTCTTGCCGGCCATGCTCATCTCCGGTGTGATGCCGGGCAGGTCGCGGCCGGGAAGCAGCGCGTGCCAGTACAGCCACTGGAACATCAGCTTCCCGAGGTGATTCAGCCGCGACTCCTTGAGCAGGGGCATCGGGCCCGCTCGTCCGGGGAAGTGGCCCGGGAGGGGCTCGGTGTCGTAGTTGAAGTCGATCAGCAGCGCCTTGCGGAATCCGGTCTCGATGAAGCAGTTCGCGTGCCCGTCGTACGAGGCGTCCAACGGCTCGCCCGCGAGGAACCGTGCGACGTTCTCCTCCAGGATCTCGCCCTCGAAATGGGTCACCGAGCCGGCCTTCGAAGCGGGCACGTTGGCCGCGTCGCCGAGCACGAAGACGTTCGGTGCGGCCTCCGACTGCAGCGTGTGCAGATCGGTCGGGACGAAGTTCAGCTCGTCGCCGAGCCCGGGTGAGCGGGCGACGAAGTCGGCGCCGCCGTGGAGCGGCACGGTCACGAGGAGATCGAACGGCACCTCGCGCTCGTCGTAGGAGACGAGGCGACCGCCCGCACCGTCGACCTCGCCCGCGTTGAACTCGGTGATGAGGTCGATGTGCTTCTCCGCGAGCAATCCTCCGAGCGCGTTCGACGCGGCTGGTTTCGTGAACGCAGCATCGAGTGGCGTCACGTAGGTGATGTCGACGCGGTCGCGGATGCCGCGCTCGTGGAAGTACCAGTCGGCCAGGAACGCAAACTCCAGGGGCGCGACCGGGCACTTGATCGGCATGTCGACGACGTTGACCACGACCTTGCCGCCCGGGAACCGCTCGAGCGCGGTGCGGAGCGCGGTGGCACCCTCCAACGAGTAGAAGGTGAACACCTTCTCCATCCATCCCGGACCGGTCATGCCCTCGGTCTCGCCGGGCAGAAGCTGCGCGCCGCTGGCGACGATCAGGACGTCGTAACCGAGTACTGAACCGTCGGTCAGGTCGACCTCGTTCGCGTCGATGCGAACGGCTTCGACGCCGCTCTCGTGGAAGTCGATGCCGTCGTGAAGCTGCTTGCGGCGAGGCTTGACGATGTCGTCGGGATCGGCGAGCCCGAACGGCACGAACAGGAGGCCGGGCTGGTACACGTGATGGTCGTCCTTGTCGACCACCGTGATCGTCAAGCTCTCGTCGCGATACCTACGGCGGAGACGGTTGGCAATCAGGGTGCCACCCGTCCCGGCGCCGAGGACGACGATTCGATCGGTCACGATGCACCTCGTTCTTCAGGGCCGCGTGAGCAGCACTTTCAGGGCGCCGGTCTCGCCTGCCCGCGCGAACACGTCATAGGCCTGCTCGAACTCGTCGAGCACGAAGCGGTGGGTCACGAACTGGCTCGCGTCGAGTTGGTGACCGCTGAGCAACCGCAGGAACGTGGGCGTCGAGAACGTGTCGACCAACCCCGTGGTGATGGTGACGTTCCTGCTCCACAGCTCCTCGAGGTGCAAGGTCGCCGGCTCGCCGTGCACACCGATGTTCGCGATGTGCCCACCGGGTCGCGCCAACGATGCGGTGAGCTCGAACGCGGCGGGCGTCCCGACCGCTTCGATCGCGACGTCGGCGCCGAGCCCGTCGGTCAGGCTGCGCACCACCGCGAGTGGGTCCTCGAGTGCGGGGTTGACGACGATGTCGGCACCGAACTGCTTCGCGGCCTCCAGGCGAGTCGCGGCAAGGTCGATCGCGACGATGTGCGCCGGACTGAAGAGGCGCGCACCGGTGATCGCCGAAAGCCCGATCGGCCCGGCACCAACGACGGCGACGACGTCACCCGGCGCGACCTTGGCGTTCAGTACGCCGACTTCGTAGCCGGTCGGCAAGATGTCGGCCACCATGAGCACCTGCTCGTCGGACACACCCGCCGGTATCGGGTACGTCGAGGTGTCGGCGAACGGGACGCGCACGTACTCTGCTTGAGTGCCGTCGATCAGATGGCCGAGGATCCATCCGCCACCGCCGAGACACTGCCCGTAGCGGCCTTCCCGGCAGAACCGGCACGCGCCACACGCGGTGATGCAGGACACGAGGACGCGGTCGCCGATCTTCACGTTCTTCACCCCCGCACCGACGGCTTCGACCGTGCCGACCGCCTCATGACCGAGGATGCGGCCCTCGGTGACCTCGGGGACGTCGCCCTTCAAGATGTGCAGGTCGGTGCCGCAGATCGTGACCGCGTCGACGCGTACGATCGCGTCGGTGTCGGCGGTGACAATCGGATCGGGCACCTCTTCCCATGCCTTGCGTCCGGGTCCGTGGTACACGAGTGCCTTCATGGGAGCCTCCTGTACGTCGTCGCGATCAGCTCGTTCCGGTCACACTGACGATGTTCTGCCGGTCGCGGCGCCGGTACCAGGGCCGTCCGGCCCTGCGCGCGGGGGTCTCCAGGCCGGGGAGGGGCGGTAATGGATCGGCAGGTCTGGGACGAGCGATACGCCGGCGACGACCTGGTGTGGTCGGCGGAGCCGAACCGGTTCCTTGTCGCCGAGGTCGAGGCGTTGCCGCCGGGGCGAGCGCTCGACATCGCGTGCGGCGAGGGACGCAATGCCGTGTGGCTCGCCGAACGCGGGTGGGCTGCGACCGGCGTCGACTTTTCGCAGGTCGGTCTCGAGAAGGCGCGTCGTCTCGCCGACGCGCGCGGAGTATCGGTGGAATGGGAGCTCGCCGACGTCACCGACTACACGCCATCACCTGAGAGCTTCGACCTCGTGATCGTCATGTACCTGCATCTGCCCGAAGCGCCGCGACGAGTCGCGTTCCGTCGCGCCGCCGCGGCGGTTGCGACCGGCGGAACGCTCCTCGTAGTAGGTCACGACATCACGAACCCGGACGAAGGCTGGGGTGGCCCTCGCGACCCCGCCGTGTTGTACGGGCCGGAGGCCGTCGTCGCCGCTCTCGACGGCCTCGAAATCGTCAAGGCAGAACGCGTCCGGCGTCCCGTGCAGACAGACGACGGTGAGAAGGTCGCGATCGATGTTCTCGTCCGAGCGACGCGCCCGCCACGGCCGAAACTCGGCGGTGGCCCGGCTGCACGCAAGTGAAGATCAAGTAAACACCGCCGTCCCACTGAGCAAGACGCCCGCCGGTGCCGTTAGGTTCGCGCCATGGCGGGCGTCGAGGTACTCCCCCCTCCCACCCGGTGCCTCCGCCTGCCACCTTGTGACCAGCAGGTCGCCATCGGATGGCCTCAGGACGGAGCTCGAGACACAGCACATGGACGACCGCTCAGCACCCGAAGCCAGTGACCGGCTCCAAGAGGATTTCGTCGCCTTCTTCTCGCTCGAGACGATCAACGAAGTTCTCCGCGAATCCACCGCTGACCTCGCGGCCCAGGCACGCGTTCAGAACTTCGTCCCGATGCTCGCCGAGCGGCGAACGCGCGAGCGGCTGACCGCCCTCACGCATTCTTGACGGCACCACTCACCACTCTCAGGGGAGCCCCGGCCGCATCTCGGCGAGGCGATCGTTCAGTGCGTCTACGCCGTATCCGGCGTCGGGTTCACTGACGGCGCGCACTGTCACGCGCGAACCGTCGGTCACGAGCAACACCGCCGTCGCGGGGCGGAGGAACGCGAAGGCGCCGACCGGTTCGGTGGCGACGAAGCGGTCGACCAGTGCGAGTGGGATCACCCGCGGCGCCTGCGGGAAGTTGCGGATCTCGACGCCGGCGCCCGAGATGCGCAGCGAGCTGAACCTCACGAACACGAACGAGCTGAGCGCGGCCGAGCCGATGAGGATGACCGGAAGCAACAGGAGCCAGCCCACGCCGTCGTCCTCCCGTCCCGCGACTCAGGCGCGCCGCGGCGCACAGCCGGTCACGCGACGGTCGTTCCGTACATCTCGCGTAGCTCGTCCCTGATGAGCTCCAGCCGCTCGCCGTCGGGCCCGCTGAAGTAGAGCGACGATCCGCTCATGTGCCGGGTCGCCACACCGGCCGCCTCGAGCTTCACCCGCAGGTGCTCCCAACGATCCGGTGCGACCGAGATCGCGATGTGATGCAGACCACCGAGCAGCTCGGAGTACTCCCCGAGGTCGAGACCCGGGAAATCGAAGAACGCGAGGAGATTGCCATTGCCGATATCGAAGAAGAAGTGCGTCGATCCCCTGTAGTCCCGATTCTCGAACAACGCGGTAAGTGGGAACTCGAGCACGCCCTGATAGAACGCGATCGTCCGCTCGACGTTGCTCGAGACCAGCGCGAGGTGGTGCAGACCGCGCGCCGACGACGGCGCCCGCGCCGCTGACGGCTCGAGGTACCGCTCCCTCAGGTCGGCCCACTCCGCACTGCGATCGACATCGGCGCCGTGCCGGGTCATGGGCATCCTCCCCCGCAACATCGACTGTAACGCGCAGACCCCAACCGTCTCGCAGATGAGAGGTGTAACGGGAAGCTCTCGGCTGGCACTCAGAACTCGGTGTCATGCTCGCCTTGGTGGCTCTCGACCCAGCCGAATGCGTGCCGTCTTGTTAGCTCTCCCGAAGCGATTGCACCCGGACAATGAGTGTTCGTACGACCGAGTTGAGCGCGTGCGCCCGGCCGAGGCAGTCGACGGTGACGGCGCGCCGGGCAGCCCTCAACCCGTGGCGCGCACGCGCGGCCGCCGGACGGTGCCCAGGTCACGGCGGCTGAGGACGCGGCGCCGGCTCATGGTGCTCGGGATCTTGATCGGATTGCTCGCGGTTCCCGGTTGGTCGTTGGGGCGAACCCTTGCCGCGAACACGACGGACCCGCTCGGTGCTCGCGCGGTCGAATGGGCACGTAATCATCAGCTGGGTGGTGTGGTCGGTTTCGTCGAGCAGATTTGGTATGCGCATCACCAGCCACCCAAGGGTGGGACACCGAAGGGCGGCATTCCGGTCGCACCGAGGCTGAACGTCCGGCCGACGGTGCACGCACGGGGAGTGCACAAGCCTGCGTTGCCGGCCGGCCCGCAGAACATCCGTCCGCTGGTCGCCGACCGACTGGCCGGGGAAGGGGTCTGGCAGCCGAGTGGACGGGCGGTCGCCGGCCGACCCGCGCTGTGGCTCACCTACCTGCGGCCCGACGCGGTGCACACGAGCCTCCTCGCCGGTGTCGCGTATCTCGACATGTCGCGCCTGACGGCCACGCTGCACGCCGGCACCGACATTCCGGGCGGCGGTCCGTGGG
>CAAGKR010032407.1_pt1 | contig 24276 bp, 22 predicted proteins | sample 2556971 | NCBI WGS metagenome assembly CAAGKR01 (sample SAMEA5207829, study PRJEB30636) | soil metagenome | biome: forest; feature: boreal; material: soil | place: USA | collected 2011-09 | depth 1 m | reverse complement strand
TAGAGGATCAGGTAGACGACGGTCGCGACGATGCCGCCGGCAAAGAAGCTGAGATCGCCGAACTCCGGGTGATTCGCGGCCACCCAGCCGAGCGGCACCGGCGGCGCCTGGTTCCAGAAGGGCACGGTCGCGATGATCCCGGCGAGCATGGCGATGAACCCCTTCCAACTCCGGTAGGCGGTGTTATAGAAGACGGCTTGCGGGTACCGGCCGCGGTGCAGGAAGAAATCCGTGATGACGACGGCCAGGTAGGGCGTGATCCAGTAGGCGATCAGGAGCAGGAAGTTCTCGTACTTGCTGCCGGGACCGACGTTCGCCTGGAGCGCCAGCCCGATGACGAGCCCGATGACGCCGAAGACCAGGGCGGAGAGCGCGCGCCGCTTTTCGATCGCCAGGTTGATGCCGAGCGTCAGGAACGACATCGCGCCGCTATAGATGTTGAGCACGTTGGCGGCGACGGCCCCAAGCGTGATCCCGAGCAGAACCAGCACCTGGAGAACGAACGGCAGCGGGTCGGTGAACTGCTGCGTCGGATTGGATCCCGAGAACGAGATGGTGGCCGCGGCGGCGCCGGCAATCTCGAGCACGGCGCAGGAGACGAAGACGCCGAGTCCGGCCGCGAGGCCCACCCGCCAGGGGTCCGACTTCGTCGGAAGGTACCGGCTGTAGTCGGAGGCGAACGGATTCCATCCGATGGCGTAGCCATAGGAGATGAAGACCGCCAGGATGAAGGCGCCGGATGGGCCGCCGAAGGCGACCGGGGCCTTGCCGTTGAACCCGAGGCCCATGTTGGCCTTGGACAGCATGATGATGGTGGCGAGACCGAAGACGATCGCCAGGTACGGGAAGATCACCCGCTCGAACTGGTGAATGAGGTTGTGGCCGATGAAGGCGACGATGACCTGCACGATCACGACGATGACGAAGGCGACCTGGAAGCCGAGGACCGGCTTGTTGTTGTTGAGTAACTGGGTCAGCGTGACCAGGGCGAACGTGCCGCTGACGGAGTTGACGATGAACCACCCGAAACTGGCGGTCAGCCAGTTCAGCGCCGCCGGGAGGAAGCTGCCGAAATAGCCGAAGGCGGCGCGGCTTTCAACCATCTGGGGCACGCCAAAGCGCGGACCCATGGCCGAAAGGATGCCGTGCGTCACCGAGCCCAGCAGGCTTCCCAGGACGACGCCAAAGACGGTGGGCCAGAAGCCGCCGCCGAAGAGGGCGATCGGAAGAACCCCGACGAAGACGGTCGCGAATTCCATGTTGGGCGACATCCAGGTCCAGAAGAGCTGGAGTGGGCGTCCATGCCGCTCGCGCTCCGGGATGTACTCGACCCCGCCCGGCTCAATGGTCGTGACCTTGCTGCCGTATTCCCCCTCACGAACCGGTACTGGCGCGTCAAGACCCCTCGTTGTGGCCACAGTCCCTCCCCAAAAACCGCATACGGTTGCCGATTTCCCACGCGCATCGTACAACGCCTGACCGGCCCTGACCAGCCTCTTTTTCGGCGCTCCCCGGCCCCGGCTACACTTCGAACGTGCTGGACCTGCTGATCAAGGATGCCCGGCTTCCCCGCGCCGACTCCCTGGCCTCGGTCGGGATCGAGGGCGGCCGGATTGCAGCGCCCCCCGGGCCAGGTCAGCCGGCCCAGGCGCGAGAGGTGATCGAGGCCCGGGGCGGGCTGCTGACCCCCGCCCTGGTCGAGCCGCACATCCACCTCGACGCCGTCCTGACGGTGGGCCAGCCGCGTCACAACCAGAGCGGGTCCCTGTTCGAGGGGATCGCGATCTGGGGCGAACGGGTCGAGAGCCTGACGGTCGAGGACGTCAAACAGCGCGTGAGCCGGGTGCTGCGCTGGCAGGTGGCCAACGGGGTCCTCTTCGTGCGAAGCCACGTCGACGTTTGCGATCCGAAGCTGACCGCGCTGCGGGCCCTGCTCGAGCTTCGCGAGGAGGTCAAGGACCTGATCACCCTGCAGCTGGTTGCCTTCCCGCAGCAGGGCATCCAGTCCTTCCCGGATGGCGAGGGACTGATGCGTCGCGCGATCGAGATGGGCGCCGACGTTGTCGGCGGCATCCCGCACTTCGAGTTGACCCGCGAGTACGGCGTCGAATCGGTGAAGTTCGCGATGGCGCTGGCCGCCGAGCACGGCAAGCTGGTCGACATCCACTGCGACGAGACCGACGACGATCACTCGCGCTTCGTCGAGGTGATGGCGGCCGAGACGATCCGCCTCGGGATGGCCGGCCGGGTTACGGCCAGCCACACGACCGCGATGCACTCCTATAACAATGCCTACGCCAGCCGGCTGATCGTCAACATCAAGAAAGCCGGGATGAACATGGTGACCAACCCGCTCGACAACGCGACGCTCCAGGGACGCTTCGACACGTATCCCATTCGGCGTGGTCACACCCGCTTCAAGGAGCTCCTGGCAGCCGGGATCAACGTCTGCATTGGGCACGACTCGGTGATGGATCCCTGGTATCCCCTCGGCTATGCGGACCCGCTGCAGGCAGCGATGGTGCTTGCGCACTACGGGCAGATGTCCGGCTTCGAGGAGATCCGAACCCTGATCGACATGATCACGACGAACGGGGCAAAAGCGCTCGGCCTCACGGACTACGGGCTCGAGGTCGGTCGCCGCGCGGACCTGGTCCTCTTCGACGCGGTCAGCGAGATGGACGCGATTCGCCGGATCGCGCCGCGTCGGTTGGTGTTCAAGGGTGGCCGGGTGGTGGCTCGCACCGAGCCGGCGACGCACGTCGTCAACTGGAAGGGTCAGGACCAGCCGGTCGACTTCCAGCCGTCCGGTGCTCGTTAAGGGCGGGACGGTCGTGCGCGCCTCAGGCGCGCAGCCGGCCGACGTGCTGATCCGGGACGGCCGGGTCGCGCAGGTTGGTCCGAATCTTCGCAGCGAGGGTGAGCCGGTGGTCGATGGCAGCGGGATGCTGGTACTTCCCGGCATCGTGGATCCGCACACGCACTTCGAGCTGGACACCGGCACCGAGAAGACGCTCGACGACTTCGCCTCGGCATCGGTGGCGGCCGCGGCGGGTGGCGTGACCACGTTCCTGGACTTTGCCCCACAGCAACATGGGGAGACGTTCCAAGCGGCGCTCGAGGCGCGTCTCAACCGCATCGAGGGCCGCTCGCTGATCGACTACGGCATCCACCTCAACATCACCGACCTGGTGCCCGGATGGGAAACCGACCTCGACAAGCTGGTCGAATCGGGCGTGACCAGCGCCAAGGTCTACACCACGTATCGGAATACGGTCTTCTATGTCGACGACTGGACCTGGTACCGGCTGATGGAGCGGTCGGGGAAGGCCGGGCTGCTCGTGCAGGTCCACGCCGAGAACGACGCCATCGTCGAGGGCAAGACGCGCGAGTTGATCGCGGCCGGCAAGACATCATTCGCCTATCACGCCCAGTCCCGCCCCGCCGTTGCCGAGGCGGAGGCCGTGGCTCGCGGACTAATCTTCAGCCGGGCAACGGGCAGCCCCGTCTACTTCGTTCACCTCTCCACGCCCCTCGCGGTCGACCTGGTTGACCAGGCGCGTTCGGCCGTCAGCGTATTGGCCGAGACCTGCCCGCATTACCTGGTCCTTGACGATTCCGTGTACATGGGCAAGGACGCCGCGCGGTATTTGATGACGCCGCCACTGCGGGACAAAGAAAGCCAGGACGGCCTCTGGAAGCGGCTTCGGGCGGGCGCGATCCAGGCGATCGGCAGCGATCACTGCGGCTTCGGGCTGCAACAGCGCGCCGGGAAGGATGACTTCAGCCAGGTGAGCGGCGGCATTCCGGGCGTGGAGACGATCCTGCTCTTGCTCTACACCTTCGGCGTCCGACGGGGGCGCATCCGGCTCGAGGACATGGTCCGGCTTCTGTGCGCCAACCCATCGAAGATCTTCGGCCTCTGGGGTCGCAAGGGCGACCTCGCGCCCGGCTTCGATGGGGATCTCGTCATCTTTGATCCACGACCCGAGCGCGTCCTCTGCCAGTCCGAGCTGCACAGCCGCGCCGGCTTCTCGCCGTATGAAGGTCTGACGGTGCAGGGCAAGGTGCGCACCACCATCTGCCGCGGGCAGGTCCTCTATGACGAAGGCGACGTGGTCGGGCGGGCCGGCTATGGCCGGTTTGTGAAATGCCAGCCCTTCGACCGCTCGATTTACCTTTCGTGAGCGACGTCCGTGGCGAGCGCATGCTCCAGGATCTGGGGGACCTCTCGGCGATCGGCGGACGAGCCGACGGCGGCCTCGACCGGCTGGCCTGGAGCGAAGCGGATCTCGAAGGGCGCCGCTGGTTTGCGCAGCGGCTGCGCGACACTGGCCTCGAGGTGCGGACCGACGAGGCACTCAATGTCTTCGGCCATCTGGCCGGCGCCGGTGGGCCCTTCCTGCTCACCGGGTCTCACCTCGACAGCGTCCCATCCGGTGGGCGACTCGATGGCGCCTACGGCGCGGTGGCCGCGCTCGAGGTGCTGCGCACGCTTGTCGAGTCCAGGGACCCGATCGCGTCCCAGGTTGAGGTGGTCGGCTTCGCCGACGAAGAGGGAGTCCGCTTCGAGACCGGCCTGATCGGAAGCAAGGCCCTCTGCGGCGAGCTCGATATCGAGAGCCTGCGCGGCCGCGGTGATTGGACCGGCGTCCCCATCCCCCAGGTCCTCAAGACCGCCGGGGTCGACATCGACCGGATGAACGATGCGGCCCGGCACCTGCCGCAGATCGATCGCTTCCTTGAACTACACATCGAGCAGGGACCGCGGATGGAGGCGCAGGGCACCAACCTGGCGATCGTCACCGGGATCGTGGGTGTCCACCGGCAAGAGGTTCGGATCAACGGGGTCCAGAACCACGCCGGCACCACGCCGCTCAACATGCGACAGGACGCCGGCCGCGCCGCCTCGCGCTTCGCCGCCGACCTCAAGGGCCTGGTCCAGGCGATCGACCACGACGCCGTCGCCAACGTCGGGATGATGCGATTCGAGCCGGGGGCGGTCAATGTAGTCCCCGGGCGGGCCGAGTTCACGGTGGAGATCCGCCACCTAGAGGCCGGCGTCCTGAACCGGATCGTGGGGCGCGTCGAAGACCGCCTCGCGGAGATCTGCGGCGAGGAGTCCTGCCGCTTCGAGACGAGGCTTCTATCCGATGTCCCGGGCGCCGCCATGGATCCCGGCATCATGGCCACGCTCGAGAGCGTGTGCCGCCAGCTCGATCGCCCCAGCACCAAGCTGTGGAGCGGGGCGGGCCACGACGCCCAGGTGCTCGCGGGTCACGTCCCAACCGCAATGCTCTTCGTCCCCAGCCGGAAAGGCGTCAGCCACGCGCCCGGTGAATACACCGACGACCGTCACCTGGTGCTCGGGGCCCGCGCCCTGCTGGCCGCTGTGCGCGCGGTGCTGGCAAATCCATAATGAAGACGGCCTGATGGACGTCCTCCTGCCGCGCACGCTCGACGAGGCGCTCGACCAGAAGGCGGCGCATCCGCAGGCCGTCTGCCTCGCGGGGGGAACCGACGTGATGGTCGAGATCAACTTCGGGCGGGCGCGCCCTGACGTCATCCTCGACGTCTCGCAACTCGAGGAGCTGAAGGGATCGCACCGCGAGAACGGTCACTGGTTCCTGGGCGCCGGCGCCACCTATACGCAGGTGATCGCCCAGCTCGCCGAGGTCAAGCCGCTGGTCGAGGCGTCGCGCTCCGTCGGCTCGCCGCAGATTCGCAACCGCGGCACCGTGGGCGGCAACCTGGGCACGGCCTCACCCGCGGGCGACGCCCTCCCGGTGCTCGCCGCCTTCGACACGGAGGTCGTCGTGGCCAGTCGCCGGGGCCGGCGCACGATTCCCTGGCACGAATTCCTCAAGGGTCCGAAGAAGACGTCGATCGAGAACGATGAGCTGATCCTGGGCGCACGCTGGAATCGCGTCCGCGGTCCGGGGTCATTCTCCAAGATCGGCACCCGCAACGCGATGGTGATCTCGCTGGTCGGGTTCTGCCTGGTCGTCGATGAGGATGCCCATCGGGTGCGCGTGGCGCTCGGGTCGGTGGCGCCCACCGTGGTGCGGGCCCCGGAGGCCGAGGCCTTCATCAGCCAGGTGCTCGAGGAATCCAGCGCGTGGGCGGACCCGTCGCGATCGATTCCGGAGACCGCATGGGACGAGTTCGCGAACCGGGTCGCGGCTGCGGCGCGGCCGATCGACGACGTCCGCGGTACCGCCGCCTACCGAAGCCACGCCTGCAAGGTGCTGGCGCGCCGCGCGCTTTCATGGGCGCTCGAAGACCGCAAGCTGGGCAAATGGTTGTAAGGCTCACGGTCAACGGCGATGCGCGGGAGGCCGAGGTCTGGCCGGGCACGAGTCTGCTCACCATGCTCCGCGACGACCTCGGCCTGTATGGATCGAAGAACGCCTGCGAGCAGGGCGAGTGCGGGTCCTGCTCCGTGTGGCTCGATCAGGACCTGGTCTGCGCCTGCCTCGTGCTCGCGGCGCAGGCCCACGGACGGGAGGTGCGGACGGTCGAGAGCCTGGGCCAGAACGGGGCGATGCACACGGTGCAGGAGGCCTTCGACGAGGCCGGCGCGGTGCAGTGTGGATTCTGCACCCCGGGTTTCGTGGTGGCGGTCAAGGATCTCCTCGACCGGGACCCCGCGCCCAGCGAGGTGACGATTCGCGAGGCGCTGTCGGGCAATCTCTGCCGCTGCACCGGCTACGAGAAGATCATCGCCGCCGTGCGCCTGGCGGCCGGGCGGCTCAGCCGGTCGACGCCATGATCCTCATCGAGTCCTGCGCCCGCGTAGCCCTAATGGATGACGCGGGCAGCGAGCTCAGCGACGCCTCGATCCTGATCGACCAGGGAACGATCGCCTGGGTCGGTACCGGCGTACCGCCGCCGGTCCAGGGCGACATCGAGCGGATCGATGGGCGCGGCCTGGTCGCGATCCCCGGCCTGATCAACGCCCACCATCACCTCTACCAGGTGCTGACCCGCGCGCGGGCGCAGGAGCAGGGGCTCTTCGGCTGGCTGAAAGAGCTCTATCCCCTCTGGGCCTACCTCGACCGCGAGTGGGAGCGGAGCGCGGCGCTGATCGGGTTGAGCGAGCTGGCGCTTTCCGGCTGCACCACCTCGGTCGACCATCACTATGTCTTCCCTCACGGGGTCGACGGCCTGCTCGAGGCTGAAATCGATGCCGCGAAAACTGTCGGGCTTCGCTTCCATCCCTGCCGCGGGTCGATGGACCTCGGCGAGTCGCAGGGCGGCCTGCCGCCGGACTCGATCGTGCAGGACATCGATACGGTTCTTCGCGACACGGAGGAAACGATCCAACGCTTTCACGATCCCTCCCCGGGATCCATGCTGCAGATCGCGGTGGGTCCCTGCTCGCCGTTTTCAGTGAGCGACCGCCTGATGCGCGAATCGGTCGCGCTGGCGCGCAAGCACCATGTCCGCCTGCACACCCACATCGCCGAGACGCTCGACGAGCAGGCCTTCTGCCAGGAGAAATTCGGCCGGCGCCCGATCCAGCTGCTCGATGACCTCGGCTTCCTTGGCGAGGACGTCTGGCTCGCCCACTGCGTGCACGCCGACGAGGGCGATACCGCACTGTTGGCGAAGACCGGGACGGGCGTCGCCTGGTGCCCGACCTCGAATGCGCGGCTGGGCTCGGGGATCGCGCCGGCGCGGCGCTTCCTCGACGCGCGAGTCCGCGTCGGCCTCTCGGTCGACGGCTCGGCGTCGAACGATTCCAACCAGATGCTGGGCGAGGTCCGCCAGGGGATGCTGGTCACGCGCGCGATCAACGGCGCGGACGCGATGAGTGCACGGGAGGCGCTCCGGGTGGCAACGCGCGGCGGCGCCGCCTGCCTGGGCCGCGACGACATCGGGTCGCTCGAGGTTGGCAAGCGCGCCGACATCGCGCTCTTCGACATCCGCGAGCCCGGCTTTATCGGCGCCGGGCACGATCCGATTGCCGCTCTCGTCTTCTGCGCACCGGCGACGGTGCGGCACCTCTTCGTCGAAGGACGGCGGGTCGTCGACGACGGACGCCTCGCCACCGTCGATCCCTCGCAGCTCCGCTCCCGGGTCAGGGTGCCGGGATGAGCGTCGATCTCAGGGTCCGCGGCGGCGTCGGCGAGTCGATCCGGCGCGTCGACGGTCTGCCCAAGGTCCTCGGCGAGTTCGAGTACGCCAGCGACCTGCACCGCGACGGGATGCTCTGGGGCGAGACGCTGCGCAGTCCGCACCCGCATGCACGAATTCGCTCCATCGACATCGCGGCGGCGGAGTCGAGTCCCGGAGTCCGCGCGGTCATCCTCAGCGTGGACGTCCCGGGCAAGAAGACGTTCGGGCTCGACGTCCAGGATCAGCCGGTGCTCGCCTTCGAGAAGGTGCGCTACATGGGTGAGGCGGTGGCGGTGGTGGCGGCGGAGCAACGCGAGCAGGCGCGCGAGGCGGTGAAGAAGATCGTGGTCGACTACGAGGAGCTGCCGGCGCTCAGCGACCCGGAGCGGGCGCTGGAGGCGGACGCGCCCAAGCTGCACGGCCACGGCACCAACATCATCCGGACCCTGCGGATCCTGCACGGCAACCCGGATGCGCCGGCCGACGTCTGGGTCGAGGGCTTCTATGAGACCGGGATGCAGGACCAGGCGCCGCTCGGCCCCGAGGCCGGGCTCGCCGTGCCGGCGGAAGATGGCGGCGTCGATCTTTTCGTGGCGACCCAGTGGCTCCATGTCGACCAGGAGCAGATCGCGCCCTGCCTCGGCCTGCCGATCGAGAAGGTCCGCCTGCATCTCAGCGGCGTGGGCGGCGCCTTCGGGGCGCGCGAGGACCTGAGCATGCACATCCACGCCTGCCTGCTGGCGCTCAAGACGCGGCGGCCGGTGAAGATCGCCTACTCACGGCAGGAATCCTTTCATGGCCATGTCCACCGCCATCCGTTCCGGATCTGGATGCGGACAGGCGCGACCCATGATGGCTGGCTGGTCAACGTGCAGGCGCGCCTGCTCGCCGACGGCGGCGCCTATACCTCGACCTCGGGCCCCGTGATCGGCAACGCGACGACCTTTGCCGCGGGCCCCTATGAGGTGCCGAACGCGCGCCTCGAAGGGACCGCGGTCTTCACCAACAACCTGCCCTGCGGCGCGATGCGCGGCTTCGGCGCCGTGCAGGCCTGCGTCGCCTTCGAGGGCCAGATGGACAAGCTGGCCAGGGCACTCGGGATGGACCCGATCGAGCTCCGGCTCAAGAATGCGATGAAGACCGGCAGCGTGATGCCGACCGGGCAACCGGTCCGCGGAACTGCGCCGGTCGCCGAGCTGCTGCGCCGGTGCACCGCGATGCCCTTACCGCCGGTCGAACCGCCGCTCGACCGCGATCCGATGCGGCTGCCCGGTGGCGCCGGCAACGTCGGCCACGGCGAGGGCGTCAGGCAGGGTGTCGGCGTGGCGGCCGGCTACAAGAACCTCGGCTACAGCGAGGGGTTCGACGATTCGTCGGAGGCGCGGGTGCAGCTGGTCCGCGAGGGTCGCGAGCCGGTGGCACACGTCAAGACCGCCGGCGTCGAGGTCGGCCAGGGGTTGCAGACGATCGTGACCCAGATCGCCCGGACCGAGCTCGGGGTCGAGGGCGTGGTGCTGGACCCCGCCGACACGTCGATCGGCTCGGCGGGATCGAGCTCCGCCTCGCGCCAGACGATGATGACCGGCGGCGCGGTCCAGCTCGCCTGCCAGGCGGTGCGCGAGCAGCTCGACCAGCTGGGCGGGCTCGCGAAGCTTGACCGGCCGCTGGAGGCGACGCGCGTCTACCATCACCGGGTGACGAAAGAGATGGACGAGAACGGCCAGGGCGACCCCCACGTCACCTTCGCCTTCGCGGCGGCGCGCGCGGTGGTCGAGGTGGACACCGACCTCGGGCTGGTCCGGGTGGTGCAGCTCGCGGTCGCGCAGGACGTGGGCAAGGCGATCAACCCGCAGAGCGTGGTCGGCCAGATCGAGGGCGGGAGCGCCCAGGGGTTGGGGCTGGCCCTGATGGAGGAGATCGAGCTGAAGGACGCGAAGGTCCGCAACGCCTCCTTCACTGACTACCTGATTCCGACCATCCTCGACATGCCAACGGTGGTCTCCGACCTGGTCGAGGAGCCCGAGCCCGGCGTGCCCTTCGGGGCCAAGGGCGTCGGGGAGCTGTCGACCGTCGTCGTCCCGGCCGCGGTGCTGGCGGCGCTCCGTGAGGCGACCGGGCGCGAGCTCTATCGCGTGCCGGTCAAGCCCGACGACCTGATCGGCCTGCGGACCTCGCCCGGGTACCGGAAACCGCCGCCATGAGCCGCGCCACCATCTCGACGCACGTCCTCGACGTTGCCGCGGGCAAGCCGGTCGCCGACATCGGTGTGACATTGCTGGCCAACGGGGACACCGAGGTTGGCGAAGGACGGACCGGCGCGGATGGCCGGATCGCCCAACTGGCGCCCGACGGCATCGAGCCCGGTTTGTACCGGCTCGTGTTCGAGCTCGAGGAGTACTTCGGCGAAGCGCCGCATCTCTTCGAGATGGTCGCCCTCGATGTCCTGATCGACGAGCCGCATCACTACCACATCCCGCTCCTCCTCTCCCCCTTCGGCGTCTCGAGCTACCGGGGCACCTGATTGATCACGGTCGAGGAGGCGCTTGAGGGATCGACGCCGCTGGCGCGCAAGGTGGCGCTCCTGGGACCGGCCTCTACGCCGCAGCAGCTAGTCAAGCGTATGCGGGGCGCCCTCCCGACGCTTACCGACGAGGAGAAGATCGCCACCCTCAATGCGCATCCGCGGATCGGCGGGGACCCGGCCACGCTGTCACCGCGGTCGCTCAACGAGCAAGGCTCGGACTCGGTGCCCGAGCTCGCGCGGCTGAATGACGAGTACGAGAGCCGCTTCGGGTTCCGCTTCGTTACCTTCGTCAACCGGCGACCGAAGTCGGAGATCGTGACGGTGATCGAGCAGCGGCTGCGGAACAGCCGCGAGGAAGAGATGGAGGCCGGGCTGACGGCGATCGTCGACATCGCCGAAAACCGGCTCCGCGCATGAAGGCGGAGATCCGCTACGGCAAACACGAGGTCTCCTTCTACCGAACGCATCCCGCCCGCGGACTGTTCGCCGGGCAGGCGAGCATCGACGTCTTCGGCGATAACTTCATGCCCGCCTATACCGAGGGCGACAACCGCAACGTGGTGGCGACCGACACCATGAAGAACTTCGTCTATGCGATGGCGCTGGAATATGACGGAGACCGCTACGAGGGCTTCGCCGATTTCCTCGCGCGGCAGTTCCTCCAGCACTACGAACAGATGCAGTCATTGCGCGTCTCCATCCGCGAGCTGCCCTTCCTTAAGCACAGCGACAAGCTGCTCAGCGGCCCGCTAGAGGATGACTACGAAGCGGTCGAGGTGGAGCGAGACCGGACCGGGCTGCGCTCGCTGCGCTGCGGCCGGCGCAAGTTGCGGCTGATCAAGCTGACCGGGAGCGCCTTCAAAAGCTTCGCGCGGGACGAGTTCACCACCCTGCCGGAGGTCACCGACCGGCCGCTCTATATTTACCTCGACGTGCACTGGCGTTATCCGGATCCGAGCCGCGCCATCGAGACCTCGCAATTGATCGGGTCGGGCAAGGTGCGGGACGTCGTCGTCAAGACCTTCGACGACTTCGTCAGCATGTCAATCCAGCACCTGGTGCAGGAGATGGGCACCCGCATCCTGGAACGCTTCGGCGACCTGTCCGAGGTGAGCTTCGACGCGCAGAACCGCCTCTGGGATACGTCACGCCGAGCCGAGGGTACATCGACCGATCGCGTCTTCAGCGATCCCAAGCCCGCCCACGGCGTCATCGGTCTCACGCTGAAGCGCGATGGTTAAGATCACGGTCGGCTCGCTGCAATTCCGGGCGCGGCTCGAAACCCAGAACGCACCGAAGACCTGCGCGGCGTTCCGCAAACTGCTCCCGCTCCGCCAGAAACTGATCCAGGCGCGCTGGAGTGGCCAGGCGGCGTGGGTCCCGCTCGGGGACCTGGAGACCGGGCTCGGCTACGAAAACGCCACCACATACCCCGGGGCCGGCGAGCTGCTGATCTACCCAGGCGGCGTCAGCGAGACCGAGATCCTCTTTCCCTATGGCCAGACCGCCTTCGGCAGCAAGGCGGGGCCACTGGCCGGGAATCACTTCGCCACCATCGAAGGAGGCCGCGAGCTGCTCCAGGAGCTGGGCCGGCGCGTACTCTGGGAGGGCGCTCAGGACATCGTCTTCGAAGAAGCCTGAGGTCCGAACGCGTCGATCTCGGCGAGATAGCGCTGCTTGTCCGACTCCGGGAGGAATGACGCTCGGAACGAATTTCGCGCCAACGTCAGGACCTGCTCCTGGGTAAGCCCGAGCGCCTCGGTCGCCTGCTGGAAGTTTTCCTCGATGTAGCCGCCGAAGTAGGCCGGGTCGTCGGAGTTGACGGTTACGAGCAGGCCGCGCTCGAGCATTGTCCGGAGGCTGTGGTGCCGCAGGCTTGGAAAGACCCCCAGCTTGACGTTGGACAGCGGGCAGACCGTCAGCGGAATCTGGTCCGCCACCAGCCATTCCACCAAGCGGTCGTCCTCGAGGCAACGCACGCCGTGGTCGATGCGGCTGGCATCAAGCAGGTCGAGCGCCTCCCAGATGTAGGAAGGTGGCCCTTCCTCCCCGGCATGGGCGACCGTCAACAGGCCCTCTAATCGCGCCCGGTCGAAGACCGCCTGGAATTCGGCCGGCGGGTGTCCGACTTCGGAAGAGTCGAGGCCGACGGCGACGATCCGGTCCCTGAATGGGAGTGCCTGGGTGAGCGTCTCCATCGCCGACTCCGCGCTGAGGTGTCGCAGGAAGCACAGGATGAGGCTGGCGGACATGCCCAGCTTCGGGCACTCGACCAGCGCCCGGTGCAGCCCGCCGATCACGACTGCCATCGGGATGCCACGGCTGGTGTGGGTCTGAGGGTCGAAGAAAATCTCGGCATGGCGCACGCCCTGCGCCGCGGCCCGTTGCAGGTAGGCCCAGGCCAGGTCGTAGAAGTCCTGCTCCTCGATGAGGACGGCGCAGCCCGCGTAATAGATGTCGAGGAACGACTGCAGGTCGCTGAACACGTAGGCCTGGCGGACGGCGTCCACCGACGCATAGGGCACTGTGACCCGGTTGCGACACGCCAGGGCGAACATCAACTCCGGCTCGAGCGTGCCCTCGATGTGCAGATGGAGCTCGGCCTTCGGAAGCCGCCGGAGCCAGGTGTCCAAGACCAATATTCTCGCCGTCGCAACGGCTCCTGCGTGCCGGCCTGTAGACTGCGCCGATGCCGAACCCCTCGCCAGATCCCGTTAAAGAAGCCCACGCCTACCAGCAGCAGCTGCTCTCGCTCCTCGGCAACGACGATCCCGCCGGAGTGCAATCGGAGACGCCCGCGGCGCTAGAGGCCATCTTGCACGACGCAGCCCAGGACAAGCGCACCCGCCCCGCCGAGAAGGAATGGTCCGTCCTCGAGCTGCTCGGGCATCTCACCGATGGCGAGATCGTCATGTCCGGGCGCTACCGCTGGGCACTGAGCCAGGACGGCGCGCCAGTGCTCGGCTACGACCAGGACCTGTGGGTCGAGCGCCTGCGGCACAACGATAAGGAGCCGGAGGAGCCACTCGAGACCTTCGCGGCACTGCGGGCCGCCAACCTGAAGTTGTGGCGCCGGGCATCGGCCGATGACCGCGCGCGAAAGGTCATCCACTCGGAGCGCGGTCCCGAGAGCTACGACATGATGTTCCGCATGATCGCCGGCCACGACCGCTTCCATCTGAAACAGATGCGCGACACGTTGCGCCAGGTCCGCGCCGCCAGATCCCGCTAGTTCCGCGGCACGACGGGACGGCCGTTTCGTCTATTTGCGCTCTCGCCGCTGCAGGCCGCGTCCGGGATGCCAGGACTCGATCACCAGGTAATCGGGGGGGTCGCTGACATAGGTCAGGACCACCTCGTCGATATCGATGCGAAACCAGCTGGCCGCTGGGGTCGGCCGGTCGGGCCGTTGCGCCGCGAGCGCGCGGCCACTGATCTTCGCGTCGCCCATCCAGGCGCTCGGACGCTCCGCGGGAGGGTCCTCCGATGTTCCGTGCAGTGCCAGTCTCGGATCGCGCTGAAGGTCGCGGAGCTTCAGCGAGTCCGGCATCATGCCAAGCCAGAGGTCGCCTTCAGCGAACTCCGCCTCGATGCCGCTGATCCGCGGGGACCCGTCGGCCCGGAGTGTGGCGAGCGTCTTGTGCTTCCGCGCGTCGAAGATCCGCTGCACCCGCTCGGCAAACGCGGGCTCCGCGTTAAGGACATCACGCCACTGCGTCATCCCCTGATTGTGGCGTAAAAAACTCCCTCCCCAACGGGAGAGGGAGTTGCAATGAACCGAACTAGACGGCGCGCTGGTGACGTTCGATGATCGCTGGAACTTTGCCCTTCTGCAGGACCTGGTAGATGCGGGCGGCGGCGCCCAGCGCCAGGATCAGGAAGATGGCGGCAGCGACGAAGAGCGCGACGACCGCGACGCGGTTGGGCGTCCAGACGGTCAGGTAGAGGGCAGCCATGACGGCCCAGAAGCCTGCGATGGCGGCGGCCAGCCGGGCCCAGGTAAGAACGGAGCTCTTGGACCGCACCTCGGTCCCGAGCTTAAACGGAAGGCGCGCAGCCCACGCCGGCCGGACAGCCCAGGCCCAGGCGAGGCCACCCCAGAACACGACGTTCAACATCGAGAACACGGTGAGTGCAATTCTGAAAAAGTTCATCGTGCCAAAAACGGCCGCGGGGCGGTGAAACTTGCGAAGGCCGCATCGAGGGAATCAATTGCGGCTGACGGTGGTTATTACTTGAGTCCCCTGTGAGTACTCTTGCCGTATCCACCTCGAGCCCGATGGCGTCTGACCCCGCCGCGATGACGCGGATGGAGCGGGCACGCCTCTTCCTGCTGCTCGGCGGCCTGACAGCCTTCGGCCCGCTATCCATCGATATGTACTTGCCGGCGCTGCCAGCCATCGCCCGCGACCTGACGGCCAGTGAATCGATGATCCAGCTGACCTTGACCGCCTGCCTGATCGGCCTCGCACTCGGTCAGTTGGTCGCCGGGCCACTGAGCGATACGCTGGGACGCCGTCGCCCGCTGCTGGTCGGCGTCGCCGCCTACGTGATTGCGGCCCTGCTCTGTGCGGCCGCGCCGTCGGCCACCTTCCTGGTTGGCGCACGGCTCATCCAGGGTCTGGCCGGTGCCGCCGGTATCGTCGTCGCGCGGGCCATCGTTCGCGACATGTATTCGGGTGTTCCCGCTGCCCGCTACTTCTCGCGCCTGATCCTGGTGATGGGCGTCGCGCCAATCCTAGCGCCGGTCCTGGGTGGACAGCTGCTGCGGATCACCTCGTGGCACGGGATCTTCGTGGTACTGGCGGTGATCACCGGGCTTCTCTTCGTTGGCACCCTGGTCTGGCTGCCCGAGACCTTGCCCGCCGCGCTGCGACGTGATGGCAGCCTCGGCGATACCGGCCGCAGCTTCCGCCGGCTCGCGGGTGATGCGCGGTTCATCGGCTATGCGCTTTCCGGCGGCCTCGCCTTCGGCGCGATGTTCGCCTACATCTCGGGCTCGCCATTCGTGCTGCAGGGCATCTATCACGTGTCGCCGCAGACCTTCAGTCTGATCTTTGGGCTTAACGCACTCGGCTTTGTGGTGGCGAGCCAGGTCAACGGCAGCCTGGTCGGGCGCATCGCGCCGTCGCGATTGCTGATGGGCGGCTTGATCGGCACCGCCGTCGCGGGCATCACGTTGCTGATCATCATCCTGATCGGCGGACTCGGTCTCACCGCCGTGCTCCCTCCCCTGTTCGTCATGGTGTCCAGCATCGGCTTCGTCGTGCCGAACGCCACCGCCCTGGCACTCTCCCGACACCCCGAGGCCGCCGGAACCGGCTCGGCCTTGCTCGGCGTCATCCAGAGCGGCATCGCCTCCTTTGGCGCCCCGCTCGTCGGCATTGCCGGGATCACCTCGGCCCTGCCGATGGGCAGCGTGATCGCGATCGCCGGCGTCGGCGCGGTGCTCGCCTTTGTCCTGACATCACGCCGACCTGAAAGCCCGATGCCGGTCGCCGCCTAACGTTGTTGTCCGGTAAACTACTCGCTACGGACTCCATCACGGCAGCGCCTTGAGCGCCGAGGCGGGCGCGCGATACCAGACCACCAACCAGGTAGCGGCGAACCGGCGCTACTGGGTGCTCGGCACCGTGATGTTGGTGCAATTTACCTCCGTGCTGACGAGCACCATCGTCTCCACGGCGGCCCCCACCATCGTCGACGAGCTGCACGGGCTCAACCTCTACGCCTGGATCTTCACGGCCTACTTCCTGGCGTCGTCAGTGACCGTGCCGGTGGTGGGCAAGCTGTCTGACCTCTTCGGGCGGCGGCCCTTCTACATCGGCGGCTTGCTCATCTTCCTGCTGGGATCGATCATCTCCGGCCTCGCCCAGAACATGTATGAGCTGATCGGGGCCCGCGCGCTCACCGGTGTCGGCGGCGGCGCCATGATGGCGTTGTCGGTCACGACCCTGGGCGACATCTTCTCCCCTCGCGAACGAGGTCGGTGGATGGGATTGATCATGTCCGTCTTCGGCCTGGGCAGCATCGTGGGCCCATTGCTCGGCGGTGTCATCACCGACCACTTCGGCTGGCGCTGGATTTTCTACGTGAACCTGCCGCTGGGTATCTTCGCGCTGGCCATGCTCGCCTCCACGCTGCCGCGCGTCCACCGCACCGGCCGCGTCACCATCGACTGGCTGGGCATCATCCTGCTGGTGGCCGCCGTGGTGCCCTTCCTGATCGGCCTGACCTGGGCCGGGATCACCTATCCCTGGGGGTCGCCCCAGGTGCTCGGCACGCTGGGCGCCGGCGCCCTCCTCGCCCTCGTCTTTGCGATCCATGAGAACCGGACGAAGGAGCCCGTCCTGAGCCTGCATCTCTTCGAGAACCGCACCTTCACGGTGGCCGTGATCTTGAGCTTCCTGGTCGGCATCGCCCTCTTCGGCACCCTGACCTTCCTGCCGCTGTATGCGCAGGGGGTCAAGGGCCAGAGCGCGCAGGACGCGGGCCTGATCCTCGCGCCCCTGATGGGCGGGTTCGTCATCGGCAGCGTTATTGGCGGCCAGCTCCTGAGCCGCACCGGGCGCTACAAGGTGCAGGCCATCATCGGCATGGCAATCACCGTCACCGGAATTCTTCTGCTGAGCCGCCTCGGAGTCGAATCGAGCTGGACCTTCGCCATCGCCGCGATGGTCTTCACCGGCATCGGCGTGGGCGCCGTCTTCCCCATCCTCTCGATCGCGGTCCAGAGCGCATTTCCCTACCGGCTACTCGGCACCGCGAACGCCGGGCGCCAGTTCTTCAACAACCTTGGCTCCGTGCTCGGCGTGCCGATCATGACCACCATCGTGCTCGAGTCCTTTCAGGCCGAACTCCCGCGACACCTGCCGGCCGCCGCCGCGGCGGCCCTGGCCAAAAGCGGGCAAAACCTGGGCGAAGGCCTGGTATCCGGCGTCGGTCAGAGCGGGCTGAACCATATCCCGGGGCTGCCGCCACAGGCAGTCCAGGTCGTGATCCATGGCATCCACGCCAGCCTGGCCATTGGGCTGCAGCGCGCGTTCTTGCTGTCGGCCGTTCTTGCTGCCCTCGGGTTTCTCGTCAGCTTCTTCTTACCGGAGGTCGCCCTTCGTCAGACGGTCCATGACGAAAGCATGAGGCCGCCTACCTGACGGCGTTAAAGAAAGCCGCCGCGAAACCGCCGGCCTACCGTCAGGAGATCGCCGTTGTCGTCGCCCGCGTCGTGAGCAAAATTCCGGGCGTGCGCGAGAAGACGGGCGTCTCGGGACGGCCCCAGTTCTTCGCCGGGGAACGACTCTTTGCCTTCATCGCCGGCGACGGCGTGGCCTCAAGCTGCCGGCCTAGGTGGTCCATCAGCTGATCGACCAGGCAGACTACCTGCCCTTCACGATGCGCAACAAGCCGGTGCTTCGGGAATGGATCCGCATCCGGCACGATGATGCGGCGGCCGACACAAAGGATGCCGCCCTCCTACGCCAGGCGGCTCGATTTGCTGCATCAATCCCCAGCCGCGCCAAGAAGCGCTGAGCGGGTTAGCAGGAGGGACGCCCCGGGCGCCCCTCCTCTCGCTTCGTTCCGTCTACGAGCCGATCGTTACGCGGACGACCTCGCCGGCACCGGCCGGGAAGCCGAAGCCATTGTTCGAAACGTACAGGTTGCCGTCCGGACCAAACGTCATGGCGGTCGGGAAGCTGAGGCCCGAGGCGATCGTGTCCCAGCCGCCTGAACTGTTCAAACGGACGACCGTTCCCGTGAACGGCACCGGCGCAAAGAACCCGGTGAACATTTCCAGCGCGTAGAGACGGCCCTGCCGGTCAAAGCCGACGCCGACCGCGGCGTTAAGGCCGGTTGCGACCGTCTGAAGGTTGCCATTCGGGGTGATTCGGAAGACGCGGGACTGGTCCTGGAATCCCGGGTCGAACACGTCCAGGTTGGCCAGGTAGAAGCTGTGATCGTGAAAGGTAATGGCGGTCGGGACGATGTGCCCCTGCGGCATTCCCAGGCCGAGCGGATAGGCGGCGGCCGAGACATCGATCAGACGGTCGACATGGCCACCAAGGTTGACCCGATCTACCTCGCCGTGATTCGGCTCGACGGCATACAGCGCGCCCTTGGCGTGGACAAACGAGTACCAGGTGCCGTCCGGCTCGAAGTCCCCGGCCGGTCCATTGTTCATATGCGCGGTCGGGTTCGCCTGGATGAACGCACTCAGGTTGGCCAAGGAGGTGGTGGTCCCATCCGCATTGACCCGGAAGACGTTATTCACGGTCCCAGCCAGGCCGTGCGAGCAACCGGCTCCGGCTTCGAGACCGTACAGGCTATCGCCAACGAAGGCCACATCGGCGACCCCACTGACCGCAAATCCGGCAGCGGGCCCGGTCGCGGACGATGGCAGACCGGTTGCCACGCGGCTCACCTGGCCGCTGGCGTTGATTTTCGCGATGCTCGCGGTGAAGCCACCGGTATAGGGGCCGATGTTCTCAGCCTGCGCACACTGCGCGGCCGTGGTCGACATGGTCCCGCCGGTTCCACCTTCGGCAACGTAAAGCTGGCCATCGGGGCCGAACGTGAGCCCACGCGGGTTGTTGAGCCCGCTCGCCACAACCGTAGGTGCCGAGGCCTCGGCGCGGGCCGCCAGGCCAACTAACGATCCGATCGGCAGCAGAACACCCACCGCCACGGTCACCGCGCGCCGCAAATGGGCGCGCCGAATCTCACTCCTGATCATGGTTCCTCCTCCGAATCCCGTCGTCTCAACCCCCCGGTCGGACGGGCCCAACCCTACGCTCGCTCGAGGGCCTTGTCAACACTCCCTGTCACTTTGTCACTCCGAGTATCACGCGGAAGGTTGAGCCGCGCGCGGTTCGCGGACCGCGATGACGAGCAGCAGGACCAGGGCCAGCGCGATGGCGGCTGCCACCGCGAGCGCCGTTTGCACGCCGGCCGCTGCGGCGACCAGCCCACCGATCAGCGGACCGAAGCCGAAGCCGACCGAGATCCCGCTCGAGGCGAACCCGAAGACGGTTGCCTGCACGACGCGCGGCGACTCGAGCCCGGTCATCGCCCCGAAGGCCGGGATCAGCACGCCGGCCATGAAGCTTGCGACCACGAAGAAGGCGATCAGCAACAGCTCGGTGCCCACGATCGACGTCGCCAGCACCGCCAGCGTGACCACCACCGCCGCGACAATCGTGACCAGCCGGTAGCTTGCCCGGCGCACGGCGCGCGAGTAGGTGATGCCGGCGAGCGCGGTCGCGATGCCCGCGCCGGCGAAGGTGATCCCGGTCAACCCCGACGCTCCCGATGCGTTCAGTTGCAGCAGCCGGAGCACGACCAGCTGCTGGGACGCGGCATAGGTCGTCTGCAGCAACGCCTGGGCCACCACCAAGACGCCGATCGCCCGGACGGTTCCCGGCCTGGCCGCATTCAACGTCTCGAGCAGCGGCGGGGCCTGCGGCCGCGGCATGCGGATCCGGCTCTCCTTGACGAACCGGATGACGGGGATGGCGGCGAGCAGCAGCAGCGCCCCGCCGGCAAAGAAGATGGCACGCAGACCAAGGAGGCTGGCGGCGAGACTGCCGATGGCTGGACCGGTGGCGTTGCCCAGCGAGATGGCCGAGTTGAGGATGCCGAGCGACCAGGCCATGTGCTCCGGTGGCGTGCCGGTCGCCACCAGCGCGGTGGCGGCCGCGACCGTCCCCGAGCTCGCCCCCTGCAGGCTACGAAGCAAGGTCAGCTGCAGCGCCGACTGGGCCAGCCCCATCAGGCCCACCGAGACGGCCGCACCGACCATGGCTCGGATGAGCATCGGCTTGCGCCCGTAGCGATCGGCGAGCCGTCCCCAGATGGGAGCCGTGATCGCCAGCGAGAACCCGGTCGCCCCGGCACTGATCCCGGTCCAGAAGGCCAGCTGCGAGCCGTTCGGAATGTGCAGCTCCCGGTGCAGAAAGAGCGGCAGGAAGGGGAAGGCAAAGGAGAAACCCAGGATCGCGGTGAACTCGGCGAGCCAGAGGGCGGCGAGGTTGCGCCGCCAGATCACCGGCGGGGCGGACGCCTTCTTCTTCGAGTTCGTCCAGCGCGAGAACACGAGCTAAGGATGACGGAAGGCATGGTAGTGTCGATTTCGGCCTAACCCTGTTCGTCGTATTGGGTAGCGGCTTCCATCAGGACCGCGAACCATCTTCAAGGAGGAGAAACAATGGCGAAGTACGTCCTCGTTTACTACGGCGGCAGCGCGGGACAGACCGAGAAGGATCGTGCGGACCAGATGCAGCAGTGGGGTGCCTGGTTCGGCAAGCTGGGTAAGGGCGTGGCCGACCAGGGGGCCCCGTTCTCAGGCAAGGTCAAGACGGTCGCGGCCAACGGAAGTGCCAAGGACGGCGCCGTCAGCCAGCCGCCCGTGAGCGGCTACAGCATCATCGAGGCGGGTTCGATCAACGAGGCGACCGAATTCGCCAAGGAAAACCCACTGCTCAAGACCGGCGGCACGATCTCGGTCTACGAAACCCACACGATGTAGTTGCGCGGGCTCCTGAGCCCGCCACGAGTTTAGGCGTGGGCCGGCGTCCTGACCGGGCGCCGGCCTCATCACGTGGATAGGCTGCTGGAGCATGCCGGCGGCACCCCGGGTTCTCAGCCAGCGGGCGCTCAATCGGGCGCTGCTCGAGCGGCAACATCTATTACGCCGGCGGCGCGCCTCGGCGTCCGAGGAGATCGAGCACCTGGTCGGCATGCAGGCTCAGATCCCCAACTCACCGTACGTCGGCCTGTGGTTACGGCTCGACGGCTTCCGACCCGGCGAATTGGGTGACCTGATCACGTCGCGGGACTGTCTTCGCCTTCGCCCGCTCCTTCAGCCGCTCTTTACGCGATCCTTTGCCACTTCCCCGTTCGGTCGTAATCTCGCCGGCCTCGACCTCGATGCCGTCGTCGACGCGGGCATTGCGCTGCTGGACAAGGAGCCACTCACGCTGGCGAAGCTCGGCGAGCAGCTGCAGCGGCGCTGGCCGGATCGAGACGCGGCCTCCCTCGGCTACGCAATTCGGTACCTGGTGGCGGCGGTGCAGCTTCCGCCCCGCGGTGTGTGGGGGCAGACCGGTCTGCCGAAAGTCGCCACCGCCGAGCACTGGCTCGGCCGGCCGATGGCGGTAAAGCCGTCGATCGAGACCATGGTCAGGCGCTACCTCAACGCCTTCGGTCCGGCCACACCCGCGGACGCGAGTTATTCGATGTCCCGGACGGTCCCCTCCCCGACCCCCCCGCCCCGCCGCGCTTCCTACCCGAGTACGACAACCTGCTGCTGGGCCATCACGACCGCACCCGCGTGATCGCCGTCGAGCACCGCTACGTCATCTCCAGTGGCACCTGCCTGGTCGACGGGATCGCCGCCGGAACCTGGAGCATCAAACGGCAGCACACCAGGGGCACGCTCTCGATCCAGCCATTCAAGGCTCTGCGCAAAGCCGACCGTGAGGAGCTGGCCGTGGAGGGCGAGCGACTCCTCGATTTCACCACTGGCCCCGACGTAACCAAGAAAGTCGAGTTCCTAGCTCCTGGCTATCGAACCAGCCCGTGAGCTAGGGCACGTCCGAGACGGCCATTTCCGCCGCTGACGCGTAGCCGTTATCGCCGCTGGTGGCGGTGAGCCGCAGGTAACGAGCCGTGGCGGGGCTGAACGCCGCCGACTTTATCGAACTATTGTCAGCCCAGGTCCCGGACGCCGCTACGGTGTAGTTGACCCCATCCAGGCTCACCTCCACCGTGTAGCCGGTGATGTTCCCGGTGGTGCCGCCATCGAGCCGCCCCTGGTAGGTCAGCCCAGCCAGGGTGCGAAGCGCGGCGGTGTCGATCGTCAGCGAGATCGGCAGCGGGGTGTGGACCGGACTGAACTCTGAATGCCACAGGGTGGTGAGCCGGCCGTCGACGGCGTTGCTGGCGGGATATCCGCTGTTGGAACTGCTCGCGGTGGCGGTCTCGGATGAGGTGGCCACGAAATGCGGCCATGGGCCCGCGGGCACCGTCGCTGGGGGCGCCCCGCAGGTCGCCTGCAGGTTGGCCCAGTCAGCGCGATCGTTGTAGCCGCCGTCGCCGGCATCACCGACGGCAAGCGTCAGTACCGCGGCTCCACTCAGGTCAACCTCGACGTTCTCGGTGATGTTCTGGGTGACAAGGCCACTGTCGAAGACCTTATGCCCGTCGGCAAAGACCTGGAAGACCGCCGTCGCGCCCTGGGTGGTGAAGCGCGCCGAATCGTCGATGCCAACCACCGCGGACAGGTGTGTGCAGTTGGCGCCCAGGTAGAACTCCACCTGCGAGGGTGAGGCGACGCCAATGCCCTTCGGGTAGCTAACGCTCTTCAGGCTGATTCCGGTGCCACAACAGTTGCCGTCGAGACGCGGGACGAGATAGCCACTGCTCGCATCCAGCCAGGTGTGGTCGCTGAGGTAACTCTGGTTGGCGGGCGGCGGAGCGGGCACGGTAACCGTACTCTGGGTGCTGGCGCTACCCTGACTGGACACGCCCCAGGTGTAGCTGACGCTCCCGTACAGCACGTCGGTACCCGGAAGCGTCCCGGCAGGTGGAGTCACCAACCAGTGCGCGGTGAACTGCTGGCCGTTACTGAGCGGCGGTGTGCTCGCGGTGCCCTGCTGACTCACCGCCCAGCCGGCCGGGCCGGTCAGCGCGAGCTTGATGTTGCGGACTGGCGTACGGCCGTCATTCTCGAAGGTCACGGCGACGGGGAGCGCCTGCCCGGGGAGGGCCAGCCGGAGGTCCGAGCCCGCATAGGGCGCAGGGGTCACCGGTGCGGAGAGGAGCACCGCGGGCGCCTGGTCCGGGGGGGCCATGCTGGAGACTCGGTAAAGCACCGCGCTGTGCGGCGCCACGTTCGCGGTGATCTGGCCCGCGGTCTCGCTGGTGCTGTGCTGCCAGAGATCGCGAAGTCCATAACGGCCAGCACGAGGCATCCCGATGCTGCTGGCGTCGGTGCTGATGTTCATCGCCGTCGTCCCGCGGTTGAGGAGCGCGACCGCCCGGTCACCGTTGGCCAGGGGCTTGACCCAGACCTGCCCATTTCCCTGGGTGGAGATGGCGGTACCCTGGACGCCCTGCGTGTCCTGGGAGACGGCCAGTACCTCGCTGTTGGTCAGCATGGTCACCGCGTTCGGCGATAGGGCGCGGACGTCGCTACCGATGATCAGCGGCGCGGCCGAGATCGTCCACATCGTGAATTGGGCCTGCGACTCGTTGCTGGTCATGCCCAGCTCGGGACCGAGGTAGTCCGGATCGTTCCAGTGCCCCGGCCCGGCGGCCTGCGGATGGGTCGCGTTATGGTCCAGATTGCGCAGCACGTCGTGGAACTGGATGCTGTGCACGAAGCCGATGTCCGTGTCGGTGCGCCACGAGTTTCCCGTGGTCGGTCCGAAACTATAGGAGTTGTAAACGGACTCGTTGTAGGGCGGGTAGTTCGGGCTCCATGGGCTCGTCCCGGGCGGGAAGGGGTTGCAAATATTGAGCAGCATCGGTCGGTGGCTGCTGTTGTTGAGCAGCGCGTCACGGAACTGGCCGTACTGGGTCGCGGCATCGAGCTGCTGCTTGGTGCCGCCACAGTAGTCGACCTTGAGCGCGTC